>Ga0208455_1000124_pt1 | contig 52971 bp, 52 predicted proteins | sample June2015DPH_4_50_FD_184690 | JGI IMG/M metagenome (GOLD analysis project Ga0208455, IMG submission 184690) | Peatland microbial communities from SPRUCE experiment site at the Marcell Experimental Forest, Minnesota, USA - June2015DPH_4_40... | ecosystem: Environmental > Terrestrial > Soil >... | reverse complement strand
GACGCGGTTATCGAGACATGAACTATCTGCTGCTGAAGGCGCAGCGCTTAGCCGCGACCAAGACCGAATTCCTCATTCTTCAGAAAGCCGCGTAATATGCATAGTTTTCCAGATTCTTGCGCAGAGCCAAAAAAACTATTGACAGACTTACTCAGATATCTGATTACGTCAGCTAGAGAGTCGGGCGGCTCCGCTGTTCTTCGAGATAGCACGCATCGCCTGCCTTTCATTGACTTGCCGCCGCGTCCCCCCTAATATGGTCGCGCACGGAGCGTGCTCTTTTCATTGATCGCAAGATGATCGGCAAGACCATCTCGCATTACCGCATCATCGAAAAGCTGGGTGGCGGCGGCATGGGTGTCGTGTACCGCGCCGAGGACATTAAGCTCGGCCGCTCGGTCGCGCTCAAGTTTCTGCCCGAAGAACTCGCCAAGGATCGCCAGGCCCTGGACCGCTTCCAGCGCGAAGCGCGCGCCGCCTCGGCGCTGAACCATCCCAACATCTGCACCATCCACGAGGTTGACGAGGAAGACGGCCAGGCCTTCATCGTCATGGAATTTCTCGAAGGCCAGACCTTGAAACACCGCATCGCCGGCCGTCCGATGGACACGGAAACGCTGCTGAATCTGGCGATTGAAATTGCCGACGCTCTCGATGCCGCGCATTCCAAAGGAATCATTCATCGCGACATCAAGCCAGCGAACATTTTCGTGACCAAGCGTGGACAGGCCAAGTTGCTGGACTTCGGTCTAGCCAAGCTGGCGCCGGAGAGCCGTGGGGGCGGTTCGGAATCCGCGCTGCTCACGGCTACCGATGGCGCGATGATGACTACTCCTGGTTCCACCATTGGAACCGTGGCCTACATGTCGCCGGAGCAGGTTCGCGCCGAAGACCTTGATTCGCGCACCGACCTGTTCGCTTTCGGCTCGGTGCTCTACGAGATGGCGACGGGAGGACTCGCCTTCCCCGGCAGTAGCAGCGGTGTCATCTCCGAGGCCATTCTGAACCGCACACCGCCGTCTCCCTCCATCGTGAATCCAACCATCCCTCCGAAGCTCGAGGAAGTGATTATCAAGGCGATCGAGAAGGAGCGCGAGTTTCGCTATCAGACGGCCGCCGAACTGCGCGGAGATTTGAAGCGTATCAAGCGTGCGCTGGATACGTCGCGGGTGCGCGCAGCGAGTGCATCCCCCACCTCATCGGGGACGACTGTCACCCCGGTCGTTGAGCCTGTGGGGTCACGCATCCGCGTGCTGGTCCCAGCATTAGCGGCCGCTGCCATCGCGCTGCTCGTCGGCCTCGCCGCGGGAAAGTTCTTGTTGCAGAGCCCACAGGTGCAAGCCTCGCTGCCGGTCTACCATCCGCTCACATTCCGTCGAGGCATGGTTCACGCCGCTCGGTTTGCTCCTGACGGCAAGACCATCATCTACAGCGCGGCGTGGGAAGGGAAATCTCTGCAACTGTTCACCACGCGGCCGGAAAGCCCAGAGTCGCATGAACTGGAGCCGGCCGGAGCCGACGTCCTTGCGGTCTCGGCGTCGGGCGAAATGGCGCTTTCGCTGCGCAGCCACCCCGTTGCCCAGTTCCTTTATTCCGGCACCCTCGCGCGCGTGCCTCTGGTCGGCGGTGCGCCTCGAGAGGTCATGGACAATGTGGAATGGGCCGATTGGGCTCCCGATGGAAGCACTCTGGCGATTGTGCGGCAGGAGCAGGGCCGGCACCGCTTGGAGTTTCCTCCGGGCCAGCTGCTCTATGAGGCGGATGGGTGGATTGGACATCTTCGCATTTCCCCGAAGGCGGACACGATCGCTTTTATTGACCACCCCCAGCTAGGCGACGACGGTGGAGCCGTTGCTATAGTTGATCTGGCCAAAAAAAAGACAACTCTTTCCACCGGCTGGGACAGTATTCAGGGAATCGCATGGTCGCCGGGCGGCGACGAGATTTGGTTTACTGCCACACGAACCGGTGGCGATCGCTCTCTTTATGCGGTGAACCGTTCGGGCACAGTCAGATTGCTCGCTCGCGTTCCGGGAGAATTGACGTTGCTCGATGTCGACCGTGACGGGAATGTGCTCCTGACCCGTGGCAACGACCGCGCCGGAATGATCGGTCTGGCTCCGGGCGAGGCCAAAGAACGCGACTTGTCCTGGCTCGACTGGTCCTCCCCCGGCGATTTGTCAGCCGACGGCCGCACCGTGCTTTTTGCCGAAACCGGGGAGGGTGGCGGACCGAAGTATGCTGTCTACCTGCGCAAAACGGATGGTTCGCCGGCCATTCGTCTTAGTGAAGGAATTGGGATGGCATTGTCTCCGGACGGAAAATGGGCACTCGCCCGACCCAATATTACTCCGTCACCGCTGGTTCAGTTACCGACCGGAGTCGGTGAAGCGAAACCCCTCACCCACGATTCCATCAACCACCTGTGGGGACGGTGGCTGCCCGACGGGAAACAGCTGGTGTTTTCGGGCAACGAGACCGGACACGGATTTCGTCTGTATGTGGAGTCTCCCGAGGAAGGCAAGCCGCGTCCCATCAGCCCGGAAGGTGTGAACCCCGCGGTGGTGATCTCTCCCAAAGGCGACTTCGCTGCCAGCGTCGGACCGGATCACAAAATCTACCTTTATCCTATTGCCGGTGGAGAACCCGTGCCCGTCTCCGGCGCAGAACCAGATGAAGCGCCGACGGGTTGGTCCGCAGACAGCCGATCCCTTTATGTTTTCCGTTTTGGAGAGATTCCAGCCCGACTGTTTGAGATCGAGTTGTCCACCGGAAAAAGAAAGCTATGGAAAGAACTGGTGCCGGCGGACGCAGCCGGAATCGACACCATCCGGGGAATCACGATCACGCCGGATGCCAGGGCTTACGTCTACGGCTACATCCGGACTCTCTCCGATCTCTACGTCGTCGAAGGGTTGAAGTGAAGCTCGGCCGATTCCTTCTCTAAGAAAATACTTTGTTCTTCAAATCCTGCTCGGCCTGCGCCACATTCTCCGACCGCCCCAAATCCCGCCAATAATATTCATCCGCACGAAAGGCGAGAATCTTTTCTCCCTGCGCAGCTAGCCGCAGATAAGTTGGGATAATCGAGAACGCCCCATCTTCCCTCATCATCGAGAAAAGACGAGGCGAAATAATGTGAATGCCGGAAAACGCCCACGCCTGCATCTGCTGGGAAGGTCGAACGAGTTCAGGCGCTTGATTGCGGGCCGCGCGCCGGCCACAAAGCTGACACTGCTCGTCGAACAGAAGATAGCGGGAAGTCTCGCGGTCTTGCACGGCCAATGTGGCAAGAGCCTGAATTTCAAAGTGAAGTCGCATCATGCGTCCGAGATCGATCGTACTGATCACATCGACGTTGTGCAGAATGAACGGCACTTCTTTTCCGGAATGCCCACCGGAATCTTTTAGAAACCAGGCGGCCTTTTTCAACCCACCACCGGTATCGAGCAACACTTCCTCGCGCGAGACTTCGATGTACATGCCGAAGTTATTGTTCACTTTCAGATAGTCGACGATCATGTCGGCAAAATGATGCACATTGATGATGACTTGTTGAACTCCGAAGCTGCGCAGCCGAGAGAGAGCGATCTCCAACAGCGTTCGCCCACCCACTTCCACCAGCGCCTTCGGACGATCATTCGTGAGCGGCCGCAAGCGCGTGCCCAGCCCTGCCGCCAGAATCATCGCCTTCATTGCGCCGGATTCTCCAATTCGCGATGCCGCACCACCGCCTCCACTCCATTTCGTCCGCGCAACCGCTTCGCCACTTGCTCTGCCAGAAAAACGGAGCGATGCTGCCCGCCGGTGCAGCCGAAAGACACCATGAGACTCTTGAATCCTCTTCGCTGATATTCATTCACGCTGGCATCCACCAGCGACATCACGCTCGCGAGAAATTGATGCACGCTATCCTGCTGATTCAGATACTCGATTACCGGCGCATCTTTACCCGTCAGCGCCTTGAATCGCTCTTCCCGCCCGGGATTCGGCAAGCTCCGCCCATCGAAAACAAATCCTCCGCCATGCCCACCCTCATCCTTCGGCATCCCGCGATGAAAGGAGAAACTCATAATCCGAACGGTCAGATTGTCCGCCTCGGAGGCCAGTCCCTGCAGTTTCTCCGAAGCCAGCATGCTGTTGAATGCTTCCATCAGTGTCGGCAGCGCGATCGGCAGCTTCACGTTGTGCAGCAGCCAGCGCACGTTTCTTAGCGCATACGGCACACTCTGCAGAAAATGCGCCTTACGCTCGAAAAAACCGCGAAAGCCATAAGCCCCCAATGCCTGCAGAATGCGGACATAAACATACGCATAGAAGTAATGCAGAAATTCTTCGCGCTCGATCTTCACGAAATCTCCGAGCTTCCCGATATAGAGGTCGAGCAATGTCTGGCGCAACTCCGGCGGCAGATCGGCCTTGGCATCGTACAGAAGGGAAGCGACGTCATATTGCAGAGCCCCTTTGCGCCCACCTTGATAATCCAGAAAAAATGGCTGCTCGTTACACAACATGATGTTGCGCGACTGGAAATCCCGGTACATAAAATAATCGTGGGTGGCGCTCAACAGAAAATTCGTCAACGTGTCGAAGTCATCTTCCAGTTCTTGCTCGTTGAATGCAATTCCCGCCAGTCTGAGAAAGTAGTACTTGAAATAGTTGAGATCCCACGCGATGGATTGCCGGTCAAAACTTCCTCGCGGATAGCACACGCTGTAATCCAAATCGCGTCCGGCTTCAATCTGAAAGCGCGGCAACACGGCCACCACCTTGCGATACGCTTCCACTGCGGCCGGCGCAATTTTCTCGCCCTCGCGATTCTTTGAGAGAAACTCAAACAGCGTGGTATCCCCAAAGTCTTCTTCGAGATAAGCGCCTTGATCCAAGTCTTCCGCATATATTTCCGGCACGGGCAACCCGTGCTTGCGAAAGAGCCGGGAGAATGTGAGGAAAGCGACGTTCTCTTCTCTCACGCCATACAGAATGCCAATCGCGCTGACTTGGTCGTTAGCCAGTCGAATAATCATCCTTCCCGACCCGCCCAGCTCTCCCTGCAACGGCTGTATCTGTGTCGCCGGAGTGTGAAAGCGCTGCTCAAACAGCTTCTGAAGAACGTCCATAATTTGATCTTTACTTCAACCGTAACCACCCAAGATAACATCGAGGACTCGATACCAAGGACGCAGATATCGCCGACGGAACGACTTGATAACCTCGTCTTCCATCCCTATCCTGAAGCGAGCATGACCCAGCGCCTCTACTATCACGATTCCTTTCTTTATGACTTCGACGCTGAAGTCCGCTCCGTGATCGAAACACCGCGGCCCGCGCTCATTCTGGACCGTACGGCTTTCTATCCGACGAGCGGCGGCCAGATCCACGATACCGGCTGGATCACCTCTGGAAACTCCGACACGAAACTTCGCGTCACCGAAGTCGCCGACACCGAAGACGGTCAAGTGATCCACTATCTCGAAGCTCCGGTAAAAGATGTCCAGCCCGGAAGCCCCGTCCACGGCGAGATTGACGCCACCCGCCGCCGCGATCACATGCAGCAACACTCTGCCCAGCATGTAGTGTCAGCCGCGTTTGTCCGCCTGTTCAACATGCCAACCGTTTCCTTCCACATGGCCGACGACTACTGCTCCATCGATCTCGACACGCCCTCGCTCACCCAAGATCAAATCGAATCCGCCGAACGCTTGGCCAACGACATCGTCTTCGAAAATCGGCCCGTTGACATCCGCTTCGTGACTCGCGACGAAGCCGCAGGCCTCGGGCTGCGCAAACTTCCACCCGCCGAGTGGGACCAACTCCGCCTCATCGACATCCGCGGCTTCGATCTCTCCGCCTGCGGTGGCACCCACGTCGCCCACACCGGCCAGATCGCCGGCGTGCTGCTGCGCAAGTTCGAAAAAGTCCGCCAGGGATATCGGGTCGAGTTCGTTGCCGGACAGCGCGCCGTCATCACTGCTCGTCGCGATTTTTCTACTCTTACCGAAACTGCCGCGCTCTTTTCCTCTCACATCTACGACGTCCCCCAGCAAGTCCGCAAGTCGCTCGACGAGATCAAGTCTCTCCGCAAGCAACGCGAGCAATCGCAGGAAGACCTGGCCGCCGCGCAAGCCGCGACCTTGCTCGCCGAGACTCCAGAGACCAACGGCCGCAAAATAATCGTCCGCACCTTTTCCGATCGCGAGCTCGCCTACATCAAACTCCTCGCCCAGAAACTTACTCGCCAATCTCCCGCAGCCATCGCCCTGCTCGCCACCGAATCGCCGCAACCTGCGCTGGTCTTCGCCCAATCCTCTGGCCAGCCCTACGACATGTCTATGCTCCTCAAACAAACCATAACTCCCCTCGGCGGACGCGGCGGCGGCAGCAAAGACCTCGCCCAAGGCGGCGTGTCCCACTCTTCAGGACTCGCCAGTGCCATCACAGCCGCCGCCCAAACACTTGCATCAATATAGTTTGCGCCGTAGCTGCGTGTACGGGACAAGAAAAGCCCCGCTCTTGCGAGCGGGGCCTTCGATTTTACTGACGGCTGATAGCTGACAGCTGCCTGTTAGTACATACCTTCCATGCCGCCGCCGTGTCCGCCGCCGCCCATCGGAGCTTCCTTCTTTTCCGGAATCTCCGCCACCAGCGCTTCGGTGGTAAGCATCAACGACGCGATCGAGCCGGCGTTGGTCAGCGCAGTGCGCACGACCTTGGTCGGATCGAGCACGCCTGCCTTGACCAGGTCCTCATACTCATTGCTCAGGGCGTTGAATCCGTAGTTGATGTCCTTGGATTCAAGCACCTTGCCGAGCACGACCGCACCCTCTTCGCCGGCGTTTTCGACGATCTGGCGCATTGGCTCTTGCAGCGCGCGCTTCACGATGTTGACACCGATCTGTTCATCACCGTCGAGCTTCAGCTTGTCGAGAGCCGCCACGCAGCGAGCCAATGCCACTCCGCCGCCGGGGACAATTCCTTCTTCCACGGCTGCGCGGGTTGCATGCATGGCATCTTCCACGCGGGCTTTCTTTTCCTTCATTTCGGTTTCGGTTGCGGCGCCGACTTTGATCACGGCAACGCCACCCACCAGCTTCGCCAACCGCTCCTGCAACTTCTCGCGGTCGTAGTCGCTGGTCGTCTTGTCGATCTGGCTGCGAATTTCCTTCACGCGGCCTTCGATGTCACCATGCTTGCCCTTGCCTTCGACCAGGGTCGTGTTGTCCTTGTCGATGGTGATCTTCTTGGCCTGACCGAGATCGGCAATCTGTACGTTCTCCAGCTTAATGCCCAGATCTTCCGTGATAGCCTTGCCACCGGTGAGAATCGCGATATCCTGCAGCATCGCCTTGCGACGATCGCCGAAGCCCGGAGCCTTAACGGCCGCCACTTGCAGCGTTCCGCGCAGCTTGTTCACGACGAGAGTAGCGAGCGCTTCGCCTTCAACATCTTCCGCGATGATCAGCAACGGCTTGCCGCTCTTCGCAATCTGCTCGAGCAACGGAAGCAGATCTTTCATCGAGCTGATCTTCTTCTCGTTGATCAAGATGTAAGCATTCTCGATCGCAACTTCCATCCGCTCGGGATCGGTGACAAAGTAAGGAGACAGATAGCCGCGGTCAAACTGCATTCCTTCGACCACTTCCAACTGCGTCTCCAGCGTCTTCGACTCTTCCACCGTGATGACGCCATCCTTGCCAACCTTTTTCATCGCTTCGGCAATGATGTGGCCAATGGTCTCATCGTTGTTCGCGCTGATCGTGCCGACCTGAGCAATCATTTCGCCGGAGACGGGCTTGGAGAACTTATCGAGTTCGCCTTTGGCGCGCTCGCCGGTCTTCTTGTCGAAAGCGCCGCAGACGAGTGCGACCGCTTTTTCGATACCGCGCTTCATCGCCATTGGATTGGCGCCAGCAGCCACGGTCTTCACGCCTTCGCGATAAATTGCTTGTGCGAGAACGGTAGCAGTGGTGGTGCCGTCGCCGGCTACGTCGGAAGTCTTGCTGGCGACTTCGCGAACCATCTGGGCGCCCATGTTCTCAAGGCCGTCCTTCAGTTCGATTTCTTTTGCAACGGTAACGCCGTCCTTGGTGATGGTGGGCGAACCGAATTTCTTTTCGATAACAACGTTGCGGCCCTTGGGGCCGAGGGTGACTTTTACAGCGTCGGCTAGAAGATTGACGCCGCGCAGGATCGCCTGGCGGGACTCTTCTCCATGTACGATTTGCTTTGCCATGATTCTTTTCTCCTTCAGATAGATGAAATCTTTAACTACAGAGGGCACGGAGGATCACAAAGGGAACCTTCGACCCGCCAAAAACTAGACGTAGCAAGCTACGCCGCTGAGTGCGATGGTTATCGCTTTGCGCCGGCGAGTTCTTTCTTGGCCGGGTTGGCGGCGCCGCTGAGGATGCCGAGGACTTCGTCTTCTTTCATGATGATGAAGTCTTCGCCATCAATCTTGATCTCGGTGCCGGAGTACTTGCCGAACAGGATGCGGTCGTCCTCATGAACGGCGAGAGGGAAGGTTTTGCCTTCATCGTTAGTGCGGCCTTTGCCGGTGGAAACGACGATGCCCTCTTGCGGTTTGTCTTTTGCGCTGTCGGGGATGATGATGCCGCCGCGAGTGGTGGAAGCTTCCTCCACGCGACGTACCAGGATGCGGTCATGTAGTGGGCTGAATTTCGCCATGGTTGCAACTCCTTTCAAAAGTTGGGTAGTAAGGTTGATGCTACGTAAACCTATGATTTATTTGGGATTCGGCGATCTGTTAGCAGTCTCGCCTACTGAGTGCTAATTGTACGGATGTGATTGGGGAGTTGTCAAGCGGTGGTTAAGAAGGCCGACTGAATCTACAAAAGCAACGTCACAGAAGACGGACAGGAGTATCCGCCCCCCTCAAGCACATCGCGGGGCGACTCGCAGGGAAAGCTAGCCGAGATTTTCCATCAACAGCTGACGCATCACGCCCACGATCAACTCGCACATTTTCAGGAATCGTTCAGGGGTTACGCCTAGCTCTTTCAGACGCGGCGATGGCTCTATAACGACCTGTTGGGAATCGACCAGCTTGCAATGGGGCGCGGCTGCGGCGCGGCATATCTCTAAGAATTGGTCCGGGGTTACGCCGAGCTCTTCGGCTCGGAACGCCGCATTCAAGAGAGCGGTGAAGAGAAATGCGTGGTCCTCCTCGCGAGCGGTCATGAGTTGCTGGGGTGTTGCGGACGGTTTCGCGGTGGGGGCTGCGGTTGTGCTTGCCATGAGGAATTCTCCTTTCGCGTTTCGGAGCTTCACCGAGATTCTACGGTTAGAGGGCGGGGTCAGCGCGGTGACTGGCATCACCTCTCAGCGTGTGCTGACTTCAACAACAAGGTCAAATGCGGCGGACAGGACTGTCCGACCGACATGAGCCCACGAAAAAATGCGGCGGGTGGGGGAATCTGGGGTAAGATTAGGCTATGCCATACATATTGGAACACCTCTCCAGTCTTCGTCAGGAAATCACGGATTTACGGAACATGAACGCCCGGTTTACGGGCAAGGGGGCAGACACGCAGATCGACCAGTCGGCGGTGGAGATGCGCGCCAATCGGTTGGCTGAGATCAAGAAAGAATTGTCGCAGATGCTGAACCGGCCAGAGGATCCCGCGGTGTGGTGGGAAAAGGGCGGGCGGCGGAATCGGGTGGCGTAGCGAGGCGGCTGAAAGAGTTTAGTGGATCATTATTGGTGAGGCGTGGCTACAGAGGCCGCGCTTTTTTGTTGCATGAAGAGGGATCTGCGGCGCTGGATCAGCAGCTGAACCCGGACCAATTTCAGGATGCTACCGGCATCGCTGAAGTGATGCCCTGATACGAATCACAACAAAATCAACATCAAAGGCAGGCGGACAAGAGTGCCCGCCCCGAACGAGCGCTGCCTACGCGAGTGCGAATCAGTGAGGTTATGGCTTCTGCGCCGAGTCGGGCTTCTTTGCCAGGGAGCGGACGTAGTTGACTAGATCCCAATTTTCTTGGGGCTTGATGCGGTCGCCTTCGGGCGGCATATCCTGATGGCCGTTCTTGATGATGTAAAAGATTTCGCCGTCGGTGTGCTCTTTGAGACTGGTGGGATCGGTGAAGTCGGCGAGCTTTAGCTTCATATCGGCGGCAAGACTGCCTTTGCCGTTGCCGTCGTTGCCGTGGCACATGGCGCAATCGAGGGTCCACCACTTCTTGGCGCGGGCGAGAGATTCGGGCGAGGACTTGACGGGATTGGCCTGCTTGGCGGCTTCTACGGGGATAGCGGAGTAAGACGGTGGCGTTGCCTGCTGCGCGGATTGCGTCTGTTGTGCGGCAAGAGCGGCCAGCAGAACAAGTGCAACGAACAAAACTAATGCAAGTCTGGATACCGGTTTGGACATCTGTCGGAACATTTCTCGGGACATCGGAGCCTCCGATGAACGATGACTATCGAATTCAAATTGATGATAGAGCGGAGAGTGGGAGGCGGCTGTGACGGAGATCACAGCGGAAACAGACTGAGAACTGAGGGCGTGATTGCTCCAGGGCTCGCATGGACCTCGCTTGCAAAATCAGCGGGAGTGGGGCAACCTCGATGGCATGGGGCGCATGAACCGGTTTCTTCTCTTTTTTTTGGTCTCTTTCTTGATCGCGGCAACGGGGCTGGGCTGGGCGCAGGCTGGGCCGGAAGAAGGTGGGAACGAAGTGCAGGTGTGGGCCGGGGGCGGACACTCGGTGCCAGGCGGGACTTCGCATACGGAGGCTTTTGATGCGGGGCTGCGCTACGGGTGGGTGATTACGGGTGCGCACGGGCCGGGATTTTTTGAGGGGCGATTTGAGTATGCGGTCGATGCAGTTCCCGTATATCTGATTTTTCAGCCGGCGAATACGGCGTATGGAGTTGGGTTCAATCCGCTGGTGCTGAAGTGGAATTTCGTGCAGCGCGGACGCTTGTCGCCATATCTGGAATTGAGTGGCGGAGTGATGTTCAGCGATCACAACGTTCCTACTTACACGAATACGGTGAACTTCACACCCAGCGCGGCGTTGGGGACGCATATTCTTGGCGAGAAATATAACTGGACCGTGGATGTGCGGTATCTGCATCTTTCGAGTGCTGGGCTGGGGACGTATAACCCGGGGCTGAATACGGTGCAGTTGCGGTTAGGAGTAGGAAAGTTCTGGAAGCGAAAGTGAACGCGGGGGGCGTAGGCTGCCTTGCCTCGGTCAGTTGGGCCAGCTATTCTTTTCACTTATGTCGACGCTAGTTGAATGTGTGCCGAATTTTTCCGAGGGGCGCGACAAGGGAAAGGTTGACGCCATTGTCGCCGCCATGAAACTGGAGGGCGTCTACCTGCTGGACCGCGAAATGGATGCGGACCACAATCGATGTGTGATTACGCTGGTGGGCGAGCGAGAGGCGATTCAGGAGGCGGCGATTCGCGGAGTGGGCAAGGCCGCGGAGTTGATTGATCTGAATGTGCATAAGGGGGCGCATCCGCGGATGGGTGCGGCCGATGTGGTGCCGTTCATTCCGATTGATGGCGTGACGATTGGGGATTGCGTGGCCATGGCACGGCATGTGGGGGAAGAGATATGGAAGCGGTTTCAGATTCCGGTTTATTTGTATGAGGCGGCAGCGACGACGCCGGAGCGGCAGAATCTGGAGAGCATCCGGCGTGGACAGTTTGAAGGGATACGGGCCGAGATTGCCACGAATGTGGCGCGGCGGCCGGACTTTGGCGAGGCAAGGGTGCATCCGACGGCGGGCGCGACGGTGGTGGGTGCACGAAAGTTTCTGATTGCTTACAACGTATTCTTGAACACTCCGGACGTTGAGATCGCCAAGAAGATTGCGAAGACGGTACGGTTTTCGAACGGCGGGATGCGGTTTGTGAAGGGCGCGGGATTTCTGGTGCGGGGGCTAGCGCAGGTCTCGATGAATCTGACAGATTTTGAGCAGACGCCCGTACATCGCGTATTTGAAATGGTGAAGCGCGAAGCGGCGCGGTACGGCGTGGCGCCGGTATCCAGCGAGATTGTGGGATTGATTCCGAAGAAAGCTCTGGAGCAGGCGGCGGAGTGGTTTCTGCAGGTGGAGAACTTTGATTCGTCGCTGATTTTAGAGAACCGGTTGGCAGCAGTAATGAGTGGAAAAATGGCGGCGGGAGGGTTGCGGGCGGGGGTCGAGCCGTTTGTGGAGCAGTTGGCTGCGCCGACGGCGACGCCGGGCGGCGGGAGTGCCGCGGCAGCAGCGGGTGCGATGGCGGCGGGACTGGCTGTCATGGTGGCGTCGATGTCGCGCGGCAAGAAAGCGTATTTGCAATATGAAGCGCAGTTGAGCACGGCGATCGGGAAGTTGGGTCCGCTGCGGGAAGAGTTGAAAGCGGCGATTGATGCGGACGCGGACTCCTACAATTCGGTGATGAAGGCTTACAAGCTGGCCAAGACGTTGAGCGGGCAAGAAGGCGAGGTGCTGATTGAGGCTGGTTTGAAACAAGCGACGAGTGTTCCGCTGGGCGTAGCGGAGAAGGCGCAGGAAGTGGCGCGGCTTGCGGCGGGTTTGGAGGGGATTACGAATCCGAATATGAAGTCAGACTTGACGACCGCACAAGCTCTGGCGCGGGCAGCGATTGCCGGGGCGTTGGCGAATGTGGAGATTAATCTGGCATCGGTGAGGGATGCGGGATTTGCGGCGGAAGTTCTAAAGAGGGCGGAGATCCTCAAAGGCTGACGGTAGCGTGAGGGATCATGCTGCAGATGCTTTCAAACAATTCCGCTGTGACCGAGTGGAAAGTTCCGCCACGGGGTTCATGCCTGAGTCAATCAGACCGGCGGCTGCGGGAGGACATCCCACCATGAGACGCGCAGCATTGTTCGTAGTCTTGTCCCTGCTGTTTTGTGTTGCCGGATTTCTGCTGAGTCTTAATGGTTGCGGCGGAGGCAATACGGTTACAATCTCGGTCCCGCCGCCAGCCTCCAAGATTCAGCATGTGGTGATCATTTTTCAGGAGAACCGCACGCCGGACAACCTGTTTCAGGATCCGGTGCTGATCAAGAAGGGCGCGGATATCCAGAACTATGGAGTGAACTCGAAAGGCCAAACGATCCCGCTAAGCCAGATTGACCTGGGCACGAACGGTATCAACCCGGATTACTACGATCTGAGCCATGCCCATACCGCATTCGTGCAGATGTGCGATCTAAACGAATCCACGGGGGTGTGTGCGATGGATGGCGCCGACAAGATTGCGTATTCGTGCCAGAAGGGAGCCACCGGTTGCCCGCCCGCGAACCCGCAATTCATGTATGTCAATCCGGCTGACGTGCAGCCCTACTTCCAAATGGCCGAGCAGTACACGTTTGCCGACCGCACGTTCCAGACCAACCAGGGACCAAGCTTCCCCGCTCACCAATTCATCATTTCTGCGACTTCCGCTCCTACGGCAACCAGCAATCTTTTTGCGGCCGAGAACCCTGGGGGAGGCGGCGTTGCGGGCTGCATCGCTCCCCCTACATTAACCGTCGCGATGATTGATCCCTCGGGCAGTGAATCCAGCACGATGTACCCTTGCTTCGAGCATCCCACGCTCACCGACCTGCTGGATGCCGCGAACGTTACCTGGCGTTACTACGCGCCCTCGGCGGGGTCGATTTGGACCGGCCCCAACGCAATTCAGCACATGTGTGGGCCGAATGCGACGCCACCGAATGCCACGCAATGCGTGGGATCAGACTGGACCGGCACGTCGCCGAAGGTTGTCCTCAACCAAACGCAGAGCAACGCCCAGATTCTGAGTGACATTGCCAACAATCAGTTGGCGCAGGTGAGTTGGGTCATCCCCGATGGCGCGGATTCCGACCATGCCTCCAGCAACAAAGGCTGCGGACCATCGTGGGTAACATCGGTGGTCAACGCCATCGGCAACAGCCAGTATTGGTCGAACACCGCCATCTTGATCACGTGGGATGACTGGGGAGGATGGTACGACCACGTCGCACCGACGATGGTCAACGACGGGAGCAGTTGGGGCTCTGGCTACGTGTATGGGTTCCGCGTGCCGATGGTTGTGATCTCGCCCTACGCCAAGCTGGGTTACATCTCCCACGTCACCCATGACTTTGGAAGCATTTTGAAGTTTATTGAGTCGACTTTTAATCTGCCATCGCTGGGGTACGCGGACGCGCCTGCCGATAATCTTTCCGACTGTTACAACTTTGGTCAGACTGCGACTCAGTTTCAGACCATCCCGCCGCCGTCGAACGACGCCGAGTGCAAGAGCGACACGAGTCCGGCCACGGATCCGGATGATGACTGAAAAAAGGCGGGTGGAGGATGTGTAGAAAACGCCGCAGCTGCTGCCTCACAGCGGCGAGGGGGAACGCAGCCAGCTACGTCTTCAGGCGCTCGTAATGCCGCCGCCTGTCAAGCATCGTCGCTCTCGCCTTAGTCTCCCGCGCTGGTGGCTGGTTCTGGCTCGGTTCTGGATCGAGATCCCCACCACGCTTCGAATCCTTGGCGGGCTAGTTTGAAGATGGTCCCGCGATTTTCCGAGATTACTTTCCACCAGGCGAAGCGGCCGAGCATGGGAAAGTAGATTCCGCGGAAGCACAGGCGGGCGAGCAAGATGTTGACGCGATATCCGAGCGGCTGGTCGTCGAGCGAATCCACAGCCTGAGCAATGGCTGCTGGTCCGTAGGCATGAGACCAGCCGTAGTTCACTTCGGCGTGAGCTTCGTCGATGGTCATCTTCAGCGGAGTGTGAGCCATGGCGAAGGGGATGAATTCCTGCCAGTGCTTGGGCCGGGTCAGGCGGCCGGCGACGTCGAGACGCTTGTAGAGCGGAGTTCCGGGCAAGGGAGTGAGCAGGCCGAAAATCGGCAGGCCCGGCGGCCAGGTTCGAACTTGCGCTAGGGTGCGTTCGGCCGCACCGACCGTGTCATTGTCCATGCCGAAGATGAATGAAGTGATGGCATACACGTTGCGCTGGGCCAGGCGCTCTAGGACCGCGGAATATTCCTCCGGTTTGTTGAAGCCTTTATTCATATCCTTCAAGTTGGTGGGATCAATTGACTCCATGCCGATGAAAACCCATTTGCCGCCTGAGGCGGCGATGAGGTCAACGAGTTCCTGATCGCGAAGCAGATTCGCGCTAATCTGCGCGACCCAGTGGACTTGTGCTTCGGCGGCAATGATGTCGCGCAGCAAGGATTTTGTGCGCTTGAGGTTGATGGCGAAATTGTCGTCGATGAAAAAAACGGCCATCTGCCCGCACTCTTTCTTGGCGCGCGCTTTCAGCAGCAAGAGTTCGTTGACCACACTTTCATTGGTGCGAAAGCGGATGGAGTCTCCGAAGAACCCGGTAACGGTGCAGAACTCGCAGCCGTAGGGACAACCTCGTCCGGACTCGATGGGAACGATGCGAAAAGTTCCCCAACCCTCGCCGATCTTCTGCAGCCATCGCTTGGCCGTTTTGGGCACGAGATTAAATTGGTGGAGATCGATGGTGTCCCACGGGATGACGGGATATTGTTTGAGCGATGGCTTAAGTTCTTTGCCGGTGGCATCGACGGGCGCGTAAATATCCTTCAGCTCGCCGCGAGCTGCATCTTCCACAATATGCGGCCAGGTATTATCGGCTTCGCCGAGCGCGACGGCATCCGCGTGGCGCGGACCGCCATCGCGGCCCAGAGCTTCATCCGCCATTTCCGTTACATGAGGGCCTCCCATCACAACGGGCACGCCGACGGCCCGCACCGCGTCCGCCATACGATAAGCTTTGGCGATCATTCTGGTCATGGCACCGATGCCGACTAGATCAATCTTCTGCTCGCGCACATAACGGGTGATGCCGGCTTCGTCCATGGGCTGGGCGTTGCCATCGATCAGTACCACTTCATGGCCTGCGGGAGTAAGAGACTGTAAGAGGAACATCCAGAGGTGCGGCATGAAATTGCGCGTAACCCCGTTGTCGGGGTTGTACAGTAGAATTTTCAATAGTCCCCTGATTTCAGCTTGCGGTGGAATTCTTGCGCCCAGAAATGCGCCTAGTGGGAATGGTGGCTGGGTCGAAATTTATCTTACAACCAAATTGACGCTTTGAGACAGATAAATGTTCGCGAACGTACACTGCTGTTCGAGAGCGGTCCAAGGTGATCCAAATTGGTTATAGGTCTAGCACCTTTGGCTGGGCAAGGAACAGGTTCGCGGGCTTAGAATAAGTGAATGGATAACGGGAACCTCTGAACTCGCATCTAAGTCGCAAGGTGCAGGCAGTATTCCGTTCATTGTTTAGAAAACCCTATTATGAGGTCTGTAGCCGTTATGAAAACCGCCAAAGTTTGTCTGAGTTCCGTGATGCTGGTTGCCATATTGTTGGGCATCGCGAATGCCATGCCGCTGAATTCGTCGGCGCGCGCGGTGGTCCCCGGAGACTTGCAGCAGTTGATTTCGGTAGATTACCGGGCGCTGAAGGACTCGCCGACCGCGATGCAACTGAAGCAGCAGGTGCTGCCGGACAACTTGAAGCAGTTCGAGGCCGCGCTAAAGGGAATCGGGATTGATCCTGACAAAGATGTGGACACACTGACATTCGCTTCGTTCCGCACTGAGAAGCAGGGAATCAAGGGCGTAGGCGTGGCGGCCGGGCCGTTCGCGATGAAGGCGGTACTGAAGAAGATGCTGGTGCAGAAGATTAAGCCGACGAAGTATCGCACCTCAAGTATCTATCCGATGGATGGCGGAATGGTAATGTGCTTTCTGGATGACAGCACACTGCTGTTCGGAGAAATATCTGCAGTGAAGATTGCACTGGATACGCGCGATGGTGAGGTCTTAGGCCTCGATACCAACCAGACCATGGCCGACATGATGTCGAGTGTGGATTCGTCGCCGGTGTGGAGCATCCTGGACCAACTGGGAACGCAGAACGTGATGCGGTCCGCCTTGGGCGATGCGGCCAAGATCGGCGACTATGAAACCGTCAAGAAGCGGTTGCTCGGATCGCGCTACACCATGAGTTTTACGGGAGGCGTGAACTTCGATTTGACTGTAGTTTCTTCCGATTCCATGAGTGCGGCGACATTGTCATCGTTGGTGAAAGCGGGGCTGCTGTTTAAGAAGATGAGCGCCAGTGCTCCGGAAAAAACTGCGATGGATAACACCAGCGTGGATTCTGACGGCTCGAATGTGAATTTCCACTTCAAGTCGAGCGATCAGCAGTTTCAGTCGATCATGCACTCAGAGTTGTTCGCGGCAGTTTCGCACTAAGGTAAAACACTCACCACGGAGGCACTGAGACACCCCAAAAACGGGGTCTCGGTGCCGTTTTTTGAGCAGCCTCTTCTTCGTGGCTCCGTGCGTTCACGGCGAACCTACTTTGGTTTGCGCGCGGTGCGTTTCTCGCGCGCCCAGCCTTCTTTCATAATTTGATGGGCGCGTCCGAGGGCCAGCGCATCTGCAGGGACGTCTTCCGTGATGCAGGAGGCGGCCGCAACGTAGGCTCCTTTGCCGATCCGCAGGGGCGCAACCAGGGTGCTGTCGCTGCCAATGAAGACGCCGTCTTCGATGACGGTGGTATTCTTGTGAACGCCGTCGTAGTTGCAGGTGATGGTTCCGGCGCCGATGTTGACGCCATCGCCGATCTCGGCGTCGCCGAGATAAGTAAGGTGGTTGGCCTTGGATCCCTTGCCCAGCTTGATCTTCTTAGTCTCCACAAAATTGCCGACGTGCGCGCCCTCACCGATGTCGCTGCCGGGGCGCAGATGGGAATAAGGGCCGAGGACGGCATTCGGGCCGATGCGAGCTTCCTCGAGGATGCAGCTGGGGCGGATGAGAACGCTATCGGCAATTTCAGAATCGCGAATCACAGAGAAGGAGCGAATGCGGCAGCCAGAGCCGATGCGCGAGCGGCCGAAGATCTGAACGAAGGGTTCAAGCACGGTGTCGGGGGCGACTTCGACATCGCTGTCGATCACGCAGGTTGCCGGATAAAAAATAGTGACGCCCTCCGCCATCAGTTCGTGGCACTTGCGCATACGGATCTGGTAGTCGATGAAAGAGAGTTCGGCGCGTGTGTTGGCGCCAAGAACTTCGCCGGGAGTATTTGTTTTCCAGACGACCACGCGTCGACGGGCTTGCCGCAGAACCCCGGCCATATCGGTTATGTAGTACTCCGCATGGGGATTGGCTGTGGAAAGCTTCTTGATGTGCTCAAACAATTGTGGCACGGCGAATACGTAGAAGCCGGCGTTGATCTCGTGAATCTTTTTATGGGCGGGGCTGGCGGACTTTTCTTCAACGATGGCTTGGACCTCCGAACCGCGAGCATTCTTGCGAACGACGCGGCCGTAGCCGGTGGGGTGGCCCAGGTCAGCGCTGAGTAAGGTCATCGCAGCTTGCTCGTCGAGGTGGAAGTTCAGCAACTCGGCGATGGTTTGGGGCGTGATCTGCGGGGCGTCGCCGGAAAGAACGATAACGTGGTCGTAGGCCGAGAGCGCCGACTGAGCGACCATGAGGGCGTGGCCAGTGCCGCGCTGCTGGGACTGCAGGACGAAATTGACGCCGGTTTGGGCGAGTGCGGCACGGACGCGGTCGGCTTCGTGGCCGATGATGGCGAACACATCATTTGTCGGCACGACCATCGTGGCTGCGGCGATGACATGCGCCAGTAGCGGTTTGCCTCCGACTTCATGCAGAACTTTCGGCAATTGTGATTTAAGGCGCGTACCTTTTCCCGCAGCCATGATGGCGACGGCGACGCGGGGAGCGGAAGCTGGGGAAAGGTTGGCGGAGAGGGTGCTGTTCTTGGATTTCATCGTCTGTCTCAATATATCGCCGGGCTGAGTCCGCGCAGAAGGTACGAACCGGGTTCACTGGAACTGGTTCCCGCGCCGCCCGTGTTCATAGACCGAGTCCTCCGTCCACTGCGAGAATCTGACCGGTGATGAATTGCGGTGCGGTGGCGAAGAAAAGAACGGCGGCAGCGATTTCGCTGTCGCGTCCGTTGCGCTGCATGGGAGTCTGTTTGGCCATGCGGCGCATGAAGGATGCGGACGACTTCTCGCCGAGATCAATCATGCCCGGCGCGACCGCATTGACAGCGATCTCAGGTGCAAGGGCTTTTGCCATGACCTTGGTAAGCATGTGCAAGGCGGCCTTGGAAGAACAGTAATGCGCGTGCGTGGCCCAGGGACGCAGCCCGCCGAGCGAGCCCATGTGAATGATTTTGGCGGCAATTTCTTCTGACTGCTTCGATCCGGTTCGTTTTCGGCGCATCCACTTCAGGGCTTCACGCGAGACTAGGAAAGGTCCGCGAGTGTTCGACGCGAACATCGCATCCCACTGGCGCAGGGTGAGGCGCTCGAAGGCGGCGGTAGCGTAGTTGGCGGCGTTATTGACGAGGATGTCGATGCGTCCAAGTTCGCGTCCGGCTTCCTTCATCATGGACTTAACGCTGGCTTCGTCGGTGACGTCGCAGCGCAGGGCGAAAGCTCGGACGCCGAGACTGGAGAGATCGACGACGGTGTGCTGTGCCTCGCGGGCGGAATTGCGAAAGGTGATGGCGACGTCGGCGCCGGCCTGGGCAAGAGCGAGGGCGGAGGCTCGTCCGAGACGGCGGGCGCCGCCAGTGATGAGGCACGCCTTACCGTGCAGGGATGTGGGATCGGGTGGGACCATTGTCGGATTTTACTCCTAACCTTTACTCCCAAAACGGGAGGGGCCATTCGTGCCGGGCTGTTCGCTTCTTTTCTCTTGCCAATGGGTAAGGTGGCAACGATACAATCGCGGCGTGCCAGACTCTCGCAAAGTAGTGGTTTATTCACGCAAGGGGTGTCACCTTTGCGAAGTGGTGAAGGAGAGCCTTGTGAAGCTCTCGCGCCGCGGCGGATTCACGTGGCAGGAAGTGGATGTAGATAGCGACAACGAACTGCGGCGACAGTTCAATGATGAAGTTCCAGTCGTGTTCATCGACGGCCGCAAAGCCTTCAAGTACCGCATGGACGAAAGGGAATTTCTGCGCAAGCTGGCGAGCTAGGTCGATCAGGACATTCACAAATGCTCCCGAAAGGTTTGCGCAGAATTAAGTGGTCAAGAACCTCCTTTGAGCAGCTTGCCAAAGCCCTGCGGTCATCATTTATCCTAACCCTTGGTTTGAAAGGAGCGTTATGAAAGCTGTCTCGATACTTTTCCTGGCCCTCGCCCTCTCTGCGCTTTTCGCGGTTGCCGCGGACCAGCCTCAACCCCCGGCCGCGGGCAGTCAAGCCCCGGCTTTCAGCCTGCCCAGTCAGGAAGGAGCGCAGGTGTCGCTTGATCAGTTCAGAGGAAAATGGGTTGTGCTTTACTTCTATCCCAAGGACTTTACGTCGGGTTGCACCATTGAAGCGCACAATTTCCAGCGCGACATCGATAAATACACAGAGAAGAATGCCGCAATCGTCGGCGTCAGCGTGGACGACGTGGATTCTCATAAGAGCTTCTGCGCCAAAGAAGGCTTGAATTTCAAGCTGCTCGCCGATTCCAGCCACGCGGTGGTGCAAAAATACGGTTCGATCATGGAGTACAACGGGATGACTCTTGCCGCCCGCAACACCTTCCTGATCGATCCAAACGGGGTAATCAGAAAGGTGTACCTCAAGGTCAGTCCGCAGGGTCACAGCGGGGAAGTGCTTGCGGATCTCCAACAGTTGCAGTCGGCGAAGTGAAGCAATTGGGTTTGGCTTGCTAAAGTATAGCTTGGCTCCGCTGAAAGACCATCCATTTTAAGTAAGATAGTTGGTGTAAGCTCCTGCTTACATCAAGAATCCACTTTCTTCTGACATAGCGAAGCGCTGAAGGCCCCAGCATAGGATATGATTCGGCGGGCTTAAAGGCATTGCTGTGAAAGGAATGCTCCAAGAATGAGGACGTCAATCGCCGTTGGTCTGTTGCTTGGACTATTTGGAACCGTACCGCTGGCGAAAGCACAGGAGGAACCCCCAACGGTCGAACTGTACGGCGGATACTACTACGCGCGCTTTAATATAAATGCCAACCTCCCCGGAGTCGCACCCTCAGAGACTTTCAACGGAAACGGCGGAGGCGGCCAGTTTGAGTACAACACCAACAACTGGCTCGGTGTGGTGGGAGATCTGGCCGGCTATGGGGCGACCAGTACCGTAAACGGCGCATTGGTCGGAGGAGCGTTTACCTATCTTTTTGGACCCAGAGTGAATTTCAGGCACCGCAAAGTTACCCCGTTCGCTCAGACCCTCTTCGGAGGCATTCGCACAACCGATGGGATTGGCCAGTCGGGGCCCGAAAATAATTTCGCGATGACGGCGGGCGGCGGCATTGATTTCAAAGTTTCCAAGCACGTCTCCGTTCGTCCCGTGTAGGCCGAGTACCTCATGACGAGATTGCCCAATGGTCTCAACAACCGCGAGAACAATCTGCGGATTGGCGCCGGGATAACTTTGCGCCTCGGCGAGAAATAGTTTGCGAGGTTGCGGTTACGAGCGCCGACGGGAGGCGGGGGACTCAGTTCTTGGTGGCCTTACGGCAGCAATTCGGGAACTCTGCCAGCACAATGCAGCCCCACGTCTGACTTCCGATAGTTAACGAAAAAGTGCGCCGTGAAAGGCGCTGGACTTCAGCGGTCGTCGATGGGGCGATGCTTCATCTGATCAAGATGTGGCTGGAAGCTCCGGTCGAAGAGACGGACGAGCGTGGAAATACGCATCGAAGCACGCGCAATCGGGATGAAGGTCGAGGGAGTCCACAGGGCTCTCCGATCAGCCCGTTGCTGAGCAATCTGTACATGCGCCGGTTCGTGCTCGGATGGAAGAAGCTGGGACACGAAAAGCGTTGGCAAGCGTACATCGTGAACTATGCCGATGACCTCGTGATCTGCTGCCGTGGCAACGCCGAAGAGGCCTTGGGCACGATGCGGAACATGATGACGAAGCTGAAGTTGACGGTGAACGAAAAGAAGACGCGGGTCTGCAAGCTGCCGGAAGAGAAGTTCGACTTTCTGGGGTATACGTTCGGGCGCTGCTACTCGATGCGAAGGGGCCGTGTCTTTCTCGGCACGGTACCCTCGAAGAAACGAGTGCAGCGTATCTGTCGGGATATCAGCGACGAAACCGGACGTGACAAAGTCTGGCAAGATTCGAAGACAGTCGTGGACAGGCTCAATCGGATGATGATCGGCTGGGCCAACTACTTCTGTCTGGGGCCAGTCAGCAAAGCCTACCGTGCGGTCGACTTACACGCCCGCCGAAGGCTGCGTCGGTGGTTATGCGACAAACACAAAGAGCCGCGACCGGCCTACAAACGATTTCCGGAAGCGTCTCTGCACTCTGTGTATGGCTTGGTCCAGTTACCACACCGGACCGCGAACCATCCGTGGGCGAACGCGTGAGTCTTTTCCGAGAGCCGGATGCGGGAAATCTGCCAGTCCGGTTCGATGAGCGGGAACAGGAAACAGAACCAGGCCAAACCGGACTGAGGTGACGCGGCGAAAGCCCAGTCAAATAACCACCGGGAGACTACAGTCACTGCGCCTGTTCTCGACTCTACTCGCGTTACACAAGTTAACGGCCGACCGGTGCTGCCAGCTTCGGCTTCCACGCACAGCCGACTCTCGGCGCTTTCCGCTACAATCATCACGCCCATGTTGCGCACCGAACTCTACGCTGATCCCAGCAACATCTTTGTCCACGATGCGATTCTGGCATCTTGCCGCAAGCATGCGGAGAAAACCGCGCTGGTGGATGTTTCGTGCGGGCGGCGGCTTACTTATGTGGAATATGGGGAGACAGTGGAAGCGCTGGCGCGGGGGCTGGTTGCAGCTGGGGTGAAGCCGGGAGAAGTTATCGCGATTTTTCTGGCGAATTCGTGGGAGTTCTGCGCGGCCTATCATGCGGCCACGCTGGCAGGAGCGATTCCGACGCTGCTGAATCCGACGTATCGCGAGCGGGAAGTGCGGCATCAATTGGGAAATTCGGAGGCAGTATTGCTGATCACCGATGCGCCGAACATCGCTGGCCTCAATCTGGCGGGACTGCCGAAAATGAGACGAGTGTTTTGCACGCGCCAGCAGGGAAGCGGAAGCGATCCGTTCTCCGATTTGCTAAAGCCGGTGAGCGCTACGCTGCCTGGGCCCGATCGTGGGTCGCATGAAACTTTGGCGGCGCTGCCTTACTCGAGCGGCACAACGGGGCTGCCCAAGGGAGTGATGCTCTCGCACCACAACCTGGTGGCGAACATTTATCAGTTGATCGGTCCGGGTGCGGCGATGCTGAAGCGAGAGGACAATTTGCTCTGCTTTCTTCCGCTGTATCACATTTACGGGCTGAACGTGGCGCTAAACCCGATGCTAATGATGGGGGCGACGGTGGTGCTGATGCCGCGTTTCGACGTGGGGCAAGCGTCGTCGCTGCTGACGGAGGAAGCGATTACCACGATGCTCGTGGTTCCACCGGTGATGAACGCATTGTGCCTGGCGGCCGAGGCCGGGCAGTTTCCGAAGGATCACAAAGTGCACTGGGTGAAGTCTGGAGCCGCGCCGCTGGCGCCGGAGCTGCCGCGAAGGTTCACGGCATTGACTGGCATCCTGGTGTGTCAGGGTTACGGGATGACGGAAGCGTCGCCGGTGACGCATGTGGGATATCTGCAACCGGAACTGTATCGGCCGGATTCGATCGGGCATCCGCTGGCGCAGACGGAGTGCCGGGTGATTGGAGCGGAGAATATGGGTGCGGCGGCGGAGAGTGTAGCGGAGGTTACCGCGGGCGAACCGGGAGAGCTGGTCATGCGCGGTCCGCAGTTCATGCAAGGTTATTGGAAGGAACCAGGCGCTACGGCGGCCGTGCTGCGCGATGGATGGTATTGGTCAGGCGACATTGTGACTCGCGACAACGAGGGTTTTTACCGGGTGGTGGACCGGCGCAAGGAAATGATCAAGTACAAAGGATTCCCCGTAGCCCCGGCGGAGGTGGAAGCAGTGTTGTTGGAACATCCGGCGGTGCGGGAGTGCGGAGTGGTGGGGCGTCCGGATGCGGTGGCGGGAGAAATTCCGGTGGCATTTATCGTTTTACGTGAAGGATTTGTGACTGGCAAGAAGATGGAAGAAGAGTTGTGCGCCTTTGTCGGGGAACGGCTGACTCACTACAAGCAGCCGCGCGAAGTGCATTTTGTGGAGGTTGTCCCCAAGACGGCCTCGGGAAAAATTCTGCGGCGGGAGTTAAGACAGTTCATACGCTGAGTGGGCCTGAGCCCTGCGGCCACGCTGGGCGGAAGCCAAGAAGTGACACGAAATTGACAAGTTGTTGACAATCCCCTCATCGCGCTGCCACAGACTAATCCCCGCGCAGTTACGGTAGTCCCTATGCCGTTCTGCCTCACCTGAAGTTCGCACTCTACAGGAGGATACTTATGAAACGATTTGACAACATCAAGGCTTGCGCTGCTCTCGTGGTGATCATCGCTGCCTGCGGCATGTCCGCGGCCGCACAGACGAATCGTTCCGATACACCCGGCGGCATCAGCGTGGTTGCATCCACCGTTCCGGCGAACGGCGATGTGAACCCGTATGGAGTGGCGCGCGTGCCAAATAGTAAAGGTTCTCTGATTAAGGGAAATATTCTGGTCAGCAATTTCAATAACAGCGCGAACCTTCAGGGTACAGGCACAACTATTGTGCAGATTTCGCCTGATGGTACGAGCAGCTTGTTTGTGCAAATCGATGCCGCTAATCTGCCGGGGCCTTGCCCGGGCGGCGTAGGGTTGACGACGGCTTTGGCGGTGCTGCGCACGGGCTGGGTGATCGTAGGCAGCTTGCCAACCACGGATGGAACGTCGGCGACTGCTCAGGCAGGATGTTTATTGGTACTGGATAGTGATGGAAATGTTGTCGAAACGTTCTACGGCTCACTGATTAATGGTCCGTGGGATATGACGGCCCTTGATTCCGGGAGCAGCGTGAATTTGTTCGTTACGAATGTTTTGAACGGGACCCGAGCCGGTGGTGGGAAAGTAGTTCACGGTGGAACCGTGGTGCGACTGACGCTCGATGGTTTGTACGGGGAGATGCCTAGCTTGCAATCGATCACCGTGATTGGCTCGGGCTTCCCCGAGGAGACCAATCCAGCGGCAGTTGTGATTGGGCCGACTGGCTTAGGCCTGACTGCCAACGCGGACGCACTATACGTAGCAGACAGTCTCAGCAATCGCATTGCAGCCATTTCGGATCCCGTGACCCGCGTAACCTCCGCTGGAATCGGGACGACGGTTACACGAGGTGGTTTTCTCAACGATCCTCTCGGCCTGACGGTTGCTCCGGACGGCACCATCCTATCGGCAAACGGAAACAATGGTTTCCTAGTTACGACCACACCGAGCGGTGAGCAGATCAGCGAAGCGTTGTTGGACAACAGCGGCAAACCCCCGGGAGCTGGTGCACTGTTCGGATTGGAAGTCGACGGGCAGGTACTCTACTACGTAGACGATGCCACCAACACGTTGAATCTATTTCAGTGAAGCGCAAGACGCGAGCGCGCTCTATGGCGAAATCCATGGCGCGCTCTGCGCGGGAGATTGGGACCGCTTGAAAAGCCGCCGGAGAACCTTCACACTTGACAACAGCGAATTTCGCGGGCAAGAGTGCTCGCGCGACACGGTTCTTGTTTCTGGAGAAATTTAGGAAAGCGATTGGGCGATAGGTTTCTTGGGGATCTGCATTCCAATTGCTAAGCGGGCTTAGTTGAGGTAGTATCACTGCCCCATGTTCCGAATCCTGTTGCTGTTCGTGCGGCGGTTATGGCTGCCACTGGTAGTGTTTGCCGGATTCAGCTTGATGTGTGTGCTGGTATACCGGCGGCTCGAAGGTCTGGCGTGGCAGGATGCGCTGTTCTGGATGATCCATCCACACGCGATCGATGCCAGGCGAGTACACAATTCGACCAAGGTATTCTCGATCTTTGTGTATTGTGGCGTCTTTGCATTTCAGATCTGGGTGGCGGAACGGGTTGCGGTCACGATCTTCAACCGACAAGGAGTGGAGGCCTGGAGAACTATGGTGAACGATGTCAGCATTGAAAAGCTTCGTGATCACTTCATCATCTGCGGCTACGGGCAGGTTGGGCGGACGGTAGTGGATCAACTGAGCCGGCTGAAGATTCCTTTCGTGCTGATCGAGACCAACGAAGGATTGTGCCGCGAGTTGCTGAAAGAAAAAGTATTGGCCATTCAGGGCGATGCCAAGCGGCATGACGTATTGCAATCGGCCGGGATTGAGCGGGCCCGAGGGGTGTGCATTGTGATCGACAATGACGCCGACAATTTATACATCACGGTGACGGCGAAAGCGCTGAACCCGAAGGCGCGAATCATTACGCGAGCCGGGCAGTCGCGCTATGCTCAGGCTATGCGTAATTCGGGTGCAGACGAGGTCATTATTCCGGAATACGAAGGCGGCCTAATGACGGGACGGATGATCGCCAAGTTTTATCCCGACTCCCAATCAAATCTGCAGTGAGGGAAGCGCTATTTTTCCACGCCGCTCTCGCCCGCGATCTTCCGGGCGACCAGAAAGCTCCAAATGGTTTCGTTGGCATTCAGGGCATCGCTGGTTTTGCCGACCTCTTTTTCGGTCATGTACTGTTCGCCGCCGGGCCACGTGTTGCCGCCACCCTTCACACTGTAGAGCACAACCTGAGCATTGTCCTGGCAGCCGCTGTAGACATACGTTTTCGTTTCCTTGCCACCTTTTTGTAAGGGCGGTATTTTGTCCTGCGCCGGCTTTTCTCCGCAGCGGTCGAACTTAGCCCATGCTTTGGCGCTGTCTTCGGCGGAGAGGACGTGGAATTGGCCAGGTTTGTAAGTGCCGCCATTGTCAGGAACGATGGGATCATCGGTGCCATTCATGAAAAGTGCAGGCACGGCACGCGAGGGAAGGCAGATCATCGTTTTGGGCAGCGCCGCGCCTACCGCGACAATGGCCGCGACGCGATCGGCCATGCTGCAGCCCACTCGCAACGCCATGAAGCCGCCATCCTCCAAACCGGTCGCGTAGATGCGGCGTGTATCGACCGAGTACTTCAGGGCGAGCGTATCCAGCATTTGGTTGAGGAAGGCAACGTCATCGGCGGGCTCAGGCCGATTCTTGTTTGCCTCGGGATTTTGTCCTCCGCTTTGGCCGCCTCCGGGATAACCTCCACCACCACCGCCAGGATAACCTCCGCCTCCGCCACCGCCGGGCCATCCTCCGCCTCCCCATCCTCCGCGACGTCCGCCTCCGCGCCTTGGTGTTGCCGCCGATGGCTGCTCTGCCCGAACTCCTATATTCCACTGTCCGCGGGTGGCGTTGGGATAGATCGCAATGATGCCATCTTTGTCGGCCAGCTGGTTAAAGTGCGTGAGCCGCGCCATGTCGTCGGCATCCTGATTTCGCGCGTGCAGAAGGATTACGACCGGATAGTGTTGTTGCTGATCGTAGCCCTTTGGCAGGTGCACAACGTAGGAGCGGGAGACGTCATCGACGTCGATCTTTTCCTGCGTTTCCTGCGCCGGCGCACGAGCTGCAGACAGTAGTGCCAGGAGGCACATAGTGAAGATGCACTCCAGTTGCGGCCAAAGCCGAGGATGCGTTTTCATTACCGTCCCTCCAGATCTCAATTCTTAGAGTCCCTCAATTAGTCCCTCAATGCTTAATATTTTCATAGACTTTGCCACGACGGTTAGCGACTAGGTTGCAGTAATTCTGAGTTAAATGCGTGTGAGCATACCTACAGGGCGTTGGGTTTGGTCGTTACTCCGCCGCCATTCGCATAAGAACCCTGCGGGTGTCGCCGGGTTGCTAGTGTACGGCGAGAGTTTTGCAAAGATTTGTAAGCGATGTGGGCTACGAATCGGGAGGGCGGGGAACTTTTTTCGCGGCCGTCCGTAACTACGAGTGACGGCGCTGAGATCGAACCGGCGCCAGGATCCGGAGGGTTTATGGACGGCAACTTTGTGGGATTGGCGGCCGTGGTTATGATCTTTGGGATTCCGATGGCGGCCATGTATACATTTTTCCGGGTGCGCAAGCTGCGCAGCGAAGAACGCTTGGCGGCGATCTCCCGAGGTGCGGACGTGCCCATGCAAGCGGAACTCTCGGAAGCGGCACGTTCGCGGCGGTCGGGAATTCTGCTGGTGGCCGGGGCGGTGGGTTATATCGTGACCTTCGTCCTGATCGGCCGCGTGGAGCCTGACGCCATGATCGCGGCGACGTTTGGCGTGATTCCGCTGGCGGTAGGAATTGGCTTCTTTGTCGATCACGCACTGATTCGCCGGGATGCGAAAGCGCACTGAGGCTTCAACAGCGAGGAATTCACGAGCTGGTGACGAACTTCTGCTGAGCGTCGGTTAAGGGAACGACGCTGAGCCTCCCTTGCCGCACCAAAGGGGAATCGGCGAACAATTTATTCGCCTTGATTTCCGCTAGAGTCACGGGCTTGGCCAGAGGCTTGCCAACTTTGATTTTCACCTGCGGAGCCTTGGGGTCGCTTGGATCAACCGATAGTACGGTTGCAGTTCCCACCGTGCTTTTCTCATCTCCGGTGTGGTAGATCACCAATTGCTCTCCCGGCTTCATGCCGCGCAGATTCTTGAGCGCGACGGGGTTGGTGACGCCGTCCCACACGGTTGTGTTTTCACGTTGCAGATCGGCGAAGGAATAGACGCTGGGTTCGGTTTTCAGAAGGTAGGGCATAGCAAGATTTTACTCGTCGTCAGACCGAGATTCACATCCTCTCAATTTCTGCTTTCTGCTAACTAATCCTGGTCGCCGTCTTTGACTGCTTACCACCTCAGCAGAGATGAATTTTGAAATGCCAGCTATTGCGGCTTGGCATTGGGGTCGGGCGGCGATGTTTTGTCGTCCTTCTTGTCGTCCTTTTTCTCATCGGGGTGGCTTTCGTAAATCGAATATTGGCCTTGAGGGCGTTTCAGCTTAATGATGAAATCCAACTTGGCCCGGTCCACGTCATAGTCTTCGCCGAAAGTCTGAAATCCCGAAGCCAGGACTTGCACGCGTAGCTTGCCGTAGGGTATACCGTCAAAGCTGGTCTTGCCGTCGGCGTCAGTTTTCAGCTCGAGGTCGCCCCTGCTTTGCTTGCCGCTCGGGCTTACGGGATGCATGATCACGGCAGCGTTACGCACCGGTTTGCCGTTGTCGTCTTTAATCACGAGAAAGTTCAAGACCGCTGTAGGGTCTTCGGTTTTGTCCCGCTGCGCCGCGGCAACTGCGAGAAGGGCCAGAATCAATAGCACGCAGCGAACGATCTGGCATTTCATTGCCGTCTCCACTTGACTGTTCGGCGATCTCCCTGTCGATTTCATACCTGGACATTCTAGCGACTGCGAAGTGCGTGGGGAAGAGCGCGGGAAGAAACAAGTCGCGGGACTGGGCTTAGGGCTTCACGACCGACCGAGCCTTGCGCTCCGCGCTGATTGGCTGAGATCCGAGCTGCACCAGGTCGCTGGCGACACGAGCGGTGTTGTGGCGGGCGACGCCGGCTTCTTCCAGATAGTCTCCCAGAACAGGGATCACTCCGAGGGCTTCGATGGCATCGAGGTCGGCGGCGATCTGGCAGGCCCCTTCGAGCGCGTACTTCGCCCTGAGCTCCATGGAAACGGGCGTGCGGTTGATCAAAGCATAGTCGAAGATCTGTTGGCCCGCGTGGCGGTTGAGAGCACGGATGTGATCGGCGGCGGTGAGGCCCAGGCTCTCATTGGCCTGCGTCATCAGGTTGCAAATATAGACCTTGGTCGCGGGCGAGTTGACGATGGCGTCGGCAATACCGTGCACCAGCAAGTTTGGGATGAGGCTAGTGAATAGAGAGCCGGGACCGATACTGATGATGTTGGCGCGGGCGATGGCGTCGAGGGTCTGAGGCAAAGGATTTACATCGGCAGGAACAAGGGAAAGTTCTTGTATGCGAACCTTGCTGGCGGTGATCTTGGTTTCCCCCCGGACGCGGGTACCGTCTTCCATCAAAGCTTCCAGCTCGATGTTCGACGTGGTGGCGGGATGGATGTGGCCGCGGGTGACCAGGATTTCTGAAGAAAGGCGCACGGCTTCGGAGAAGTCATGGGTGATTGAGGTCAGCGCGGCTAGAAACAGATTACCGAAGCTGTGGCCTTCGAGGCCGGAACCCTTGTCGAAGCGATGCTGGAAAAGCTGAGAGAGCAGAGCTTCGTCTTCGCTGAGGGCGACGATGCAATTGCGGATATCGCCCGGAGGAAGCATATTGAGTTCCTTGCGCAGGCGTCCGCTGGAGCCTCCATCGTCGCTGACGGTAACCACGGCACAGAGGTCGAGGATGATTGGCGTATCGGGCCGTGCCGCAGCCATCTCCGCGGGCGTCAGAGCGAAGCGTTTTAGTCCCTTCAGAAGAGTGGAAAGTCCGGTGCCGCCACCGATAGCGACAACGCGGAGGCCACGCTCACGCGTAGCTTTCTCCAAGGTCAAGAGTTCGGTGATTTTGGTCTCCATCGAGTGAGTCTCGATTGCCGGCCTGACTAAAAAGATTCGTCTTCCCGGAAGGAGCCTTCCGGCGAAGAAAGGTCGGCAGCGGGATCCGGGTACAGGAGCTCGGTGAAACGAGGGTCCTCCGCGAGGTTATGGAAATCTGTGTCATTACGCGCCTGGTAGCGCAGGCTGGCGTTCAGGTGAAGAGCCTCGTCCAAATGCTTGAGTGAGTCTTCCACGTGTCCGGTGAGACAATCGAGGGCGGCCAGACCATAGATAACGAAATCAGTCTTGGGCGCCTGCTTGACAAGTTTTTCGATGTGCTCGCGGGCGGTAACGTAATCTCCCACATTCATGAGGGAGACCGCATAGTCGAAATGCTCTTCGACAGTCTTGAACTGCGTAGTGGTCGAGCGCTCGAGATTTTGATTACAGATGCTAAGGTGGATTGCCGCCCGGTCGCTCAACTCCTTGCTGCCCCCGGCGAGAACCTTTTGAAACATCGGCTTGGCTTTGTCGAACTTGTGCTCCTGCAGGGCGCGCAGCCCGGCTTCGTAATTTTGCAGGGCTTGGGAAGCGCGCGGATCGTCCGCGATCGATGATTTCTTTGGATTAGCCTTTTGAGCCATGTGGAGAATTTTTCCTGTGCTCGTCGTAATAGGTACTCCTTAGCATGAACCTCGAACAACTGATACTCAAGTATCACTCAAAGGTCGGGTAGAGAGCAATTCGGTTCGAGGTGCGGCTACCTGGTCGGTAGCGCCGAGTTGAAGAAACAGTGCATATCATGAACCTTCTGACGCCCTGCAAACGGAAACTTTTGCGGCAGGATCGTCGCTAATTCACGGTAGCAGTTGCCTCGAGATCGATCTGCTTCCACTCGCCCTTGATGATGCCGGCGCGAATCTGCGTCGCGGTCTTCCCAGCCTGGTGTTGCTTGTAAGAATAGTAGAGTTCCTTCAAACAGGTGGCGCATCGGGCGCCATGCGTGCTCTCAAAGCAGCTATGCAGGCTATTGTGGCCCATGCGGTCGCAGAAGCAATAGCAGGGTTGCTGGTGGAGGACGGCCGGAATCTTCGATGCCAGCTCGTAGGCGTGAGTCTGGTAAGGATACTGAGCATCCGCTCCCCAAAGTTGATCCTTAGCAAGGACGGGAGGGAGTTTGGTCCCTTTTGGCGGAGGACCGTCGTTGTAAGCGGGAATGCCTGTTCCTTCTTCTGCCTGAGGAGCGGCCCAAAGAGAAGTCATCGTCAAGGTAACCAATAAGAGCAAGGCGAGAGTGATCGCACGGTGCACAGACTTGCGTTGAAGGAATCGGGCTTCTGCCATAGCTGTCTCCTAAGCTTTTTCATTTTAACCTGCTTTTCGAAAGGCGGCGAGAGGCAGCCCAAATGCACGTGATAAAGGAAGCGACCGCCGAGGGGGCATGATCTGTATACAATAGGAAAACGCATGTCACAGCCGCAAAGCACAGAAACGCGAATCCGGACGGACCAGTCCCCTCCGCAGGCAGCAGCGGCCGGAACGCCGGATGCCGGACTTCGCTTGCGTCCAGGCCTGGGAGTATGGCTGCGTGATCTGATCCTTTCGCTGGCGATCTCGGCATTCATCATCGTCTTTATTTATCAGCCAGTGAAAGTTGAGGGCACGAGCATGATGCCATCGCTCGAAGATCAGGAGCGAATCTTCGTCAACAAGTTCGTGTACCGGCTGGAGCCGATTTCGCGCGGGGACATTGTGGTGTTTCGCTATCCGCGCGATCCTTCGAAAAGCTATATCAAGCGCGTGATTGGGGTGGCCGGAGATCGCATCCGCATCGACGGTGGACAGGTGTACGTGAACGGCGAGGCTCTGGATGAGGATTACGTGCCGCCCGCCTATGCCGACTCGCGGTCGTATCCGGAGACGCTTGTGCCACCGAATTGCTATCTCGTGCTCGGAGATCACCGGTCGATGTCGAATGACAGCCGCGATTTCGGGCCCGTGAATCAGAGTTATATCTATGGCAAGGCCGTGTTTGGATACTGGCCGATGGATAAGTTGGGGCGGGTGCGGTAGACCTATTCCATTCCGTTCCTGTTCTAACCGCGTCATCTTAAGCTGCGAGATTTCCACACTCAGGCCGAGTTCCGCGCTTGGCCCTGACGGCAATCCCTGATAAAATTCTGCAAATCCACACAACGGAGCGAGAATGCAGGCTATCCTTGCGCTGGAAGACGGGCGAGTCTTCCGAGGCAAAGGCTACGGCGCCAAAGGCGAATGCTACGGCGAAGTCGTTTTTAATACTTCCATCACCGGCTACCAGGAAATTTTCACTGATCCTTCCTACTCAGGTCAGATTGTCGTCCTGACGAACCCCCAGATAGGCAACTACGGTACCAACCACGAAGACAACGAAGCGACGCGCCCGTGGATCGAGGGGTTGGTCGTGCGCGAGTTCTCGAAAGTAAGTTCGAACTGGCGATCACAGCAGGTAGCCGAGGAGTACCTGGAACAGTTCAAGGTGCCCGTACTCTCGGATATCGACACGCGATCGCTGGTGCGGCACTTACGCGATCACGGCGTGATGCGCGGCGTGATCTCGACCCTCGAGAGCGACGCCGAGAAATTAGTGGCCAAGGCTAACTCGATTCCAAAGATGGACGGCACTGACTTAGCGAAAGAGGTGAGCACGAAGCGGCCGTACGTGTGGGAAGTGGGTGAGCGCTCGCACGAGCCTGTGGCCATGGTGGGTGTCAAAGATGAGGCTGAGCGCTTTCATGTAGTGGCTTATGATTTCGGGATTAAGCAAAACATTCTACGAAAGTTACGCGGCGAAGGCTGCCGGGTGACAGTGGTCCCGGCGCAGACTCTGGCGGAAGATGTGCTGGCGTTGAAGCCCGACGGAGTATTTCTGTCGAATGGTCCGGGAGACCCCGAACCGTGTACGTATGCCGTGGATAGCATTCGGCGGCTTATGGGAAGGATGCCGATCTTTGGCATCTGCCTAGGACACCAACTCGTCGGTATCGCGCTCGGGGGCAAGACCTTCAAGTTGAAATTTGGACACCACGGCGGCAATCATCCGGTGAAGCAGTTGGCCACGGGGAAGATCGAGATTACGGCGCACAATCATAATTTCGCCGTGGATCCGGATTCGCTGCCGGGAGGCGAAGTTGAGCTCACACACATCGACCTGAACGACTCAACTTTGGAAGGTTTGCGGCACCGGAACCTGCCGCTCTTCAGCGTGCAGTATCACCCCGAAGCCGCGCCCGGGCCGCACGACTCGCATTATCTGTTCAAGGAGTTCACGAAAATGATGGAGGAGTGGAAGGGGTGAGCATGGCGGCACGAACACAATTGGCTCCGGTTGCCGTCTATCGCGCCCTCTTCTTTTCCCTTTTTGGCAGTTTAGATCTGTATGCCTGCTCATACTCTTCGAACCCAACAAAAATAGGGCACGATTTCACTGTGGGGGTCTTCAATCAGGGGAATCCAGTGGTTGGTCTCCAGATTGAGTTGAGCACCGATCCCAGATTGGCGAGCCAGGAAAGTCGCACGGTCAAGGTCGTTAAGACCGGTGCGGACGGGCTGGCAGAATTCACGAAGATTCGACGCGGACTCTACTACATCGGTATAAAACACCCGGCTTATCCATATTTAGAAGAACTCCAGGTAATGCGTCATCCTCCGAGAGACAGCTCTAAAACGATCACATTCGAGTGGCCCGGATGGAAGCCCTTATTGACGCAGGCCATCTCAGGGGTGCTTACGGGACGTGCCAGAACCGATCGGGGCCTGGGACCTGATTTGATTAAGCCAGTTTATGGTCAGATCCCGGGAGCGAAACTGACCCTGTCGAAGGCGGTCGGCAGTGAAGTCATCGACTCCCAGACAACTGGAGAAACCGGGACATTCGATTTCAAGCCTGTCCCTTCCGGTTTCTATTTCCTGCGCGTGGAGACAACAGCGGGCGGCGGTGGCGCGCATTGGTTTCCATCCGATGGCTACGTCCCGGTTGTGGTCGATCCGTCCGCGAAGTTTCAAGATCTCAATCTAGCTCTTGACAATGCGATCTGTGGCGAGCTCGGCTGGGGACGACGAGAGGAAATTGAAGCGATAAATGCCCAAACGCACTGATATCTCGAAAATCCTGATTCTAGGCTCCGGGCCCATCATCATTGGGCAATCGGCGGAGTTTGATTACTCCGGCACGCAAGCCTGCAAAGCGCTCAAGTCTGAGGGGTATGAGGTGGTGCTGGCCAACTCCAATCCGGCGACCATCATGACAGACCCGGAGATCGCCGACCGCACCTACATCGAGCCCATGACGCTTGAGTATTTGGAAGAGATCATCCGCATCGAGCGGGAACTGGCGCCGGGCGCTGGTTTTGCCGTGTTGCCGACGGTTGGCGGGCAGACTGCGCTCAACCTGGCGATTGAACTCTCCGACGGTGGCGTTCTTGAAAAATACGACGTGAGCCTGATTGGCGCGAATGTCGCCGCCATCAAGAAGGCCGAGGACCGGCTCTTCTTCAAGGACGCGATGCAGAGGATCGGACTTGACGTGCCCAAGTCGGCCCTTGTGAACAGCACAAAAGACGGTCTGGAATTCGCGGGAAAGATCGGCTTTCCAGTGATCGTACGGCCGTCGTTCACGCTGGGAGGTTCTGGCGGTGGCATCGCCTACAACCGCGAAGAGTTGCTTGAGGTGCTCACGCGTGGCTTGGATATGTCTCCCGTGCACGAGGCGCTCATTGAAGAGTCGGTGCTGGGATGGAAGGAATTTGAACTCGAGGTGATGCGTGACACCAAGGATAACGTCATTGTCATCTGCTCGATCGAGAACTTCGATCCTATGGGTGTGCACACGGGTGACTCAATCACCGTGGCCCCGGCCCAAACGCTGACCGACCGCGAGTACCAGGCCATGCGCGACTCGTCGATTGCGGTGATCCGCGAGATCGGCGTGGATACGGGCGGATCAAACATTCAGTTTGGAGTGAATCCTGAAACCGGGCGCATGGTGGTGATCGAGATGAACCCGCGCGTCTCGCGCTCGTCAGCGCTGGCGTCGAAGGCCACGGGTTTTCCCATTGCGAAGATTGCCGCGAAACTCGCCGTGGGCTACACGCTGGACGAAATTCCAAACGACATCACGCGCAAGACGCCGGCCTGCTTCGAGCCGACGCTCGACTACGTGGTCGTGAAAATTCCGAAGTGGCAGTTCGAAAAGTTTCCCGGCGCCGACGAGAACCTCGGGGTGCAGATGAAGTCGGTCGGCGAAGTGATGGCAATCGGCCGCACCTTCAAAGAAGCGCTGATGAAGGGCATTCGCTCGCTAGATACCGGAAAGCGCGTGGGAGGCGACAAGATCGAACCCAAGATCTTGACGCAACGGCTGGTAACGCCTCATCCCGAGCGGCTGGCCTACGTGCAATATGCTTTGCGGCAGGGACACACGGTAAAGCAGATTGCGAAGATGACCTCGATGGATCCATGGTTCCTCTACCAGCTCAAGGAAATTAATGACATGCAGCTTGAACTGGAGAAGCACCCAATGGAGTCGATTCCGACCGAGGTGCTGCGCGAGGCTAAACGCATGGGCTTCTCCGACGGGCGGCTTGCGAACGTGTGGCGGCTCGAGGGGCAGGAAAAAGTCCGGCATCTGCGCAAGAAGCATGGCGTATTACCCGTGTACAAGCGCGTGGACACGTGCGCTGCGGAGTTCGAAAGCTTTACGCCATATCTTTATTCGACCTACGAGGACGAAGACGAAGCCGCGCCGACCGCCAAGAAGAAAATTATCATCCTGGGCAGCGGGCCCAACCGTATTGGGCAAGGCATCGAATTCGACTACTGCTGCTGTCACGCTTCCTTTGCACTGCACGAAGACGGTTACGAGACGATCATGATCAACTGCAATCCCGAGACCGTCTCGACCGACTATGACACTAGTGACCGGCTTTACTTTGAGCCGCTGACGTTTGAAGATGTGTGGGCGATTTACCAGCACGAGACGTCCAATGGCGCTCCCTGTGGCGTGATCGTGCAGTTTGGCGGGCAGACCCCGCTGAATCTCGCTCTACCACTCAAAGCTGCGGGGGTGAATATTATCGGCACGTCGCCCGAGTCGATTGATTTGGCCGAAGATCGCAAGCACTTCAACAAGCTGCTGGAAGAACTCAATATTCCGCAAGCCGCGGGAGTGATGGCCACATCGCTTGAAGAAGCCATCGAAGGCGCGAAGCATGTGGGATATCCGGTGGTGGTGCGGCCTTCCTACGTCCTGGGCGGGCGCGCCATGGTAATTGCCTACGACGAGGAATCCGTTGTGCGGTACATGAAGGAGGCAGTCGAGTACTCGCACGATCGTCCGGTGTTGATCGATCACTTTCTCGAGGATGCGATTGAAGTGGATGTGGACGCGCTCTCTGACGGCGAAGATGTGGTGATCGGCGGAATCATGCAGCACATCGAGGAGGCCGGCATTCACTCCGGCGATTCTTCGTGCGTGCTGCCCGCCGTGGATATTCCACAACTGCTCATGGACCGCATGCGCGATTACACGTTCAGGCTGGCGCGAGCGCTGAAGGTGGTGGGGCTGATGAATATTCAGTTCGCCATCCCGCGCGGCAACGGCAGCGGGTCGGGCAATGGCGGAGAGGGCGGAAAGGTTTACGTGCTGGAAGTGAACCCGCGGGCTTCGCGCACAGTTCCATATGTTTCGAAGGCTACTGGAGTGCCGATGGCGAAGATTGCGGCGCGACTGATGACCGGGAGTAAGCTGCGCGAGTTCTTGCCAGAAAACATCGAGCGGCGCGCCGATCTCGATACAGGAAGGTGCTACTACGTGAAATCTCCCGTGTTCCCTTGGAACAAATTTCCCGGCGTCGACACCGTGCTGGGACCGGAGATGAAATCCACTGGCGAAGTGATGGGCGTGGGCGATAGCTTCGGCGAAGCTTTCGGTAAGGCGCAGTTGGCCGCGGGCCAGAAGTTGCCCACGCAGGGCACGGTGTTCATCAGTGTGACCGACCACGACAAGCGTCACGTGGCTGAAGTCGCGCGCAAATTTGTGGATATGGGGTTCAAGCTCGTAGCTACTTCTGGCACAGGCGACGTGATCGAAGCGGCGGGCATGAGAGTCGAGCGCGTGTACAAAGTGAAAGAAGGGCGTCCGAACGTGGTGGACTTTATCAAGGGCCAGCGCATTCATCTCATCGTCAACACGCCCACCGGGCTGGAGCCGTGGTTTGATGAGAAGGCGATCCGCCGCGCCGCTGTGATGGCGCGCATTCCCACCATCACCACGCTTTCGGCAGCAAGGGCCGCGGCGGAAGGAATCGCAGCGCTGCAGCGTGGGGAAGTGAATATACGGGCGCTACAGCAGTTGCACGCGGAGAGAGTAGTCAAGAGCCGGTAAAACGGATCGCCTGACTGCGCATCGCGTGCGATACTGGTTGTGAGGGCCATCATGCTACTTCACGGTATTTTTCCTCCCATCACGACTCCGTTCTATCCCGACGGCAACGTGTACTTCAAAAAGCTCGAAAGTAATGTTGAGCGCTATTCGCGCACGCCCTGCGCTGGAATCGTCGTGCTCGGCTCGACCGGCGAGGCCATTCTGCTTTCCGATCAGGAACGGCGTGACGTGCTGAAATCCGCGCGCGAAGCGGCTGCGCCGAACAAAGTTCTCATCGCGGGGACGGGGATCGAATCGGCGATCGAAACGTTGCGTCTTACCGAGTGCGCTGCCGAGCTGGGCTACGACATTGCCATGGTTCGCACGCCGCATTACTACAAGAAGCAGATGCAGCTAGCCAATATCTTAGCCTTCTACCGAACGGTGGCCGACCGGTCGCCGCTACCTGTGATCATCTACAATTTCCCGCAAGCGACCGGCTACGATATTCCCGCCGAACTCGTGATTGAACTGGCTGATCATCCAAACGTGATTGGCATTAAGGAGTCCAGCGGCGATGTAGAGAAAGTCCGCAAGATGGTGGCGGGTACGCGCCACATACAGCGTAGTGCCACCGTCACCGAGACGTTTGAAGCGGTCACTCCCCGCATGCTCGCCGCTGCGACTGCCGGTTCGGGTGCGGAGGGCGGGGAACTGGTTTCCATCGCAGCATCGACGGGTTCGCCCTCACTGGCGAAACCGTCGTCGTCGGCAATCACGATTGTCGGCAAGATGAAGACTCGCCAGAAGGAAGCGGGATTCCAGGTCATGGTGGGAGCCGCGGACAAACTGCACGCTTCACTGGAAGCGGGAGCCGTGGGAGCGATTCTTGCCTTCGCTTGCCTTGCGCCGACGTCTTGCTACGAAATCTACGCTGCCTGGAAAGAAGGCGACGCCAAGTTGGCACAACTGAAGCAGGAGCGCATCGCTCGCGCCTCGCAACGCGTTGTGGGTGAGTTGGGAATTCCCGGCGTAAAGCACGCCATGGACTTCAACGGCTACTTTGGTGGCCCGGCGCGGCTGCCGCTTCTGCCGCTCACGGGCGACGTGAAAGCTGACGTGGAGCAGATGCTGGCCGATGTAAGGAACTGATTACGGGTCAAGCTGAAGCAGTTCCACAAGCTCTTTTACAGACGATCCTTAATGCTCTCGGCCCTTGTGATCAAGATCACATCTTCGTATACTATATTCGAACGAACGTTCGAATCAGCGGCTCACCTTGAAACCTATGGCAAGTCCGACAGCAACGCGAGTTTCCACGCGACGGCATCGTACCGCGCCTGCGCCGGCTACGCGGTTTGACCGGCGATTGACGGAGATTCTCACGCACGCTACGAACGTCTTCTGCGAGAAAGGATACGAGGGCGCCTCCATGCGCGACCTTTCGCGCGCAAGCGGGATGTCGCTAGCTGGGCTTTATTACTACTTCGAATCCAAGGAACGGCTGCTCTTTCTCATACAAAAGCACACGTTCACTACCATCGTGCAGCGGTTGAAAGCACGGTTGGAAGGTGTGATCGATCCGGAACAGCGAATCCGAATCTTCATTCTGAATCACCTGGAATATTTTCTGGCCAACCCGGAGGCTATGAAGGTGCTCTCACACGAAGCGGAGGCGCTGAACAATGGCTTCGCTTCGGAGGTCGCGGCCATCAAGCGCGAATACTACCGCATCTGCGTAGGCCTGCTTGACGAACTGAAGCGGAACCGGTCTTTGCAATTTTCCACGCGCATCGCGGTGCTGAGCCTGTTCGGCATGATGAATTGGATTTACACATGGCATAACGTGCGAGTCGATGCCGACGCCCAGGAGACTGCCCGCGAGATGGGCGACATCTTTCTCCGCGGAGTGATGATGCCCGCCAAAGGCAGCAAATAACGGCTTGCATTAGGAACCGTGCTATCTAAACCGGGAGCAGATCTCGTTGGATAGCAAGAGATCACCTTAAGAGTACGAAATAATAAGGAGTGACAAACATGGCGACCACGATGCAGCCGACGACCAGCGAAGCCACCAAGCAACTTGTCAACTACCGCACTGACGGCGGCGTAGCGGTGATCGAAATGTGCGATCCGCCCGCCAACACTTACACCTACGAGATGAACCGGCAGCTCGATGAGGCCATTTTGCGAGCCCGAATGGAAAACGACGTTTACGTTATCTTGCTGACCGGAGCTGGCGACAAGTTTTTCTCTGCGGGCGCGAACATTAAGATGCTTTCCAGCGTCGATCCCACTTTTAAATATTACTTCTGTCTGCACGCCAACGAAATGCTGCTGCGCCTGGAGCACACTCCTAAGCTGGTAATTGCAGCAATCAACGGCCACTGCGTGGGCGGCGGGCTCGAGATTGCCATGGCGGCAGACATCCGCATCGCACGCAAGGATGCAGGCAAGATCGGTCTGCCGGAAGTGAACTTGGGCGTGCTCCCCGGTACCGGCGGCACGCAACGCCTCTCGCGGCTGGTGGGCAAGAGCAAGGCCATCGAACTGATGGTCACCGGCAACACTTTCTCGTTTGAAGAGGCGCAAGAACTCGGCATCATCAATGACATCTACGAGCGCGACGGCTTCATGGAAAACATGATGGAGTACGCCAGGCAGTTCTGTCCGCCGAACAAGGCCGCCAAGGCCGTGGGACGGATCAAGCGCGCGGTGCAGACGGGATGGGAGATTCCTATGGAATCGGCGCTCGCCGTGGAGCGCGAGAATCAGCAAATCCTTTTCCAGAGCGAAGATGCGAAGGAAGGTTTGGCTGCGTACGTGGAAAAGCGGCCGGCGGTTTTCAAAGCCAAATAGTCGGAAGATCTAGTCGTCAAATCTCGAGGTTGCTATGCCAGGAAAAGTAGCGAAGATCGGAACGTTTAGTGACTGGATAAGCATGTTCAACGACTGGCGCAAGGATATTGGCGTCAACACGAACGACATTGAAGCTTTCCATTTCGACACGTTGTACGGTGCGATCGATACGGAAGAAATCGAGTTCGGTTCGTACAAGGGCCGGCGCAAGTGGGAAAATCTGCGTCAGATTCCCACGCAGCAAATGCGCGATGCGTTGATGAACATGATCGTTTATCAGGGCGACACCGAGTTCGCCAGCGTCGAGCAGCAGCGAAATCTTCTGGAAAATGCGCCCACTGACTGGGATCGCCGTGCCATTACGCGGGTCATGATTGAAGAAATGCGCCATGGCTGGCAGATGTGCGCTCTGCTGGTGGACCACTTCGGCTATTCGGGGAAAGTCGAGGCGCAGAAAATGCTGGAGCGGCGGGCGTTCGATAATAAGCGGCTGCTGGGCGCTTTCAATGTGGATGTCGATAACTGGATGGACTTCTTTACCTACACCGACTTTGTTGATCGCGACGGAAAGTTCCAGTTGCAGATGCTGAAGTATTCAGCCTTCGCGCCGCTGGGACGGTCGATGTCTTACATGCTGCGCGAAGAGGCTTTCCACATGGGCACGGGCAACGACGGCCTGCGGCGCATCGTGGAAGCGGGAATCGTTCCCGCTTGGCTGATTCAGAAATATCTCAACAAGTGGATCTCCAGTTCTTACGATTTATTCGGCACGGATCATTCTTCGTCCGCGCATTGGGCCTACGTTTGGGGCGTTAAAGGCCGCTACAATGAGCCCAAGAACGATCAGCCTCCGGACCTGGACGATCTGAACGATTACAACCGGAATCTCTATCGCAACGAAGTCGCGGGGCTGATTGAGCGCTTCAATGGCTCTTTGAAGCCAGGCCAGGCAAAACTTTATGCTCCCCACATCAAGTTCAATCGCGAGATTGGACGTTGGAAGGGGCAGAAGTTCCATGCGCAGACCGGCGAGCCGCTTAATGACCGATCCTACGAAGAGCACCTGAAGGAGAACATGCCGTCTCAGGAAGACAAGAAGCTTCTGCTGGAAATCATCGCCAATGAAAAGAAGTGGATTGCCGAGAAAGCCGGCGCCCGCGATCCGCTGGCCAGCATCGGCGAGGTCCGGAAGTCGGCGATCAATCTGTGAGTCAAATTCTTTTCTCCACATAGGCAAAGAGACATAAAAGCATGGGAACCGGTTTGGTGGAACCTCTCGCACGGCTCACGGTCGATATCAATTCGACGGTTGCGCGAATTGTGTTGCGCAATGCCCCGATGAACGTGATCGACGTTCCCATGATGGAGGAGTTGGCGCGGGCGCTGGCAGATATCGAAGCGCGTTCGGATATTTTAGTTATCGTGCTGAGTGGTAAAGGCAGGGCGTTTTCGGCCGGCGTCGATGTGGCTGCCCATACGCCGGACAGAGTGGAAGGAATGCTGTTCAAGTTCCACTCTGTGATCCGAGCTTTAGTCGCCACCAGGAAGGTCACGATTGCTGCGGTTCATGGATACTGCCTGGGTGGTGGTGCGGAACTCGCCATGGTTTGCGACATCGTCTACACCACTGCCTCTGCACGCTGGGGATTTCCAGAGATCAAACTAGGTTGTTATCCGCCGGTGGCGTGTACGGCTCTGGCTGCGCTGGTCGGACAAAAGCGCGCTGCGGAATTGATCTTGACCGGACGGACCCTCAATGGCATCGAAGCGGCGACGATGGGGCTGGCGAATGGCGCTTTAGGGGAAGAAGAGGTGGCACGTGCGGTCGACCGTACTGTGCAGGAACTGTCCGGACTAAGTCGTGCTGCATTGGCGGTGACTAAGAAGGCCGTGTACGCATGGGATGCGATGCACTTCGACAAGGGTTTGGCGCGAGCTGAGAAAATCTATCTGGAAGAGTTGATGAAGACGTCGGACGCGCAGGAAGGCATCCGTGCGTTCATGGAGAAGCGCGAGCCCAGATGGGCAGGGAAATAGGCGCCAGTAATGTGCTTATGGATTACGAGATCACTCCCGAAGAAGTGAAGGTGAAGCTCGACCAGTGTGAGGGAGCTCACGCTGCTCGACGTGCGCGAACCGTGGGAGTTCGACACGGCGCGCATGGGCGGAACGAAACTGATTCTCATGGGTGACATTCCCTCACGCGCCTATCAGGAACTGGATCCGGAAGATCACATCGTAGTGATTTGCCATCACGGAGTGCGGTCGATGAATGTGACTGCCTGGCTGCGACAGCAGGGATTTGAGAAGGCGCAGTCCATGCGTGGCGGCATCGACGCCTGGTCGCGGCGGGTAGACGGGAAAGTTCCGCTGTACTGACGTAGGTAGCAATTGGCAGTTAGCCAAACCGAGCTTGTGCGGGCCACTGTGGCCACCCGCATTACTTTGTTTGAGTCCGGAAGTTGAGATCGCTGGCCCGGACGGGACGCGACGCGACGCAGTCCTTTGCCCCGCTTAAGTAGCCTGCGTTCTCAGGCGACTTTTGGGTTGCGCTTCTTTTTGGTTGATCGCGGACGGCCGGTGGAGTGTTCGGGGCTGCTGCCGGGCTCGGGGAAGTCGGAGTCAGCGTCTTTTAGGATCGGGTCCTGATCGCGATGACCGAGTTGGCTGGCGAGGCCAACGTTTCCGTCGTGATGGTGCTCTTCGCTTTCAGTCGCGCCTTTGGCGCGGTCAGGATCGTGATCAGAAATTGTTGTCATGGACAAGCTCCTTTGGAATGAGTCTGGTTACAAGGACCTGCGGCAGCTGAATTATTCGCCGGAGCGTCCGGTGGGAGAAACTCCGAGTTTGCGAAGACGCTCGCGGGCTTGCAGAGCTTCGGGGGAACGCGGGTAGCGCTGGATTACGTGGCGGAGCTCCTGCACGCCGTCGTCTTGTTTGCCGAGTTCAATCAGCGAAAAACCCTTTTTCAACTGAGCGGAAGCGACCTTGCTTCCGGTGGGAAAATTCTGCAGAACCTGGTCGTAGTTCTGCGCGGCTTGCTGATAGTTGCCCTGACGGAACTGAACTTCGCCGAGATAGAAGTAGCAATTTCCAGCGAGATCGGTGTTGGGATAGTACTTGATGTAATCGGAAAACTCCTGGATTGCCAGATCGTTTTTGGCGCCGTTGTAATCCCGCAGCGCATTGTTGTAGAGGACATCGGGTGGAGGCGCTGCGGCTAGAGCCTGCTGCTGCGCCTGTTGCTGGGCTGCTTGGGCGGCCGTGCTTTGCTGCGAGGACTGCATGTCTTCGAGTTGTTTGCTGACTTTGGCGAGCCGCGCCTTAAGTTCGTCAAGACTGTCGTTGAGCGATTGAATCTGGCCGGAGAGTTGATCGACGTGCGATGCCGAATCGCCCTGTTGTTTCTGTAGAGTGGATTGCAGCGCGCTGACGGCGGCGGCAACTTTGTTGACGGCGTCGGTATCGCGTTCGACCAGATTATTCATGACGCCCATGCGCTCGTCGAAGCTGCGCTGCATGGCGGTCATCTGCTCTTGCAGTTGCTGGACTTGAGTTTGCAGTTGGACCATTTCTTTGCTGACGCCCCATGCGGGCATGGTGGCGAGCGAGAGCGTCCCAAGCAGGGCTAAGAGAGTGCAGCAGCGTCGTAGTTTCATAAGCAAAGGTTTCCTGAAACCATTTTAGATGGATTGAGGGTGGTGTGGTTGCGAAGAGTTGGCCGGGAACATGGAAAGTCAGGGGCGAAGGTTTCTCCGCCCCTGGCCGGAAATAACCAACTACTTCTGATAGACGAAGTGGCCGCGGCGATTCTGCTGCCAGCAGGCTTCGTTTTCTTCCATGCAGAACGGCTTTTCCTTGCCGTAGCTGATGGTCTTTATACGACTGGCGCTCAGTCCGGCCGCCACCAGTGCGTTCTTGACGGAAGATGCACGCTGATCGCCCAGAGCAAGGTTGTATTCGGTTGACCCGCGGGAATCGCAATGGCCCTCAACCGTAAAGTTAATGTTGGGATGCTGGTTGAGGAATTGAGCATCCGCCTGGATGTCGGCCTGTTGATCCGGGCGAATATCAGACTTGTCGTAATCGAAATAAACATCTTTCACGGTTTGGCCGAAGAGATCTTCCTCCGTGGGCGAGGGGGTGGCTGCCACCGGCGCTGGTGCCAGGGTGACCGTGAGGCGCGTGGTGGCATCTTGAGTTCCGCCGGCACCTTTGGCTGTGAGGTGGTAAGTGGTGGAAGCAGTCGGGCTAACCTGCTGCGATCCGCTGGCTTGAACCGCGCCGATACCGTCGATCGAAACGTCGGTGGCGTTGGAGGTTTGCCAGCTCAAAGTTGCGGATTGGCCCGTCTGGATAGTATCGGGACTGACAGAAATGGAGGCCGTGGGTGAAGGCGGCGGCGGTGGTGGTGGTGGCGGCGGTGGAGCTGCTTTTTTCTTGCAGGCTCCGAGCATGAGAACCGCGCTCAGTGCGATGACGGTTGCGACAGATTTGAAAAGTTGACGTTTCATATTAATCCCCTTCACGTTGAATCCTCCTGCGAGCCCGAAATCGGGTTTCGAGTTCAGACGAAGTGTTTATTTCCAACTCCAGTTCGGTTGCGAGTTACGTCCTGTAAAAGTCAGTTGATGGAGCTTGGTGCCATCGGCCAGCATTTCCCAGATTTCTTCCTTACCCGAGCGGCTGGACTGGAACACAATGTGGCGGCCGTCCGGCGCCCAGAATGGAAAATCGTTGCGGCCACCATCGTGAGTCAGCTGAACCCATTGCTTGCTGGCGATATCCATCAGATAAATGTCAGAAGAGCCGGGCTCTCCAGGACCATATTTCCGGATCCAGGCGAGAGTGAGAAATTGGCCGTTGGGTGACCAGTTCGGCGAAACGGCATAGCCCTGGTCGGTCATGCGCTGCTGGTTGGCGCCGTCGGCTTCCATGGTGTAGACCTGAGGCAACCCGGTGCTGCCGCCGACAAAGGCGATTTGCGCGCCCGTCTTCCGGTTCCACGCCGGCGAAACGTCTGGCCCTCTGCCGGTCGTCATGCCATGAAGGTTACCGCCGGAAGCATCGCAAACATAAATTTCCGAATGGCCTCCGCGCGAGGAGGAGAACGCCAGATGAGCTCCATCGGGCGACCATGACGGCGACAGATTGGTGCCACCGAAATGCGGAAAATTGACCAAGCGGTTGAGATCGGTAGAGTATATAAGGATATCCCAGCCGGATTTGGTCAAGGAACTAAAGGCGAGCCGCGAATTATCGGGCGAGATTCGAGGCGAGAGCGAGATCGAAGCCTGGTGAGTAAGTTGACGCTGGTTGGAGCCGTCGTAGTCCATCACCCAGATCTCTTTATGACCGGAGCGGTCGCTGACGAAATAGATTTTGCTTTCCGCGATGCCGGGAATACCGCCGCCGAGACGGAAGATGATCTCATCCGCGAATTTATGGGCGATGATGCGAGCCGCATCGTCGGTGGGAACGTCGGCGTATTGCTTGCCGATCACCAGCGGCGATGCCGTGTTCTTTACGTCGTAGAGCCAGCCCTGGACAGTGAGCTTGCTAGCGGCGACGCCTAGGTTGCCGAAGGCCAGCATGGCGGCGTTGGGAGGCGGAGAGTTCCACACTCCGAAGGTGACCTCGGGCGGTTGGCCGGGCACCTCCAAGGGATAAAAACTCTTAGAGATAAGTTCGACGACACCGGAATTGTCGAGATCGTTCCAGAAAGTATCGTTGAAAGTCTTGAGAAGCGCGGTGTTCTGCGCGTCGCTGTTGGAAGGCTTGAAGTCGGGGACGGCGAGGCGAACCTTTTCAACGCCGAGTCCGGAGCCGGTGCGGACCCAATCCTGGGCAAACGAGGTGCAAGCGAGCAACAGGACGAGCAGGAGAGCTAAACTCAATCCACGAAAAAACGCGGCAGGACGCTTATCGGCCACGGGGAACTGCTGCGAGGTGGTGTAGTTGCTGTGCTCCATCCTGTTGAAGTTGCTGCGCGAAGAAACGCTTACGGGAAACGCGTTACACAATATCGTAGGCCGATACGTTCGATCTAGCAAGGTGCAATTCATCATACTCAAGAATGTGGAACCTCAAGAATAATCAAGGAACTAAGTAATTTATCGTTTGTAGTCAAACCAGTACTCCACGGAGATCTTACTGCCGCTGTAATCCGGCGGCAGGCTGCCGAAGGTGTCAATACGCTGCAGCGCGCGCACGGCAGATATATCAAGCGAGGGCACGCCGCTGGATTGCTCGACCTGCACGTTGGAAGGATGACCGTCGCGGGCGACGTCGAAGGTGATATAGACGCGCTGCGCGCTGGTGATCCGGGGATCGACCTCGTACTTCAGCCAATTTTCGGAAACTTTCCGTTGAATGACTTGCACGTACCAGCCATACTTAGTGCCGAAGTCGCCACCACTGCCGGTAACGCCGAAACCGCCCTTGGCGCCACCGGCTGCGAAGCTGCCGTACGGTCCGCTGACCGGTCCGCCTTCACCGAAGGCAACCTGGTTGGTTTCTTCCTCGGGAGCGGGCTGAGGCTTCGCTTTGGTCGGGCTGGGAGGCTTTTTTGGTTTGACCTTGGAATTCTTGCCCTGGATCTCGATGGCGTCAGGTTCTTTTTCTTCCACTTTAGGCTGAGATTTGGTGACCCCTTTGGATTCGTTGGCGAGAACGTTTTGGGTCTGCGCGGGCGTGGCGGGTAAGGGAACTGAGCTGACCAGCGTTACTCCCATGGCGTCGCCGCCGCCTCCGGTCCCCCAGCCTTGGCCGCGGGATCCTGTGAAGACAAAGGAGTAAAACACGATGAGAGCGGTGACCACAGCATGGAAGCCAGCCGACCAGGCGAGTGCGCGTCCCCAACTATCGTGTTCAAAAAATATCTCAGCGTTTTGCGCCATTTTGTTCCAAAGGCTGAGTAACGATGCTTACGTTGGTGATGCCCGATTGCTTTACCGCGTCCATTACAGTGGCGAAGGCACCGAAGGGGACGTTCTCATCGGCACGGATAAAAATAAACTGGTTGCGGGGATCGCGAATCTTCTGGCGAAGCTTGGCGGCGATCTGATTGATGTTGATCGCGTCGTTGCCCAGAAAGACGCGCTGATCCTTGTTGATCGTGATGACGGTGCGTTCTTCCGTGATCTCTTTGACGGTGCGGGTTTTCGGAACGTTGACTTCGATGCCGGACTGCAGAATGGGGGCAGTCACCATAAAAATGATGAGGAGGACGAGCACAACGTCGACCAGGGGAGTGATGTTGATATCGGCGAGGGCGGTCTGGGTACGGCCATTGGACGAAGTAAAAGCCATCAACGCCTCACTTCGGCCGCAGCTTGGGGCTGAATGCTCTCGATGGCATTCAGCACTTCAAGAGAAAAATCATCGCCGCGGGCTGCAAACACGCGAATGGAATTGCCAATCAAGTTATAAGCGATGACGGCTGGAATAGCGGCTGCGAGGCCGGCAGCCGTAGTAATGAGAGCTTCGGAGATGCCTGGGGCGACGGCACGAAGGGTTGCGCCTCCGGCAGTGCCGAGGCCGTGGAAAGCGTCGATGATGCCCCAGACAGTGCCGAATAGTCCGATGAACGGTGTGACGGCTGCAGTGATGGCGAGCCAGGGAACGTTGCGCTCGAGGCGCGTGATCTCTTCCGAGGCTCCGATCTGCATGCCGCGCTGCACTGCGGTCAGGCTGCGCAGGGTCGCACTGGGAGTGGAGAGTTGGCGCTTGTATTCCTGGTAGCCGCCTTCGAAAACGCCGACTAAAGGGCTGGGACGGAACTGATCGGCAACAGTGGCGAGATCCTGCATGCGCTGGGCTTTGCGAAAGGCGCGCAGGAAGCGTCCGCTCTGTACCCGGGCGCGGCGCAGCAGGCTCCATTTGGTCAGAATGATGGCCCAAGAGATGAGGCTGAAGGCCAGCAAGATGATAAGGACGAATTTGGCGACGGGACCCGTACTGGAAACGAGGTCGAGGATTTCGCCGCCGACGAAAAGGGCAAAGTATGAGAGCAGTTGCATTGTGGTTTGGAGAATACCTTGAGGCGATTATAGATGATTCGAGTGGCTGGCTACGCGGGACGTATCCTAAACATAACCTTCGAGTTGATAGCTACTGGCAGCTTCGACGGCTGCCGGAAGCATGGGAAACGCGAAGATACGGAAATTGACGACACTGAGCGCGGCGAGGACAACTATAGGAAAGCCAGTTAACTGTACTGACTTGCTGCACAGCCACGGCTTCGGACGTGGCTTCTTATTGGCGCGGCCTCGGAGTAGTACATATCTCGAGAATTAATTCGGCAGGGTTTTCGAGGGATCGGTTAGGGCAATCAATTTGCCCACGGGATAGTCTTCCTGGGAAATGGGGATCTCAGGATGTGGATTGATTATGGTGAGGACGTCGCCACTGTGAACTCCTCGTAACCGGAGTCGATCATTCTCGACGCCGACTACACGATATTTCTCGTCGAAAATTGACATAGTGGTGTTTAAGCTGCTGGTTTGGATGCTCAACGACCCTCGCGCGATGCTGACGAAATTGCCGGTGATTCGTCGAAAGTTCCAAACCGGGAAACAACAATTCAAGCAGTGTTAATAAAAAAGATTTTCGACGCGAACAGATTCCTTACGCAGCACGCCCTGCCAGTTCGTTCTCTGCTCCCCGGAATAAGGCCCGTAAAGCTCTGATGACCACACGGGCCAGCAGGATGATGATAGCGACTAATACCAGGACTATGGTGGCGGCGGCATAGGGATGCCGTGTAGCGAGCCAAGTTAGGCTGACCGCCAGAACGTCTTCTCCCAAACTCAACGAGATGTTTGAGACAGGTTCTGGAGATGGCGTCACAGCTGCTCGCAGTGCAGTTTTGCCTCCGTGGGCAGCGAGCGCGACGGCAGCTCCCAGCAAAGCTGCTAGAAGTTGCTGCGCGGGGCTGAGCTGCCGAGTGGCTCCATAGGCGAGCAAGGCCGCGACCGGCACGCGAACAAATGTGTGAAGAGCGCTCCATACAAGATCGAAGGCCGGGATCTTGTCGGCAAAAAACTCGATCGCGAACAGAATGCCACTGGCGGCGATGACTGGCCAGCTTTCGAGTAATTGCAACGCCGGAGGGAGCGGCAAGTGTCCGAAGCGGGCCAGCAAGCCCAAGGCAGCCACGGTGGCATAGACATTCAAACCGGCGGCAAACGCGACGGCCGCCAGCACGGCGAACAATTCAGGGAGCGGGATGTGCAACCAGTCGAGCACGCAAAAAAAGGAAAGGGCCGCTGTCAGCGACCCTCGGAAAGTTTCTGGAATCTGTGTTTACAGCGTGGACTCGATCTCGAAGCCCCAGGCTTCCAGAAGCGGCTCCGGGATGTACTTCGAATTCTTGTTGCGGCGTGCCCACTCCCGCAAACGAGTCGATCGCAAATATTGGTCAGGGGTGAGCTTGTATTCGCGCACCACTTGTTCGAACTCCGTAATGGTGGGGACGACCGGCCCAATTGGCTCGGGCTTGCCCCAGTTTGGATTTCCGCGTCGCTTCGCCATGAACAAATGCCTTTCGTACAAATGGGGGATCAACTCAAAATACTAAGGAAACGCTAACTATATGATTCTCCGGGCGCTCCTGGGATTCAAGGAAACGAAACCCTACCCTCGGAGCACTAGACAAAGCTAGCGTCCGGCGGTCCAAAAGCTAATCGGAGACTCAATATATTAGGGTAAGACTGGGCGGAAGTCAATCAAGATGCCTTTGATTGACTTTATATATTCAATCTAAGCTGTTGGTTGTATTGGTGTTGCTGTAATCTCGCCAACAGCGGGGTCGGCCCATGGCCCTAACCATTCAGAAACCTTTCAATCCGCGAGAATAGGCAGGGTGAATGGGCCATGCGAGAGGTGTTACAAGCGTAACCTTCAGCGCGAAGAGCATCATTGCCCGACCTTTGCAGCCAGCTTACAGTTGAAGATACTTCTCAAAGATTTCAGGCTGAATACCCCGAGGCGGAGGAATTCTAGAGCGGGCTATGAATTTGAAGGCACTGCTGCTGTGTTCGGACGATAAAATCGTGCGGGTGCTGCGCCGCACGCTGGGCGACCTCGACATTGAGGTCGAACATTGCACGAACTCGGAAGCTGCTTTGCGCCGTCTGACGCGGAACCGGTTTGAGGCAATCATTGTGGATTGCGCAGGACCGGGCGCGGCCGATGTGCTCCGAGGAGCCAGGACAGCTCCCTGCAACAAGCGCGCGGTAGCGGTCGCAATTCTGGACCCGGATACTGGACTGCGGTCGGCATTTGACATTGGAGCTCATTTCATCCTTTACAAGCCAGTCTCGGCGGAGCGCTCCAAATCAAGTTTTCGCGCGGCGCGAGCCTTGATGAAGAGAGAACGCCGGCGCAATTCCCGAGTGCCGGTACGCCTGCCTTTAGAGATGGCGAGCGCCGAATCTGGAGCACGGTTCAAGGTGAATACTACCGATGTCGGCGAAGGTGGATTGGCGATCTCGCTTCCACGACGCAGCAAGCCGCACGGCCGATGGAATTTGTCATTCACCCTTCCGGGCTCGGCCACTCGGCTAGAGGTGGCTGCGGAGTTTGCGTGGGAAGGAAGCGGGACACAGGTGGGATTGCGTTTCCTGGATCAATCTCCGGAGGTTGCGCGTCAGTTGCGCGAATGGATCGGGCGCAGCGCCCCGGAAGCAGAAAAGGACGATCCTCCGGTCAGTTGCCAGCTTACGGACTTGAGTTTGGGTGGTTGTTATCTCGAGATCACTTCGCCATTCCCGGTTTCGACGCGGGTGACACTCTCAATGCGTGCCGCGGGAGTGGAACTGCGATCCGAAGGCGTGGTTCGGGTGATGCATCCAGATAAGGGTATGGGAGTGGAATTCGCCCAAACGACCGCGGAGCATCGGTCTTTACTGGAAAGATTTCTGCGCCGGCTGGGGGAAAGTCCCGATACCTTGCCGGAACTGATGGTTGAACCCGAAGGCTTAGAAAGCGAGACCGCCCAGAACTCGAGAACTGCTTCTGAATCTGGCCATACAGAAGATCCCTTACTTGATCTTTTCCGCAACCATGCCGGGATCGCGGCCGATTCGTTCGTGGAGATGCTGCGCAAGCAGCGCGGGCTCAGCACCGCTGCCTCCTGATCAGGCAGCCGTTGACGATTGTCCCCGATTATTGCGGCAGAGGAACCCCTTCCGCCGCCCCACCCTTTACCAGATCAGTCTTCACCGTGGATTTCTGATTAGGCACTAATTCGATATCGTTTTCGAAGGTCTGATATCCCGGCAGGCTGATGGTGATCTTGCGCTTGCCCGGCGCCACGAGCAGGGCTCTGCCGATGCCTCCGAACTCGGCGACATGACCGACGAAGACGCCGTCGACGAATACGGCGGCGCGATTAGGATTCACAACCAGCTTGATCTCAGCTGTGATTCGCGGCAGTTGAACCCTTGTGTCCTTTTCCATCTTTACGTCGATGGTTTGTGTTTCTCCCGCCCGTACCGTTACCTTCTGCACGAAGTCCACATATCCGCCCTGGCGAACGATAATTTCGTGTTCGCCAGGGAGAAGCAAGATTTTTTTCGACCCCTTAAGTTCCCGCAGATAACCTACGTATTGGCCGTCGATCCAGACGCCGGAAGTTTCCTCCACTTTAGTAGCGCCCACAAGGTCGACTTGACCAAGCACACCGTTTCCGGCGTGCAGGGTCGGGACGAACGTCAGAGAGCTAAAGACGGCAAGCAGACACACGACACCCCACACTTTCGAAGGAAAATTCATGAGAGCCTCCACGGTGATGTTGAGATGCTGAAGCATGAAGAAGGGTAGCCGGTGAGAACGGCGGTGCAAGGAGCCATTATGACAGGAGTGGGCGGAGAAACGTTGGACAAATGTGCAAGGCTGCTACGCTAGAATGATCGCGAGCCGGGATGGCGAAATTGGCAGACGCAGCGGACTTAAAATCCGCAGGTCCGAAAGGACTGTGGGGGTTCGATTCCCCCTCCCGGCACCAACCAACCCACTGACAGAGCGTCAGTTAGGAAGAACAGCAGCAGCGGAATTACACGGCTCTGGTGCACCATGTTTGGGCAGTTTTACCGCAATCGTGCCCGAATCGTGCCCGAACTGCTTTTGCGACGCCGCAGCGGACTTTTGCTGGGCTGCAGCTTCCGCGTGGTCTCGCTGTTGCTTCGCTTCTAGAGCTGTCATCGCATCGTTGATGTCACGATCCGAAACGAT
>Ga0208455_1000117_pt1 | contig 54457 bp, 48 predicted proteins | sample June2015DPH_4_50_FD_184690 | JGI IMG/M metagenome (GOLD analysis project Ga0208455, IMG submission 184690) | Peatland microbial communities from SPRUCE experiment site at the Marcell Experimental Forest, Minnesota, USA - June2015DPH_4_40... | ecosystem: Environmental > Terrestrial > Soil >... | reverse complement strand
TGGTGCTGCCGGTACAACCCGCTGACTCCATGGCTGCGCTGGCGGCCATGCTTCAAGTGGTACAAGGCACCACGCAACTCCTCCAGGTTCAAGGGAGCCACCTTTTGGGGACCCGGCTTGAGGAGGGCTGGCTGGCCGTGCTCGAGACGGTGCTGCCAACGCCGGAAGCTCGCATACGACAGCCCCACAGACTCGCAGAGGCGTGAGTACGGCCAGCCCACTTCTCGCTTCAGTTCGGTCAGCGTGATGACCAGCATTTCGGCTACCTCAGGCTTTTTTTTTATCCAGCTGCTCTAACCGCTGACGGATCTGTTCCGTCTGCTCTAGCACTTCCAGCTTCGCCTGTAACTCCTGGGTCTGGCGCTCCAGGGCCTGCTTCTCCGGATCGATGGGCAGCGGCGGGCGCCCCGCTTCCCGATTGCCTAGCGCCTCGACCATCGCCGCCAACGCCCGCCGCTCCCACTTGTAATAAGTCTTGCGAGAGATGCCCAGTTGCCGGGCCGCTTCCTGAGCATTCAACAACCCGCTCCGCACCTGCATGATCAGTTGTGCCCGCTGCCGGGCTAAGGCTTGCTGCTGAGCGCTGGATTTCGGATCGTTCATCGCGGCATTCCCCCACCCCGCGGACCTGGTCTACTTGGCCGGCGGCGGCGCCTTCGGCTCTTGCAGCTTCACCAACCGCTTCTCCAGTTTGGCCATCCGCCCCTTCTGCTGCAAGGCTTGGCGCGCCAGCAATCGCTCCAGTTTGGGGCTCAGCGCCGGTCCCGGTTCCAGGCGCGTTTGCGACTCTAGCGCTTTGAGCATCGCCGCCAGCGCCCGCTTCTCCCATGCTGCCAGCACGGCCGCACTGATCGCCAGTTCTTGGCAGACCTCTGCCGGCCGCCGACGCTCCGTCCAGATCGACAGCACCGCTTGGGCCCGCTGCTGGGCATTGTAAGGCAGCGGTTCCTTCTTGGCTTTGATTTCGGTGCTCATGAGATCCTCCTTCCAAGTCGTAGATGACCTCTTGATGAGATCGCGGTTCCTCGCCATCGACGAGCATCTTCACTTGCCCCTTCTCGGCACGGATGACCACCGACTGCTCGCCCATCCGCCCCACCATGTAGAAGGGACTGCGCGGTTGTCCTCGCAGTGCCAGTTCCAACACGTTGTCCTGAATGCCGCGCTCGATGACCTGGCGCAATTCCTGGGCAATGGCAAAGAAGCGATCGGCCGGACACAACCCCTCCAGGGATTGATGGGGCCGCCGATGGTTGTAGTGCTTCACCCACAGCCGAATCCGTTCGCAGGCCGACTCGAAGCTGTCAAACTGGGCGCGCTCCAGAAACTCCTCCCAGATGGTTTTCCAGAAGCGTTCGATCTTGCCCAGGGTCATGGGATGATGCGGCCGACTCTTAATGTGGTGCACCCGATCCTTGCGCAACTCCGCCTCGAAGCGGGTGGTCCCACGCCAACTCGAGTACTGGCGTCCCTGATCGGAGAGCATCTCTTTGGGCACGCCGTACTCCGCCACCGCCCGCCGGTACACCTCTAAGACGTGCTCCGCCGTCTGGCTGCGAAACACGTCCAGCCCCACCACGTAGCGGGAGTGATCGTCGATAAAGCCGATGAGGTAGGCATTTTTCCCTCCCAGACGGAAGGTGAAGATATCGGTCTGCCACATTTGGTTGGGAGTGGAGCGTTCGAAGAAGCGCGGCTTGGGTGGATTGCGCTGGGGCTTGCGGCGAGGTTTCTTCAGCAACTGCTGCTCCTGTAAGGTGCGGCGAACCGTCTCCCGGCTCACCGGCAGAAACAACACCCGCCGTAGGAACTGGCTGATTTTCTTGATTCCAAAGTCGGGATGGTGCCGCTTGAGGTCGACGACTTGCGTCTTCACCGCCAGCGCCACTTTCGGCCGCTGACGATTCCGGCGCCCCGGGTTCGACTGCAGACCCGCTTCACCCTGGTCGCGGTACAGCCTCATCCACTTGGACAAGGTGCTGAAGCCCACGCCCATTTCGTGGGCCACCCGTTGCACGGGGAAGCTTTCCTCCAAACATAACTGCACGGCCTTCCGCCGCACCTCAAAGGGATGAGAATGGGCGTGCGGACGAATTGTCCGTCGCGCCGCCCCCCTCGGGGGGCGGGTCTCCTTCCTCTTCCCTTGAACCTCGCTGATACCTTCCATAGGTAACACTCCTTTCGGTCCCTTCCGGGAACCCGAGCTCTGAAGTGTTACCCTATTTCCTCAAGAATTTCTGCTCATGATCTGGTCGTTAGCGCAGGTGTGTGCAAAATTCGTACAGGGAGCGCTTCTGCCCGGGCAGTTGGCGAAACAACGCTGCAAAGACCGAGCCGATCAGAGTGGACTTCCCGGCACCGTTCTGACCCACAAGCGCAATAAGGCCGGGGCCCAGCGCCTCGAAATCCACGCTGACCGGGCCGGGAAAAGCTTCCGTAATACCGCACAAGTTAAGCTGATGGATTTTCACGCTTTTACTCCTCGTAATTGAACGACGCCGGTTAAGCCCTATTCATGTAGGTTGTCACGATTAGTGAAAATCTGTGTCAGAGTTGTTGAAAATTCGTGTCACAGAAAGTGAAATATTCCTACTTGGCAGTATTGTGGCCGCTGGCGGCGGAGGTCTAAATGGCTGGCTCACCTACGTGTTCTTACACTGGCATTGCGTGGCCAGACCCGGGTCGGCGGAAGCTGATCTCCGCTATCGCACCCATTGAATCGTAGGATTATTTCAACAACCGTGACACAACCGTAGGATCTTTTCAGGAATCCTGACACGAATTCTCATGAATTCTGACATCACGCGCTGCAAATCCTTTGATATCAATAGGCGCGTTTTCACCTACCGTGACAACCTACAATTCACCACCGAACGAAACGCCGACTGAAAAGCGAACCTGCCCGGCCCTTGCTCTGCCCGATGGATGGGGTTTTCTAGCCGGGCTGTGACAGCCTGGCCGCGGTAGCCGCAAGCCTGGTTCGCATTTGGCGTTGGGAGAGGGCCGAAGCCCTCTGATCTTGGCGGTGGGGTTGTGAGTGCGGTTAGCGATACCGGAAGGTTTGCCGCGATTGAGTGAGCACAGATGACTCAATCTGCGCAAGCTTGGCGAGCAGCCGTTCCTGCCGCTCTACAGGAGGTTCGCCCTTGATGGCCCAGTATGCCCGCAGCTTGTCTTCAGCCGTCTTGGCCAGTCTGAGTGGCACAATCTCGGTCGGGCCTTCCGGCTCGTGCTCGATCTTAACTTTCAATTCGGCGGGATTGGCTTTGAGTAATTGCTCCCGCAGCCTCTCTTGTTCCTCGCGACTCAGCGATTCATGGAGCCCTTTGGCCACCGTCACCACCAGCTTCACGCGAGCATCATTGAGACGCGCTGGGTCCAGAGGATTCTTGAAGTGGAATTCACCGTTCTCATAGACTGCCCGGAGTTCCACCATGTTGCGCGTTGGCGACAATCGGAACTGGACATCAAGGTCCGATAGGTCAGGCCTTAGAACCGGCTCCTTCAATGTGACCAAGTGATACCCCTTGTCTTCTTGCTCACTGTAGTCGCACCGAGACAACGATCCCACATACCAGACTCGGGGGGCCAGTTGCTGCCGGAGGTGGATGTGACTGAGCCCCACATACTGGGCCTGCAAGCCACGTAGCGGATCAAGCGGATACTCGGCGCACTGGCCGACCAGGGGCTGCCCGCTGCTCACCTTGGCCCCGACGACACCGAAGTGGCCGAAGAACAGGCTAAAAGAGCCGGGCCGCCGTGAAAACCGTTCGTTGAATTCTTGGAGCCGTCGGACGAAGGCCTCGGAAAGGTTGCTTTCCTCCGGGCTCCCCGCAAACTCCGCCTTGCGCGGATAAGGGAATACCGCAATCGAAACGTCATCAAGCTCGATGAATTCGGGTTCCGTGCATAGAAAAATGGGGTGAGTGCCCTTGGCCTTCGCGAGGACATACAGGTCGTCATCAAGCTCGGCCCCATGGTTCCCAGCCACAAGCAGAACCGGTGCTTGGTTGGCCACCCGGATCAACATGTCTACCCAGACGTTGCGTTCTTTGATGGTCGCCTTGTAGGTCGTCAGATCTCCATTCACGACGAACAGGTTGGTATGCGATTGCACCGCGTCCGCCACAAACCACTCCAGACATCGAGTCGTGTCGGCGAAGTAGTGATCCTCTTCCAAGTGTATGTCACCCAGATGTGCGCAGACGAAGTTCATGACGAACGCGCTCCTTTCCCGCGCTGTTGTCACCTAAACTGTGCCGTTTTGCAAGGTTATGGTTTATTTTTGATCTTCGATATTTCAAACGTGAACGATCGGCGCGGGGCGCCCTGCTTCCCCAACGGGTGAGACAGCCAAATGGCCGGTAAGACCGAGAGCGGTTCCTAAACACGCCTTGGCGACTTATCAATACTGATGCCAAAGCACCGAGAGCATCCCGCCAAGCCGCAGAAAAAAGTGCGGACGATATCCTGAGGTCCGCTTTCAGGGATGACCGAGTCTTTCAGTCTCGGCTCGATGGACTCGGCTCCAGTCCTGAAGGGCAAATCCGACGGTGGTTCCTGGACTCTTTGGGAAAAGATTGCCGCCCGCAGGCCGCAGTTCGGTCGTCCCGCTAACTTCACCGAACATATTGAGGAATCGAAGTGGCTGTCATTCACCACCACTCTCCACGACCCGACCTTCTTCCGGCTCGTTCGGGATCTCACGGGCAACGTCCCGGGAGAGGGCGGGCTTATTACCTTTCCGGAATCCTGCTGGTTAGCCTCAATCGTCTTACCTCACCAGCCCCATTTCATCGGGCAGGCCGCGGACGTTCAAGTTTTTTGGGGCTATGGCCTGTTCGTCGATAAACCGGGCAACTTCGTGACGAAACCGATGTCGGCATGCGCAGGTAGAGAGGTTATGACGGAGATCATAGGCCGCCTTGGGGTTGGGGACCATACACATAAGATACTCGAAACCTGCATCCCGTGCATGATGCCTTTCATCACCAGTCAGTTTCTGCGTCGGGCCAAGGACGATCGTCCCCAGGTCGTACCGGAACACTCGAAGAACCTCGCCTTCATCGGGCAATTCTGCGAGCTCCCGGAAGACATGGTGTTCACAACCGCATGATTTTCAAGCAAGACCCCCAGCATCCGCGGGGGTTGCCGCAGAGTCCCCAAAGGCTCTACTTACGTCCGTCGCCGAAAGGAATGTTGTGCGAAGTGGCCCTTCCGGTCCGAGGGAGTTCGCCAATTTGAGAATCGTTGCACGGCTGAGTTCCCGGTGGTGTTCGGCTAAATCGTTGTCTCCTGCGCGTGCGTGAAACTCGGCCGCGGTTCCATGAACCCGCCAGGCAGCCAGCGGGACTTCGTATCCTTCCATCGTTGACAAGGCCTTCATGATGCACTCCTCCGCGCGGTTCCACTCCTCTGCCGCCATCGCGACCCGCGCATTCACTTCCCAAGCCAGGGCCTGCCACGTGTGTTCCGCAGTCGCCAACGCGATCTTCAGAAACCTTTCTGCCTGCGGTCGCGCTTGGGCCAGATCGCCTTTCGCCAGCCAAAGTTCTGTGAGAGCAGATTCGAGTGGCATGCGCCAGTACCAGTCAAACATGATCGACGGCCGATCCATGTCTGCCCGCGCCAACAAATGCTCAAGCGCGCTTTCATAGTTTCCTAAACCCGTCTCCGCTGAGCCCGTCAGAAACAGGCACATCCGGATTATGATTCGATACGGAGTTGGATAGTCAGGCGCGGGGCCAAGCGCTGGATCTCTGACCAATGGGAGCGTGGAGTTACAAATCGCCAGCACGCCGGCAAAGTCCATGGCGTGCAGATGCACCCAGGCTCGGTGGAGGTGCACTGCCTGCCACCAGTAATGGTCGGCGTTCTTGTCCAACATGGCAATTGAGTCCTCCATCTTTCTCAGCGCCTCGCCCCACTCTCCCAGAAACAGAAGACTCCAGGTCAGGGCGACTTGGGCCCGTAGATGCGTAGTACTTAGATAGGGGTTCTCCTCCATTGTCTCGAACAGGATGACACGGCTCTCGATCAAGTTCCGGCGCGCTTCGCGGTATTCGGAGGAGATCCAGCTTATGAAGCCCCAGTCGGCCAAATAAGGGGCGAGTATGCGGCGGTTATCTGAGTTGAGAATCTCCGCGAATGCATTGCGGAACTCCTCCACATCGCGAGGATTCCACCCTAGCCACAGGCGCAGGGCAAAATAGCTCGCACGCGCCCTTGCCCGCAGGAGCGCATCGCCCTGTCGGCCGCTGAGCCGAAGCGCCCGTTCCAGGACTTCCTGCGAACGCTGAGAACTGGTCCACGATAACGGCCACGCCATGTCGATGAGCGCGCGCACCTCCACATCGACCAGGCCATCATGAGCTGCACGTGCAGCCAGAGCTTCATAGGTTTCGATGGCGCGCATGTCGCTGAGCACCGTGTAAATCACCGCCAGCTTCTCCAGAATCTCGATTTCGCTTACCGTTCGCTCGGCCTCGGGCAGCTTGCTCACCAATTCGAGAGCGTGGTCCAGGATGGCTGTGGCTTGCCGAGGTTCAAACCGCCGCCCGGACGTATCCGCCGCAAGCTTCAGGTACTTGATGGCACGCACCCAATCTCCGCCCTGTTCGAAGTGACCCGCGAGCGAGGCCGCGGCCTCGTTCACTCGTTCCCAGTGTGCCTCAGCCCACTCTCCTAATCGCCTGTGCAGCTTGGCTCTGCGTCCCGGGGCAATTCGCCGATAGCACACCTCCTGGTAAAGCACGTGCACAAACCGGTAGCATGCGGAGACCGTTCCATCTGCGAGCTTCTCAGAGCCGGCCGAGCGCACAATGCGATGCCGCCGTGAAAGCGTTTCACACACGTCTTCAAACACTTCCGGGTCCAGGCCTATTACCGCGGCTCTGGCGGCGACCGAGAACCGGGAGCGTCCGATGCTCTCCAGGCTTGCTACCTCCAGCACCCGCTTCTCCTCAGTGCTCAGGCGGTCGATCTGGACTTCGATCATCTGTTGCAAACTTTTCGGCACCTCCAGATCGATTCCCTTCAGAGCGACCCGGAGTTGCCAGCTTCCCTTATTCCGGGAGATCAGGCCCCGCTCGGTCATGTGGTTCAGTGTCGCCACCATGAACAACGGATTGCCCTCCGATTGCCGGTACAGCAGGCTGGCCAAACCGTCCGGCAGGCTGGCTCCCGATGACTCGGCCGCGAGATATTCGGCCACTTCGGCTTCGCGCAGCGGCTCCAAAGCGATCTCGCGACATAACTGATGAACCAGCAGGTCCTGCTTGAGAACATTCAAGGGATGTTCCGAGACGATCGCATCCACCGGGCGGTAGGTGCCGATGACCATCAACTTGGCGGGCGGCCGTCGGCGTGCCAGGGCCGAGATGAGATCGACGCTGGAGGCATCCGCCCAGTGTAGGTCCTCGAAAACCAGCAGCAGCGGGTTTTCCGAGGTGATCGTCTCCAACACCTCACCGATCTCCCGCAGCATGCGCTCCCGTGTGGCGCCAAGGATCTCCCGCTGCAGCATGTCGCGGTGTTCGCGTTTCACCAGTGCGGGAAACTGCACCAGCCAGGTAGGAGCTTGCGCGGCCAACCTGTGGACAAGGGATTCTTCTCCCGAACCACGGCATAGCCCACCGAGCGCCTCCAGCATCGGGTAGTACGGTTCCTTGCCTCCGTAGCCTTCCACGCACTGCCCACGGGCAATACGAAGGGAGAGTACGTTGGCGGCAGCCCGTCGTTGGAATTCGTCGACCAGCGTGGTTTTTCCGATGCCCGGCTCCCCCGTGATAAAAACGATCTGCCGCTCCCCCCGCAGGGCTTTTCGAAGACAGCGGTCCAACTCGGCTATGGCCGGTTCGCGGCCCACGATCTTTTTCACCGCCTCCGTTGGCAAGTCGAATGGCTGAGCAGTGATTTCCTCGATGACTGGAGCCACAAACTGGTATCCCCGCTTAGGCAGGGTTTCAATGAATACCGGCTTGTCGGCGTGGTCGCCCAGCACCCTCCGGATTTCCTTGATGTACTTTCTTATAACTTCTGGATTGACATAGGTCTCGGGCCAGAGCGCCTCCAGAAGCTCGTCCTGGCTGACCAGCCGCCCGGCGTGTTCCACCAGATAACGGAGCACGCCAAAAGCCTTGGGGGTGAGGTCAGTCCGAGCTTCACCATGCCACAGGCACTGGTTTGCGGTATCGAGCCGGAATGATTGAAACCTTCTCATCTCGCCATCTACTCAGATCCTGTCCCGCACAATGGCGACGCACTCAGCAATATTGTACACGATATGGTCGCACCGGAATCTCGCATGCGCTTCCCCGCATTGGGGTTAGCTATTTTCGTTCAGGCTATCCATTGTGGAAACAGTTCCGCTTGCGGACAACCCTAGATGGAGTCGTGTATCGACTATATCGCGGCTCCTGGCGACTCTCTTGAGCCAAGGAATGCCCTCTTAAGGTGGGGGGGCAACTCTGCCGATCTCGAAGGTCGATGCGCTTCCATTCAAAAAGGCGAGCATCGACAAGCTAACAGCTTGTTGACAAAGGACATAGCGCTCGACTGGAACCCCTCGCAACGAAAGCAGAAGCGGCTAACCCGCGCCCGGCTTCGGCTTCCCTGTTTTTGGATCAGCAAGTCCGTTTTAGTGCAAATTTCCTGCCACCATCACGGCAGCTTAGACACCGTATTACCGGTCCATTCATAGAGATGCCAGAGGAGAGGCTAACGCCTATCACCACGACTTGGTATTTGCAACACCGACGAATCGGTACGCTACCTACCCCGGCCACCCGCCGCTTCGGCTGGCTGTCTCGCTGCTGAACTCCCCTCAAGGTCTTCACTCGACCCGTCGTAGGCGTGACAGGAACGAAAAGTCACAAAAAAGATATGGAAAGGTCACACCTTCTTGCTCGAAACACCCTAGTCTAAGCCCGCGCGCGGAGTATTTGTTATGCGACTCGGACCCAAACCGCTATTTATATGTCGGTTTGGGACAGTCTGAAAAAGAAGGGGGGTTAGACGATGTTAAAGAAGCTGGCAACTATTCTCTTTGTTCTCCTCGCCGCCACAGTCCTTCTTGCTTGGCCGGCGACCGACCTGGTTGCCCAGACCGAGAGTTCGGTGAAACCGAAGGTGGTAATGAAGGGCAAGGGCCACCCGGACAAGGAAATCACAGCGGTGGCAGTTCACCAGACCACCAAACCGAAGCCTGCGTCGAAGGCAGAGGTGGTTCCCAAGGCGGCTCGCGTAGGCACCAGTTGGGTGCCCGGCGACTACTACTGGGACGGTGGTGACTGGCAGTGGGATCACGGCTATTGGCTTGATCAGCCGTGGTCGGGGGCCACGTGGATCCCTGGCCACTGGAGCGAACGTTGGTGGGGCTGGACATGGGTTCCAGGCTACTGGTACTGAGCGAGGCCCAAGCCTGATCGGTTGATCGCCGATGGCATGGTGGTTTCGCAATCGGTGCTCGATAGGGCGGAGCTTGCGCGCCACGCGGCTGCACGAAATGCTGAAGAGTCGGGGCTATCCGGGGTCGGCGGTCCAGGTCCGTCGCCTCGTCCGGCTGCTGCGCCCCTCTCCGGTGTGCGCAGGGTAGTAAATACCATCGAACTAAAGGTTTCATCGAGGTCGGACGACGAAATCCGCAAAGATGTCAAATCAGCGTTGCTCTATGACCCGTTCCAACCAAATGAGGTCATCCATTATGGCAGTGTTGAACGACGCCAATCGATTCCACTTGGCGTGCGATGCACCTGACCGAAATGGTTGCGTTGTTTGGAGAGGGGCTAGCGAGCTAACGCGGGGAGCATAGGGTAAGCGGCCGCATCCGGGCGAAAGGCGTTCTAGGGAAAGGCGGTTATGACTAAAGCCGGAAGAGCTTTGGTGGCAATCTCCGACCGCGAAAACCGGGAATCCCTTGTTCAGGTTCTTGCAGCATGCGGTCTTGAGCCGATTTTTTGTTCGACCGCAGCCGACGTCCGGGCGGTCCTGGAATCGGAAGCGCCCGACGTATTATTTTGTGACACCGCGTTTGCCGGCGGCAGCTTCGACGACCTTCCTCGTGCCATGGGTTCGGGGAGGCTGAGTACCCCTGTGATTGTGTGCTCACCGCTCTACGATCCGGCCGTTTATTTGGACGTAATGAATCGCGGGGCGTTTGACTTTATTGCCTACCCGTATCGGACCAATGACGTGAAGTGGATTCTAGGCACAGCGTTCCGCAGATGCCCTGAGCCTGCGCGGAAGCCCAAGTCGAACTCGGGGCGCGCAATTTCTGCCTAAAGGAGCAGACAGATCACGGATTGAGCGAATTCTTTGCCCTGTTGATTTCTCAGAACCTTCAGTAAGGGCGTTCGCCGGGCGGGAGCGATTTGCTATGACGTAAGAAGAAAAGAATAGAAAGGTTGTTATGACGCCACAGAAACAGAAGAGCCAGCCTAAAGTTGTCAAGGCCAACGGCAAAGGTAAGCCTACCCTTGCTGCAGCAAACGGTAAGACTCCGCCCGTCGATTGGACAGCATTCCTCGCCGGAATCTCGCGCGGGAAAAGCGTTCTAGAATTCGGCGCGGGCCGCACGATCTTCGTGCAGGGAGACACTGCGGATTCCGTGTGGTATCTCCAACGTGGCAAGGTGAAGCTGGCGGTAACATCCCAAGAAGGCAAGGAAGCGATCGTCACTATTCTGGACGCCGGCGAGTTCTTCGGTGAGGGATGCCTTGCCGGCCAGCCGTTGCGCCTCTCGACGGCTTTCGCCGTGGGCGATTGCACTCTTTACAGGATCGAGAAGGCGCTGATGGTGCGTCTGCTCCACGAGCAGCACGGCCTCTCGGAATTGTTCATCACCCACCTACTTTCCCGCAACATTCGATTTGAAGAGGATCTGGTCGACCAACTTTTCAACTCCACCGAGAAGCGCCTAGCCCGGATTCTCTTATTGCTGGCGCATTTTGGCAAGGAAAGCAGAACCGAAACGGTCCATCCCGGAATCAATCAGGAACACCTGGCCCAAATGGTCGGGGCCGCCCGGCCGCGGGTCAATTATTTCATGAACAAGTTCCGGACGCTGGGCTTTATCGATTACACGCAAAACGGCGCGTTGACGGTTAACAATGGCCTCTTGAGCGTGATCCTTAGCGAATAGCATACTGTAACCGATGTCGGTAATACCGGAGCCGTTGGACTGCCATGCTAAGCGGTGGAGCGCTTTCATCCGTCTTTTCCAAGGGCAGAATATGGGCAAGATGGTGGTGGAGTTGGCTTGACCTCGGGCCTCATCGGTTTTCTTATGAGTGACATCGTTCTGGACATCAAAAGTCTTACTCGCCGCTTCGGCACATTTACGGCGGTTGATGGTCTGAGCCTTTCGGTCACGCGTATTTTTTGGCGAATCTCCTCCCTGATCACACATTAGGCCCTCGTCAAAGAGATGATGAGCACTTTTGACCAGCACGGTGTGCGGTATTTAACAGCCATAGCAAACGCCTTCACCTATAAATATATGGGCTCGTTGCCGGAGACCATCACTTTGCCCGCGCGGCGACGGCGTCTGGACGGTACAAGAAGAGTGTTCTCGTTAATTCAGGTCAAAAATGAAAATCAGTCGGACAAGCACCACAATCCGATCAACAGAAAAAGGAGAATAAGCCATGCCAGGAACGAACGCAGTTGTAGCCATTTACGACAGCCACACCCAAGCAGAGGCAGCCGTGAAGGAACTTCAGAAGTCTGGGTTTGACATGAAGAAACTGTCCATCGTCGGCAGGGACTATCACACCGAAGAGCAGGTCGTAGGATACTACAATACCGGCGACCGCATGAAGCACTGGGGGAAGCTCGGCGCCTTCTGGGGTGGGATTTGGGGGATGTTGTTCGGAGCCGCTTTCTTCGCCATTCCAGGCCTCGGTCCGGTCTTGGTAGCCGGCCCTCTCGTCGCCTGGATTGTCGGCGCTCTCGAGGGCGCCGTGGTAGTAGGCGGATTGAGCGCGCTCGGCGCGGGGCTGTACAGCATTGGCATCCCTAAGGACAGCGTCGTGAAATATGAGGCGGCGCTCAAATCCGACAAGTTCCTCGTCCTGGCCCACGGCACGTCGGCCGAGGTGGCCAAGGTGAAGGATATTTTGCAGACGACGCGCCCGGCGGAAGTTGCACTACACGCCGCGGTCAGTGCGAGATAATCCTGCGTTAATTGCCCGGTCTTGCATTTCGATGTCATTTCCCCAGCCCGCAGCTCACAAACGAGGCCGAGGGGAGGGAGGTGCGATGTGAACACGGGAAGGGCATTGCTGGTCTGCGACGACCTCCGGGAGTTCCCATCTTACGGGGGCATACTGTCGGCCCTCGGGTACGATTTCGTCATGTGCAGTTCCTATGAAGAAGGAGCCCGTCGAGTCGAGATGGAAGACTTCGACTTCGCCATCGTCGGCCAGGGAAGCGCGAGTTTTGAGGGACGATGCGTTCTGGAGCGAGCTGCAGAGATGCATCGGAATATTCCCATTGTCGTGGTGGCGCGCTGCCTGGACATCCACTGCTATCTGGAAGCGATGGACCTAGGCGCCGTGGACTATCTCGAAAGGCCGGAGCCGGATGACCTCGGGTGGGTGCTGGAAACCCAATTGCGCCGGCGCGGCGCAGCTTGAGGGTTATCAACTCTTGGGAAGCTGCTCGAATTCAAGGCCGACTTGTCGCCACTTATCGACGAAGGGCTATTTAAAAGTGGTGAAGCAAAGGCGCCTCGACCTCCCAATGATTGGGATTGTGGCGAGTTCGTGCTCATCAACCAAAGCTGGGTTAAGTTACAAAATGCCAAGGAGGATAAACCGATGTTAAGAAATGTCAATCATCTAAAGGGTTTTGCGATCCGAGCCAGGGATGGGGAGATTGGAACGGTGGAGCAGTTCTATTTCGACGATGAGAGCTGGGCCATCCGCTACCTCGTGGTCAATACCGGGGGTTGGCTTCCCGGCCGGCTTGTGCTGGTCTCGCCCATGGCCCTCCGCCAGACGGAGTGGCAATCAAAGCAACTCGATGTGTCGCTGACCACAAAGCAGATCGAGGACAGCCCCCCCATCGATACGCACAAACCCGTTTCACGGCAGCACGAGGCCTTGTACATGGGGTATTACGGTTACCCCTATTATTGGGGTGGGCCCTATCTGTGGGGTCGTGCGTCCTACCCGGCAGGCTTGACTGTTCAAAAGGAAGCTGTGACACATGCGGAGGCGTTGCAAGCCAGGGCGGGAAAAGAGTCGGCCGATTCACATCTGCGCAGCACCAATGAAGTGAAAGGCTATCACATCGAGGCGGCTGAGGGTGAGATCGGTCACGTGGCGGACTTCATCGTCGATGATGAAACCTGGGCGATTCGATACCTTGAGGTGGATACGCGGAATTGGTGGCCTGGCAAAAAGGTGCTGGTGTCACCCCAATGGATCGAACAGGTGAGTTGGCGGGACTCCAAAGTCTTCGTACACCTCTCGCGGGAAACCATCAAGAACGGCCCGGAGTACTTCGAGTCCATGCCAATCACTCGCGAGTATGAGAATAGGCTCTACGGCTACTACGGCCGGCCGGCTTATTGGCTGCAACAATCTGAGCAACCGAGCGGCCGTAAGGCGAGCAAAGGTTGATTGATGGAAGAATCATGGCTCCCGTCAGGTGGACAACGTGCTTCCCAGTACGCAAGGAGAATATACGAATCAAGAGCCTTAACAATTTGGGCTGTACGCAAACTTTAGCCGGAGGTGCAATATGTCGAAAACTGCAGTTGGTCTGTTTGAAAATCCGGGCGTGGCCGATCAAGTCGTCCGCGATCTTGAGGCCAGTGGTTTCCCCCAGAACGACGTCCGCATTCTAAGGGAGTCGCTGGACATGAAGGGCAGTGGGGTCATGGGCACCCCAAACATCGACTTCGAGGTGAGTCTGAACCGGGACCTCCGGAGGATCGGGGCAAGCGGGCCGGAGGCGGAAGCCTACGTCAAGGGAGTGCGGGGTGGAGGAGTCCTCGTTTTCGCGAGCGGGACGGACGAGAAGATCGACGCCGCGGCTGAGATCATGAACCGCCATAGTCCCGTAGAGGTCGAAGAGCTCACCGGCGGCGAACTGAATCTTCCCAGTACGACTGGCGAGAACGTGACTCCCACAGGCGGTAGTTCCGTCCAAACCGGGCGGGTCCGCCAATCGGGTGGCGGCGCCCGCGTGTTCGCGTGGTAGCTCCTCAAGGCGCATCAGGGAAACACAACCGATGGCGGAGGCGACGCTGCCATCCATCGATTTGCTCTCCTCGCAGTGCATGAGGTCCTCGGAATAGCCATTCTCAACTATCACCATCGCGACCAAGAAGTCTCATCGCGAAGGGCTGATGAAGGCTGTCCCAATCTGTGGACACGATTTGGCCCTCTATTCTAGGCGTCTTATGGAGGTTTTCATGGTGAAACGTTTCTTGCGCGATAACGAAGCGCAGTTCGATGAACTCGGAAGCGATCCTGGACAGGTGGGCTCGGACAGCGCCGGGCAATCAGGTGATACTCAAGGTCTCTCACAAGATGCGGACTCTTCTGAAGAGACCGTCGAAGAACTCGCCGACACTGATCAGGCTTACGAGGCCGGGATCCTGGAAGGTGTGGAGGATGCCGACGACCACCCCGAGAGGCCAGTGCACACCCATGAGGATCAGGGCAAGACACAGGTCATCCCACCAAAACCCGCTTAAGGCTATGGATGGCACACCCAGGCGAGTCGACAAAGGCCGGGCGCAAGGTCGTCGAGACCTCATAACCTGCTCTTCGCTGCGCTTCGAAACCAGCGAAAGGCTCGAGGAGAACCGCGATGGCGATTACCAAACTACTTGTCGTTGTCGACAATTCGCTCGCATCGATGCGAGCGGTAGCGTACGTGGCCCAAATCTTGGGCGGGCGCCGGGGTTTTCGGGTCTGTCTGGCGCATACTCTCCCCTCGCCACCGGCTGGATTGACGGAGTCCGGGGGCGCTGAGGATCCCCAGAAGGAAGAATGGCTGGAAGCTCGTCTACGCGCCAGCCGGCATCTCTGGGTGTCCGCAACGAAGAAAAAGTTATCAGGGTCTTTGGAACTTGCCTACGCAGATTTGCGCCGGGCGGGATTTGCGCGTGGAGAAATCGAAGTTCATTTCTGCTATCCGAGCGACAGAAGAAATGTACCCAAAGAGATCCTTACGTTGGCGCGAGAGCGTGGATGTCACACCGTTGTCGTCGGGCGGCGATCACTCTCCTGGCTTCGTGCGCATCTACAAACGAATCCAGCCGACGAACTCGTCCGCCTGGGAAAAGGATTCACGACCTGGGTCGTGGAATAAGACGGTCTTGCCTCTCTTTGGGTGGCGTTACGCTTCGTTGAACGGCAGCGAAAACGCGGGCCAAGCCCTGGGTATCGTGTGGACTTTACCGCGGGTATCGAGCCGCAGGAGGTCAAAGAGTTCGCCGATTCTGGTGAAGGAACCCTGACCCTGGTGACCGGTTCCACATCCTATGTTGTGGGCACTGCGCCGAGCAAATTTGTTGCCCGCGCGCACGGGATTCCTAGATGACACGGGACCTGCACTACATAAAAATCAGTATTCCCCGTCGTGAGCTTCGGTCCCCGTTCCCACCACAGTCGCTTTTCTTACCATTTGAGCAATATTGACCACCACTCTGAGCGGTTTTTAACAGCGTCGCGAGTCATCTCCCGTTATAAAGGCTGTGCAAGACAACTTTGCCAATGACCCGGTGAAACAAAGACCAGCTGACGAGCAGGGATGGCCGCGCGAAAAGGCAAAGGGAGCTTACGCGTTCAAGCTGTTGGATTCGTCATCGGATCGCAATATCAGTCCGTGTTTCGGACCAAGGGAAAAGGGGGTAGAACAATGATCGATAAACCAACACACGGCGAGCCGCCAAGGCCGCTTGCCGACGAAAAGGGTAGAGCCTCCCGGCGTGGCCGTCGGCTGAAACTCATCATGGTTGCAGCGGTCGTACTCATCGCTCTCCTGGTGGTCATCTCCGGCTGGATACAGAAGGGGCTGTGGATGCGGCAGCTCGGCTACACCGGCGTCTTCTGGACACTCCTGGCCCTGCAGTGGGAACTGTTTTGCGTAGCATTCGTTGTCGCGCTTCTATACCTCTGGGTCAATCTTCGCCATGCGGCGAGAAACGGCGACACTTTCCGTTCGGGTCATTTGACCAGCGAGTCTACGGTTGCTGAGAAACTCGGCATCCAGATCTCTCCCACGGTTTTGAAACTGACCATGGGCACGGTCGCTGCCGCCGCCGCCCTACTCTTTGCGGCCATCTTCTATGCACAATGGGATACGTATCTCCGCTTTCGTTATGGCGGATCCTTTGGGTTGTCCGATCCTCTCTTCGGGGTCGATGTCGGGTTTTATCTGTTCCGTCTCCCTTTTTATGAGCTTTTGCAGATCAGCCTGACCGTATTGACGCTGATCACGCTCCTGGCCGTCCTGGCCTTGTACGCGTACTTCGGGTTACTGCGGTTCAGCCGCAGCGGACAGATGGAGGGCCGGAGCGCGAAGGCCGTTCCACATCTGTACATCCTGTTTTTCGCCCTGGTCGCCAGTTGGGGATGGGGGTTTTACCTGGATCACTACGAACTCCTCTACTCCACTCAGGGAGTAGTTTACGGAGCCGGCTATACGGCGGATCATGTGACCCGGATCGCCTTCTGGATCATGGCCGGCGCCTCGGGGGCGCTATGCGCGCTGCTGGTGCTCAATTTCTTCCGGCCGCGATTCAGAGCGGTTGCTATCGGATTCGGAATATACGTGGCCTTGTACGTCATCGCGGTCTTGCTGCTGCCGGCCCTCTTGCAGAGGTTCAGGGTACAGCCGAACGAACTGGCCCTCGAAACCCCGTATCTCAAGAACAACATCGAATTCACCCGAGAGGCCTACAGCCTCGACAAGATCCAGGAAACATCCTACCCGGCGCTGGCCGACCTGACGTCCGAGGTGATAGCGAGAAATCAAGACACGATCCAGAACATCCGTCTCTGGGACTACCGCCCGTTGCTCCAGATGTACCAACAAGCCCAGGAGATACGGCTCTATTATCAGTTTTACCAAGCTGATGTGGACCGCTACCACCTGCCGGATGGTTATCATCAGGTGATGCTTTCGGCCCGCGAGCTCTCCGCGCAGCTTCCCGCTGAAGCCCAAACCTGGGTTAACCAGGAGTTGCAGTTCACGCATGGTTACGGCTTGGTCATGAGCTTCGTCTCGAAGACTGTCGGGGGAGGGTTTCCGCAGTACGTTCTCGAGAACATCCCGCCCGAATCCGCCTACGGCCTGCCCATAAACCAGCCTTCCATCTACTACGGCGAGTCGATGCCGGGATATCGGATCGTCGCGACCGGCGCCAAAGAGTTCGACTACCCCAAGGGGAATCAGAATGTCTACACGAGTTACGAGGGAACAGGAGGTATCCCGCTGGACAGCTTGTGGAAGCGCCTGCTATTCGCCTGGACTCAATCCGACATCAACATTCTGTTCACCTCCTATCTCCGGCCGGAAAGCAGGATTCAGATGTGGAGGCGTGTTGGCGAGCGTGTGGAGCAGATCGCTCCGTTCTTGCGCCTCGACCATGATCCCTACGCCGTGGTGAGCGAGGGCAAACTGTACTGGATCCAGGACGCCTACACTGTCGCGGATCACTTTCCCTACTCCAGTCCTTACGCGGCGGGCTTTGAGGAAGGGCTGAACTACATTCGAAACTCCGTAAAGGTCGTTGTGGACATGTACGACGGAACCGTCCGGTTCTACGTCATGGATCCGAACGACCCCGTCCTGGCGGTTTACCGGCGTGCGTTTCCGGGCGTTTTCTTGGACTTGAATCAGCTTTCGGCGGATCTGAAAACGCATCTGCGGTATCCGGAGGATCTCTTCTCCATCCAGGCCGACCAGTACAGAACTTTCCACATGACGGTTCCCCAAGTCTTCTATAACCGGGAGGACCTCTGGGTATTCCCCCAAGAGAACTATGCGGGCAACGTCGCGCCCATGCAGCCCTATTACATCCTGATGAAGCTCCCAGGAAGCGACCAGCTCGAGTACCTCCTCATGACTCCTTTCACGCCTCAGAAGCGAGACAACATGATCTCCTGGGTGGCCGCCAGGTGCGATTTCCCCGAATACGGGAAGATGCTCTTTTACCAACTCCCCAAGGAGAAGCTGATCTACGGCCCGATGCAAATCGAGGCAATGATCGATCAGAACACTACGATCTCCCAGCAACTGACCCTCTGGGACCAAAGAGGGTCGAGAGTCATTCGTGGAAACCTGATCGCGGTACCGATCGAGAACTCCTTTCTTTATGTGGTGCCGGTGTACCTCACCGCGGCAGGCACCAACTTCCCCCAACTCAAGCGTGTCATCGTGATTTCGGGGGACAAAGTGGCGATGGAGCCTACACTCGATGAGGCTATCCAATCCGTCTTCGGGACGCAGCAACCCCAGAAGGGAGCGCCAGCGCGCAGCGGAACGCCGGAGTTGGGCCAGGCGAGGACGCAGTTCGATGAGGCACAGAAGGCAATGCAGCAGGGGGATTGGGAAAAATTCGGCAAGGCGATGGAGGCGCTCAAGCGCTTGCTGACTGGGCCGGCACAATAACGTCGGCGACCGCATGAAGTACTGGGGCAAGCAGGGCGCCTTCTAGGGTGGTATCTGGGGGATGTTGTTCGGAGCAGCTTTCTTCGCCATTCCAGGCATCGGGCCGGTATTGGTAGCCGGTCCGTTGGTCGTCTGGATCATCGGCACGCGAAGCACTTCGGCTTCAGGTCGTAGAGGCTGTATAACCAGGGCTCTCACCCGCCCTGAAGAAAGTGGAACCTTTGGAGGAGAAAAATCATGTCAAAAAAGAGGAGAAACATCATGTCCAAAACTTTGTTGATCGTTTTGGTTGCGGGCCTGGGTTTGGTCCTGCCCGCTTTGGCGTCGGACCGCGAAGATGACATTGGGCGTATTCAAAAAGCTACCCTGGTCTTCCAGGAGATCATGAGAACGCCTGACCAAGGCATTCCCCAGGAACTGCTGGAAACGGCGAAATGTATTGCCATCATTCCAGGGGACGTGAAGTTTGCCTTTATATTCGGCGGCAACTACGGCAGGGGACTGGCAACCTGTCGCACCGGGCATGGCTGGAGCGCTCCCATGTTTGTGGCTACTGAGGGCGGGAGCGTGGGTTATCAGATCGGGGGCTCTTCCACCGACCTGGTGATGCTCTTTATGAACGATCACGCCTTGCAAAGCCTGCTGAGCGACAAATTCAAGCTCGGAGCCGACGCCTCTGTGGCAGCCGGGCCGGTGGGGAGAAATGCTGCCGCCGGCACGGACATAAAGCTCAATGCGGAGATCCTGACCTATTCGCGCAGCAAAGGGGCTTTTGCCGGGGTCAGCTTGGATGGCGCCGTCGTGCAAGCCGACAAAAGTGGAGACCAAGCCATGTATGGCCACGATGTAAACCGCCATGAAATTCTTAACGGCAAAGTTGCGGTTCCTAGGCCTGCGCGGAGCCTGCTGGAGGAACTTGCCAAGTATGCCGCACACCGTTGAAATCGGTGGGCCGCCACTCAAAGCATCTTTTGCGACCGCCGGCATTGCGATGCTGCCGGAGTCTCCAACTTGGAGACGGCACTCGCCGGTGTGGCGCGGAGGAATATCGCTGCTCGGTGTGTTTCCCCCATCCGTCCGAGCGCGGTTCGCTGAGCAAGCAGGGGCTACGCAGGGGTGGCACTGCTACGTCAGCCAACTTGACCACGCGATTGGCCTCGACCATTTCGGCGCCTCCGCGCCCGGACCGGTGCTGATGCGCGAATACGGCTTGACCGCTGAGAACGTCTGCAAGCGAGCACGGGCCTTGCTGGAAAGAAACCATGCCTGATCCTCCGACCTTCTCGCCAAAGACGCCGAAACGCATCGGTGTCGCTGCCGATCATGGAGGATTTGAGTTAAAGGAGTATCTGGTCAGGATGTTGCGTGAGGCTGGCTATGAAGTGGTCGACTTTGGCGACAGCCAGCCGAAGCAGGACGATGACTACTCGGATTTTGTGGTGCCCTTGGCCCGTGCAGTTGCTCGCGGCGAGGTGGATCGCGGCGTGGCCATCTGCGGGAGTGGCGTGGCTGCGTGCATTGCCGCCAACAAGGTGCCGGGCACGCGGGCGTGCCTGATCCATGAGATTTTTCCAGCGCGCCAGGGGGTCGAGGACGACGACATGAACGTGATCTGCCTGGGCGGCCGCGTGGTCGCGAATACGCTCGCTTGGGAGTTGGTTAGAGTATTTCTCCAAGCACGATTCAGTGGCGCCGAGCGTCACCGGTTGTCTGGCTAAAGTCGCAAGGCTGGAAAGCAGGGAGGCAGAATCATGAGCAGCAACCCTTTGAAACGGTTGGGAACGCTGGGTCAATCCCCACCTGGCGCACGATACTAAAGGCACGATTGACGAAGCCCGCCGGTTGTGGGCCGCGCTGAACCGGCCCAATGTCTTCATCAAGGTCCCGGCGACGCCCGTTGGGCTGACCGCCATCCATTTGAGGAGAGAGTTATGAAAGTAAGTCCATGCGCAGGAAAGCCGGCCCAGCCCTCGATGCTGGTGAATGTACCCAGACTTGTAACGGCCTATTACACGGAGATCCCTGACCCTTCAGTGCCGGAACAACGGGTTGCTTTTGGCACCTCGGGGCATCGTGGATGCGCATTCGACAAGGCTTTCAATGAATGGCATATCCTCGCCATCAGTCAAGCTATTTGTTTGTACCGAGCCCAACAAAACATCGATGGTCCGCTGTTTCTTGGTATGGACACGCATGCGCTCTCCGTGCCGGCTCTTGCCAGCGCGCTTGAGGTGCTGGCGGCCAACGGAGTGGAAGTCATGATGGCGGAGGTGGATGAATACACCCCGACCCCTGCCATTTCTCACGCGATTCTCACTTACAACCGCGGGCGAACGACAGGACTTGCTGACGGCATTGTGATCACGCCCTCCCATAATCCGCCCCATGACGGCGGCTTCAAATACAACCCCCCCAACGGCGGGCCGGCGGAATCCACCGTCACCGGCTGGATCGAGGCGAAGGCGAACGAGTTTCTCGAGACGGGCCTTCGGGGATTGAATCGGATTCCTTTCGAGAAAGCTCTTCGCGCCTCCACAACGCACCGGCACAACTACCTCGCCGCCTACACCGGGGATCTCGGCAACATGATCGACATGGATGCTATTCGCGGCGCGAAGATCAGCATGGGGGTAGATCCCCTCGGCGGCGCGGGGGTCCACTACTGGGGACCGATTGCCGAGCGCTACGGTTTGAACCTCACGGTCGTGAACGAGGCCGTCGACCCGACCTTCCGCTTTATGACGGTTGATTGGGACGGCCAGATCCGCATGGACCCATCCTCGCCCTATGCGATGCAGAGGTTGATCGACATCAAGGATCGCTTCGAGATCGCCTGGGCCTGCGACACGGACCATGACCGGCACGGAATTGTCACCAAAAGCGCAGGGCTATTGCCGCCCAACCACTACCTTGCGGTCGCGATCTTCTACCTCTTCCAACACCGCCCCAAGTGGCGCAAAGAAGCGGCGGTTGGCAAGACCGTGGTGAGTAGCCAGATGATTGATCGGGTCACCGCGAAGCTTGGCCGCAGGCTCTACGAAGTGCCGGTGGGTTTCAAGTGGTTCGTTGATGGCCTGCTCGACGGCTCGCTCGGCTTCGGCGGCGAAGAGAGCGCGGGCGCGTCTTTTGTTCGTCTGGATGGCAGCGTCTGGACGACGGACAAAGATGGCATCGTCCCGGCTTTGCTTGCGGCGGAGATCACGGCGCGGATGGACCGCGATCCCGGCGAGATTTACCGCGAACTCACGCGCGAGTTCGGCGAGCCTGTTTACGACCGCGTTGAGGCTGCGGCCACCCCGGAGCAAAAAGAGATGCTGGAGAAACTCTCGCCGCAACAGGTTCGGTCCACGGATCTGGCCGGCGAGAAAATCCAGGCCATCCTCACTCGCGCACCGGGCAACGAGGCTCCCATCGGCGGGTTGAAAGTGGTGGCCGAGAGCGGATGGTTCGCGGCGCGTCCGTCAGGGACCGAGGACATCTACAAGATTTATGCGGAAAGCTTCCGTGGAGAAGATCATCTGCGCCGCATCCTGGAGGAAGCCCAGACGATCGTCAGCGATGCTTTGGCGGCGGCGCCGGAACTAAGGGAGAAATCATGAGCCAACAAACCCGTGTCACCCATCCCATATACGGTCTTCTACCCACGGAAATCGAGGGGTTCGATTCCCTGGCGGAGCTGGCCCTGAATATGCGCTGGTCGTGGAATCATGCTACCGACGAAGTGTGGCCGCAGCTTGACCCCGAAGTGTGGGAGATCACGCATAACCCCTGGTTGGTCCTGCAGACGGTCTCGCGCGACCAGATCGAGCGCATGTTGGCCGATCCTGTTTTTCGCAAAAAAGTTGAAGGCCTGGTCGAGACCAGGCGGCAAGCGCTGGCGGCGCCCGCGTGGTTTCAGCGGGATCATTCGGGGGCTCTACTGACCTGCGCCGCGTATTTCAGCATGGAATTCATGTTGAGCGAGGCTTTGCCCATTTACTCGGGCGGGCTTGGCAATGTGGCCGGTGATCAACTCAAAGCCGCCAGCGATCTGGGCGTGCCAGTGGTCGGAGTGGGACTGCTCTACCAGCAGGGCTATTTTCGCCAGGTGATCGACAAGGACGGAGAGCAACAGGCCCTCTTCCCGTATAACGATCCCGGACAGTTGCCGATCACACCGTTGCGCCAAGCGAACGGCGAGTGGTTGCGGCTGGAGATCTCCTTACCTGGTTACTCGGTCTGGCTGCGCGCCTGGCAGGTCCAAGTCGGCAGGGTGAAGCTTTACCTGCTGGACAGCAATGACGCGGCGAACTTCCCCGCTCATCGAGCGATTACCAGCGAACTCTATGGGGGCGGGCCGGAGTTGCGCCTCAAGCAGGAAATGCTCCTCGGGATCGGCGGATGGCGGCTGCTCCGCGCGCTCGGAGTCCAACCGGAGGTCTGTCACCTGAATGAAGGGCACGCGGCGTTCGCCGTCCTGGAACGTGCCCGCAACTTCATGGAAGAGACCGGGCAGCCCTTCGAAGTCGCGCTGGCCGTCACTCGAGCGGGTAATCTCTTCACCACCCACACGGCAGTGGCCGCCGGTTTTGACCGTTTTGCTCCGGCCCTCATCGCGCAATATCTTGGGGGGTATGCCGAAAAGAAGCTCGGCATTGCGCTTCACGACTTGCTGGCCCTGGGCCGCCAGAACCCGGCCGACTCGTCGGAGCATTTCAACATTGCGTATCTGGCAATCCGCGGGAGCGGGGCGGTCAACGGCGTGAGTCGCTTGCACGGGAAGGTCAGCCGGCGCCTCTTTCTCCCTCTGTTTCCGCGCTGGCCGGAGGACGAAATCCCGATCGGACACGTGACCAATGGAGTCCACACGCCAACCTGGGACTCGGCCCCTTCCGACGATCTTTGGACGGAAGCCTGTGGAAAGGACCGCTGGCTGGGGACGACGAAAAACCTGGAACAGGACATTCGCGGGGTCTCCGACGCCAGGCTCTGGCAATTTCGGACCGCCGCCAGCAAGTCTCTTGTTGAATACGCCCGCAAACGATTGTCCCTGGAAATGGCCATAGCAGGCGCGCCGCCCGCGGAGGTCGAAGCCGCGAAGCATCTCTTTGATCCCAATGCCCTCACGCTGGGCTTTGCGCGCCGCTTTGCGACCTACAAGAGACCGAACTTACTGCTGTATGACCCTCAGCGACTGCTTCGTCTCTTGACCGATCCGCAGCGCCCGGTGCAGCTTATCATGGCCGGGAAGGCGCATCCTGCGGACCAAGCCGGGCAGGCCTTGATTCAGGAATGGATACATTTTATCCGGCAGCCCGAGACGCGCCCCCATGTGATCTTTCTCAGTGACTACGACATGCTGCTGGCCGAACACCTGGTGCAGGGGGTGGATGTCTGGATCAACACGCCACGGCGGCCATGGGAAGCAAGCGGGACAAGCGGCATGAAGGTGCTGGTCAATGGAGGCATCAATCTTTCGGAGTTAGACGGCTGGTGGGCGGAGGCCTATACGCCTGAGGTCGGATGGGCGTTGGGGGACGGCCGGGAACATGGCGACGATCCCGCCTGGGACGCTGCCGAAGCCGAAGCGCTCTATGATCTGCTTGAACGGGAAGTGATTCCCGAGTTTTATGCCCGCAACGGAAAGGGTATCCCCACGGCTTGGGTGGCGCGGATGCGTGAAAGCATGGCGCGGCTGACACCGCGCTTTTCCGCCAACCGCGCGGTGCGCGAATACACCGAGCAACACTACCTTCCGGCTGCAGCCGCTTACCGTAAGCGCGCTGCCGATAAAGGCGCAGTGGGCAGGAACATCGTCAATTGGGAACATACTCTGAAAGAGAAATGGGGCACGCTCCGCTTTGGCGACGTGAAGGTACAGACCAATGCGGCCGAGCACATCTTTGAGGCAGAGGTGTATCTCGATGACCTCGATCCGAACTTCGTGCGAGTCGAGCTGTATGCCAATGGGATCAATGGCAGCAGTCCGATCCGACAGGAGATGACGCGCGTCGAGCCACCGGCTGGCGAAGCACGTGGGGGGATCTATTGCGCATCGGTCCCGGCGACCCGTCTCGCAACGGACTATACGGCGCGCATCATACCGCACTGCGCCGGTGTTGCGGTGCCCCTGGAAGTCGATCCCATTCTCTGGCAGCGGTGAATCAACCTCGAACAGGAGAAGGAGGACAGAAGACAACCTATGAAAGAGGCAAAAAAACTGAAAAGAAAGCGAAAGCCAACAGGCCGGATGCTGTCCGTGTCAGGGCAACCCGCAGAAAAGGCGGACTCCACCACAGAGCTGACTACGTCCGAACGCCCGCTGCATGATTATATGGCAGAGGTTTCGGAACGCACTGAAGTTCGGATGGGCGTTCCGTTACCCATGGGAACCCATGAAGATGGGGGGGGAGTCAACTTCGCCTTCTTCAGCCGTCACGCCAGCCGGGTTCGGCTGGAGTTGTTTGATCATCCCGAAGATGCCACGGCCGCCAGGGTGATTGATCTGGATCCCGCGCGCAACCGCACTGGTGACGTGTGGCACGTCTGGGTGGAGGGGATCGGTCCCGGTCAACTCTATGCCTATCGCGTGGACGGCCCGTATCAACCCAAGGACGGCCATCGTTTCAATTTCCACAAGCTTCTCCTCGATCCCTTTGCCACGGCGATCTCGAGGTTGCCCACCTGGGAGTTCGGCCCGGCTCGGGGATGCGATCCGTCTGTGCCCGACGACTCGGTGTGTTCGATGGTCGATGATGCCGGCGCCATGCCGAAATGTGTATTCACGCAGGAGCATTTTCACTGGCATGAGGACCGTCCGCCCAGGCATCCCTGGTCGAAGACGGTCATTTATGAAACACACTTGCGTGGCTTCACTATCCATCCCAGCTCCGGCGTGGAGCATCCCGGCACATACCGAGGCCTAACGGAAAAGATCCCCTATTTCAAAGAACTGGGGGTGACGGCCGTGGAACTGATGCCCGTGCAGGAATTCAATGAACACCAGGTGCCAGGCATTAATCCGCAAACAGGCCAGCCACTCGGGAATTACTGGGGCTACGATCCCGTGGCGTTCTTTGCGCCTAAAGCTACCTATAGCAGTTCGGGAGGCGTGGGTCAGCAGAAGCTGGAATTCAAGGAAATGGTCCAAGCCTTCCATGGGGCGGGCATCGAGGTGTTCCTGGACGTGGTCTTCAATCACACGGCCGAGGGAAACGAACAGGGGCCTACGCTCTGTTTCCGCGGGATTGATAACTCAATCTTCTACATGCTAGGGGACGATAAACGTTCCTACAGAGACTACACGGGCACCGGCAACACCATCAACGCCAACCATCCCGTGGTGCGGGATCACATCTTGACCGCGTTGCGCTACTGGGTGGTGGAGATGCACGTCGATGGATTTCGTTTTGACCTGGCTGCGGTGCTCGGTCGGGGCCGTTCCGGCAACTTGCTGCCCAATCCTCCGCTTCTCGAGCGGATTGCCGAGGACCCGATCTTAAGGGATGTGAAAATCATCGCCGAGGCGTGGGATGCCGCCGGTGCATACGAGGTGGGTAGTTTTTCAGAGCGGCGTTGGGCGGAGTGGAACGGCCGGTACCGAGATGATGTCCGGCGTTTCTGGCGCGGCGATGATGGGATGCTCGGTTTGTTTGCCAGTCGCATCTGCGGCAGTGCCGACATCTACACCAAGTCGGGCAAAGGCCCCGAGAGCAGCATCAACTTCGTCACCTGCCACGACGGCTTCACTCTGAACGACCTGGTGAGCTATCGCGACAAGCACAATGAAGCAAACGGAGAAAACAACCATGACGGGACAAACTGCAACTTCAGCGAGAACTACGGCGCTGAAGGTGAGACAGCGGATGGCCAGATCGAGTCCATCAGGAAACGCCAGATCAAGAACTTCCTGCTGAGCCTGTTGATCTCGCGCGGGGTGCCGATGCTGCTCGGCGGGGACGAATTTCGCCGCACGCAAGGCGGCAACAACAACGCCTACTGCCAGGACAACGAAACGAGCTGGTGTGACTGGAGCCACCTGGAGCAGCACCAGGAGATGTACCGCTTCACCCGTGGCATGATCGCCTTTCGCCGTGCACATCCGATTCTGAGTCAGGAGCACTTCTACACGGACGCCGAAATCCTCTGGTTCAACCCGCAACAGGGATCGCCCAACTGGGCCGACCCAAAGTGCAAAGAATTGGCCTGCCTAATCCTTGAAAACGGACAAGATAGGCTTTACCTGATGTTCAACGCTGGTCCGGAGGAGACCGACTTTGGTTTGCCGCCGCTGCCGCCAGGGTACCGCTGGCATCTCGCGGTAGACACGTCCCGCTCGGCGCCGCAAGACTTGTCTTCCGTAGGGGAAGAAATGCTCTTGGACAATTCAACGGCCTATCACGTAAGAGCACGTTCCAGCGCGATACTCCTGGCACGGAAGCAGGAATCTACCTTGGGAGGGGGTTCCATTTGAGTCAGCGAGCCTCCGGGATCCTTCTCCATCTAACCTCCCTTTCCAACCCCTATCCCATCGGCGATCTGGGGCCCGCGGCAACTGCCTTTGCGGATTTCATGGTCAAGAGTGGACAGCGTTGGTGGCAGATGCTTCCCATCGGTCCAGGAGGGGAAGAAAATTCGCCTTACCAGTCACGGTCTGCCTTTGGGGGTAATCCGCTCCTGGTGAGTCCCGATCGGTTGGTGGAGCAGGGGCTCCTTGGCCGCCAGGATATCGAGCTTCCCATCTCCGGAGGCGGGGGAAAGGTGAACTATCCCGCGGCAGCACGCTTGAAGCTGCGATGGCTAAAAAAGGCATTCGAACATTTCGAAAAAAGCAGGCACGGTGGCAGGCAATCTGAGCTCGACGCATTTGCACGCGCGGAGTCTTTCTGGCTTGAGGATTTTTCGTTGTTCTCGGCAATCCAGGCGAAAGAGGGCACTTCGGATTGGACCCGATGGAACCAAGAACTGCGAACGCGCCAGCCAGACGCCGTCATTCGCGCGCAGAAATGCTTTGCCAAAGACATACGTTACCATCAGTTTGTCCAGTGGCAGTTCTCAATGCAGTGGAAAGAGTTAAGGGCTTACTGCAAGTCCAAAGGAATCTGCCTGATCGGCGATGTCCCCCTGTTCGTGGCGCACCAAAGCGCCGATGTCTGGGCTCATCCCGGGCTTTTCAAACTGGATGCCGATGGGAACCCTGCAGTGGTCGCGGGAGTTCCTCCCGATTATTTCTCCCAAACCGGTCAGGTGTGGAATGTCCCCGTGTATCGCTGGGAGGCGCTTCAACAGCAGAACTACAGATGGTGGATCGAACGCCTGCGGACGGCTCTTGGACGATTCGATGTTAATCGGCTGGATCATTTCATCGGCTTTGTCCGGACCTATGAAGTTTCTGCGCAAGCCAAGACGGCTGTGGACGGGCAGTACCAACCTGGCGGAGGAGCTTCCTTTTTCAAAGCCGCCCGCGAAGCCCTTGGGTCATTGCCTTTGATCGCGGATGATCTCGGCGCCACAACACCCGAAGTGGTGGCTTTACTTAATCAATTTCAGATCCCGGGTACACGGGTGCTCCAATTCGAGTTCGGCGCAAATCTCGAAACCCATTCAACTCCTCCAGAACAGCATCCGGCGAAATCCGTGGTCTTCACCGGAACCCATGATAACGACACAACGGCAGGCTGGTATCAGAAGTTGCCAAGCACGCAACGCACAGCCTTGCAAAAGCAGTTGGGGGTAAACAGCCGGGAGGTTGTCTGGGCCATTATCCGTGAGGCGCTGGCATCGCAGGCCGACACAGCCATCGTTCCTGCGCAAGACCTCCTGGAGCTGGGGTCGGAGGCGCGAATGAATTTTCCCGGAATTGTGAAAGGAAACTGGCAATGGCGCCTGAAGGATGGCGCGCTGACCCAGGAGCTCGCGCAAAGGCTGCGAAGCATAACTATGACGTATGGGCGCCTGAGGAGTGGTGAGCCCCGCCCGGCTCCTCGGTGTCTGGAAGATGACCCGACGACACAGATCGCGAAGCGGGCTTATGAACTGTACGAGCGACGAGGCCGCCAGAACGGCCAATCCGTTCAAGATTGGCTCCACGCGGAACGGGAAATAAAGGCGGAGGCGAAACGATGACCAATAAGCATTCACAACAAAACGTAGCCGACATAACAACGCAAACTCGAGGACCAAAATGAAAGGCTCAGCAGAAATTAGGACGCTGTTTCTGGATATCGGCGGTGTCCTGCTCACCAACGGGTGGGATCATCATGCCCGCAAACGGGCGGCGACGAACTTCAAGTTGGAGTTGGCCGAGATGGAGGATCGGCATCACCTGACCTTCGACACCTACGAGGAGGGAAAGCTCACGCTGGAAGAATATTTAGGTCGGGTGGTCTTCTACCAAAAGCGACCGTTCACCCGGGCTCAGTTTCGGCGCTTCATGTTCGCGCAATCGAAACCTTACCCCGAGATGATCGAGTTGGTCGCTCAGCTCAAGGCGCGGCATGGGCTGGAGATCGTCGTGGTCAGCAACGAAGCGCGCGAACTGAATGTGCATCGGATTCGCAAGTTCAAGTTGGACCGGGTGGTGGATTCTTTTGTTTCCTCATGCTTCGTCCACATCCGCAAGCCCGACGCAGACATGTTTCGGCTGGCGCTGGATATCTCCCAGGCGCCAGCCCGGCAGGTCGTCTATATCGAAAACACCCCGATGTTCGTCCAGGTCGCGGAGGGTTTGGGGATTCGAAGTATTCTTCACACGGATTACAGGTCCACGCGTGCGAAACTGGCTTCGTTGGGATTGCCGAATGACGAAGGGGTCATCCATGAAACCAGCTAACCCACGCATCCTGACGATCAATGGCGGCTCGTCGAGCATCAAGTTCGCGCTGTTCGAGGCCGGTGATTCGCTCCGACGGATTCTTGAGGGCGGGATTGAGCGGATTGGACTGCCGGGGTCCACCTTGCGAGTGAAAGGCTTGAACCAGGCGGACAACTTTTCGCGGTCAGTGACGGCGCCGGATCACACGGTGGCGGTGGGCGCTCTGATGGATTGGATCGAGGAACGCGGCGGGCGTGACGCATTGACAGCGGTGGGGCATCGCGTGGTGCATGGCGGGCCGAAGTATAGCAAGCCGCAACGAATTACTGCGGAAATGGTTGAGGAGCTGCTCCGGCTCAGTGCATTCGATCCTGAGCATCTGCCGGAGGAGATCCAGTTGACTAAGGCGTTTCATCGCCGATTTCCTGACCTCCCCCAAGTGGCGTGTTTCGACACGGCTTTTCACCATGACCTGCCGCGCGTGGCCCGGTTGTTGCCGATCCCGCGCCGCTACGAAGTGCAGGGGGTGCGGCGGTACGGGTTTCACGGGTTGTCGTATGCGTTCCTAATGGAAGAATTGGCCCGCCTGGCCGGAACGGAAGCGGCACAAGGCCGGGTCATCCTCGCCCACCTCGGCAATGGCGCGAGCCTGGCGGCAGTGCATCGCGGCAAATCCATGGACACAAGCATGAGTTTCACCCCTACGGCCGGAGTGCCGATGAGCACCCGCTCAGGCGACCTCGATCCTGGGCTGGTTTGGTATCTGGCGCGCACCGAGGGCCTCGATGCAAAACGGTTCAATGAGATGGTCAATTTCCAGTCCGGGCTGCTCGGCGTGTCGGAGACCAGTTCCGACATGCGCGACTTGCTGGAGCACGAAACGCAAGACGTGCGGGCGGCGGAAGCGGTCGCCTTGTTTTGTTACCAGGTGAAAAAATGGGTCGGCGCATTCGCAGCGGCGTTGGGAGGATTGGACACGCTGGTGTTCGCTGGCGGCATCGGAGAGAACGCGCCCATAGTCCGCGCCCGGATTTGCGATGGGCTGCGATTTCTTGGAATCCAACTCGAAGAAAAGCGAAACGCGGCGAATGAGGGCGTGATTTCCGCGGAGACCAGCGGGATTCCCGTCCGCGTCATTCATGCGGACGAAGAACACATGATCGCCAAGACGGTTTGCCGCGTTCTCCGCCTTGACTGAAAAAAGGAGAATTGAACCATGAAGACAAACACTCTTTCCCCGGATCTGCTCCATAAGATGGATGCATACTGGCGCGCCGCCAACTATCTGTCGGTCGGCCAGATTTATCTCTACGACAATCCGTTGCTGAAGGAACCGCTGAAGCTGTCGCACGTGAAGCCCCTGGTGGTTGGACACTGGGGCACGACGCCGGGCCAGAACTTCATCTATGTGCATTTGAACCGGGTCATCAAGAAGTATGACCTGGATATGTTCTACATCGCCGGTCCCGGTCACGGCGGCCCGGCGCTGGTGGGCAATACTTACCTCGAAGGCACCTACAGTGAGATTTATCCGAACATCAGCCAGGACGAAGCCGGGCTGAAAAAGCTGTTCACGCAATTCTCGTTTCCCGGCGGGATTTCCAGCCATGTTGCGCCAACGACGCCGGGGTCGATTCACGAAGGTGGCGAGCTGGGGTATTCGCTCAGCCATGCCTTCGGGGCCGCGCTCGACAATCCCAATCTGATCGTCGCCTGCGTCGTCGGCGACGGCGAAGCGGAAACGGGCCCCTTGGCGACCGCATGGCAGTCCAACAAGTTTCTCAACCCAATTACCGACGGAGCCGTGCTGCCGATCCTGCACCTCAATGGCTACAAAATCAGCAACCCGACCGTCCTGGCCCGCATCGAGCACGAGGAATTGGAGCAATTTCTACGGGGCTGCGGCTGGACGCCCTACTTTGTGGAAGGTGATGAGCCGGAAAAGATGCATCAACTTATGGCCAGTACTATGGAAAAGGCCATCGAGGGCATCCGGCAAATTCAAAGCAACGCGCGGACCAAGAACGACACCACTCGGCAGCGCTGGCCCATGATCGTCCTCAAATCACCCAAGGGCTGGACGGGACCGAAAGTCGTCGATGGGCTGCAAATCGAGGGCACGTTCCGAGCGCATCAGGTGCCGCTCCTGGTGGATTCCGAGCATCCCGATCATGTCAAGCTGCTGGAAAGCTGGATGAAAAGCTACAAGGCCGAGGAGCTGTTCGATGAAAATGGCCGACTCAGGCCGGAATTGGCCGAGCTGGCGCCGAAGGGCGACCGGCGGATGGGCGCCAATCCCCATGCCAACGGCGGCATTCTGCTGCGCGACCTGCGCATGCCGGACTTCCACGACCACGCGGTGAAGGTGACTTCGCCCGGCGCCGTTGATGGCCAGGATACGCTGGTGCTGGGTCAGTTCCTGCGTGACGTGGAAAAGCTAAATCAGGATCAGCGTAATTTCCGCATCTTTGGTCCCGATGAGACACTCTCGAATCTTCTGGGCGCGGTCTTTGAAGCAACCAACCGTCAGTGGGACGCCCGGAGCGAAAAGAATGATGAATTTCTCGCGCCCGCCGGACGCGTGCTGGACTCGATGCTCAGCGAGCACCAGTGCGAAGGTTGGCTGGAGGGTTATCTGCTCACCGGGCGGCACGGCCTGTTTAACAGCTATGAGGCCTTCATTCGCATCGTCGACTCGATGTTCAGCCAGCACGCCAAGTGGCTGAAGGTAACGTTGGAACTGCCCTGGCGCCGGAAGATCTCGTCGCTGAACTATCTGCTCGCCTCCCACGTGTGGCAGCAGGATCACAACGGCTTCACGCACCAGGATCCCGGCTTCCTCGACCACGTCATCAACAAGAAGGCCGATATCGTGCGCGTTTACCTGCCGCCCGACGCCAATTGTCTTTTGTCGGTCTTTGATCACTGCCTGCGCAGCCGGCATTACGTCAACGTGGTGGTGGCAGGCAAACACGCCCTCCCGCAATGGCTGAGCATGGACGCCGCGGTCGTGCATTGCACGGAAGGAATTGGCATCTGGCAATGGGCTAGCAACGACCAGGACGGCGAGCCGGACGTGGTGATGGCCTGCTGCGGAGACACGCCCACGCTGGAGATTCTGGCCGCCGTTTCCATTCTTCGCCAGCATTTGCCCAATCTGAAGATCCGGGTGATTAATGTTGTCGATCTGATGAAGCTCCAGCCTAAGAGCGAGCACCCGCACGGACTGAGCGAGTCGGCTTACGATTCGCTTTTCACCAAAGATAAGCCCATCATCTTTGGCTTCCATGGATACCCCTGGCTGGTCCACCGGCTGACTTACCGCAGGACTAACCGCAACCTGCACGTCCGAGGCTATAAGGAGGAGGGCACCATCACGACGGCCTTTGACATGCGGGTCCAGAATGAACTGGACCGGTTCCACCTGGTGCATGACGTGATTGACCGGCTACCGGACTTAGGTTCTAAGGGCGCCTACCTGAAGCAGCAGATGCAGGACAAGCTCATCGAGCACAAGCAATACATCGACAAATACGGCGAAGACTTGCCGGAGATTCGGAACTGGAAGTGGAGCAACCCCAAATGAATGCGCAAAAGCTCATAGACACCGCGAGGGTGCTCGTCGCCGGCGACAAGGGCTTGCTGGCGATGGATGAAAGTAATCCCACCTGCAACAAACGATTTGCCAGGTTGGGGATTCCACAGACCGAGGAGGCCCGGCGCGCCTATCGGGAGCTCATTGTGACCACGCCCGGTTTGGGTGAGTGCATTAGCGGCGCGATCCTCTATGACGAGACGATCCGCCAGCAGAAGAAAGATGGCACTCCCTTTGTTAAAGCCATCACCGATGCAGGGATCATTCCCGGCATCAAAGTTGACGCCGGTGCAAAGGACCTGGCAGGTCATCCCGGAGAGAAAATAACCGAAGGTCTGGACGGATTGCGCACCCGCCTGGCTGAATACTCGCAAATGGGCGCCCGTTTTGCCAAGTGGCGCGCGGTGATTGCCGTGGGCGAGAGCATTCCCAGCCGGGGTTGCATCGAGGCCAACGCGCAGGCGTTGGCTCGCTATGCCGCGTTGTGCCAGGAAGCTGGACTGGTCCCCGTCGTCGAGCCGGAAGTGCTCATGGACGGCGAGCATACCCTGGAGCGGTGCCGCGAGGTAACGGAGGAAGTCCTGCGAACGGTTTTCAACCAGCTTTATACACAACAGGTGATGCTGGAAGGCATGATCCTGAAGCCCAACATGGTGCTTCCGGGATTAACCTGCCCCCCGCAAGAAGAAGTGAAAGAAGTGGCAGCCGGCGAACAGCAGTATCAGGTGAGATTGACCGACCGCCAGCAAGACGAGGTGGAAGATGTGGACGAGGTGGCCGACGCCACGGTGGGGTGTCTCTTGCGAGCCGTCCCCGCCGCCGTTCCGGGGGTTGCATTCTTGTCAGGCGGCCAATCCAGCGAATTGGCCTCGGCCCGCTTGAATGCCATGAATGCCAGATTCAAGTCGCGACTGCCTTGGGCGTTGGCGTTTTCGTTTGCCCGCGCCATCCAGCAACCGGCTTTAGAGATTTGGCGAGGCCAGCAGGCCCACGTGTTGGCGGCACAGCAAGCTCTTTATCATCGAGCATGCTGCAACCGGGCTGCGCGCCGTGGCGAATACAGTGCCGCGATGGAAGGGACTTAAATATGAAAAAAACAGTGACCCTTACTAAACTCGCGGCATGGCAGACTGTTAACGTTATGGCGCGCCCGTCATTGCTGCTCTTAAAAAGAATCGTGCAATGACAAAACAAGAGTTAGGAGGAGTGAAATGAGTTCAGATCTTCACACAGTATTGCGAGTAACAAGAACCAAGGCTCAGTCAAAGGAGAGTTACGACAGAATGAGTCCGTTCTACGACTATTTTGCCGGACCATTCGAGCAGAAGTATAGAAACCTGGCACTGAAGCGATTGAATATCACAAGGGGCGAAACCGTTCTCGAGATTGGTTTTGGAACTGGTAATTGCTTGAAACAAATAGCTGAAGCGGTGGGGGATGAAGGCAGGGTCTTTGGCGTTGATATTTCCTCTGGAATGCTTGCTACTAGCAAGCGAAGACTGGAAAAGGCCGGGCTTTGGAATAGAGTTGAATTAACCTGTGACGATGCAATGAAAATGCCGTACACGGACAACAAATTCGACGCTGTATTCTCGAGCTTTACGCTTGAGCTTTTCGATTCGCCCGATATCCCACAGGTGCTTGCTGAAATCAGGCGCGCCTTGAGACCCAATGGGGGGGTCGGGATTATTAGTATGTCGAAAGAAGATGGGGCTTCGCCATTACTGAAATTGTACGAGTGGTTGCACCAGAAACTTCCCCAATACGTTGACTGTAGGCCGATCTATGTCGAACAGTCAATAAAGGATGCTGGGTTTGGGATACAACACAAGGAGCGAGTTAGTTTACTGGGATTGCCGGGAGATATTGTTATTGGCACAAAGGCAGCCCCCTCAGTTTGAACTACACCTTGATTGTAATAGTTGCTCACCGACCCCATTGTTTCGCAGGGAGTTGTTGCATGGGAGTTAAAACCGGTGGCCGTTATTACCGGCTCGTACATAACCGTCCCGGTCAGCAACCCGCTCTGGAGATCTGGCAAGGCGAGGAGGCCCTCGCGTTGGCGGCACAGCAAGCTCTGTATCGCCGAGCCAGGTGCAACCGGGCTGCGCGCCGTGGCGAATACAATGCCTCGATGGAAAGGACATGAGCGTGACAACATGTATACCCATGGCTAGTCCAATGGATGTCGCCCAGCACGGCCAACACTTGCCGGAGATTCGTAACTGGAAATGGATGGAGCCGGGCAGTAACAACGCCGCCCCGAGATCATTCGGGATGGGATCGAGAAGGCAGGTAACCCATGAGTGAGAATAAGCGCAGTCACCGCCATCACGGCGAGCAGGATCACAACCATGTTCATCAAGGCCAGCGTCCTTACTGGAAACGCGCGCATCATGATTGGAAATTCTGGGTCGCCCTGTTTTTGATGCTTGCGGCCATGATTATCTACGTCATGAGCGATGACTTGGCCTTGCGGCCTCACAGGCAAGCGCAGCAGCCGCTGTCAGGCGCCGTCGGGAGATAGCCGAGCTCGATGGATTTTCACAACCAGGGAATTATCACAAATGAAGAGGCGAGCTCTAAAAACACGGCGCCGGCGCTAATGGCTGGTGACAAGGGCCCGTCGGCAATGGATGAGGGTAAGGAGACATACCATGGGTCAAATACCTCTGTATTCCCTGCGATTCGAACCGATCTATGAGTATCGGGTCTGGGGCGGCGGGCGTTTGGCCGCCCTTCTCACCGGACCGCTTCGACGTCTATTATGGGATGGTCGACAATCGGATTGGCGTGGCACGCCTTGACGTGCCGGATTCCCTTCCGCCGGGAGGAGTCGCCAACCCGCCGGAAGCAAAGGTGTAACGTGCCCGATTTCGGGGATTCAAAACCGTGAATGAGACGTTTTCGACAGCGCCTGTCCGCCGATTTTCCAAGATCCCTCTGGACCGAGACTCGGTGGAGGTAACAAGAACAGGAGGGTAGTCATCGTGAAACCGAATACAGATAAACCCAAGGCTCCCGAGGCGAAGCCGGGGTCCAAGCCCGAGTCCAAGGACGATCTGAAATCCCTTCCCATGCCGGAACTGCAGGCAAAGTTGGGGTCGTCGCCGGACGGCCTCAGTCAAGCCGAGGCGCAGAAACGGCTGGCGCAATACGGCCCTAACGAGATCGCGGAAAAGAAAACCAATCTGCTCCTGAAATTCCTCTCCTATTTTTGGGGTCCCATCCCGTGGATGATTGAAGCGGCAGTGATTCTGTCGGGCGTGGTCCGGCACTGGCCGGATTTTTTCATCATCCTCCTTTTGCTGGTTTCCAACGCCGTGGTCGGATTCTGGGAAGAACGTCAGGCGGGCAACGCCATCGCCGCTCTGAAGGCCACGCTGGCGATCAAGGCCAAGGTGAAGCGTGATGGGAAGTGGACCGACCCGGCGGCGCGTGAGTTGGTGCCGGGCGACGTCATCCGTGTGCGGCTGGGGGACATTGTGCCGGCAGATGCGCGCTTGCTGGCGGGCGACCCGGTGGAGGTGGATCAGTCCGCATTGACAGGCGAATCGTTGCCCGTCACGCGCAAACCTGGCGAGGCGGTGTTTTCGGGGTCGATTATTCGCCAGGGCGAAATCGAAGCGATGGTGTACGCCACCGGTACGAACACCTACTTCGGCAAGACCGCGCAACTGGTCGAGGAGGCTCACACCGTCAGCCATTTCCAGCGTGCCGTGCTGAAGATTGGCGATTACCTGATCATCCTCGCGGTGGCTCTGGTGGCGGTGATTATTACCGTCGCGATCTTCCGTGGCGACCCGATCCTCAACACGTTGGAGTTCGCCCTGGTGCTGACCGTGGCCGCGATTCCCGTGGCGATGCCCACGGTACTGTCAGTGACCATGGCGGTCGGCGCCCGTCTGCTGGCGAAAAAAGAAGCGATTGTGACCCGGCTTTCGGCGATCGAGGAACTGGCTGGCGTGGACGTGCTGTGCTCGGACAAGACCGGCACCCTGACCCAGAACAAGCTGACGCTGGGCGATCCATTCAGCGTCAACGGTATCCCTGGCGACCAAGTCATTCTCTGGGCTGCACTCGCTTCGCGTGCGGAAGACAAGGACACCATCGACCTGGCCGTGATCGGCGGCCTGAAGAACGATCAAGCCTTGAAATCCTATCAGGTGGTCCATTTCCAGCCCTTCGACCCGGTGCACAAGCGCACCGAAGCCACCGTCAAAGGTGCGGACGGAAAACAGTTCCATGTGGCCAAGGGGGCGCCGCAGGTGATTCTGGAGATGTCGACCAACGCCGGTGAGGTAAAGCCCGCCGTCGAGAAAGCGGTCAATGAATTTGCGGGACGCGGCTTCCGTTCATTGGGCGTGGCGCGGGCAGATCAGGAAGGTAAGTGGCAGTTTGTTGGCGTGTTGCCATTGTTCGATCCGCCGCGCGAGCAGGCCAAAGCAACCATCGCCAGCGCCCGGCAGATGGGCGTGAAGATCAAGATGGTTACGGGCGATCAACTGGCCATCGCTCGAGAAACTTCCCGGCAACTGGGGCTGGGCACGAACATCCTGGATGCCAGCGGATTGGGCGACACGAAGCATCACGAGACGGCGCAGTCGGCGGAGGCCATCGAAAAAGCGGACGGTTTCGCCCAGGTATTCCCCGAACATAAGTTCCACATTGTGGATGTCTTGCAGCAGCGCGGCCACATCGTCGGCATGACCGGCGACGGGGTGAACGACGCTCCCGCGCTGAAGAAAGCCGACTGCGGCATCGCCGTTTCGGGCGCGACAGACGCGGCGCGCGCGGCGGCGTCCATCGTGCTGCTGGCGTCCGGCCTCTCGGTGATTATTGACGCCATCAAGGAGAGCCGGAAAATTTTCCAGCGGATGAACAGCTACGCGATCTACCGCATTGCCGAAACGCTGCGCGTGCTGTTCTTCATGACGCTGGCGATCCTGGTGTTTAACTTCTATCCGGTGACCGCAGTGATGATCGTGATGCTGGCGTTGCTCAACGACGGCGCTATCCTGTCCATCGCCTACGACAACGTTCATTACAAGGATAAGCCCGAGGCCTGGAACATGCACCTGGTGCTGGGGATCTCCACGGTGCTGGGCGTCATCGGGGTCGTGGCCGCGTTTGGCCTGTTTTATCTGGGTGAGCGCGTCTTTCACCTCGACCGCATGCACATCCAGACGCTGATGTATTTGAAACTGTCCATAGCGGGGCATCTGACGATTTTCCTGACGCGCACGCGCGGCCCATTCTGGTCCATACGCCCCGCGCGGATTCTATGGGTAGCGGTGGTCGGCACACAAACGGTGGCGACTCTGATTGCGGTTTATGGGCTGTTTATGACGCCTCTCGGCTGGGGCTGGGCAGCGTTCGTTTGGGGCTATGCTCTGGCCTGGGCGCTCTTAAATGACCGCGTGAAACTGCTCGCCTATCGGGTTTTTGACCCTACCAAGGCCCCATTGTTGGCCAAGAAGCCTCTGGATCTTACACCGCAGATCGCCAAGCGAGCCTATGAACTCTACGAGCAGCGAGGCCGCCAGGACGGTCGAGCAGATCAGGACTGGGGGCAGGCGGAGCGCGAAGTCAAAGCCGAAGCGAAGCCTGAAGCCAAAGCCGAGCCGAAGCCTGAAGCCAAACCGGAGCCCAAGCCCGAAGCCAAAGCCGAGCCGAAGTCTGAAGCTAAAGCCGAACCTCAGCCAGAAGACGAAGCAAAGCCGAAGCCTGAAGCCAAAGCCGAGCCGAAGCCAGATGTCAAAGCCGAGCCGAAGCCAGATGTCAAAGTCGAGCCGAAGCCTGAAGCCAAAGCCGAGCCGAAGCCTGAAGTCAAAGCCGAGCCGAAGCCTGAAGTCAAAGCCGAGCCGAAGCCTGAAGTCAAAGCCGAGCCGAAGCCTGAAGCCAAAGCCGAGCCGAAGCCTGAAGCCAAAGCCGAGCCGAAGCCTGAAGCCAAAGCCGAGCTTAAGCCTGATGCCAAACCGGAGCCTAAGCAAGAAGCCAAAGCCGAGACGCCGTCCGGTTTGACGCCGGGGATCGTCAAGCGAGTCCATGAACTCTACGAGGAGCTAGGGCGCGAGGACGTTCGAGAAGTTCAGGACTGGGAAAAGGCGCAGCGGGAGATTCGGAAAGATAAACCCGATAAATAGACAGACGCGAATAATGCGGCTGACATGGCCGGAGGGGTGTAGATGAAAATCGATTCCAAGGATTTCCGTGTGCGGCCCGAAGAAAAGGTCAAACTCAAGGAGTGGCCGACGATTGTGAAGCCCTTTTGCAAGTCGAAGAAGCGGTATCAAAAACTCCTGGAAGAACACGCTCGGGAGTTGAGCGCGCTGCAACGCCTTCACTATGCGTCCAACCGCTATGCCTTGCTGCTTATTTTTCAAGGGATGGACGCTGGCGGCAAGGACGGCGCCATCCGTCACGTCATGTCTGGGGTCAATCCCCAAGGCTGCGAGGTTTTCAGTTTCAAACAGCCGAGCGCCGAAGAACTGGAACATGATTTTCTGTGGCGCACAACGTGCCGGCTTCCCGAACGCGGGCGGATCGGCATCTTCAATCGTTCCTACTATGAGGAGGTGCTGGTTGTTCGGGTGCATCCGGAGATTCTCCACGGCCAAGGGCTTCCGGATGAGTTGCTCGACGAGAAGACCATTTGGAAGGAGCGGTATCGTTCCATCGTGGACTTGGAGGAGCATCTCCACCGTAACGGCACCCGGATCATCAAGGTCTTCCTCCACCTTTCGCAGGAAGAACAGCGAAAGCGATTCCTGGAGCGCATTGATGAGCCAGACAAAAACTGGAAATTGAGCCTCTCGGACATTCACGAGAGGAAATACTGGAAGCATTACATGAAGGCTTATGAGGCTTGCCTGAACGCGACAAGCACCCATAACGCGCCCTGGTATGTCGTTCCCGCTGATGATAAGGAGAATGCCCGGTTGATTGTTTCCCAAATTGTCCTGGATGCGCTCAATGACCTTAAGATGGCATATCCCAAGACCACCGCGAAACGCCGGCGGGAATTGAAATCCATCCGCAAACGGCTCTGAAGGCAAAACTATGACCAATAAGCAAGTATGCAATCGGCATGGTCGGCTTGGGCGTCATGGGGCACAATCTCGTGCTGAACTTGGCCGGCCACGGCTTTTCGGCGGCGAGTTATGACAGCCGATAGGCGGCCTGTTCAGGCGTAAGCGACGGTTAGAGGTTTACAAAATCGCGAAGGTGGGCCGACTTGCTGAAACAACCCGAACCGCGACTCCTCGTCGATACCCTTATCCTGGGAGTAGTCGGTGCTTTGAGTGCACAACTCTTCACGTGGATGGTCCGCGTCTGTCAAGGTTTCTTCTTGACGTGGCTGGCGGGTTATCAGCCGCCGGGACTACCCGGCGAAGCTGGTCCGGCACAACAAGTTATCGGAGCACATGGCCTCTGGCTGGTTCCTGTCGCCACCACTCTGGGCGGTCTGATCTCAGGCGTATTAGTCTTCAGCTTGGCGCCGGAGGCTGAAGGTCATGGTACTGATGCAGTCGTCAAAGCATTCCACCGCATGGCTGGTTTCATTCGGGCGCGGGTAGCCCCATTGAAGATGGTGGCATCTGCTATCACGATTGGGTCAGGCGGTGCGGCGGGTCGCGAAGGCCCGACCGCGCTCATCAGCGCCGGGATCGGTTCTATTTATGCGACGGTCACCCGCCGCTCCGAGGAGGAACGACGGCTGCTCATTCTCATCGGGATGGCAGCAGGATTGTCGGCAATCTTTCGCTCGCCCATCGGCACTGCGATTTTTGCCGTCGAGGTCTTGTACAGCGATATAGAATTCGAGGGCAGCGCGTTGCTCTATACCATGCTGGCTTCAGTTGTGGCTTATGCTGTTAATGGTCTGTTTGTGGGATGGCACCCCCTCTTCCGAGTTCCGGCGACGCTGGGAAGCCCCGGTTTCATGGATTATGGCTGGTACGTGTTGCTGGGCGTGGCAAGCGGCTTCGTAGCCACTACTCTACCCGTCGTTTTTTATGGACTGCGCGACGCCTTCCGAGCGATTCCGTGTCTGCCCCACTTCAAGCCGGCCATCGGCGGGTTAGGTGTCGGCCTGCTGGCCCTGGAGTGGCCCCAAGTTCTGGGGGGCGGATATGGTTGGATGCAGCAGGCCATTTACGGCAAGCTGGTGCTTCACTTACTGGCGATACTTCTCTTTGCCAAGATGCTGGCCTTTGTCCTGACCGTTTCCTCGGGTGGTTCGGGTGGGGTCTTTGCACCTAGCCTTTTTGTCGGGGCAATGTTGGGTGGCTCCTTTTCGCTCCTCTTCCATCAAGCGCCGGCAGCATTCGTCGTCGTGGGAATGGCCGCGGTGTTTGGCGCTGCCGCGCGCGTGCCCATTGCGACAATGTTGATGGTTACTGAGATGACGGGCGGCTATCAGTTACTCGTGCCCGCCGCTCTGGCTGTCATGGTCAGCTATCTGATTCAAGTCCGACTAGCGGGTTCTTTGACGTACAAGAGCTTATACGAGGCCCAGGTGGTGGCACGCGCGCAATCGCCAGCTCACTACGTGGACGAGGTTCGAGCCGCATTGATTCTCATAGGTAAGCACCAGCTTCCGAGCAAAGCCAAGGTCGGTCACCTGGATGTGCTGGCCTTGCTGCAATCAGGCATTCCTCTTGACCTGCCTCATGAGAAGCAATTGTCGATGACCGTTCTGCCGGCGGGCTCCCCTTTAGCTGGCAAGCCGATCCAAAAAAGCCACCTCGATATGGCCGACGACGATTTTGAGATAATGGCTGTCTTCAGGCAGGGAGAGGTGCTGTTGCCCCATCCTGATACGGTCCTGCGCGATGGAGATCGTATCCTGGTTGTGACTTCGCCGCGAGTACGAGGACATCTGGCTCAGCCTTTTGCGCCTCAGGCCGGTACCCCTGTACGCAATTTGTGATAGGCCGCTTCGAAATTGACGAGCGGCTTGGCGGCTGGGTCTGGCCGATGATAAAACAGGGCATTGGCATAGGGCCGCAAACGCGCATTGCGAAATGGGAGGGACGTTTCATGCGCTGGTCATGGAAAATCGGTCGACTTGTTGGAATTGATGTCTACATGCACGCCACTTTCCTGTTGTTAGTGGGGTTCATCTTCGTCGCCACTTGGGTGGAAAGCCATAACGTGGCGCGGACCCTCTTCGGGGTCTTCTTCGTCCTGGTGATCTTCGGCTGCATCGTGCTGCATGAGTTGGGGCACGCGCTCACGGCGCGGCGCTTCGGCATCCGCACACGCGACATTGTTCTGCTTCCCATCGGCGGCGTGGCGCGACTCGAGCGTATGCCGGAGGACCCGAACCAGGAACTGCTGGTGGCGCTGGCGGGACCGGCTGTAAATGTGCTTATCGCCTCGGGGCTTTTCGCGGTGCTCGCGGCGTTGGGCCGTATCCCGACGTTGCGCCGGGCCGCGACGATCAGTTGGACCGGGCGTGATTTCTTTCCGAGCCTCATGGCCGTCAACGTGTGGTTGGTGCTCTTCAACCTGATTCCCGCGTTTCCTATGGACGGCGGGCGCGTGCTGCGAGCGCTACTGGCCAAGCGCATGGACTACACGGAGGCCACGCAGACGGCTGCGCATATCGGCCAAGGGATCGCTTTTGTTTTCGGCTACCTCGGATTGTTTTTCGACCCCTTCCTTCTCTTCGTCGCGCTTTTCGTGTGGATGGGGGCAAGCGGCGAGGCCGGGATGGTACAGATGCGCACCTCCCTCGGTGGCATTCCTGTTCAGCAAGTGATGTACCGGGATATTCGCACGCTTCAAGCTGATGACACGCTGGCAAAGGCTGTGGAGCAAATCCTTTCGGGCTGGCAACAGGACTTTCCCGTCGTGTATGGCAGCCGTGTGCTCGGCGTACTGACGCGAGAAGACCTGGTACGGGCGATTGCCCAGGGCGGGACGGATAAACATGTGCGTGACGCTATGCGCCGCGACTTTCAAGCCGTTGATTCGCACGACATGATCGAGCCAGCCGTCCAGGTGGCACAGCGTTGCGGCTGCCGCTCACTGCCCGTGGAACACAACGGCGAGTTAGTGGGGATGCTGACGCTCGAAAGCGTGGGGGAGTTCATAATGATTCATTCCGCGATGCGACACGCAGAACAGGCTGTGCGGACGGCCCGGGCTATCGCCTAGCCTGACTTAGATTGGGGCAGGTGTGGCAGGCCGTTATGCTGAGAACGCACTGCCTGTGAACCACAGTCGTGCTATGAGGGAAACCAATTCGACCGTTGTCCTTCAAGTGGGGGCGTCAGTAAATGACTCAGAATCTGACAACTTAGCAGAGGATGATAGCAAATGAGAGGTGTAGAACCTCAAGCCAACCAGCTTCCCAGACTTTTGTCTGACTTTCGGCGACGATTGCAACAAGCTTCTTTGACCTCGAAGGCGCGTTATCTAAAGACTGAACAGACCTTGCAGGAAAGGAGGCGCCAGGACACGCGCCGGAGGACTTAGATTGGGTGCGCCCTGGCCCACGAAACCATGATAGAGGCAGATCCAATGCCAACGATGCGACAAAAAACTGGCGAATCGAACGCTTCAGCGGTCGCCGGTGGTGCTGAGGAAAGGCTTGAAGCCTCAGTCGCAGGGCTGAGTCAGGCGGAGGTGAAGGACCGCTTGGCCCAGTATGGGTTCAATGAGCTACCGGAGAAGAAGGTCAACCTTGTTCTTAAGTTCCTTTCCTATTTCTGGGGTCCCATTGCCTGGATGATCGAAGCCGCGGTGATTCTTTCTGCCATCGTGGGGCACTGGGAGGACTTTGCCATCATCATGGTCCTCTTGGTCGGAAATGCCGTTGTCGGATTCTGGGAGGAATACCAGGCCGGGAATGCCATCGCCGCGCTCAAAGCACAGTTGGCGCTCGAAGCACGGGTGAAACGCGACGGCGCGTGGACCATGGTCCCGGCGCGAGAACTCGTGCCGGGGGACGTGATCCGGCTCCGCCTCGGAGACATCATCCCGGCGGACGCTCGGCTGCTGGAAGGTGACCCGATCGACGTCGACCAGTCGGCTTTAACCGGCGAATCCCTTCCGGTGACCCACAAGACGGGGGAGACGGTCTATTCCGGTTCGATCGTCAAGCAGGGCGAGATCGAGGCGCTGGTTCAAGGCACGGGCAAGAACACGTACTTCGGAAAGACTGCAAGCCTCGTTGAAGAAGCCCATACCGTCAGCCACTTTCAGCAAGCGGTCTTGAAGATCGGCGACTATCTTATTGTCATCGCCGTGGTTCTCGTGGTCCTGATCCTGGCGGTAGCGCTCTTCCGCGGCGACAAGATGATGACCACTTTGCAGTTTGCGCTGGTTCTAACCGTAGCCGCCATTCCCGTGGCAATGCCCGCCGTCTTATCCGTGACCATGGCGGTGGGTGCTCGCGTGCTCGCCGCCAAGCAGGCCATTGTCAGCCGCTTGGCCTCCATCGAAGAACTGGCTGGTATGGACTTGCTTTGCTCGGATAAGACGGGCACGCTTACGCAGAACAAACTCACTCTGGGTGAGCCTTTCAGGGTCCCTGGAGTAGCCGTTGACGAGGTCATACTGGGCGGCGCATTGGCTTCGCGCGCTGAAAACAAGGATCCCATCGACCTCGCAGTACTGGCCGGGGTTAAGAAGGAGATGCACCAAGAAAGATATCGTATGACTCACTTCCAGCCTTTTGACCCCGTGCACAAGCGTACGGAAGCCACGGTGACGGGCCCCGACGGTCACGCCTTCAAAGTCACGAAGGGAGCCCCTCAAGTTATTCTCGCTCTTGCCGCCAATCGCAACCAAGTTCAACCGCAAGTCGAGAAGGCGGTAAACGAGTTTGCCACTCGTGGCTTCCGTTCCCTTGGTGTGGCCCGCACCGATGACCATGAGCAGTGGCAGTTTCTCGGCGTGCTTCCTCTCTTCGACCCGCCGCGCGAAGACTCCCAGAGCATGATCGATACGGCGAGGCAGATGGGCATCAACGTGAGAATGGTGACCGGCGACCAGATGGCCATCGCCAAGGAGACGTCGCGCCGACTGGGCATGGGCGGCAACATTCTGGATGCCTCCCTGTTCGGCGACACCAAGCATCACGAAGCCGGGCAGCTCGCCGACGCCATTGCATCAGCCGATGGTTTTGCCCAGGTCTTTCCCGAACACAAATACCACATTGTCGAGGTCCTTCAGCAGCGGAAGCACATTGTGGGCATGACCGGTGACGGCGTCAACGACGCACCGGCGCTCAAGAAAGCCGACGCTGGCATCGCTGTCTCCGGCGCAACGGATGCCGCCCGCGCCGCAGCGGACATCGTTCTCACGACGCCCGGCTTATCAGTGGTCATCGACGCCATCAAAGAGAGCCGCAAGATTTTCCAGCGCATGACCAGCTACGCGATCTACCGCATTGCGGAGACGATCCGGGTGCTCCTGTTTATGACGCTTTCAATCCTGATTTTCAACTTCTACCCCGTAACCGCGGTGATGATCGTGTTGCTGGCATTGCTGAACGATGGTGCCATATTGTCAATTGCCTATGACCGCGTCCGTTATTCGAGCCAGCCCGAAGCTTGGAACATGCGGATGGTGCTGGGTGTTGCCACCATGCTGGGCGTTGCAGGTGTCATCGCTTCGTTTGGACTTTTTTACCTGGGTGAACGCGTTTGGCATCTGAGCCGGGATACCCTCCAGACTCTGATGTACTTGAAACTCTCTGTGGCTGGCCACCTGACGATTTTCGTTACACGAACGCGAGGTCCGTTCTGGTCCACCCGGCCAGCCCGGGTCCTGATGGGGGCCGTGGTGGGAACGCAACTGGTAGCAACGTTGATTGCCGTCTACGGGTTGTTCATGACTCCTATCGGCTGGAGGTGGGCATTGTTGGTTTGGGGCTACGCTTTGGCGTGGTTCTTTTTCAACGATCGGGTTAAACTCGTCGCCTACCGAATCTTCGAGGCGAATCATTCGGGGATACTGACGAAGGCAGGCACTCGTCAGAAGCCCGCGTAAGTGGCTTGTTGAATCGATGTGGTCGACTTCGTGGAGTCCGATGGCAGCGAGCACCTTACAAGAAAGGGGAATCAGATGACGTTATCAGTCAGATCTCTGGCCATCGTATCGGCCTTGCTTTGGGGGGGTGGTGTTCTGTTTGTGGGGCTTGTTAACCTCGCGGCACTGTCTTACGGTACTGCTTTCCTGCAGTGTGTAAGCTCGATCTATCCCGGTTTTCACAACTCGCGACATTTCCTCGATGTCTTGGTCGGCACAGGGTATGCCCTCTGCGATGGAGTGGTCGGTGGGGCACTATTTGGCTGGCTATACAACTTCTTTAGCGGAGGTTCGCGCCATGCTTAAGGGCGGCAAGATGCTTTTCCTCAGTCGAGTCTGAAAACCACACAGGGCATTAAGGATCTGGAGGAGTGATGAGAATTCTGCTTGCGCTGGATGATTCCAAGTACTCAGTGGGCGCGACGGACGCGTTGATCGCCCAAGCCAAGACGGAGAACACAGAAGTACACGTTCTACACGCTGTCGAACCGTTTCCAGAGAGACTAGCGGAGGATATGGGTAGCAAAGATTCTCCCGACTTCGTTGCCGCCCGGTTACGCCAGCGTGAGCGGGGTAAGGAAATGGAGGCGCAGGCCGCTCGAAAGCTTCGCTCTGCTGGCTTCAAGGTGACCTCTTCCGTGGAAGAAGGCGACGCGCGAGACGTAATCCTCAACCATTCTGAGACCTGGCGCGCCGACCTGATTATGGTCAGCTCCCATGGCCGAACGGGCCTCGATCGCTTCCTGATGGGAAGCGTATCGGAGGCCGTGGCCCGTCATGCCCGTTGCTCGGTAGAGATTGTCCGGACTCGTTCTGCGCGTTAGCTAGCGGGGAAGGTCGGTTTTGGCTTGGTTTTCCCCTCTATGTTAACGTACCCTTCTCGCACGTGAGGTGAAGTGTATGCCACGACTCAAATCAATCCTCTGTCCGATCGACTTTTCAGAGTTTTCGGTCAAAGCCTATGATTATGCCCAGTCGCTCGCCGGGCATTACAAGGCCGAATTGCTGGTCCAGCATGTCTTGTATTCGTCTCACGCCTTTTATATTGACGCGGCGTATAGAGCAACCTGCCGAAAGCTTCGGACTGACGCCTTGCGGAAGCTCAGGGAATTCGCAAAACGGCAGACACGGACAAAGGTACAGCCGCAATGTGTCGTGCAAGATGGTAATGCTTCAGACAAGATCCTCTCTTTTGCCGAAACGAAAGGGGTGAATCTGATCGTGATGGGAACTCACGGCCTGCGAGGGGTTGACCGCCTGATGCTCGGATCTGTCACGGAAAGGGTCTTGCGAAAAGCGCGATGCCCGGTATTAGTGGTGCGAAAGCCCGTACACGATTTTGTATCTCCCGGGGGAAACGCTGATCCCATCAACCTCAAGAGGATAGTTCTCGGCATGGATTTTTCCGACCACGCTCACCGTGCTTTGAAATACGCGCTATCCATCGCGAGGGAGTACCACGCCGAGCTTACTTTACTCCACGTGTTGGAACACCTTCCAGGTTCGACGGACCTTCAAAGCGCGACGGCGAAGGTGACGAAGCAGCTCAAGGAATTGGTTTCACCGCGAGGGCCCAAGCCTTCCCTCGTCAAGTCCTTGGTGCGGATCGGCAAGCCCTACCAGCAGATCATTGAGGTCGCCCTGGAAGCGCAGACCGACTTGGTGATTATGGGGGTTCGTGGCCGCAGTTCCCTAAACAGTGCACTCTTTGGTTCCACGGCTTACCGGGTCATCCAGCTTGGCCCATGCCCGGTGCTTGCGGTCCACACTTGAACTTAAGGGAGCTTGAAAACCACTCCAAAAGTGGGTAGTGGATCAATTTGAAATTGGGAGAGAATTACGAAGGATTTGACGAAGAAAGGTGCCCCCATGAATATATTCAAGACGTTCACGTTGAAATGGTGGCAGACCGGTTTTTTTAAATTGGGAATGTTGGCTTTAGGAATTGCAATTGGAACTTATTGGCACGATGTTTTTGGCGGCTATCTTCTTATTCTCATAATTGTGGCGGTGGTCAGTTTGGCGTACATCACATACGTGTGGTGGAAGCAGTAAGTACCCATTCCAATCAGAAGATCTCATCGACGAGGGAGGCAGCTGAAGGGAAAAATGTCTGAGGACACCGTCGGAAAAACGACAACTTTGGGCTTGAGGATTCTCCGGGGAGGTGAAACTGACCCCCTCCGTGGTTCGTGGATGCACTCAGCATTGAAAACTCGGCTGAACTCGGCTGAACATTGAATTCAGGGGCGCTCGGGTGTACATTACCGGTCGGGCGGAAACCGAAAACGGAAATTCTGATGAAGGGCTCCAAATGACTTGATCGGTCTATTTCGCATTGCCTGCGCAGCTCGGCGGGGCCGAATCTATGCGAAGTTGAGCCACATGCCGGTGGAAGTTGTCCAGCAGGGGAAGGGTTGAGCGTTTTTGATCGAGGCGGTGGTCCGGGAGCGCTACGCGGGCGCAGGATCGAACGGGAGGTGGGCATGGAATCGACTGGGCAGCGCCGGCCGGACGCGGCGCAGCAGCAACGTATGGTCCAGCGGCAATTACCACTCGATTTCTTCGATTCCTCCCTTGAGTGGCGACGCGTCTTCGCGGAGACCTGGGGCACGTTCCTGCTGGTGCTGGTCGCTGCCGGTGGCGGCGTCGTTGCGGCGATGAGCGGCGGCAGGGTCACCCTGGGCATGATGGTGGTGGCGCCGGGAATCATGGTGATGACGATCATCTATTTTATGGGCTCAGTGAGCGGAGCCCATTTGAATCCGGCGGTCACGCTGGCATTCGCGGTGCGGCGCAATTTCCCCTGGAAGAGAGTGCCGGGCTACATTGTGGGACAAGTGATCGGAGGCATCGGTGCGGCTGTTTTCCTTCGCACCATGTTTGGGACGGTCGGCGCGCTCGGAGCGACGCTGCCGGGTAGTGGGGTGACCAGCGGGAAAGCATTGGCAATGGAGGTGGTGCTGACGGTCGGGCTGGTGAACGCGATCCTGGGTACGGCGTCCGGCGCGCGGAACATCGGCACGAACGGCGCCATCGCCGTGGGCGGGTATATTGCTCTGGCGGGACTTTGGGCGGCGCCGGTTACTGGCGCCTCAATGAACCCGGTGCGTTCGCTTGCGCCGGATCTGGTGCGCGGCGACTTCCACACGACTTGGATCTACGTCGTCGGGCCCTTCCTGGGCGCCTTGATCGGAGTGGGCTTCGAGTGGATTCTCAAAGGAAAGCCCACAGCGGCCGGCAGGATCGCATCGGAGGGCACGCTAGGCGTCGACGATCCAGCCGGACCGGGTAGGTGAGTGAAAGTATCCCCCGCCGCAGGTCTGCAAGAGACTTGTTTGATGCGTTCATCCCGGCCCTGATCCGACTAATCTGAGTTCAGATGTGTGTTCTCTTTTCAACAGATCTGTGTTCAGTCTTGGACAGACATGGCGCTTTCCCTTGCTGGCGCGACAGAACGGAAAACACTTGGTATAGGAGGAGTACGATGCATAAAGCCTGCGTTACATTCTTGCTTTTCAGCCTGCTCTTGGCGATTCCCCTATGGGGGCAGGAAGTATTCGTCAGGAGCGACAATCAAGCCGCAATGCAAGTGAGAACCGATTTTGAGAAGTACACTCACTACCGGCTCAGCAGCGACGCTATCAATCCGACCCTGCTTGTGAACGAAATATCGTGGAGCCCCGACTTTCTAAGCCCTGCGACTGTCGCGATCCAAATGGAGTTGATTTCGTCACGGGGCGACCTCCTTTGGAGCAAAACGGAGCCAGTTAGTTCGCGCCCGAAGGAGGCGGTGATTCAGGATCTCCTGAAGGATCTCGCGCTGGCCAAGCCCAGCCTCAGCGGAGCGAAAGCGAAACCGGCCGAGGCTGGAGAGCGAGAGTGAACAAGCAAGTAAATGCTAATTTGCCGGCTCAGGTGTGCCAGGAATATTGGGTACACGGTGAACGTCCCCATCAATGGCTTCGGACAATGCAATGTTGTGTCGATCCAGAAGGGTTCCCGTCGCCTGTTCGTACTGGATCAATGTCCTGGCATAGACGGCGCGGGCTATCACCACCTGGCTTTGGGCCGCAGCCAGATTCTGTTGTGCCGTGATGACGTCTTGCACGGTGGCCAAAGCCAAGGTGAACTTCTGGTGCTGCATTTCGTGCACCTGGCGCGCGAGCGTCACCAGTTTTAGCCGGGCGTCGAGTCGGTCCCGAGCCTGCTGCACCGCGCTTACCGCCTTGCTGACATCCCAAACGGCATAGTCCTTCGCATTCTGGAGCTTCATTTGCAATTGCCGTTGTTCCAGCAGCGCCCGTGCGGCGTCGGCCTGAGCAGTACGGTTGCGAATGGGGAGGTTGAGCCTCGCGCCGTAGGAGATGTTGGGGAAGTCGTATTGGAAGATATTCCCGAAGGTAGGGCGCAGCGCCCCATCCAACCCCGAGAGGTAATAAGAGGCAAAGACATCAAGCGAGGGCAACAGCGAATTGCGTGTCGCTTGGATCGCGATGTGCTGATTGCGCAAGTTCAAATCGGCCTGCTCGATCTCCGGCCGATGGCTGGCAGCTTCCCGCAGGGCCTCGGCCAAGGCGGGCACATCATCGGGATGGGGATCAGGCAGCCGGTCGGAGGGGACAACCTCCACCGTCGCCAACATGTCATTGAAACTTTTGGAGATTTTGGCCTTCAAGGATTGGGCGTGCTCGGAGAAGGTGTTCTGCGCTTCCAGCAAGTCTTGCTGCCGCAAAGCGACTTCCTCCTGGCTCAGCAGCACATCGTATTGGGCCACGGGCCCGGTCTTCGCTTCGGCTTGGTTGTTTTCCAGGAGCTTCTGCGCATGCTCCAGTCCTTCTTGTGCCACGCGAATCATTTCCTGGTCGGACAGCAGGTCGTAGTAAGTGGTCATCACGGCCGCTACCTCGTTGATCACGTTTTGGCGGAAGATACTCATGGAAAATTTCACATCATTACGGGCGATACGGATAAATCTGGAGTTGGCGCGGGTGCCAAAGCCTTTTAACAGGTGCTGGTTAAAGCCTACCGAAAGGCCGGAGACAAACTCCGGATTGAAAATGGCGGTGGGGGTGTTTGAGGACAGACGAGAGGTGTCCTCGGACACAGAAAGGCCTGTACCGGTCAGAAAACCCTGGCTGTACCCCACTGAAACCGCCGCCTCGTGAGTGATGTCAATCGGCACATGGCTCACCACCGTGTAGTTCAGGGGTGTAAGGGCATTGCTCCAGCCATAGGAGGCGTAAAGATTCGGATCACAGCACTGCGATGGACCCACGGCGTTGATGCCGCCTCCCAGAATGCCCCCTGCGCCAGGGCCGCCGCCGACTGCGCTACTGCCCACACCTCCGCCCAGACTGCCGGAAAAAAGGGTGGAGGACTGATGTGAGCCCGCCACACCACGTGTCGCGCCGCCCCCCTTCGCGCGCAGCAGGTCCGTCTGGGCAATGGGCAGGTCGTACCGCGCCACGGCGATCTCCATATTGTTTTCCAAGGCCAGCGCGATGGCGTCATCAAGAGTCAGCATCAGTTTGCCGTTGACAATCAGGGTTTGAAGCCGTCGCGAGGTGCCCAGTCGCGGCTCGGGGACGAAGGGGACGACGTAGGGAGAAAAAACATTGGGAAAGCTGCGGCTGTTCGAGTAGTCGAACTGGGTCGCTTCACCACGCACCGGCGTTCCTCGAGCTTCCTGGCAGGCGGCGGGCCCGGGGAAAAACAATACCAGGAAAGGAACTGTCGCTAGCAACCGCCAAAATCGCGTCCTTGTCATCATGCTCACTCCTCACTACGCACTTGTCGCGATCCTGACTTACGGTTACATCTTTGAGGCCAGCCTGCCCGAGCGATTTGCGGATGCTGCCAGAAACACCGTGTGACTTCGTGGACGTTGAGCACCCTGCGAGGGTCCGGCTGAGTGATCAACCAATGCCACTTCTTCAAGCTCGCGGAATCCCTCGCTTTGCTCGAATCGCCCGTGCAATGGATGGTTACGCCCGGTCAGGGGCCAACGGTCCTGGGAAGACTTCCTGCTTGAGAATCGCTCCCAGACAAGCTCCGAGCACACTTCACCTCCATTCAACGGAGGACAAAAAGTTAGTCCGGTGGCGTAATTGGCGCGGCTGTGCTGCGTCCGTAATCGGAGCGGATGCAGCCATTGAGAGAAAAATTTGGCGCGACTTGAGCGGCGGATGCAGGGCCACTTAAAGGTCAATGTCGAGCCGCCCCGATTAGCTGGCGCTTTCGAGCTAAAAATTCTTGCTGAAATAGTGCGCGACTTGGTGCCCGGCTTGCTCCGTGTAATAAACGATGACCTTGGCGGATTTCTGTGCGTCTTCAGAAATGTCATTGCCCGCATCTTCCGCGGCGTGCTCGGTTAAGCGGAATTCATGCTCGGTTCCGTCTTCCGCCTTGATGGTAAAGATTTTTGCGTTCCGATCAAGGCGGGTGAGAGTGCCCTGGGTACTCTTCAGGCCACCCTCGCCAATGTGGTCGATCTCCAGGGCGGTCTCTTCGCTTCCCTTGGCAGTATAGTGCACAACCACTTCACTGCCTTCCCTTAATCCGTGGAATGATTCTTTCGCGGCCGCGCCCCCCATCTCAGCGCCGTGGACCGCCGTCCGCCCCACAAAATAAAACGTGTGTTCAGTACCATCTGCCGCCTTCAAGACGATGGTCTTGGCCGTGCGGTCGATCTTCTCAACCCTGCCCTTGACTGCAGTTATGGCGAAGGCAGTGGAACAAAACAGCAGCAACAGCATACCGAGAATCACCGATTTGCTCATCTTTTTCCCTCCTTGAATTCTTAGCCTTGGGCGGTCATCCCCCTTGGGACCGCGACCAGTTGCCGTTCTTGTCCCGCCGATACCACCCGTCCTGGTGATGTTCCCAAACCTGCCCGTTGCGGCCGGCGTATAAGTCGCGCGACTGTTCCTGCCGTGCGAGGGCGGCGCCGCGCGTCGGGCCAGCACCATTTACATTCTCTCCGTCTTTCTTTGTCAGTGTCTGTTAAATATTGCTCATTGCACTGGTCAAAATGAGTCGCTCGCGGCACAGGACAAAGTGGTTCAATACTTAAGGAGAGACTGATTTTGGTCTGGCAACAGGCGTTTGCCGATGGCCAAGCTGAGGTCGAGAAGGATTGGAATTGGCGTAGAGCTGTTCGGCTATGGACCGTGGAACTTGGCTTAAGCGGCGATCGGCGGAATGCCTTATAGGATTTAACCGTGATTTCCGTGAGCTTAAAGGTATTGGCTCACCGTCGGCACTGTTTCAGCGAGCAATCGACGGGTGACCTGCCACTGCGATTGCTGGGGCGAGGCTCGGCGCTTATCTAGGAACGTTCCGCCCTCACACGCTCAGAACCGGAATCGACACCGCGCAAATGATTCCGTAGCCGTGGGTCCGCAGGTGACCGCCATAAGGGTAGCACCCGGTAACCAGCAAATCCGCCTTCGTCTGCTTCGCAGCTTGGCTCAGCACCTTGGGCACGTCACCACTGCCGATGAATACATCGGCCTTGATGCCCGTGTCATGCTGGAGCTTTGCCATTTGCTGGGAAGCGTTGCTGACGAGCTCCTCTTTCCACCTTTGATCGACGTAGCTGCCGCCGGGCCCCCACAACTCCACCCCGGCAGTGACGTTAGCGAGCGTAAGACGAGCGCCAAATTCGGCGGCCATTTGGGCGGCCCACGACACGGTTATGTCAGCACGGGGGCCGAATTCGACCGCGCCCAGGACGTTGCGGATCGCAAACTTCTGCACTGGCGACTCTTGCACGTGCGCACCGGTCCAAACCGGGCACTCGGTCACGTGTAACACTTTTGCTGTCACCGAGCCCATAAGAAACTGGTAGAACGTGAAGCTATGTGACGGCATCATGATCAGGTCGGCTTTTTCTTCCTGAGCCGTCTGCACAATTGCCGGAGCCACGTCGCCTTTGACCAACTTGCGCTGAATGGTAAGGCCATCAAGCTCTGGCCCGAGAGACTGGTCGTGCTGTTTCTGGGCCTGTCTAATGATCGCCGCGAGCAAGTCCCAGTCAGCCAGCTCGCGGCTGTCCTCCGGCACACCGGCGGCATGGCTCTGCGCTGTCACGACGTGCAGCATCACGATCTCAGAATGGAAATGGCGCGCTAATGTCGCAGCCTGATGAAGCACACCCAGTGAAGCAACCGGGAAATCAACCGGCAAGAGAATTTTCTTAATATTCAGCATCGCGCGAAAGCCCTCGAGTTAAAATGCCCCTCACCGTCTTCCTTAGTCGGTCGCGGTAGGGATACCAGTTACCTGATACCCCCCGCACGGATCCGTACAGGCGCTCATTAGCGCATACGGCTCTTATCGTAGATACCGAGCGGCAAAGCGAACCTCGGGATAAGGATGGAGCACGC
>Ga0208455_1000090_pt1 | contig 62348 bp, 46 predicted proteins | sample June2015DPH_4_50_FD_184690 | JGI IMG/M metagenome (GOLD analysis project Ga0208455, IMG submission 184690) | Peatland microbial communities from SPRUCE experiment site at the Marcell Experimental Forest, Minnesota, USA - June2015DPH_4_40... | ecosystem: Environmental > Terrestrial > Soil >... | reverse complement strand
GCCAAGATCTGAGCCGGAAGCAGGGCCCCTCCTCCTGAAGAGAAAAATCCCAACTGGAGAAGAATAACCCTTCTCAGCTACAGCGCTTAGAGGTGTCACTAAAAGATTGGCCGGTTAATACCCGTTTCTCGTCAAAGTGCCTGACATGGCACGGAGTTCGACGACCGCCAGATCTTTGGAGGCCGGGGAGGCTCAGTCTTCGTGATCAGATGAAGTGATCTAAGCACTGATCGGCCTTCTGGCTTAATATAAGTGGGATACGGAGAACGTCATGAACATGCGAGAAGAGAGATTGGTTGAGCGCCGGGTGACGTACACCCTGGAGCACGAGGGAAAGTTCTACATCGTGCACAACGTCCCAGCTCGCGTGAACGAAGAAACGGGCGAGCAGTTTTTCTCACCCACCACCGTCGAACACTTGCAGAGGGTAATTCTCCACTCCCAGAACCCAACCATGACGATCCAAACGCCGGTGTACGAGTACGCCGAGGAACTCACCTGAGAGGGAGATGAAGGAACGCGTATTTGAGGGAAGACCCGCAGAGTCTCTGGAGAACGAGACTCTGCGCTTAACCTTTGCCATAAGAGGGTCGGTTGGGGAGTCCGCAGACGCTAGAAAGCCCCCGGCGGCGCCGGCCGGCCAGTAGCTCCGATCATAACCAATAAAAGGCTGCCACTTCGAATCCCAGAGACCGAAGTTTGCTGGAGACTGAGTGCAGGTGCGCTGTACCCAACATGAACAGTCCTGTTTCATACCTCTCCATCTCAGTCTGGACGTTCATTGCCATCCGATGTTCCCGATTTTCCTGATTCTCGAAGGGTCCGTACTCGTTCATCCACGGAGCATTCGGGTCCCGCACCGGGTCGAACCGTTTTAGTGTCCCGTCGTAGCCAGGATATTTGATGCAACCAGAGCACTTGTGAGTGTGGTACCGTGGTTCATCCGGGGTGCCGACGTTTGCCCACGGGAGACCGGTTGCCGCGGCAAATTCCTTGGCGAAGGATTCGCCTTGCGTTTCGGACCACTCCTCCATCACGATCTGCACGCCCAGCTTGGATGTTAAGTAAGCAAGACGCTTTTGTAGCTCCGGATTGCGGTCGTTTCCCAGCACCTGAAACTCATGCACGGTAGCAAGCAAAACCACGCTCTTCATTGGGAAGTTCTCCCAACCGTTTTCTTAACCACACACCAATCCAACTCGTACCTGCCTGCTGGCGGGTACGTGTGACTCACCATCGTTTTCTTTTCGAGCAGCTCTAAGGCGACCGCATTTTGCAGATGAGTTTCGTTGAAGGTCATCGTCGGAGTATCAGTGTAGGGTGCGCCAGGGCATCGCAGCTTGACGGTCCCTTGCGCAACCGAGAGTCCACAGTCGTTACCAGCGCGTTCCAAGTGCTCTACCAGTTCCCGACCGCGCTTTTTCTCTAAATCATCCACGTCACCCTCTTTCCCGCCTTCTGGTTCCCGCGTTCAAGGTTTGCTTTCGCTTCCGGGAAATCCCTCGTCGGACGGGTTTCGGTCAGCCTGGGACAGTTGGTCCGCGTTGTTGTGGCTCGCCGACGGTCCCCGAGTATACAATCAAGACCAACTCCCCGCGCGCCGCGCCTGCTGCCTCGCAGAAAAAATGAGGCCACACGGATGCGGCTACGCCGACAAACTGCACCTGACCACATGCTCGGCTTTCTGCGCGTCCATCAGGTCATCGGGCGGCACAGTGATGATGCGTGGGGCTTGCGTGGATTGCGCCACCTTGCTTTTGAACCCTCTGTCAGACGTGAGCATGCACAGTTTGGGGTCACCCAAATACACCAACTGTTCAGCATCTATCACTTCATTTCGATTTTTCCTGCTCAGCGGGTTGTACCGTGGATTTGCGAGCGCTCTTTGCAGCTTACATTTCTCAAACTCGTAGTATGCGTTAAAGATCGAAACAATTTCGGACACGGGTTTTGAAGCCGGGTCAGCACCCACGCGCTTAGCGATTCCGAAAAACCACGCGCTTTCCATGTCGTTTCTCTTTGTTGCCTCGTCAATCATGTCCTTGAATTGTTGCGCTGTGCCGGCCTTGCACTTGTCCATCACCCGCTTGTGCTTGGCGGATTCCACCTTGATTGTTTCCAAGGAATCAGTCGTCAGGCAAACATTGAATGAGCGCTCCATCCCCATTCGGAAAGCGTCATCCTGTTTGGGCTTCTGGAACCAAAGTTGATACAGCATGTCACTAGGCCACGGGAGCAAGCCGGAGTGCTGAGGGTTAGTCCAATTTCCAACAGCCTTCACCTGGCTTAACACGGGGAAACGGGGTCAGGTACCGTTTCCAGTGCGCGGGGAGAGCGAAACGGTACCTGACACCGTTTCTCCACCGTTTCTCCCCTTGGCTTGGCAGGAGGTTCAATCCTACCGAGACCGATGACTGTCATGGCCTTGGCAAGGCTGACCGGAAAATCGCAGACAGCCGTAGGGATCGCGATCAGACAGGGGGTCTCGGCTTATCAGGCAGCTCAGGGGCAGAGCGATCAAGAAGCTCCTGCAACTGAAGCTCGATATTCGACAGATGGTCGTTTATGGCGTGGAGCAAACCCGTGTCCTCGTCCACGGCAGCAGCCTTCAGGAAACCCGCCGCCACTACCTCTATCCGCCAAAGGAACAAGATAATTACGACCAGGAGCACTGGGAGAATCCAGCTATACATGTTGCCTCCGTCAAGGATCCCTGTAGAAATAAATAGGCTTGCTGTCCGCCAGCTGGCGCAGAGCCCAGCTCTGCGATTCGTTGAGAGGCAATGCCTACAAGCCGCAGAGCTTCGCTCTGCGCCAGCCGGCGGTCTGCTAACCATTCGCGGCGGAGGAGGAGGAGGATTCATCATCTCCGCTGCTTTTCCCACGCTGTGGGGCCCGGCAGGTGTGTCGAAGAACTCGTTTACATTTGTCATGGCGGTGCTTCAACAACACTTCTTGTATTTCTTGCCGAATGCCCGCGATACCTGTATAGCCACACCATGCGAGAGCAACCCCCGGCGGTAAATCAGCATGTCCAAGGTAGCAACGGAGGCGGGCCGATTTCCCCTACGATTTCGGCTCGCTCTCCTCATTTTTCCCCTTGTCCAGCAACTCAATCAGCCGGTCCAGTTTGCTCCCGAGTGCCATCAACATCACTGGGACAACCTCGTCCTCTGTGAAGGTGTGCACTTCAGCGAGCGGGAGTTCTTTCTCGATGTAGCTTTGCAGTACTTGCATGGTGTTCTTGTCCATCTGCGTGTGCGACCTCCTAACGAGTGCGTGGTGCGTTCTGTGCACTATCATATCACGCCGGCTGGCGCAGAGCGGAGCTCTGCGTTTTAGCCCCGGGCGGGTGGCGCAGACGTGCCGTTCTTTGGCATGTCTGCGATCCGCCACGTATGCGCCACCCATGCCGCGCCGAGAGCGCTGCCCTAGCCATGGCATAGGCCCGGCGCAGCCGCCCGTTCACATGAGCGTACGCGATATGCGTGGATGTGGCACCCCGTGTTTCCGGGCGTATCGTCGGCCACTCGGAAGCTGTCGTTGGCTGGTACCTGGGTGTATGGTCGGCAAATCGCGGATCTGGTTCGCGGGCATTATTCGAGGGGGGAAGGGCAGGGAATAGGGAACAGGGAATAGGGAACAGGGAACAGGGAACAGGGAATAGGGAATAGGCAATGAAAGCGTTGACACTTTTCCGCCGCATATGCTAGGTTCAATTGTTTATGCTTGCCGTTCTATTCCCAATAGATACGAAGGAGGCTCTGCGTGTCTGGGCCGAAGCAACATCATCTCTTTACGTCTGAATCCGTCACCGAGGGGCATCCCGACAAGATTTGTGACCAGATTTCCGATGCGGTCCTGGATGCTGTCCTGACCGAGGACCGGTTGGGTCGCGTCGCCTGTGAGACCGTTGTTAAGGACCAGAACGTCTATGTGGTCGGCGAGGTAACGACAAGGGCAAAGCTCGAGATCGATCCACTGGTTCGGGAGACGATTCGCACTATTGGGTATACCCAACCGGATGCCGGGTTCACGGCCGATACATGCAGAGTAATCCCAAACCTGACTAGACAAAGCGCGGATATTGCCATGGGGGTAGACACGGGTGGCGCCGGAGACCAGGGACTGATGTTCGGCTATGCGTGCGACGAGACCGAAGAGTTGATGCCGTTCCCCATCATGATGGCGCATAAGCTTTGCCGGCGTCTTGCGGAAGCCCGCCGCCAGGGAATTCTCGGTTTTCTCCGTCCGGACGGCAAGTCCCAGGTCACCGTGGAGTACGAGGGAGCCAAGCCCGTGCGCGTGGAAGCCGTCGTCGTTTCCACCCAGCATTCTGACAAGGTGGCGATTGAAACGGTTCGCGAGGGCGTGTTGCAGTGCATCATCAAGCCGGTAATTCCCGCCCACATGCTCGACCCGGATACTAAGTACCACATTAACCCTACCGGGCGTTTTGTAATCGGCGGGCCGGTAGGTGACTCCGGACTTACCGGGCGAAAAATCATCGTGGACACTTACGGTGGCATGGCGCACCACGGGGGCGGGTCTTTTTCCGGCAAGGATCCCACCAAGGTGGACCGTTCCGCCACTTACATGGCCCGCTACATTGCGAAGAACCTTGTTGCATCCGGACTTGCCAACCGCGCGGAGGTCCAATTGGCCTACGCCATCGGAGTCGCGGAACCGGTTTCCGTAATGGTGGATACCTTCGGGACCGGCAAAGTCGATGACTGCAAGCTGGAAGTTTTGGTTCGCGCACACTTCAGGTTGACCCCCAAAGGAATCATTGAATCCTTGGACCTGCTGCGCCCGATTTACAAGAAAACCGCCGCCTACGGCCACTTTGGCCGCTCGGAGCCCGAGTTCACATGGGAGCGAACGGATAAGGCGGAGGTATTGCGAAAGGAGTTCGGAATCTAGATGCCAATCAACCAAGGACTTGCTTCTGACGTTAAAGACCTCGGCTTGGCCGCCAAGGGCAAGACCCGGACCGAGTGGGCAGGCCAATGGATGCCCGTCCTAAACCTGATCCGGAAGCGGTTCGCTGAAGAACAGCCGCTGAAAGGCATAAGAATTTCTGCCTGTCTTCATGTGACCTCGGAAACCGCAAACCTGGCCATTACACTGAGGGATGGCGGCGCGGATGTAGTGGTCTGCGCGTCGAATCCGTTGAGCACTCAGGATGATGTTGCGGCCTCCCTGGTACAGGATTCTCACATTCCAGTCTTTGCCATTAAGGGAGAAGATAAAGACACTTACTATTCCCACATCGCGTCGGCGCTGGATCACAAACCCCAGATTACCATGGACGACGGCGCTGACCTTGTCACCGCCATCCTGAGCAAGCGGCAGGAACTGGTTTCGGGTGTCCTTGGCGGGACGGAAGAGACCACCACGGGCGTGATCCGTTTGCGCAGCATGGCGAGAGACGGCGTGCTCAAGTATCCCATCATTGCCGTGAACGACGCCGACACCAAGCACCTCTTCGATAACCGCTACGGCACGGGGCAATCCACAGTTGACGGCATTCTCCGCGCCACAAACCTTTTGTTCGCCGGCCTGCATGTAGTAGTGGCCGGTTACGGCTGGTGCGGGCACGGCGTGGCGATGCGCGCCAAGGGGCTAGGAGCCCAGGTCGCCATCACCGAGATCAACCCCACGCGTGCGATTGAGGCTGTTATGGACGGCCTGCAGGTGATGCCGATGGCGGAGGCGGCCAAGTGGGGAGACGTTTTCATCACCGTCACTGGAAACAAATCGGTCATCCGAGGTGAGCATTTCCAGGCGATGAAGGATGGCGCAGTGGTAGCGAACTCCGGCCACTTCAATGTTGAATTGGACCTTCCTGCGCTCCAGGCAATGTCCATCGGCAAGCGCCAGACTCGCGAGTTTGTGGATGAATATACTCTGCCCGACAAGCGCAAAATCTACGTCCTCGGTGAAGGCAGGTTGATCAATCTGGTGGCGGCCGAAGGGCATCCCGCAGTCGTGATGGACATGAGCTTCGCCGATCAGGCGCTTTCCGTGGAATACATCGTCAAGCATGCCCAGCAACTCACGCCCAAGGTTTATCCCGTCCCGATGGAAATTGACCAGACTGTCGCGCGGCTCAAGCTTGAATCGTTGGGTGTGACTATTGATAAGCTCACCCCCGAACAGGAGGAGTACCTGGCCTCCTGGTCGGAAGGAACCTAGATGAATTGACTCATTGGATCATTGAGTCATTGATTCATTGACTCAATAGCAGGATACTGAAAAACCTTAACACTGTCATTCCGAGCGAAGCGAGGAATCTCGCTCTGCAAACGAAGGACCTGCGAGATTCCTCGTCGCCTGCGGCTCCTCGGAATGACAGGCTAGAGGATTAGAGGGTACTGGGAGAATGAAGGAGATCGCCCGATGGGCGCTGGACACCGCCAAGGCACACGGCGCCAGTTATGCTGATGTCCGCGTTGTGGACCTGCGGCAGCGTTACCTTTCCACCAAGAACGGCCGGCCCGCACAAGTGAGGGAATCCCAATCCATGGGAGTGGGGGTCCGTGTAGTGGCGGAGGGCGCCTGGGGCTTTGCTGCCACTGACGATCTCGCGCGCGCCAGCATCGACCGCACAGCGGCTCGCGCGGTCGAGATTGCGCGCGCCAGCGCCACCGCCAAGAAGCACGACGTTAAGTTGGCCAAGGAGCCCAAGATCGTCGACCGCTGGGTAGCCCCGTGCCGGATTGATCCCTTTTCGATTCCCGTGTCATCATGCCTGGAATTGATGCTTGAGGTGGATGCGGAGCTTCGGCGGGTGAAGGGTGTGACGCTTGCCGAAGCGTCCATGGATTTTCGCCGCATCGAACAACTCTTCCTCTCCTCCGCCGGTTCTGAGATCGACCAGGTGAAGACCCAGACCGGAGCAGGTTTCGTCGCCACGTCCTTCGCCGGAAGTGAAATTCAACGGCGTTCCTACCCGAATTCTTTCGGGGGCCAGTACCAAACCCGGGGATATGAACTCGTGGGGGAATTGGACCTGCTTGCAAACGCGCCGCGCATTGCCGAAGAAGCGGTGGCGCTTCACAAAGCCGATCAGTGCCCAACGGGCGTGAAGGACATCATCCTCGAGGGCTCGCAACTGGCCTTGCAGGTCCATGAGTCGATCGGTCATCCCATCGAGCTCGACCGGGTGCTGGGAACCGAAGCGAATTTCGCCGGCATGAGCTTCCTGACGCTGGAAAAGCTTGGGAGTCTTAAATACGCTTCTGAAATCGTCAACGTGGTTGCGGATGCCACGCCCGCTCACGGACCAGGGCTGGGGACGTTTGCCTACGACGATGAAGGCGTGCCGGCTCAGTCCACGGCCATTATCAAGGATGGATTGTTCGTGGGCTATCTGACCTCGCGGGAGACCGCAGCAACCATCCGGCAGGCGCGCTCGGGCGGCGCCATGCGCGCCGAAAGTTGGAATCGTATTCCTCTCATCCGCATGACCAACGTCAGCCTGCTCCCCGGCGCCGGGAAGTTGGCGGACTTGATTGCCGATACGGATGACGGCATTTACATGGAGACCAACCGCAGTTGGTCTATCGACGACCGGCGCTACAACTTCCAGTTCGGGACCGAAATTGGCTGGGAAATCCGCGGCGGCAAGAAGACGCGCATGCTCAAGAACCCGAGTTACGGCGGGATGACCACCGAATTCTGGAATTCCTGCGATGCCATCTGCGGCCCCGAGCACTGGACGCTGTGGGGCGTGCCCACTTGCGGCAAAGGGCAGCCCATGCAGGCTATGGGGACCGGCCACGGCGCATCCCCCGCGCGCTTTCGCAAAGTGCAGGTCGGAGTCGCCTACAATTAGTCGAGAAGTCGAGGAGTCGAAAGTCGAGAAGTCGAAAACTCCTTGACCCTCGACTTCTCGACTCCTTGACTTTTAGGAGTCAATGAGTAAATTCTGAAATGACTTTGTCCCGTCAACGAGCAGAAGAGATCTTCGGTCAAGTCCTGAAATACTCCATCGCCGAAGAGACGGAGGTCTTGGTCTCCTCCTCCTCCTTCGCGCTAACTCGGTTCGCCAACAACACTATTCATCAGAACGTTTCGGAAGAGACCACTACGCTTTCGGTGCGCGTGGTGGCGGAGGGCCGGATGGCGCGTGCCAGCACCAACAAGTTCGATGAGAAGTCCATTCGGCAGATTTGCGAGGGCGCCCTTGTGCTGGCACGCCTGCAACCGCCTGACCCGGACCTTCTGCCTATGCCGGGCCCGCAAACTTACCGGGCCGTTAGCCGTTTTTTCGGTGAGACGGCGGAGTTGAGTCCTGCCACTCGCGCCGCAACCGTCGCGAGTGTCATCAAGCGCGCGGAAAAGAACCGGCTGACGGCGGCGGGCGTTTTTTCCAGCGGGGCCAGCGCCTACGGGCTCTTTAATTCCCGCGGTCTTTCCGCGTTCCATGAGGAAACACTGGCGGAATTCTCCGTCACCATGTTGGGCCGGGAAGGTTCGGGCTGGGCCAAGAAGACTTCTCCCTACTGGCCCGAGCTGGAACCGCAGGAGTTGGCCGAGCGGGCGGCTCAGAAAGCTCTCAACAGCAGGAAGCCGCGGGAGATTGCGCCTGGAAAATACACGGTCATCCTCGAGCCGGCGGCCGTTCTCGACCTTCTGGGCTTCTTAGTTCTCGATTTCAGCGGGCTGGCGGTGCATGAGCAGCGGAGTTGCCTTACCGGCAGGGTAGGGGAAAGGGTCTTTGGCGAAAACATCAGCCTCCGCGACGACGTCTTTCACCCCTCCCAAACGGGAGCTCCGTTTGACGGCGAGGGCGTTCCACGCCAGCGCGTGACCATCCTGGAACACGGCGTGGTGAAAAATCTGGTTTACGCGCGCCAGACTGCCCACACCATGGAGACGCAGCCCACCGGTCATGGTTTCCCCCTTCCCAACGAGCTTGGCGAAGCTCCGTTAAACATTGTCATGGAGGGCGAGCGCTCCAGCCTCGAGGACATGGTGAGGTCCACTCCAAAGGGTTTGCTCGTCACGCGCTTCTGGTATATCCGCGAGGTGGACCCGTATCAAAAAATACTGACGGGCATGACGCGTGACGGAACCTTCTGGATCGAGGATGGCCAGGTGCGGCACGGAATCAAGAACCTGCGATTCAATCAGAGCGTCGTAGAAATGCTCCGTCAGGTGGAAATGATGGGCCAGCCGCAGAGGACGGCGGGGGAAGAGTCCTTCGAAATGGTAGTACCGGCCATGAAGATTCGCGAGTTCAATTTTTCGTCATTGACCAAGTACTAGCGGAAGATATTCGATATCCGCACCTCCCTGACAAGTCGAGAGTCGAAGGGCGAAAGTCAAGAAAGTAGCGCCGACCCCGCAAGCGCGGGGTCGGCATGTGCCGGTTCCGCAGACGCGGGACCGGCGCTACGAAGGCGACAGGGGAGGAGGATAGGCGCTATGACCGGACTCTTTGCAACAGAAACTCCGAGGGGTTCCTGCGGGCGCAGGGAATTCCTGCGAACCCTGGCAGGTCTGAGTGTCGCGCCGGGGGCGCTGGCGACGCTGCGAGCCGGCGCCAGGGACGTCTTGGCGAATCCTGTCGGGTACGCCACCATCGCGTGGCCTCGCGAGGAGTTCACCCATGCGCTCGACACCATCTCGGGTTTGGGCTACCGGGGTGTGCAGTTGTTGGGCTGGGTTCGCGAGGCTTACCCGGCAACAAAAGCGCAGCAACTCGGGGAACATCTAGCCTCTTTGAAGTTGAAAGCCGTAGCTCTCTCCTGTTCGGCCGTACAATTGGCTCCGGAGCAGCAAGGAAATGAGAATGCCGAGGTACGCAGCTATGCGGAGTTTTTCTCTCGCCTCGGCGGGACCTTCCTCCAGGTAACCGACCGGGGTAATCCCTCCAAAGAGTATTCAGCGCAGGATATAAAGAACCTCGGGTCACGAATGAATACACTCGGGAAGGTGGCGCAAGACTTCGGATTGACCCTGGGCTACCACCCGCACTTCGGAACTATTGGAGAGACTCGCCAGGGATTAGGGCGCGTGCTGGAAGCCACCGACCCGCGATGGGTGAAGCTGATTCCCGATATCGCCCATCTGGCGCTTGGCGGTTCGGACCCTGCCGAGGTCATACGTACTTACGGGGAACGGTTGTGCTTTCTCCACCTCAAGGACTTGCGCAAAGAAATAGCGGCCGTTGCCCGGCAAGACCGCAATTTGGTCGGCGGGAAGGGCCCTCCCTTTTGTGAAATCGGCCTGGGCATCGTGAATTTCGCTGCGGTGGTGCAGGCATTGCGCGCGGTCCGATTCGCTGGCTGGGTGGTGGTTGAACTGGATGGCGGGAATTCAACGCTAGGCGGCCCGGATGCCAGCGCCGGCAAGAACCGAGACGAAATGCGTAAGATGGGTTTCGAGGTTTAAGCCGAGAAAGCAGCTATGTCCATGGCAGTGCGTCTCAGTTCTAATCTGGAGGAGCGGCTGGAAAGGTTAGCCAAGCGCACGGGCAGGTCAAAGTCCCTGTACGTTCGGCGTGCGCTTGAAGAGTACCTTGATGAGCAGGAAGACTACTTGATCGCACTCCAGCGACTGGAAGAAAATCTCCCTCCGATTCCTTGGGAAGCCGCACTCAATGAACTCAACGAAGGATGTCTACCGCTGAGCGCTTGACAAGGCTTCTGAGCCGATGCTAGAAAACTTGAGTGGCCTCTTTGGCGCTATCGTCTAGGGGTTAGGACGTCAGATTCTCAATCTGAAAACCCGGGTTCGATTCCCGGTAGCGCTACCAAATCCTCCAGTTAGCCCGACTTTCGCAGTTCGGAGCGATTTTCATCTGACTTTTGGCTTCCCTGCCGGATAAGTACTTGGCGATGAATGCGCACTTCTTTCATGTCGTCGTAGTGTAGACCTACCCTGAGCGAGTTCTGGGCGGATCGCCGGAGGAGTCCGCTGGAGAAGTCGGGCCGCAGTCTACGGTCGTTCGCGGAAGGCTAGAAAGCTGTGGGGTTCGATCTGCAATTGATAGCCATACTGGCGAGCCACCTGGGTGGTCTCGGAGGTATGTGGGCGAGGCAGTGCCCATCCCGCTGGGGCAAGCGGATCGCCGGTCAACGTCACTCCGGTGATCAAGTTCTCAATGTGATCGAAGCTGCCGGTGATCCTTACCGCGACCGGGTAATCCAGGTAAGACTCAACGACAAAGGAGCCGTTGTTGTATTCAAACAGGCTCACTTTCGCCGGGCCTTCGAGCCTCACGGGCAATTCGCGCCCGAGATATCTCCGAATGGCGTCCAGCACGCCGGAAGGCAGGCGATAGAAATCATACATGCTCTCCGGAACGGTCAAGACGTAGAGCTCTCCCTTCCCGTAATGATCCATCAGCAACAGCGGCACGCCACGCCCGTTGGCCAGACCGCGCACGACCGCCCAATCCTCATTCGTGTAGAAACGGATTTCGGGAAAGAGAATGGGACTCGAGGTGCCGACTTCGGCGCCGGCTCCGAAGCCGGAGCCCTCCACATAAGAGGTGGCCGCGAGGACGCGGCCGGTGACGCGCATATCTGTAATCTGGTCCATACCTCGGTCCTGGAGCGCGCTCAGAAGGCCGGAGGTAATGACCACGTTGTCTCCCGCACGCAGGTGTTGCTCGATTTTCGTGACGATGTCGGGATCCTGCTTGGCCGTCTCCGTCAGCAGCACGGTCTTCGCTTGCGGCCATTCCGGATACATCTCGACCGGAATTCCGATCATGCCCACTACGTCGTGCACAAAGTCCTCGCCGCTTGAGTGATACGGCCGGTAGCTGCTCAAGCCAACGGGCGTACCCAGCGCGCCCGCCACCTGGTCCACCCGACGCAGGGCGTAAGCAGCCGCATCAGCCAGCCGCGGATCTTTCGCCCCCGGGCTGCCGGGTAAGCCGCAACATTCACGCACCATCTCAAAGAAATCGAAAGACGTGGGCCGCCTCTGCCAGGCGGTGCGATCACCTGGCTCTGCCAAGCGCAACAGGTCCGCGTACTCAAACAGGTTGATGGCGGGCGCCTTGGCCAGAATCGTGTCCCAGAGTTGCTCGGCGTACCGATCCAGGGAGCGCATGGCAATGGGATCCACCCACCCGCCGCCGTTGCGTCCCGGAGCGATGTTTTCGAAGTAGCGGAAAATCTCATAGCTCTCGTACTGTTGCAATTGCTGGTCCGTGGTCTCGGGATCGCGGGTTTCATCGCCGGTCCAGATCTCGGGAAAGATTTGCGGTTGGCGCTCCAGATCGAATCCCATTCCCTGAAACGACGGATAAAAGTTGGGGAATTTGATGATGATGTGCACCTTGGGATTGGCGGCCTTCGCCGGCTTCAGAATCAGATCGCGGGACACCTCGTCCATCATCTGCATCCGGAACTGGTCCCAGGTGCGGGTGCCCTTGGCCGCGATATCGGAGTCACTCTTGGTGTTGGTAAAGAAAAGGTCGTCGAGAATGAACTCATCGAAATGCCGCGCCGCCTGAGCGGATATGCGCTCGACGAGCGCCCGGTCCTGGGGATCGGTATAGTCCAGAGTGCGAAACTGCCCTTGAACGCCTGGTCCCAGCAAGGCCATGCCGCCGGCCACCGCCACGCCGTGCGACTGGAAGAAGCTCTTCACGTGGGAGAGCGTGGCGTCATCGGCGCTTGTGCCGCTGCGATAATTTTCAATGAAGACTTTGTCCACATGCAGGCGGGTGCTGACGGTCTCCCAGCTCGATTCCATCCAGGCTGGATCGTGGTCCATCCGCTCGACGACCTGTACGGGAATAAAGACCGTGACTTTGAAATTCTGGTACGGTTGCGGCTCAGCTCCGGCCGAGGAAACAGCCATGAGCAGAATCACCACAGCGGCAAACCAAAGCCTACCCATCATCGCCTTATCCTCCTTCCTTTGGACGCACGATCAGTCGTTCGGAACAGGGCGGAATCTCTATCTCCCCGCAGCCACCCCGTTCGGAACCACTCGATTTCTAACCCGGTGGCCCTGGGTGGAGAGCCAGCATATACCGAAACAGGCAGGTTGCGACAGCGACTTTTCTCCATTTTCAGGGTGGATTATGTCAGAACAGCCTGGGTTGCGCCCTGCGCAGTCCCGCAGGCGCGGGACTGCGCGACGTGCGGGACCCAGGAATAATCAGGAAGGCCTTGTAACGGCGGGTCTGAACAGGCTGCGGAAAAACCCGTTTGGCCTGTCATTCCGAGGAGTCCCGATCTGATCGGGACGACGAGGAATCTCGCACTGCGTTGAAAATACTCAGAGCGAGATTCCTCGCTCCGCTCGGAATGACAGCTTGGAGGGGTTTTTCGCACCCTGTGAAGCCCCGCCCTTCCAGACCATCGGTGAGAAATGGGCGCCAGCCCCTCCCCTCGAACAACAGCATTGATCGCGCGCAACCAATGAGGTACCATGCTCTGTAACTTCTAGGAGAAAACATGAGTCGATACTTTCGCAGTGTTCTGCTGGGCGCTGGGGTGTTGATTTTCGTCTGTGCGGCGTTGGTTCGAGCGGCAGTCCCGGAAAAGCAACTTGACGGGATCTTGCTTCCTATCGGTAAGGGGTTCCTCAAATTGCAGGTCCGCGCGGACAACATCATTCGAGTGGCATACTCTAACGACCGGTCCTTCTTCGACCGCCAGAGCCTGGCTGTCTTGCCGCGCCAAGCTCCGATCCCTGCTTGGCGCCTGTACAACACGGGGAGTCTGGCAACCATAACCACAGCGAAACTCACCGTGCGCCTGAATCTCGCCTCGGGCGCGGTGACGTTCCTGGATGCATGGGCTAAGCCCATTCTGGCTGAAAAGAATGCTGGCCGTTCTATCACCCCCGCTGAGGTGCTGGGAGAAAAAACCAACCATGTGCAGCAGCAATGGGAGCCCAACGCGGACGAGTCGCTTTACGGCCTGGGCGAGAACCAGCTCGGGCTTGTGGACATCAAGGGCTACGATCTCGATTTGTGGCAACACAATGGAACGGCCGTTGTCCCATTGTTGGTTTCGAGCCGCGGTTACGGCATCCTGTGGGACAATACCTCGCTTACGCGCTTTGGCGATTTGCGCCCGTTTGAGGCAATTCCCGCCGCTCAGCTTTTCGATGGCGCAGGCAAACCCGGGGGCCTGACCGGTTCCTATTACGCTGGAGCGCACTTCGACCGGCTCATCGCTCTGCGGAGTGACGCCAAAATCGACGTCTACATTCCCGACGGCAATCCGCACCCCAATCGGATCATCCACCCCGACCTGCCTGACGATGACGTCAGCGTCCGATGGGACGGCGAGCTCGAGCCTGCGGTCACGGGGGACTATCTCTTCCAGACTTTCTCGAACAACGGCATCAAACTTTGGATCGGCGATCAGCTTGTCGTCAACCACTGGCGCCAGTTCTGGCTGCCTTGGAAGGATTTGGCGCGAGTCCGCTTGCAGGCCAAGCGCCGCTACCACGTCCGCCTCGAGTGGACAAAGGACCAGGGCGCACTGACCGCGGTGAATCTAGCGTGGAAAACTCCCGCGCCTGAAGCCGCAACCTCGCTATGGGCCGAGGTGGGCGACGGCGTCGACTATTACTTCGTGTACGGGCCGGAAGTCGACCAAGTGATCGCAGGATATCGGCAAATCACGGGAGCGGCGCCCATGATGCCGGTGTGGGCTTTCGGCCTGTGGCAGAGCCGGCAAAGGTACAAGACGGCGCAGGAAAGCTTGGACGTCATCGACGGCTTCCGATCGCGCTCAATTCCTTTCGACAACATTGTGCAGGACTGGTTTTATTGGAAAGAGAATGCCTGGGGCTCGCACCAGTTCGATCCCGCCCGCTTTCCTGATCCGGAAGGCTGGATTCGCAGCATTCACCAGAAGCATGCGCGTTTGATGATTTCCGTTTGGGGAAAGTTCTATCCCGGCACCGAGAACTTTGACGCCATGCACTCGCGCGGCTTTCTTTACGAACCGAACTTGCGCGAGGGAATACGCGACTGGGTCGGCTATCCGGATACGTTTTACGATGCCTTCAATCCGGAGGCCCGCAAGTTGTTCTGGTCCCAGATCAATCGCGAACTGTTCGGCAAGAACGTCGACGCTTGGTGGATGGATGCGACAGAGCCGGACATGCTTCCAACGCCCACCCTCGAGGGCCAGCAGACCCACATGAATCCCACCGCTCTCGGCACGGGCGCACGCGTGCTGAACGCCTATCCCTTGATGAACAGCGAGGGCGTCTACAATGGGCAGCGTGAAGCAGCGCCGCAGCAGCGTGTGTTCATACTCACTCGGTCGGCGTTTGCCGGCGCGCAGCGCTACGCGGCGGCCACCTGGTCGGGTGACAGCTCTTCCACTTGGACCGCCATGCGGGCGCAGATTCCCGCCGGATTGGGCTTTTGCCTCTCGGGAATTCCGTATTGGACGATGGACGTGGGAGGGTTCTCCGTGCCCGCGCGTTTCTCGGCCGAACATCCGAAACCCGAGGATGTGGAAGAATGGCGCGAACTGTACACACGCTGGTTCGAGTTCGGCGCGTTTACGCCGCTGCTGCGCTCCCATGGCGAATACCCGAACCGCGAAATGTGGTTTTTTGGAAGCGAATCGGATCCCGCCTATCAGGCTCAGCTCAAGTTCGACCGGTTGCGGTATCGGCTGCTGCCTTATGTTTACTCCCTCGCCGGAGATGTGACGCAAAACGCCGGCACCCTGATGCGCGCGCTGGTGATGGATTTCCGCGCCGATCGAAAGGCCCGCGAGACGGCCGACGAGTACATGTTCGGGCCGGCGTTTCTGGTGAGCCCGGTCGCCACCTACAAAGCTCGGAGCCGGGCGGTTTACCTGCCCGCCGGAGCGGACTGGTATGACTTCTGGAGTGGCACTTTACATTCGGGAGGTCAGACGATCGAAGCGCCTGCGCCTTACGACTCCATGCCGCTCTACATCCGGGCAGGTTCGATGGTTCCTTTTGGCCCGGAGATTCAGTACACCACCGAGAAAAAATCGGACCCCATCACTTTGTTCATTTACCAGGGGTCGGACGGCGCCTTCACTCTCTACGAGGATGACGGGCTTACGTACAATTACGAGAAAGGCATGTTCAGCCGCATCCCGCTCCACTGGGACGACGCCGCGCGGACGCTCTCGATCGGCAAACGGCAGGGCTCGTTCGAGGGCGCGTTGTCCGAGCGTACTTTCAATCTCGTGCTTGTCTCGAAACAGAAACCTGTCGCATTTTCGTTCAGCCCCCAGGTCGATCGCACGGTGCATTACAGCGGAGACAAGGTCGTCGTGAAGCTCCAATAAGCGGCCTTTCCGGCAAAGTGAGATGATTTCCCACGAGCAATTCTTCGCACTCGGGGTTGTTTGGGTAGGAGGCTGGGGCTTTCTGTTCTTTAACTATCCCAGCGTCGTCTGCCGGATTTCCCGTCAGGGGCCCACGACGAAACGCTTACACAGGATGCGCATCATGGGCGCAGTCGAGCTGGCCATAGTGTTCATCAGTGCGGTGGCGACGTTCATCGGGGGATTCTTTACAAACTGAGACACTACCGCCTCTCCGGCAAAGGAACCTATATGAAGCGAAATCCAGGAGTAATTCTGGCACTCCTACTGTCGGCGTTCGCTCTGCGCCCCAGGGCAGCCGCTCAACCTCCCCAGGGCCGGCCTGGGTCCGTGCCGTACACATGGAAGAGTGTGCAAATTGTGGGTGGCGGGTTCGTCGACGGGATCATCTTTCATCCCACCGAGAAAGGCCTCCGCTACGCGCGCACGGATATCGGCGGCGCTTATCGCTGGAATGACGGGACCAAACGATGGGAGCCGCTGTTGGACTGGGTTTCCTACCCCGACCTGAACTTGATGGGCGTGGAAAGCATTGCCGTTGATCCCTCCGATCCCAATCGGGTCTATCTCGCCTGCGGCACTTACACCAACCCGGCTACACCGAATGGCGCGATTTTGCGTTCCCATGACCGTGGCAAGACCTTCCAGCGCACCGACGTCCCGTGCAAGTTCGGCGGCAACGAGAACGGTCGCGGCAACGGCGAACGTCTGGCGGTCGATCCCCATGAAGGGAACATCCTATTTCTGGGCACGCGTCACGACGGACTGTGGAAGAGCATTGACGCCGGAGCGACATGGAGCCGCGTGGCGAGTTTTCCCGATGTCACCGAACCGCCTGATGCTTCGCCTGACCCGAACCCTTGGGTAGCGGCTGCCCGCCGCGGCGCCGGAATCGTGTTTGTCATCTTCGATCCGAGGAGCGGATCCAAGGGGAAGGCCAGCTCCATTGTTTACGTTGGCGTTTCGCTCCTGGGGAGAGACAACCTTTTCCGCTCCACCGACGGGGGCAGGAGCTGGCGTCCAGTTCCCGGCCAGCCGACTCAGTATCGTCCACACCGCGCCGCGCTGGGTTCTGACGGCACACTCTACGTGGCCTACGGCGCCATCCCGGGGCCTTGGAGAATGGCGGATGGCGGCGTCTGGAAGTTCAGCACCAGATCAGGCCAGTGGACCGATGTCACGCCCGATAGACCTGTCCCTGGAGACGCCGGCTTCGGTTACGTCGGGGTCGCGGTGGATGCTCACCATCCGGAGGTCGTGATCGCCAGTTCGTTCGATCGCTGGCACAGCGGCAGGGGGAACGACGATATCTTTCGCAGCACCGACGGCGGCAAGACCTGGAAAGCGGTTTTCGCGAATGGCGGTACTTTCGACTACTCCCTGGCGCCCTATGTGGCCGACACGCCGATTCACTGGCTCTTCGACATCGAGATTGATCCCTTCAATCCCGATCACGCTATCTTTACCACCGGCTACGGTGGGTGGGAGACGTTCAATCTCACCGCCCTGGATGCCGGCCAACCGACTCGATGGAGCGTGATGAGCACAGGGATCGAAGAGACGGTGGCGCTGGAGTTGCTCAGCCCGCCGCAAGGCGCGCACCTGATTTCTGCCATCGGCGACTACGGTGGATTCGTCCACTGGGACCTCGACAAGCCTGCGCCGCAGCGCAGTTCTCAACCTCCCCTCTTTGGCAACACCAATGGTGTGGCGTGTGCCGAGAGGAATCCGGAGGTGATTGTCCGCGTAGGTCGAGCTTCCGGCCATCACCCTGGCCGCAATATCGGTTACTCCCTGGACGGCGGCAAGTCGTGGCAGCCGGCCGCAGCGACGCCGCAGCCTGACAGCAGTCTGGGCCATATCGCGGTTTCTTCCGATGGCAGCACCTGGGTGTGGACGCCGGAACGGAGCCCCGCTTATTTCACACGCGACCGTGGCGCTACCTGGATCGAGTCACAAGGCGTTCCGGCCAATACACGGGTGATTGCGGACCGTGTGAATCCGAAGGAGTTTTATGCGCTCGCGCTCTTCGATGGCGAGCTGTTCGTCAGTACGGATGGAGCGGCGACGTTCGCTGCGCAGCCGCTCGCGCTCCCCGGAGGATTGCCGAAACGCGGTCGAAACCGCGGCGACGACCGCGGCGGACAGGATCGCGTTTATGCCACTCCGGGCAGGGAGGGCGATCTGTGGCTCGCCGCCTTCGACGGGCTGTACCGTTCCACTGACACCGGCAAGACATTCATCCGGCTCGAGGGCGTCGAGGAGATTCATGCTTTCGGTTTCGGGAAAGCCGCGCCCGGGGCCGACTTCCCCGCGCTCTATCTGGTCGGTGTGGTCGGCGGCGTGCGCGGGATTTTCCGTTCCGACAATATTGGCGCGACCTGGGTTCGCATCAATGACGACCAGCACCAGTGGGGTCTGCTGCTGCACATCACGGGCGATCCCAAGCAGTACGGCCGCGTCTACGTCGGCACACACGGACGTGGAATCGTTTACGGTGATCCTCCGGGACCGCCGAACTGAGGGTGACAGAATTTGGAGGCGCGACAGCTATGCGGGGATTCCTCTTACGTAGCAACAGCCTCGGCCGCAGTCTTTGTCCCCGCGATCGTCTCCAGATGTCGGCGCCACCCCCGAGGCATCGCCAGATCATGTCATCATCAATCGATTAGTCCTATCGCGCACCTCTTGCCTGTCCCCTGACACCTGGAACCTGCTCTTCGCCACCTAGCCCCTACCTGTTGTGGTAAGTAGTAGGTTGTACGTTCGGGTTCCCCCAGCTGCCACCTACCACCTACCACATACCGTCTACGCCCTTTGTTTTCAGCGACATTCCAGCTTTATAGGGCTAAGTGCCTTTGTTTTCATACATATTCCCGCTTTGCCCCCGAGTTTTCCACAGCGATCCTTTGTTTTCATAGACATTCCCGCGTCGTCCGTTCACTTTTTGAAGTTACTGCGCTCGTCGTGGCACAGGGAGGCAGTGACATGCTGTCGGTTCGGAGAGAAGGGCGGGGGAGTCATCCGTGAGGTTTCTCGGATCATGGCAGAACAGCCGGGCATCATTTCCCTAGGCTATCATGTTAAGCATAGCTTGTCAAGAGTGTTCTTCGAGGCAGGGTCATCGCTCCCTCGCGGCAGGTGAAGCAAAAGTCTCGGAGGAATCGGTCGGAAGAGAAGTCGTTCCGGGCTTAGGTATTCTCAGGAGTGGCAAAACTGGCCCCTTCCGTGGGGGCCGGCGGCACCGAACGAAAACTCGACTAGCCATTGCATTGAGAAGCGGGTAGGGGTATATTACCAGTCGAACGGGAAGTCATAAGGAAAATTTTGACTACCATGGCAGACAAATGAGAAAAGAGAAGGACGTTCTCTCTACCAAAGAGCGTTGGTGGGAAAGTACCGTAAACTGCGGGGAGGAAACCCTATGAGAACATTGCGTCGAGTGCTGTTAGGCTTTGTGTTGTGCCTTGCGGTTCTACTGCTGGGAGCCACACCTCTCCTGGCAAAATGTGGACATCTCAAGTTACACGTAACCCCCAAGCAAGCGTACGTTTTTATTGATGACGTGCCGCTAGGATGGGGAAGCGGCCTTTTCTGTGCCGACCCAGGCGAACATACGCTAGCTGTTTACAACTATGGTTACAAACCGTATACGTGGAAGTTCACGGCGGAGAGCGGAAAGACCAGCAGCCTGTCTGTGGCGCTGGAGGCTATTCCCGGGACCGTACCAGGCCCTTGGGGGCGGATAGAGCTTAAGGGTCCGGAGGGGGCCGCAGTGCTCTTGAACGGGGATACGCCGGACTTCTTTGTCGGCAACGTGGGTGAGTCCAGCGGCGGGAAGCGACGACTGCTGGCGCCCCCCGGAGATTATCAGCTCACCGTTCTTGGCTGTTGCTGGGGGACAGTCTATTCCGGGCCGATTACCGTGGGCGGAAACCAGCGAACGATTATCCCCCTGGTCAACCCAGGAGAGAAAAAGACCGTTGACTGGTCAGAGGGCAAGTCTCTGGGTTCCCTGCCACGCTTTCAGGCAGAAGCTGGCAGCATCACCGTGGCCGTGGCCAAGCCCACCGCGCAGTTATCGAGCGCCTCAGCCCAAGTTGAATGTGGGGGCTCGACTCAACTCACGTGGTCCTCGACCGACGCTCCGCGCGTCGAGCTCAGCGGAGTCGGACCAGTGGCCGCCTCCGGTGGGCAAACGGTCCAACCCAAGCAGACCACCGACTACAAGTTAACCGCCACCGGGCCGGGCGGCGTGGTGACTTCTGACGCCACGGTCACCGTGAACACGAACATTCAAGGTTCGCTGAGCGTGACACCGGCGGAGATTCGTTACCACAAGGTAGGTGACAAAGTCGACCAGCAAGGGAGCGCTTCGCTCTCCTGGTCGGCCCCCGGGGCTGACACCGCTTCGCTTGATCCGTTCGGTTCCGTATCGCCCACAGGTAACCGCACTGTTCAACCTACGCCCAGCAAAACCGACGTGGGACCGATCGACGAAACCATCACCTACACGCTCCACAGTTCCAATGCCTGCGGGGGTTCGGACACGCGGACTGCCACCTTGCACATTGTGGGGTCCATTGAGGTGGCACAAGAAGCGACCGCTGAAGTCCTCGAGGTCAAGCTTTCTCTAAACAGCGTTTACTTTCCAACTGATCTGCCCACCGTGGCGGACCCCAAGGGCGGGCTGGTTCCCAGCCAGCAGCACCGCCTGCAGGAACTCGTGACGAATTTCAAGCAATACCTGCAGTTGAGGCCGGACGCGCACTTGATCCTGCAAGCCCATGCGGATAAGCGCGGGTCTGTCGCCTATAACATGACGCTTTCCGAGCGGCGCGCCGCGGGCGTGCGAGGCTTCCTGATCGAGCAGGGAATCGCCGAATCCAACATCGAGAGCAAATGGTTCGGCAAGGAACAGAACCTCGACGCCGCATCCGTCAAGCAGTTGACCGAGCAGAATCCCAACCTCACCCCCGAGGACCGCGAGAGGGTTCTGAGGCACTTTCCCACGTTCATGCTGGCCAACAATCGCCGGGTGGATGTTGTTCTCAGCACGACGGGGCAGAAATCTCTTCAGTACTTCCCTTACAACTCCGAGGATTTGAAGGTGCTTCTAGGACCATCTCCCAAAGCCAAGGCCGCTCACAGGAAGGCCAAGGCTGAAGTAAAGGAATAGGCACTGGCAGGCGCACGCATGGCCGAGGATCGCCATGCGTGCGACCGTCGCAACCTGGCCCATTCAAGCTGTCATCAGTTCCGAGGTGCATGGCGAGCAGCGCCTGGCCTTCAGGGGAACGTTGGAGTAACAGTACCGGCGTTCCTTCCTGGCCGAAGATGGCAAGGCGGTGGGTTGATGCCAAGCGCTCGCGGACTCTGCGGAGGAGTTCCCCTCAATAACCCATCATCCAGGTAAACGAAATCGGGAAAGCGCCTCCACGCGAGCGAGGCCGGTTGGCCACTTCGACGGACAGGCCGTTTAACGTCAATGTGGATTGTTGCAGCGTGCTTCGCCAGAAGCAAGGATTGCAACTGCAGGTTCGTCCGAAAACAATAGGCGACGAGGCGGGGTCTACGGGTCACGGAGCAAACGCCGGCACGCCCGCGGCGGAGGCTGCGGCCCTGAGCTTGTCATCTCGCGTCGCAAGCGGCAGGCCGCGGCGCAAAGCCAGTTCCAGATAGGCCGCGTCATAGGCCGAAAGGCGATACGCACGCGCCACGCTTAGCACTTCACCCCAAGCCCGGACGTTGGTCTCGTCATCGACGGCAATGGGGAGGAACCCGAGGTAGGTAAGCCATTTGGCGGCTTGCGCTTCCGTGCTCCGCTGGCGCCGCTCTCCCATCAGCACTGCGTTCGCCACCTCCAGGGGCCAAATCGGCGGCACGGCGGCGCGCGCAGCGGGAAAGCGCGCCGCAACCGCATCTGCATACGGGTCTGCTTCGTCCTTGAAGTACCAGGCCAAAGCGAGCGAGCCGTCGAGGACAAACTCGGCCACGCCAGGCTTCCTTGCCTTTTTCGCCATCGTGCCTCCTCTCGGTCGCGCGTCCGCCTAACAGGCTGCGGCAAAACCCCTTCGTTTTGTCATTCCGAGGAGCCGCAGGCGACGAGGAATCTCGCAAGTCCTTTACTTTCAAGGCGAGATTCCTCGCTTCGCTCGGAATGACACCGTTCAGAAGAGTTTCTCCGCAGCCTGCTAAAAGCGGCGACCTTCGTCAATCAGTTCCCGAATGGTCACATGGCCGCCCAGCGTTGGCCCCTCGCGGTCCCGGAACGCCAGCATCTCCTGCACGACATGACGCACATCCCGCTGGTCCTGCTTGGGGGGCGGACCAAGCAGGGCCGCAGGTCTACCGCGCCGTGTGATAAGAATCTTCCTTCCCTTCGCGACGTGGTCGAGCAGCTCCGAAAGATGCGTCCGCGCTTCGTAGAAACCCATCGTGGTCATACCCCTGCCCTCCTCGGACCTGTCTATTTGACCAGTCTATCAGAAAGGAAGCTTCTCTACAAATGACATCAGTCTCTCTCGCGTGGGGGCTTCATGCGAAGCCACGAGCAACTGCATGGGCATCATCGTGGGTTTGTATTCGCTGGCTGGCGCAGAGCGAAGCTCTGCGCTTTAGCAATGTACGCGGCGTTGCAGGCGCTATACTAACACCCATCATGGCCGCTTCAAGGCGGCATTTCCATTCCGGACAGCTCCAGTTAATTACCTACTCATCCCATATGAGCATGGACCAATTTCCCTGATTCCGCGCTGTGTTTTCCCAGATCGCAGAGCTTCGCTCTGCGCCAGCCCGCGCATCGACCTTGGAGACTAATTATTATTGATGCCGAGCCGCACAAAACCGGTCCTGGTCGGCCCAAGACGAAACCCGCAACTCCAACGCGGTGTTAGGCAGTCGTGTCGGCATCCCAGCTCTTTGCCTCAGTGAAACGTTCCTTCAAAGCCCTGAGTTGATCGGCGAGCGGAAACTCCAATAAGTCCTGGGAATAAGTTTTCTCCAAGCACTCCAACAGGTGAACACAAATATCTGGACCATACGCAAGAGCCAGTTCCGCTGATTTCGGATCCAGAGCCGCCCCGAGCCTATCGTACCGTTCCCCGTCGAGTTCATAGCTCGTGAATTTCATTCGAGTGCCAGTGCTGTGGGGTCCGATATTGGATAAGCGTCCCCACAAAGACTTCAGTCTTGAACCCAATTCACCCAAGCGACCGACTGCTTCGTCATAGCTGAACCGTCGCATTTTTGCCGTTTGCATCTCACATGTCACAGCTTGATATTCCTGTGCCTCGACGACCGATGCCAATATCGCAGAGGTTTCCAACGCAGTTCTCAGGAGCGTGACGGAATCTGGAAGATTGCCCCACATACCGACGCGGGTACTCGTGACAATGCTGGCGATGACATCAGTCGCGAGGACACGAATAGCAGTTTGTTTATGAGGCGGAAAGTGCGTCGACGCCAAGACCGCACATGCGAGCCTGACGGCGTCGCCGACAAACGCGAGCCGTCTCTGCACGATTCTGGACTTTTCATGGTTGTGCTTCGAGGCCTGGTCCTGAAGCCAAAACAATGTCTCAAGTGTGATCTGACCAGTCATGGGTAGCCTCTAGCGTGTCCGGAAATGAATTGGCCCCGTCAGGTGACGGTTTTTAGTCGTTCAGAAAGAGAACCGCAGTCGACGCGGTGGAAACGTCCTTTCCCAGATCGCAGAGCTTCGCTCTGCGCCAGCCGGCGGTAAAGAGAGGGTCACCTGATCTGCCCTTCCTGACGGAACCGCAGCACACACTATGAAGGGCTGCCATGGATCACAGCTCTAGCTTCGACGCGAATGGCCTGCAATATCGCGGGAAGTTGCCGGTACACCGCTTCTCGCGCCTTATCCCAAAATTCCCCGCGGGAAGTTCCATCCTGCATCATCGGGTCCATCGCCAAATCGATGCGTAACGTGGCCGAGAGAGCGTTCGTGAAGAACTCGTCGATCCTGCCTGTTAAGGTGTCACTGAACAGCAGCCTCTTCTGGGAGTACTCGGCGGAGGCAGACGCCAATTCCTGACCCGCTCTTTCCAGCAGCCGGCTCTCGTCCTCGCCCTTAAGCCGGCTGGCAGACGCAACCCGCTGCAAATAGAAACTTGCCCCTTCGAGTTTAGAATGGATCGTCATGAGTGCGTCGATCTGGCGCTCATGAATTCGTGATCCACGTCCAAGCACAGCTTTAAGCAGCTCAAGCCGCTCGTCGAACCGCCGTTTGAGCACCACCGCCACGATGGTCGTGCCGAACCCTGAGCCGATGAGCGTCAGGATAAAACTCAGCAGGAGCTTATGAGAATCTGTCACGGGCATCACCCCCTTGGCTAATCTTCCGGTAGGGAGCTGTAGTTGCAAGCCCGTACCTATGATTAACCTTGTGAGTTCGCATTTACGTAAGAATTCCGCGGGCGAGGCGCAACACGCGAGACCGCTTTCCTCCGCTAAACGGAAACCTAGGCCGCGGGTCGCGCCCCGATGCATCGGGGCGCCCCACGAACACGCGCAACATCCCTGTGACCGCGTCCTATCCATGGCCTGTCCTGGCTTCTTAAAGGTCCCGCAAGGCGGGACGTCGGCGCCACCCGGGAGTTTTTGCAACACATCCGTTAATACGGCTACCGCGGCTTGATGTGGCACTCTTCAAGTATCAGGATTGCGCTCGGTAGAAGACGTAAAAGAACACCAACACACTGAGGCTCGCGAACACATGAACCAGCGACGTCAACAGCGCCATCGCCGGAATCAGATCACGCATAACCCCCAATAGGGTGGAAATGAAACCTGCCACCACCAAAACCGTTAGCAGGACTATCCCGACCAGTGCCAGCAGTGCCGCATTCTTGAGGCTCATGTTGGGAGTATGAATGCTCTCAGCGTCATTTGCAAGCGGGAACCACTCCTTCCACTCCTTCGAAGCACGACCCGTCGCACCGTTTTGTTGACAGCATCGCGGGGGGCGCCCCGATGCATCGGGGCGCCCCACGAACGCGCGCAACATCCCTGTCACCGCGTCCTACCCGTGGCCTGTCCTGGCTTCTTAACGAAATTGCGACGAATCGAGGGAAGCGGCAAGGTTCCGCCGCGGTTAGGATTGCGGCCCCAGCGAATGTCGGCTGAGCTGACGCGGCTGGCAGGGGCTACCGACCGGGGGGAGGCCCCGTTTTCCACTTCCCCGTTGACCCGGCTATCCGTCCAAGTGACGTCGGGGCAGGGTCGCGTCAAAGTCCCCGAAAGGTAACATCCCAAAGCGGCTCTGCCGCCTGCTGTGCGGAAAGGCTTCGCCTTTCCGAGGGCTTCGGCCCTGACTAACCCCCTCGGCTCGGCTGGAAGGCTGAGCCTTCCAGCCGAGCCGAGGCGAAGAAGGGAGGTTGTCTACGCCGGAAAGCCAGAGGCTTTCCGCACAGCAGGCGGCAGAGCCGCTTTTTCCGCGACTTTGACGCGACCCTATGACGTTGGGGCACTGTGCTGAATCCGCCTGCTTACTTCCGGTAGATCACGCCACCCTTCATGACAAAGCTGACGTGCTGTAGCACGCTGATGTCGTTGAGCGGATCACCTGGCACTGCGATGACGTCGGCCCAATACCCCGGCTTGAGCGCGCCAATCCGATCTTGCCAGCCGAGTAACTTCGCGCCGTTGAGCAGGCCGGCTTGCAGCGCGGCCAGCGGCGACATGCCGTACTTCACCATCAGCACAAACTCCCGTGCCTGCGTGCCGTGGGGAAAAGGACCAACATCCGATCCCACGGCCATCGGTACACCGGCTGCAATCTGCTTATGAAACTCCTCCACATGAAACTCGAGCATCTGTCGCTCCCGCTCGGCTTGTGCGGGCGACGCTGCATGGTCCGCGAAGTACTCGACGATCGTAAACGTGGGCACGGCAAAAATTTGTTTCTCCTGCATCAATCGCATGGTTTCATCGCTCAACTGAAAAGCGTGATCGATCGACGCGACGCCCGCCTGCGCCGCATACAGCGTGCCCGGCTCGCCCGTCGCATGAACCGCGACGCGCTTGCCGGTGCGGGCGGCTTCGCGCACTGCGGTCCTTAGTTCGGTCTCGGTGTACTGGTAGGGCGTGGAAAAGTGACCCTCGCGAAGTGAGTCCGGACCAGTTTCGTAGATCTTAATGAAGTCGGCTCCCTCCTTTAGTTGCTGGCGGATCACCGTCACCAGTTCGGCCGCACTATTCGCGTAAGTGGCGTTGGAGAATATGTGCTGTTCGGGGTTGTAGCCGATGGCATCTTCGTGTCCGCCCAGAATGTCCACCGCATTGCCGCTGATTCGCAAGCGTGGTCCGGGAATTGAGCCCTGATCGATCGCATTGCGCACCGCTGTGTCGGCCGAGCCTGCCCCTTCGGTCCCCATGTCCCGCTCTGCCGTAAAGCCCGCCATCAGGTCGTCCCGTGCCGCGAGAGCCGCGGAAATCGTGCGCTGCGGCACCGACTCCTGGATGGTCTGCAAATCTTCAGCGCCCGGATGCAAAAACAGATGTACGTGAACATCAATCAATCCGGGCAATAGCGTTCGATCACCTAAATCGATGACCTCCGCTCCTGCCGGACGCTTGACCGCCGAACCCACCTCGGCGATTCGGTCCCCTTGCACCAGCACTTCGCCGGGCGTGATTATTTTCCCGCTCTCGATATCCAGCAGCCGGGCGGCACGCAACACCACCGCGTGCTCCGATGTAGGCGGCGGAGATTGAGCCAATACACGGGCGAAAAGAATGCAACATACGAAGAACCCAGACAGCATTGCGGAGATGGAAGATTGTGTTTTCATAATGCCCACGATAATACCACTAGCGAACGAAAAACGCCCTTCGCTGAAAAACTGGACGTGACGATGGGTTGGTAATCGGAAACCTGCAACCCGTTTTCCTCCGAGTCAGGGCGCGCTGGGAAGAAATCTTGCCGCTCTTGGGGCGGCGGACCTTGTAGGACCGCGGGTTGCCTCGGCCAAGGGCGCGTAGGGGCGAGCGGCGCTCGCCCCGCTGCGGGCCGAACGCCGTTCGGCCCTACACAAGCCGAAGAATCCTTGCCAAAAGAACAAGAAATTACCACCTTGCATTGCAGAGTCCGACCGTTTTCGAACTCTGCAGCAGTTTTGCCTCGAACCGGCGAAAACTCTCGGCAAGCTTCCATTCAATCTGGCAGGCGCAGACCGCTGATTTTTGCGGCCTTCGGTTTCCGTCAGGCGACGGACTCGCAAGCGGGATGACTCGTCTCTCCCTGCGGGAAATCGCAGACCCCACACTGCACCGGTCTGCGCCAGCCCGGGGATTAGAAGGGAACTGTGCGCCCTAATTCCCGAACACATGCTAAGATAGCCGAACGAGGAGCATGTAAGGCGCACTGTCGACTGTTTTCGTGCCCCGATCGAATTATGGTCAAGGACAGGCGACAAATCGGGCTAGCTTGCTCGCGGGAATCGAAGTGGCAGGATGATGTTATCCAAAATGTCTAGATTCGCTTGGTTGTGCGCGTTGGTCATGTTCATCCCCGTGGGGATGGATGGGTCATCGCGGCGCACTCTGCCAGATGGCTACACGCGGCGGGTGTGGCAGACGCAGGACGGCCTGCCTGAGAACATGTCCCAGGCATTCGCCCAAACGCCCGACGGCTATTTGTGGATTGGGACGACGGGCGGACTTGTGCGATTCGACGGCGTGCGCTTCGTAGTTTTCGACCGCGGAAACGCCTCCCAGATTAAGGAAAACAGCATTTTTTGCCTGACCGCTTCGCGCGATGGAAGTTTGTGGGCCGGTACGGATGGCGGAGGGCTGCTGCGTTATCAAAATGGAGTGTTTCGTCACTACTCTGCGGCAGATGGTTTGAGCAATGATTTCGTGCGCGTTGTCTATGAAGACCATCAGGGAATCCTGTGGGTGGGAACAGATGACGGACTGTTCCGGCTATCCGGGGATCGCATCCTCCGCGTGGACGGGCAGGGCAACATTCCCTCGCTTGCCGTCCACGCGATACGCGAAGACGACACCGGCGGTCTGTGGGTCGGTGGATCAAAACTGGTGGTGATCCATAGAAGGGATTGCAAAGAATACCCGCTCAAAGGTTATCCCAGTGCCAGCCGCGTCAAGTCCATTCTCCAGACTCGTGACCGTATTATTTGGGTGGGAACGGTCTCGGGGCTACAGCGGATGCGCCTCAATGCAACCGGCAACGCTCGCTTTGAGAGAATTGCGGAGATTACCAGCACGGTGCGGACCTTGCACGAGGACAATGCGGGCACTTTGTGGATCGGTACCATCGGAGGCGGGTTGCTTCGCTATCGCGATGGGCGCTTCTCGCGAGTCAATACCCCCGAGGACCCGCCCAGCAAAACGGTCCTCGCTCTATACGAAGACAGCGAAAGGAACATCTGGGTGGGGCTCCAGACTGGATTGTTGCGCCTCAGTCGGACGCCCATGACTACCTTTCCATTGCCGGGCGCACAAAACGCCGATTTTGGGACTGTCTATGCGGACAAAGACGGATCACTCTGGGTGGCCAGCGCAGATCTTTATCGTATTAATCCGCGTCGTAGCGCCTCCGAATTGATTCCGCCACTCAGCCCCGGAATCCGAGTTCGCGATGTCCTTCGCGACCACACGGGAAGCCTTTGGGTGGGCACGGAAGGTCACGGAGTCTTCGTTTCAAAAGGGGGAACCCGAGTTCACTACACGACCCGTAATGGCCTTACGAACGATTTCATTCGTGCCTTCCTGGAGAGCCGCGACGGCAGCATTTGGATCGGGACCGACGAGGGGCTCAACCGCTGGCACGATGGCGTATTGACGAACTATCGTATGTCGCAGGGCCTCTCTTATTTCAGCATTCGCGCTTTATTGGAAGATATGCAGGGCGACATCTGGATTGGAACCGAGCAGGGTGTAAGCCACTGGCAGAATGGGAAATTTGTCGAGGATGCGGTCACTGAGCGGCTACGGTCCGAGAAGGTTTGGACCATGCACCAGGATCGCGATGGCGGGCTGTGGTTTGGAACTCGCGGGGGCGGCTTGTTTCGGTGGCGCGCGGGGAGACTGTCCGCCTTCACCAGTGCACAGGGGTTGGCGAGCAACAGCATCTATCAGATTCTGGAGGACCAGCGAGGGACCTTCTGGATGAGTGGGCCGAATGGAATCGTGTCCGTTGCCCGTGGGGATTTAGACAAGCAGGCCGAAGTACCCGAATTTCGCCCGGCAGTGACTCTGTACGGACTCTCGGACGGTGTGGAAGCGACCCAGATGCACGGCGGGGTGGCGCCCGCTGGTTGCCTTACCCCCAGCGGCGAACTGTGGTTCCCCAGCAATCGTGGACCGGTGCGCATTTTGCCAGACCAGACGAGACCGGGTGTTTTGCCTCGGGTAGTGATCGAACAAGTGCTGGTTGACGGCCGCGAGGTGCGGAATTCAGGACATCTGGTCGTGCCACCGGGGGAAGGGAAGCTCGAGATCAACTACAGCGCCATCCGCTTGCGATCCCAGGAACGCATCCGTTTCCGCTGCAAGTTGGAAGGGTTTGATCGCGAGTGGACGGAAGCGCTAAGTACTCGGGCCGCTTACTACACGAGTTTGCCGCCGGGACAATATCAATTTCGGGTCCAGGCGTTTGAGATGAACATGCCGGAAAAGGTAACGGAAGCGTCCTTGCCCATTGAATGGCGCCCCCATCTGTACCGCACCGCATGGTTCCTGGCGCTATGCGCGCTGTTGATGGTTGGCGGCATCCTGCTCGTCCACCAGCTTCGGTTGCGGCAGGTGCACGCCCGGTTCGAAGCCGTGCTGGAAGAACGAAATCGTATCGCGCGTGAAATGCACGATACAATCATCCAGGGCTGCGCGGGCGCCTCGGCATTACTCGAGGCTGTGGTAGTACTCGAGCCAGAATCGAAGGGGCCGCGAAAAGATCTGCTGGACTCCGCGCGCCAACAGATTCGCGTCACTGTCGATGAGGCGCGGCAGGCAGTCTGGAACCTCCGCCAAAAGGGAACTGCTTCGCCTGAGATAACTCAGTTGCTGGGAAACATGGCCCAGCAAGTTGGCCATATGTCTCGCGTACCCGTGCGATTTGAGGCTTCAGGCAAGCCCTTGCCGCTCGACCGGACGGTGGAGTATGTGCTGTTGATGGTGGCGCGGGAGGCCGTCTCCAATGCCGTGCATCACGCCCAACCTGAGGAAGTGCGCATCAAGGTCAATTTTGACAAGGACAAAATGCGAATGCAGGTGGTGGACAATGGCAGAGGATTCAACCTGGACGAGGCCCTCGCGAGTCAGAGCTCCCACTTCGGGCTGGTCGGGATGCGCGAACGAATCGAGCACTTGGGGGGCCGCTTCGAGATTGAAAGTGCGCCGGGAAGCGGGACGCGCCTCTGTGTGGATGTGCCAGTGCGTCCTTCCGTCTCCTAATTCAAGGGCAGATGATATCCATGAACCCCGAACAAAGAACCCGCATCCTGGTGGTGGATGACCATCCGCTCCTGCGTTTGGGGGTCGCCGCAATCATCGACGCTCAATCGGACATGCGGGTCATCGCGCAAGCCGGGTCGGGGGAGGAGGCGGTACGGCTCTTCCGGAAGCACCGTCCCGATATCACGATGATGGACCTTCGCCTGCCAGGGATGAGTGGCCTGGAAGCACTGCGCGCCATCCGCCAGGAGGACCCTCACGCAAAGTGCCTGGTTCTCACCACCTACGAAGGGGATGAAGACATACATCAGGCCCTCGCCGCCGGCGCGCTTGGCTACATCATCAAAGGAATGTCGCACGAAACGCTCGTCGACGCATTGCGCCGGGTGCGTTCCGGATCTCTGTTTCTCCCGCCACCGGTGATGCGCAGTTTGGCGGATCGTACCCCAAACTTGGATCTGAGCCCGCGCGAGCGCGAAGTGCTTTCCCTGATGGTGCGGGGAGAGAGCAACAAAGAGATTGCCAACGAGCTCGGGATCACAGAGGCGACGGTAAAGTGCCATGTGAGCGTAATCCTGCAGCGGTTGGGCGTCAATGACCGTACCCAAGCCGTGATAGCAGCTCTCCAGCGTGGCCTCGAGCATCTCTAAGTCAAGCACTTCCCGCCGCATCGAAATACGACCTTAGTCGGATGACAAAGCTGCCCGCCAGCTATAAAGTCATAGGCGCCTGCGGCGAAACATCGCAAAAAGATTTGCGATTCTGAGTTGGCAGGCCTGTGCCGGTCGCCGCTGCCTACGGTCCAGCGATCTTAACGGCGGGCGACCCTCGGAGTGCTGTCGTACTTCCCTGTTTGGTTCCGGCTATGCCGGGTTAGGATTTTGGTGATGAGAGACAACCTTGGAGTCCGTTTGACGTTCGCGCTTCTGGCTGGCATCGGCGTCCTGTTCACCACTCCCTTCAGAGGACTGTGCCAAAATGCAGATTCATCCCTATTCATCGACGTAAGCCAACCTCCCGCTCCACCAGAACCTCTCCCCTTTGCAATCGGTGGACGAGCACCTGACGGACACGTGCTTTCGGCGAACAGCCGCTATTTAATGAAGGACGGAACTGCGTGGTTTCCCGTGATGGGGGAGTTCCATTTTTCGCGCTACCCCGAAAGTGGTTGGGAAGAAGAAATCTTGAAAATGAAAGCCGGTGGCGTGCAGATTGTTTCTACGTATGTCATCTGGATACACCATGAAGAGACTGAAGGTCAGTTTGATTGGACGGCTCAGCGCAACCTCCCTCGGTTTGTCGAATTCTGTGCGAAACACGGAGTTTACGTCTGGATCCGGATCGGACCGTGGGCTCACGGTGAGGTACGCAATGGCGGCCTTCCTGATTGGCTGATTCAGAAATGCCCCACGCGCCAAAATGATCCGGTCTATCTTCGCTATGTTCGTCGTTTCTATGAACAAATCGGCCAGCAAACGAAGGGATTGTTCTGGAAAGATGGTGGCCCCATTATCGGTGTTCAGATCGAGAACGAATATCACGAGCGTGGACCAGGCAAAGGGCCCGAGCACATGCTGACTCTCCTCCAGATAGCGCGCCAAGCAGGCCTCGACGCACCCTTTTATACCGCCACCGCCTGGGATGCCGCAGAAGTTCCGCCGCAGCAATTCCTGCCGGTGTTCGGGGGATATGCAGACGCTTTTTGGAGCCGTAGCGTGCAGGAACTGCCACCTAACGCGAACTACTTCTTCACCCCCATCCGGTGCGACGAAAATGTGGGCGGCGATCTGCGTTCAAAACGCCCGGACATTGACGCCCGTTTCGCTTCCTATCCTTTCCTGACGGCGGAGATGGGTGGTGGCATGGAGCTGTCTTATCACCGGCGGCCTCTGCTCAGTGCCGATGACGTAGCTGCCATGATCCTGGTGAAATTGGGCTCGGGCGTAACGTTGTACGGCTACTACATGTTTCATGGAGGAACGAATCCGGACGGCAAGCGCACAACTTTGCAGGAATCCCAGGCAACGGGTTACCCCAACGATCTCCCCGTGAAATCGTATGACTTCCAGGCTCCCCTCGGTGAGTTTGGCCAGATGAATCCTTCGTTTCGAGACCTGAAGACGTTTCACCTGTTCCTTGATGATTTCGGTTCCAGTTTGGCCACCATGACTCCGTATTTTCCTGAGCGCATGCCCGCCAGCAAAAGCGATACCGCGACTCCTCGGGTGGCAGCGCGGTTCCAGAAGGATCACGGCTTCGTCTTCATCAATAACTACCAGCGGAATTATCCGCTTCGCGCACGAAAAAATTTCCAGCTCCGCTTGAAAACAATAGCAGGAGAAATGAAAGTGCCGCGGCATGCGACGGAAATTCCGAGCGGGGCCTATGTCATGTGGCCTGTGAATCTCAATCTGGGTGGAACCGTGCTCGAGTATTCCACCGCGCAACTCCTCTGCCGATTGGGAGAACTCAATACTTATGTGTTCTTCGCCTGGCCGGGGTTGCCTGCGGAGTTTGCCTTCGAATCCGCTGTGGATGAAATTATCGAAGCTCCCCGTGCCAGAATCGAACGTGAAAATGGTCACGTCTTTGTCGACCGAGTCGAGCCCGGAAAGCAGACCGCCATACGCATCCGAAAGGTCGGGGGCCAGGAAATCCAGATCGTCCTACTCTCCAGAGGAATGGCCCGCGATGCGTGGAAGGCCAATCTGGCTGGCAGCGAGCGATTGTTGCTTTCTGCCGCTGACCTCTATTTCACTTACAACGCCGTACATCTCAGCAGCGTCGACCCCAGTCAGTTGAAGTTCGAGATTCTCCCGAAGCTCGATGTCACGCCGCCGGGATTCACCGCCTCCGGTCCTGATGGTCTCTTTGAGCAATACCAGACCCACGTGAAGCAAGAAAAGATTAAAGCGCTGGTCGAAAAACTCCGGGATGCGGACGTGCGCCCACCGGTTCGTATGGGCAAGGAAGTGGCCGAGGCGCCGGAGGCCGAGGCATTCCAGGGCGCCGCCGAGTGGAGCATTCAGGTTCCAACGATCACCTCTCCCGCAGTGCGAAATGTTTTTCTGCGAATCACCTACATTGGTGACATCGCCCGCGTCTATGCCGATGGCAAGCTGGTGGCCGACGACTTCTATAAAGGAACGCCCTGGCAGGTTGCGTTGCGCCAGCTTTCGGCCCAAGAAACCGACCCGACCCTGAAATTACAAATCCTCCCGATCCGGAAGGACGCGCCGATTTACTTGCCTGCCCGAAGCCGCATCTCTTTCCCTCCCTCTGGCCAAGTTGTTGAATTGAAGGAAGTTGAAGTAGTCCCGGAATACCAGGCCGTGGCCGAGTTGGGCAGGTGAGGGAGCCTCCAAGCGGAGAAACCCCTGCCACCCGGGCAGGCGGATAACAATCTCTTGCGAACACGAACGGCCTCCCGTAATGCAACAAAAATCGATGCGCGTTATCGGTAATCCTACTTTAGGCTGATTTCAACCAGGTGCTGAATTCGTACCGTGGAGAGGAAAAGGAGGGTCAACATGCAGTCTTCAACAAGCAAGTTCTTGCAAGCCACAATCCTGCCCTTGATCTTGTTGCTGGCGCCCGCAGCGTCCGCTCAGGTCGCCAGCTCAAGTTTGACCGGGCAGGTGGTCGACACAACCGGTGCGACCATCCCAAAGGCAACCGTCACCGCGCAGAACGTCGCTACAAGTCTCGCTCAATCAACTACGACCGATGTGGAAGGCATTTACTTAATTCCTGCCTTGCCCCCGGGCCAGTACACGCTCAAGGTCGAAGCTCCGGGGTTCCGCGGCTATGTCCAGTCGGGAATCGTGCTGACGGTGAGCCTCACGACTACGCAAAACGTTGTCCTCCAGGTTGGAAAACAGACAGAGACCATCACCGTCACCGAAAGCGCGGAGGCGATCAATACCACCTCCGCCGAGTTGGGAGCGACCGTCAACCAAACCACCGTTACGCAACTTCCACTCAATGGCCGCGACCCATCGAGCCTCGTCCTTCTTGCTCCCGGCGTGACCAACGTGCTGAATTCGAACGGTTACATCCAGCCGGGTTTTTCCTTCCCCACGGAGGCAGGCGCCTCCGCCAGCGGCGGGCGTCAGGGCAGCACCTACTATTTGCTCGATGGCGTGCCGAACATGGACAACTATCTGGGCCTCGATGCGCCGTTTCCCAACGCCGACGCCACGCAAGAGTTCCGCGTGATCACCAACAACTTCGATGCGCGTTACGGCTTTGCGCCTGGCGCCGTGGTCAGTATTGAGACCACATCCGGCTCGAATCGTCTCCATGGGAATGCGTTCGAGTTTTATCGTGACAAGACCCTCAATGCCGCCAACCTCTTTTCTAATGCCGTGGACCCGCTCCATCGAAACCAGTTTGGCGGCTCGTTGGGGGGACCCATCCTGAAAAACAAGCTCTTTTTCTTCGCCAACTATCAGGGCACCCGGTCCTCCAGTGCCACCACGGCGAATTACGCGCAGACGCCTACTGCCGCAATGCTGAATGGAGATTTCAGCGGGATCTGCTCGCCCGCGCCTTGCACTTCGGAAACTCTCAACGCGCCCTTTGGGCCTGCCAACGGCAAGTTCAACCAGATTGATCCTTCCCTGTTTAATCCGGTATCGGTAACCATTACCAAAACCGGGCTGCCCCTCGGGCAGCAATCCAATGGAGCCCTCTACTACGCTGGGGCTACCATCATCAATAGTTTCAACGAATATACCGCCAAGTTGGACTACAATATTTCCGACAAACAGCGCGTTTCCTTGCGGAGTTTCGTCAATTACTTCACACAACCTTCCGGCGATGTGAACGGCAACATCCTATCCGTTCTCATTTTGAGTCCTTGGAGTTACGCGTTCAATGAGCGCATGGAATATTACAACGAAGTGTTGACCCATACCTGGACGCTCAACCCAACGACTATCAATACGTTCTCCCTCTTCTGGACGCAGATGTCTGCTCACAACGCCGCGGCGACCAACGACAGCAGCGGCCAGCCCATGTGCTGGTCCCGCTACATAAACATTAACGAGCTCGGCTGCTATTTCGAAGGCTTCAACGTCAACGGCCAATTTCAAACGGGCTGGACCGAGCCTTCCCAGGAAGTTCGCACCACCTATGGCCTCTATGACACGTTCTCCAAGACGCTGGGCAAACACTTCTTGTCGTTTGGGGCGGACTTGCAGCATCAGTTCGCGGAAGAGTTGACGCAGTATCCGACGCAGCCCATCCTCACCTTTTACAACACCTTTACCGGGAACAGCTTGGCCGACTTCCTGCTCGGCGACTTAGGTAATTATCAGCAGGGCGCGGGCGAGATCTCTCGAGTGGCAGGCTGGCAGCCCGGCTTTTTTGCGCAAGACCAGTTCAGGCTGCGGCCTAACCTCACGCTCACCTACGGCCTCCGCTGGGATCCGAATATCCCTCCCTCGACCGGCGGACGGGGCGCCGCCTTCGTTGCCGGAGATCAAAGCACCGTGTTTCCCAATGCTCCCGCCGGCTTGGTCTTCCCAGGCGACAAGGGCGTGACGAACGGGCTCATGCCGACAACCTACGCCTATTGGGAGCCCCGTTTGGGTGTGGCGTGGCAGCCCTCCTCCCTCTCCCGCACTTCTATACGCGCGGGCTTAGGCACATTCACTTCACCCCTGATGTATTCGATGTACAACCACACCGCCGATATCGCTCCGTATAGCCCGTACTACAACTTCTATGCCTCAACGGCGGGAGGCCCCATTTCCTTGGATAACCCTTGGTCCTACTTTCCTGGAACTGGCGGCGTGAGTCCGTTCCCGCCGTTTGCTTCACCGAGTTACAAACCGCCAGCATCCAGCACTTTTTCGACGCCAATTTCCCTTCCGATGATTTTCGAGAATAATTTCCACGTGGGAACTACGCAGAGCTGGAACCTCTCCATCGAGCATGAGTTTGGCTTCAATACGCTGGTTCGCGCGGCTTATGTCGGCAGCCAGTCGTATCACTTGTCAACCATCGACGACCTAAACCCGGGTATCTACGCCAACGGTGGCAACCGCACAACCTACCCCAACTTTGGCCAGATCCTGACGGATTTGAGCAACGGCACGGCCAGCTACCACGCCTTGCAACTCACGGTCGATAAGCGGGTTTCGCATGGACTCCAGTTCCAGTCCAACTTCACCTGGTCGAAGGCAATCGATGATTCGTCGTCGGGGAATATATCCTTCAGTGAGACCGGCAACGCGCTGCCCGATCCTTTCAACATCACCTACAACCGGGGCATCTCGGACTTGAACTTCCCCTTTATTTGGGTGTCCAACTTCGTTTACACCACGCCCTCTCTTTCACGCCAGAACCCGTTCGTCAAGCAGGCGCTGGGCGGTTGGGAACTGACCGCGATCGTCACCCTGCAATCGGGAAATCCTTTTAGCATCGCGAGTGGCGCCAACAATAACTCCGGTACACAGCAATATAACGACCGTGCCGATTTTGTGTCTGGCCAAGCTTTCGACATGAAGCAGGGCCCCAAATCGCACTGGCTCAACGAATACTTTAACACCGCGGCCTTTGCCAACAATGCCCCCGGTACTTTCGGAGACACGGCCCGAAACATGTTCACGGGGCCATACAAGAACACGATGGACCTGGGCATCTTCAAAGACTTCCCGATTGTCGAGCGTTACAGCCTGCAGTTCCGCTGTGAGATGTTTAATGGTCTCAACCACCCGAGCTACAGCACACCCGGTGGCACCGTGACATGGGGCAACTTTGGCGAGATTACAGGCCTCGCCGTTAATCCTCGCGTTGTGCAGTTCGGAATGAAGTTCACGTTCTAGCGCTCGTCAACAGCTCACGGGCTGTTGAAAAGGACCCGCTTTATCCTCCGGCGGGTCCTTTTTTTTCAGCACCGAAACTAGCGGTCCCGGAGCTCCCTGGCGGGAAAGAAGATGCGGTCAGCCCGAGGTGCTAGTGTCCTGTCATACTTAGGTATTGACAGGCCCCGTGCGCTCACCACACCCTTGCCCCCTCCTCTGAGAGGAGGGGAGTTGGCGGGCTGGGTCCCCTTCTTGGTAAGGAGGGGGCAGGGGGTGGTTGTTGTAAACAACCAGGCGGGAGGCACACTAGACTGCCTCCTCCACGAGCAATCGCTGATCGGCCGTTACTTCGCCCAGTCTTTGCACGCTTCCGGACGGCCAACGAATTTCTACCGTTGCTTTGTCATCCGCATCGAGTCCAAAGTGCACGGTGAGGTCCTTGCTGGAGGCATAGCCGACAGAGTTGGTTAGGCAGCGAGTCTGTGTGCGGCTGGCGGACTTGCATGTCACCTGTGCGCCGATTGCGGATCGGTTGCTGCGCTTCCCCTTAAGCTGCAACTGAAGCCAGTGCCGCTCTGGGCTCCGGTTCCACCACAACTCGATGGGCTCGTTCAGTGCGGTCACGGCCATGTCGATCCGTCCGTCACGGTCAAAATCCGCGAAAACCACGCCCCGGTGCAGGCGCGGTGTTGCGAAGTCCTGGCCTACGCTCTCCGATACGTCGGTAAACTTACCGCCCAAATTTCGAAAAATGCGGTTTGGCTGAGCGTCGGGGGTATCCAGACCGCCGCCGGCAACGAACAGATCCAGCCAACCGTCGTTGTCGAGATCCACCAGGCCACAACCCCAGCCATTCCAGGACCGGCTCAATCCCAGCAACCCAGTGCTGGCGCTTCCATCATCAAAAACAGCGTCGCCACGATTCAAGAAGACCTCCCACGTCTCGTTCCGCAGGCCGGTCATGACCAAGTCCGGCCGGCCATCCCCGTCAATGTCGCCGAAATCCGCACCCATACCGGAGATGTTGCGGCCGTCCCCGTTGTAGGCGACCCCTGCTTCGATTCCGATCTCCGTAAACCCGTGGCCGGTAGAGCGCAGCAGCAGGTTGCGCGCATTGTCATTCGCAACGAAAAGTCCGGGGCGGTGGTCTCCGGCAAAGTCGGCCATCGCAATCCCCATGCCCTTGCCCAAAAGATCGGGAAAGCCGTCCTTGCGCGTAACTTCAGTAAAAGTTCCATCACCATTGTTGTGAAAAAGCTGCATCGATTCCGCGCGGTAAAGATCCGGGTGGCAATACACGCGCGAGGCGGTCGCCAAGCCGCCACAAACCGGGTCTGTCCCCGCTTCCCAGTCGCAATAATTGGAAATGAAGAGATCCAGCCACCCGTCGTTGTCGTAATCGATCCAGGCGGCAGCAACCGACCACATTTTTTGGTTTGCCGGGAGATTCAGCCCCGCTTTTTCCGTAACCTCGGAAAACGTTCCGTCGCCATTGTTCCGGTAGAGCTGATTCCCGTGTACTCCCACCACAAACAGGTCCTCGTGACCATCATTGTTATAGTCGCCGACCGCGACGCCCATTCCGTACCCACGACCCGCCAGGCCCGCTTTCGCTGTGACATCGGTGAAGGTTCCGTCCCGGTTGTTCTTGTAGAGACGATTCCAGTACTCCGGGCCAGTTTTGGTGAGCGAAGGTAAAGATGCGCCATTCACGCAGAAAAGATCCGGCCAACCGTCGCCATCAAAATCAATCACGCCAAGTCCGCCGGGCATGGTTTCTACCTGATACCTGCGTCCTCGCGCGTCATTCCGGAGCACAAAATCCAGCCCGGTTGACGGTGCGCCTCGCTCCAAGCGGATGGGCCCTTCGGTTGCGCCCGACCATCCGAGATGGCAAGCCACGCCCCAAGCGCCGAGGCTCGCAGTGCTCCGCAGAAAACTCCGCCTACTGGTGATCATCTGGACTTTTCTGGCCCCGTGCCTGAAAGCTATCGGCAAGCCTGCTCGCCTCAGCAGCGGCAGCCTTCGCTTCTTCCACGCGGCCCAGCTTGCGCAACGCCCCTGCCAATTCCGCGTGCAATGCACCCTTTTCATCGGGGTAACCCGCTGCCAGCGCGGGCTGCAGATAGCGGACAGCCTCGTCCGGCCGGCCGGATTGTGCGTAGGCCGTCCCCATCTGCACTCGGGCCCAGGCATTCGTGGGATTCATGGCGACCATCTTCTTCAAGACCGCGAGCGCTTCAGCATAGTCCCTCTCACTCATGGCAACCAGGGCCAGACGTCGCAGAGCGAGCATGCGGTGCGGATCCCCCGCCAGGGCATCGTTCGCGGCCTGTTTGGCACGGGCCATATCCCCCAGGGCTAAGTAAGCCTCGGCCAGCCTTTCCGATAGATCCGCATCCTTGGGTCTCAGGCGCTGCGCCTCGGCGTACTCCGCCGCTGCGGCGGCAGCATCGTCCTTCATTCTCAACAGCATGTCGCCGCGGAGTCGATGGATCGCCGCCTCGTTGCCTTCCAACCTTAATTGCGCAGCGGCACGCCCCGCTTCGGCCCCGTAGCAAATCTCCAACCAGAAGCCAGCCGTCTCTGCTCCATCCTTCAGTCCGCGTTCCAACGCTGGAATGGCTTGTGCGCAATCCCCAATTTCGCCGAGCGCCGCCCCGCGACGGAACCACGCGGCAGTTTGGTCCGCAGCCGGTGGAGGCACCGCAGCCAACTGTTCCCAGCGTTCCTCCGCGAAGAGCTGTTCGGCGCTCTGACCCACGCCAGCTTTCGGCGATACGGTTGCCGCCACGCAGTTGGTGGAACGTTCGCGAACGCACTGCCAGAGGGACCCGTCTGCGTCGTGATCGGGTAAGAGACCCCGCGGCCATGCAGCGATGGCTCTTCGAAGTGCTGCCGGGGAGCGCTCTCCCACAGCACGCAGACGGGCCTCCGCTTCGGGCCAGTTCCCAGCGGCCGCTTCCATCAAGGCTTCCAGTTGCCAAGTGGTGGAAGCTGTGGGTTGTCGCTCGTGCGCGATCTTCAAGCTTTCCTCCGCGTCTGAACGCATGCCAAGCTGCACCTGCGCCACTCCGAGTTCACCCCAGATTCCCGGTTGCTCCGGGTTTTTCGCCGCGGATTGCCGAAGTAAATTCTCCCGAGGCTTTGTTCCATCCTCCATGCCTTCGGCTTCGACCCTGAGCACAACGGCCGTGCGCTTTTCTGTACCCCGTAGCCAAGTGCCCAGAGCGCGGAATCGCTCCAAACCGAAGTCCGCCCATCCCAGTAATGTTTCCTCGGAATGCGGTGCGCGTGAAACAGCGGCCTGAAAGGATTCCGCTGCGCGCGCAAAGTCGCGCAGTGCCGTCTGCGCCTCCCCAAGGTAGCCCATCGCCGCTGCGTCGTTGGGATTCACTTCCGCAGCTACTTGGAGAGGGTCAATCGCTTCTGCCGGACGCCCGGTACGCAACAGATCCACGCCCAAGAGCAAATTAGCCAAGTAATGCCGCGGAGCAAGTTTTCTTGCCTGCTCGAGCGCGGGAATTGCGCCCGCATAATCTGCCTGTTGGCTCAGGGTTACGCCTTTTTTCAACAGAACTTCGAAGTCTGTTTGCGTCGCGGTCCGCGCAACCAGACAGAAAGCGAACATCGGGATCAGGCAGATACGTCTGAAGCGCACAAGCATGTGTCAATCATAACGCCCGGTCGGCAGGGGCAGTGAAAAAACATTCCGGCCGACGCGTCTTTTGGATTGCGGATTTCACGGCCGTGGGCCATTCTTTCTATACCATGCTGTTGAGCAACAGCAATCCTACCCAGGTAGGATTACTGCAAGAAAACGGTCCTGTACGATTCTGGGCAACATGCCCGTTTGCTTGAATCGATGATAGCGGATTCGACCCGTGTCCTGTACTCGGGACGCGTCAGGGGAGTTGCGGATCTCCGGTTCCCCGTTCAAGAACCGCAAAACAGCGGCAGCATGACGCAGCAATGGCAAATCGTTCCGGTTCACTAGGATTGGCTCGGCCCAACGCGAGGAGCGATGCCCAGCGGAGGTGGAACGGTATGAGGAAGATCATAGCATTTGCTTTTTTGTTGGCGGTTTGGCCGGGATTCTCCCGTGCGCAGGTTCGAAGGTCAGAATACGCGATTGGCGCGGACCTGTCGTTCGCGAAGGCGGCCGAGGATGGCGGTCGCATATTCAAAGACGGCGGCAAAGCGGAGCCGGTTCTCGAAATCCTGCGGGATCACGGATACAACTGGGTGCGCTTGCGGTTTTTCCATACGCCCAAGGAGTTGCCCAATAATCTGGAATACACGATTGCGCTCGCGGAAGCCGCTAAGAAACTCGGCTTTCATGTTCTGCTCGACTACCATTACTCGGACACCTGGGCCGATCCGGGGAAGCAGTTCCTGCCCAAGGCGTGGGAAGGCATGCCTCACGCTCAGCTTGTCGACGCGGTGTTCGAATACACCAAGCAAACGATTGCGGCATTCGAGCATGCCGGTGTCCTTCCCGACATGGTGCAGATTGGCAACGAAATTATAAACGGCATGCTCTGGCCGGATGGCCGCCTGCCCGGCAACTGGGATAACTTCGCCGATCTTGTGAAAGCCGGGATCGCCGGTGTTGAAGCGGGAAAGGGAAATGAGCCGCGCCCAAGAATCATGATCCACATAGACCGCGGCGGCGACAAAATTCGAACCAAGGACTTCTTTGACAAGCTCAATTCATATCACCTGAACTACGACGTCATCGGACAGTCCTACTACCCGTGGTGGCACGGAAGCTTGAACGACTTACGTGAAAACATGATTTTTATGGCGCAAGAGTACAAGAAGGACATCATCCTGGTTGAGGTCGCCTACAACTGGAAAACCGCTGAGTACCTGAAACGGCCGCCACCCTTTCCCGAAACTCCGCAGGGACAAAGAGAGTTTCTGGAGGAAGTAAATCGTGTTGTGCAAGAGACGCCGGGCGGGCTCGGCAAGGGCGTCTTCTGGTGGGAGCCTGCGGTGAGCGGGCCGCTTGGTTCGCGAAGCTTTTTCGATGATGACGGCAATGCGCTGCCGGTAATTAGGGTTTTCGATAAGTTTACGAGGCATTAGCGCTGGACGTAAGAAGCTGTTTGCGGTCGCTGGGTTGGTTCTCGGTTTTAGAATTCATAATTCAGAATGTTTCCCACCCCCGTTGGTTCAGCAGGCAGTAGGCAATGAAAGCTGTGGCGCTCAAAGCGCAGGAAGGCTGAAAGCTGATAGCTGATAGCTGAGAGCCGAGAGCTGAAAGACACAAAGAAAACGCGCTTTCTTCTCAGTTCGGCGCGCCTCTGTGTCTGTGTGATGAGTCTGTATGAGCTTCCATCGAGTTGCTTTCCTGTTAGAAAGACCGGATAATCTGTGCGGTCCGACCCAAGACAACTAAATTCAAGAGGAGGAGCGCCATGCCTCGAAACAGTGAAGCAAGCAAAGGGAACGCTTACAAGGCGTTATTGCAAAGGATAATGCTTTTTCTAGCCGTGCTGGTTATTGCCCGCTTCGTGTTGGAAGTTACCGGTACGCCCGCGGCAGTGACTCGCTACCTTTCGAGCACCGCCGGCTTGGTTCTCGCGGCTATATACCTTGCCGCTATAGCGCCATTGAAAAGAGGTATGCTGAAGTTTTCCCAACTCTTTCTGCCCGCCTTGGTGTTGTCCGCCTGGACGGTAGGCTGGGTGATTCTGGCCACCTTGGTCTCCGGCGTGTTTCGCCTGGAGCGGAGCCATTTTGCGGGAAGCGCGGATTACGGGAGCTGGGGGCACCTGGGCTATCACATCTTTGAGCACCTGGTCGAGATTGGTGTTCTCTTCGTTGTGGTGCTCGTCCTCATGGCTTTGGTTCACCTCCTGTGGCGCTGGCCAGTGACGGTTGGGCCAGGAGTGATCTTAGGCGCGTTGGTCATTATCCGTTACTGGTCAGAGGCGATGGGAATGCCCTGGTCGAGCACTGCCGCTTGGAGCTCCACGGTGGGGATTCTGATTGCCGGTTTCTATTTGGGGGGCGTTGGGCCCCGCCTGGGGTTGGCCGGGGCCCGACAGCTTCTCGTCCCGGCGCTGGTGCTTGGTTGGACATGGAGGCTGTGGGTCTTCATCGCTACGGTGGTGAGCGCCCTCCTGCCCTTTTATAAGACCCACTTCTTCGGTCCCTCCAGGGCCAACTTGCCGGTGCGACTGCTGGGATCCTTGGCCGGTACCGTAGTGGAAGGCTTTATTGCGGGGTTAATCGTCTGGGGAATTGCATCCTGGATCGCTTCTGCCACTCGTGAAGCTACAGATTAGCTTCGTGATATCGAAATAGAAATTCTGGCTGGAAATTAAATGGGGTATGAAATGGCAGACACGTCCGGCAATGCTACGGCCCTGCGCAACGGGCAGCCGGCTGCTGCCACCCGCATGTTGTTCAAGCTGCGCTGGGCCATATCCGAGCAAGGCTTTGGGGAGTAGACTTTCCGCTATGTCGGATTGCGGGGATTATTTCAACTTTGCGTACTCCGCCTTGGCTTCCTTCAGGATGGGGATGTCGGGGTCGGCGTCTTTCCACAGCGTGAGGAAATCCTGATACGCGGCACGGGCTCTGGCCGTGTCGCCCTGCGTGGCGTAAGCACGCGCCAGTCCGAGGCGAGCCAGCGCACCTCAGGGAAAGTTCATCACCAGTCCTCGGTGGTCGATGAATTTCTGGAATTCCGCTGCCGCTGCGCTGCCGTCGTGGAGCATGAGATAGGCTTCCCCACGCAAATAAACGGGCGCGAGGTTCGAAGCCCCGCCAAGTTCGACCGTGCTCGCCGCCTTCAATAGTTCGATTGCCCGGTTCGGGTCTTTGCCTTCCAGGGCGACCCCAGCCCGGATGGTGGGCAGCCAATACCTCTGCACCAGGGTGTCCAGCGGGAAGGTCTTGTCGAGTTCGGCCGCCAGCTTTTCCGCCCCTGCCGTGTCGCCTGCCCGTGCCAGGGCCAGCGCCGCCATGGCCCGAACATCGCGGTTCGGGGCCAGCTTCAGCGCCGCATTGGCCTCGGCACGCGCCTGCTCCCGGTTTCCCGCTTCCACCTCGCGCAGCGCTGCCGCCGCCTGATAGGCTGCGGCCGCCTCTTTAGCGTCGTTGTGCTGGGCTGAATCCATCGCCCGCCCGGTCAGCTCGTGCGCGTTCTTCAGCTTGCCGTACCAACCTTCCGTGTCCGCTTGCTCGGCCAGCAACATGTCTTCCGCGCCCGGCTTGCCCATGGCGGCTGAGGCCAATTGCGCCATCTGCGCCGCATCGCCCTTCAGAAAAGCCAACTGGTAGCGGTTCGCGAGCAGAGCCTCGTTCTCCAGCTTGCGCTCCTGCGCCTGCTTGTACACCGCCTCCGCCTCATCCAGCCGGTTGAGGCTCATGTAGGCCTGACCGAGGTTGAGATAGTTGGCCCCAGCATTTGGCTCCAGGCGCAGCGCCTCTCGAAATTCCTCCAATGCCTTTTCCCAGTTTCCTAGGTAGGTGGAAATACATCCCAGCTGATTGCAAGGCACGGCGTCTCTCGGGTAGGTCTGCTGCCACAGCTCGAAGATCTGCGCCGCCTTCTCCAGCTCTCCCGTCCCAAACTGGTAGTAGTCCCCCTCGATGCCGAAGCGTTCCCGTTCGCTTACCTTCTCCCGCAGGTCGTAAGCCTTGCGTGCATTTTCGGCCGCCCGCTGCGCTTCGTTTAGGCTCGAGTAGAGACCCGACATGGTGGCGTAGACCCTGGCAAAATTCGGATCAAGGTCCACCGCCCGCTTGTAGAAAGGCAGAGCGGCTGTTTCCCCTTTCGCATATTCCGTCTTTACTCCCAGGCTGTAGGCTTTCAGCGCCTCCAGGGATGGCGTGGTCGCCTCCTCCACCGGCGTGGCGTACTTCTGCACCGAGCTGAGCGACTCGCCCAGCTTGCCGCGCAAGCTGACCGCCGCGTCGTCCAGAGCCTTGAGCACCGCTTCCTTGCCCGCCGCCTGCTCCTGCGCCTCCGCCAGCACGTCCCCCGTGTTGCAGTTCACCGCCTTCAGGCCAATCACGTACTGGCTGCCCAGCCCCGCAATCGAGCCGGTCAGCATGGCCTTGCTCCCCGTGCGCTGGCAGACCTCGTGTGTGACCTCCGGCGTCAGCCGGTCACCAGCGGGACGGCCCATCAGCTTCAATGTCTCGTTCACCCTGCGCTCAGACACCAGGGCGAGAAAGGGCGATTGCTCAAGCTGCACCGAGAGCCCCTGTTTGAGCGTGTCGTCGAATACGCTGTCACCGGTCTTGTTGTCCAAATCGGAGAGGACGATGGTGTCCTTGTCGGTCAGGCGGGCCGTGGCCTGGCGCGAGCGGAAGTAGAGCGTTCCCCCGATGGCAGCCGCGACAAGCAGCAGGGCGGCGGGAACAAGAACCTTCCAGCGTTTTCGTAGGGCCCCTGCTCGTGGGCGCTCCCGCCCCGGCGGGACGGGCACCCGCCGCGGCGGGCCCGCCCCTACAGCGGGCGAGACGCCCGCGCTCCGCCCGGATTCCGTGTCGCGCTTCAGGCGCTTCAGGTCGGCGCATAGCTCGGCGGCGCTCTGACAGCGCAGGTCGCGATCTTTCTCCAGCGCCTTGTTGATGATACGTTCCAACTCGGCAGGACACTCGGGATTCAGCCGCACTGGTGGGGTCGGGGCCTGGGTGAGGATGGCCGTGAAAATCATCGCGGAAGTGTTGCCCGTGAAGGGCTGCCTACCGGTCGCCATCTCATACAGCACCGCGCCGAAGCTGAAGAGGTCCGTGCGTGCATCGAGCTCTTCTCCTCGCGCCTGCTCGGGCGACATGTAGGCGATGGTGCCCATCACCTCGCCCGGGCTGGTTAATTGCTCCTCCACGGTTCCGTAAGTCGCGGTTGGCACCTCTTGCAGGGCTTCTTTCCCCAGCCCCCGTCTTTCCGGCGTCAGCTTGGCCAAACCAAAGTCCAGGACCTTCGCCTGGCCACGCTGGGTCACGAAAATGTTCGCTGGCTTGATGTCGCGGTGGATGATCCCTTTCGAGTGGGCAGTGTCCAGCGCATCGGCAATCTGGATGGCAAGGTCGAGCAGGGTATCGATTTGTAGGGGCGAACGGCGTTCGCCCTGCTCCGTTGGGCGCGTGCCGCGCGCCCCTACATCCACCAAATGCTTCAGCGTCTGCCCTTCCAGGAATTGCATGACGATGAAGGGCTGGCCTTCGTGTTCGCCGATGTCGTGGATCGTGCAGATGTTGGGGTGGTCGAGAGCAGAAGCCGCGCGCGCCTCGCGCTTGAGCCTCTCCAGGGCCTCATGATCCTTTGCCAATTCCTCGGGCAGGAACTTGAGCGCCACGAAGCGGCCGAGCTTGGTGTCCTTGGCCTTGTAGACCACGCCCATGCCGCCGCCGCCCAGCTTCTCCAGAATGCGATAGTGAGAAATGGTCTTGTCAATCATGCGAGGAACCAGCCGCTGCACGCCATCTTAGGCTGCGTTTGCAGCTAAGTCAACGCGATAGCATTATCCGCGACAGTTCAAGTAGCGGAAGGCGCTGAGCCGGCTCTTGCGTCGCCGTGACAGAGCGTCTCCGAATTATTGGAAGTATTTGACAAGGTGCCACCACGCCCCCTAAAATCACTCCCGTAATCGAGGTTCACTTCAAATCAAGGTTTGGAGGAAGTAAGCGCCGCCCGGTTCTCGGGTCACCTGCCATGCCTCCTGCTAAAACCGTAGGCAAAGTCGGGATCGTCGAGAGCGACGTCGAGGAATGCTCCAAGATCGCTTCCGCGCTTAGGCGGGCTGACTTTGAAGTGCTGGAAGCCAACGACTACGACGGGGCGTACGAGATGCTCCGCGAACGCCAACCGGACGTTCTCCTGCTCGAACTCAAAACTTCCCCGCAAGGTATTCGAAAGTGCCTCGAGCTTCTCGAGGAACTGGAAGAGAGCGAACTTGATACGGTGGTCATCATCCTCAGCGAAGACAGCACGAAATCTACAGCGCTGCGGGTGATGCACGCCGGCGCTTATGACTACTTCCAGAAGCCCGCCGATCCTGACGTGCTGCGCATCATCATCCTCCGCGCCATCGAGAAACTCCAAATCGAGCGGGAGCACCTCATCCTGCGGGAAGAACTGCGCCGCAAAGACGCGCTCGGCGACTTACTGGGTTCGACTGAGGCCATGAAAGGTTTGTTCGACACCATCCGGCGGGTGGCGCGCACCTCAACGACCGTGGTGATTCGCGGGGAAAGCGGCTCCGGCAAGGAGCTGGTGGCACGCGCCATCCACGAGGCCAGCCAGCGGCGCGACCGGCCGTTCGTCAGCGTCAACTCCGCCGCCCTCCCGGAAACCCTGATGGAGGCCGAGCTTTTCGGGTATGAGAAAGGGGCCTTCACCGGGGCCGTTGCCACCAAAGAGGGGCGGATCGAGCTGGCACACCGCGGCACACTCTTCCTGGATGAGATCGGGACACTAAGCCTGCCGCTTCAGAGCAAGCTCCTTCGGGTCCTCGACGAACACGCCTTGACGCGCCTGGGGGGAAAGAAATCCATCAAGGTGGATTTCCGGCTGATAAGCGCTACCAACGAGGACCTCGAGAAGGCGGTGCGCGAGCGCCGCTTCCGCGAAGACCTTTACTACCGCATCCACGTTATGCCGCTTTTTGTGCCTCCTCTCAGGGAGCGCGTGGATGACATCCCCCTGCTCGTCGAGTACTTCATCAAAGTTTACTGCGCGGCGAACCATTGGCCCCCAAAGCAAGTGGCCGATGAGGTGATGGAGGCCATGAAACGTTACCCGTGGCCGGGGAACGTTCGCGAGCTCGAGAACCTGGTTCAGCGCCTGGTGGTCATGACGGATGAAGATATCATCCCGCTGAAACAATTGCCTCGCGACATCCGCGAAGCTGTCCCTCAATCGTCAGCCGATGGATTTCGCCTCCCCGACTCCGGCATCCGGCTGGAAGAAGAGTTGAAAGCCTTCGAGAGGCGTTGGGTTGAGACGGCGCTCAAGGAAGCCAAGGGGGTTAAAGTTGAGGCCGCTCGCCTGCTTGGGCTCAACAAAGACAAGATGAAGTACCTTTGCCGGAAACACGGGATCTAGCAGCATGCTGGCAAAGCGTTTTGGCATGCCTTTCACACGGAAGTCAGGAAGCAGAAGGTAGGTAGTAGATGGGGGAAGAACCCCAGCCTCCAGTCCCCAGCCCCTAGCACCGTTCTTTCAAGCCACCACGGACCCACCGCGGCGGGACGACGGACGACACTTAAGGGGAATAAATACCCTAGGGGTAGGAATTACCCCTCTGCTTTTTCCTCGCACCACAATTTACTTCCGTAGCGGCTACAAATGCACGCCGCAACTTATTGAAACCACGGGGCACGAGCCCCGGCCCAGAAAAATTTTCAGATTGGTGCGCAACGTGCAGTCTCCATAAGCGAAAAGGCGGAAGCGAACAAAGCCAGCCGTCCAGATCGAGGATCAAGCATGCCGGAAAAGAAGAAGCAAGTGAAAGCAGCGCCCAGGATGGATCTCAAGAAGACCCTCCAGGGAACCAGGAAGGTTGGCGAAACAAAGCTGATGGTGACGCATCCCGGGACTTCGTGAGGCCTGGGTACTGCTAGCCGTGCGGCCGCAAGTTCAGAAGTTCTTTATCGATGACCGCCACAGGGGTGTGGCGTAGCACAAATCAAAAGAAGGGAGAATAAAACCATGGCAGAGAAGAAGAAGGTAAAAGCTGCCCCCAAGAAAACTCTGAAGGGCAGCAAGAAGCTGGGCGAAACAAAGCTGATGATACATCCCCCGACCCATTAGGCCTGGATACTGCCGCCTGGGCGCGAGAGACCTGCTCTTGCGCCCAGCGGTGGTCTGTTATGCTGTCGCATTGCGCCGGGAGCAATCACCAGATGAGGCTGCGTACCCCTCGCCACCCCGCGCGTAGCGCCCGTATGGCCACCGGATAGCGCTTCCCATAGATCCGCGCCGTTCCGGTCATTCCTTCCTTTAGCCCGCCGTTAGGATTGGGGAATTCCATTACAACCTCGAAAAAGTTGGTCAGTTCCTGACCCTTGCGTTCAACCTTGTTGGGCTCTGCCAGGGGGCGTTCGGAAGAGGCGGCCGGCATGATCTGGCGAATCGTTCCCGAAAAGGTCTGGAAGGGATAGCTTCGGAGTTTCAGCCCGACCGCCGCACCCTGGTGCACATCCTCAAGTTCCCAGTCCCGCACCAGCACTCGCGCGCGCATAGCCTGGCGGTCCACAAGAAGAGCCAGCGGCTCCCCTTCAGTCAAGTATTCGCCCACCCGCTGCTCGATTTGTGGGGTGGCGATTACCCCCGTGAAAGGGGCGCGCAGGACCAACTGTTCGCGCTTCCGGTCGGCTTCCGCCTTTTCGGCTCCCAGACGCTGGATTTCCTGGAGGTATCTCTCGCTGGCGCCGAAATCCGAGCGGGCCAAGGCTGCCCGCTGGGAGCTTTCGGCTAAACTCAACTGACTGGCAACTATCTCGGCCTGGGCTTCAATCTCTGGGTTGTGTAGCACGGCCAGCACTGAACCGGTCGGGACGGTCTCACCTTCCCGGACGGTTACCTCGCGGACCAAACCCGAGACCGGGGTCTTCACCTCCAGCCTCCTTTGAGGTTCCAGCAAAAAATCCGACGTTGTCTTGACCGCCGTGGGCGGAAGGAAGAGCACAAGAAGCGCCGCGGCCCCTGCCACTGGTTGCCACCAAGTCATCCTCCATGCCATGAACTCCTCCTTGAGTTTTTGCAAGTGAGCCCGCACCGCAGTCTGCCATTGCCCGAGCCGCTTGCGGAATGCGAAGCACAGCACTCCAACGGTTGCGAGGTGCCCCCAGGCGCCTAGCCAGCCTATAAAGGCGTTGTCCACAAATCCCAGCAATAACAAGAGGATCAGCAGGGAGTAAAGCCCCGCCGAGAAACCGTACGCCAGAAAAATCCGCTGCTCCCTGCGGCTGGCCGGGGGCAGTTCGACTGCCTGACGAAGCACGCTGCGTCTTAACCAAGCCGCGGAATATGCAAACGATTGCTCACGAAGGTTATCAACCTGGAGGTACTGGCTCAGCACGTAGTAGCCGTCGATCTTGAGCAGCGGGTTGAGTTGAAAAAAGCCGATCACACCGCTCATCAGAGCGAACTGGTACGTCAGGTCGCCGGCCACGGAGCCCGGCGGCGATAAGGCCCAAACGAAGAGGGCAAAGCAGCACTGGAGCAGGGTGACCCATATCCCCGCAATGATCGTCCAAATGCGCTGCGAAGTCTTGGCGAAAACGTGCATGTCGGTGCAATCGGTGTAAAAGGACGGAGAGAAATACAAAAGCATGAAGCCCATGTGGTGCACTTCGCCGCCGAAGTGCTTGCAGGCCAGGCCGTGAGCGAACTCGTGAGGTCCGACGATGATAAACAACATCAGCCACATAACCAGGAGGTCATAGCCGCTCTTATGTCCAGGACCGTAGATCGCCAGGGCTTCCTGGCTGACGCGCGTGAAGTCACGGGCCACGATCACCCCGGCCAGGGCGAAGAGGCCGAGCGAGAAGAGGACAAACTGCTTCGTGAACATCCAGCCCAAATACCTGTCCAGGCGTTCCAGCGCCCGGTCGGGATCAAAGGCTGAAAAGTAGATGTAAAGCAGGCTGGCGTGGTTCACGCGCTCACGACGCTCGTCGCGGATCTTCTCCAAGATGCAGAGATTTTTTTGCGCAGCTCCGCGCTCCCAGAAGTTGGGATCCACGCCGTCCAGGTACTCGATCACGTCCTGTTCGCTCAGGTTCTGGTCCGAGTAGCGTTCGTTGAGCGCTTGCGCAACTTCGGCCGGAGCACGAGCGCCATTGCACAGCGAGAGCAGCTCCCAATCCAGCTCGCCCAGGCGATTGAAGGAGTCCGTCTCAGGGACTTTGACCACGAAGCTGGTTTCCCCGGCAAACGTCTGCTTGCCGACCTTCAGGTCGGTGCGCAGCTTGGGGCGCCGAAGGCCCTTCGCCACCACACCCGAGAGTTGAATACTGGTGGGACCGAAACGCATGGGGAACTCAGTCGAGAGTCAATAGTCGAAGGTCGAGGAGTTAGTCTAGAGTCGACAGTCCACAGTCGACAGCCAAAGGTCTAAGAGGAGGCGCCGTTGGGATCCTCACCCTCTCTCCAGGGAGACGGCTGTATTTACGACCAGGCAGTCAGTTTTGACTCTCGACTCTCGACTATCGACTGACTCCTTGACCCTCGACTCTCGACTTTAGACTCCAGATCACTCGCACCGCCATTCCCGGCCGCAGGTTTTCCAGATGGGGTCCCGTCAACTCTGCCGTAAGATCATAGCTGGCGCTGGCAGCATCCACGGTAGGGCTGACCAATTTCACATGCGCGTTATACTCGTGCGACTTGTCATCCGCCGGCACTACTTTCAACGGATACCCGGCTGTGGGCCGTGGGCCTGCCGACTCCGGCAGTAGAAACCGGACCTGGAGCGGGTAAAGCTCGCTTAAGCGAAAGCAAAGGTCATTTTTGATCATGTTCTGTCCAGCGCGGATAGCCCGCCGGACAATGTATCCGTCGAAGGGGGCCACTATTCGAGTCTTTTCCAGCTCGATCTCCAGCTCGTGAACTGCCGCTTTTTTTTGCTCGATGGCAGCCTTCCAGCTATCCAGATCGAAGCCTGCGCCGGTGGATTGAAACTCGGCTTCCTCCAGCGCCGCTTGACTGCTCAAACCGAACTTGCGCAACTCCTGCTGCCGTCGATAGGCAGCATCCTTGGCCTTTTTCTCAGCTTCCTGGTACTTGAAGTTATTTTCAGCCACCCTCTGGTCCAGGCGAGCTTTTTCCAAACTGGCAAGCAACTCGCGGTCGTCCAGGCGTGCGAGCACCGCTCCTTTCTTTACCCAACTGTCCTGGTCGTAGAAGAGCTCTTGCACAATCCCGTCGCGCTGGGCGAGCAAATCCACAGAGTGTTCGACCGACAATACACTTGCAATCTCCAGAGTGTCCGCAGCCGGCACGGAAGGCGGCTGGGCAGGAGCTTGGGTGACACTGGGCTGCGGCGATGCGGCAGGGGTTGCTTTTTGTTGAGACTGGTTCGCACACCCGGGAACACCCAGAATAGCAGCCAGGATTCCGAACAGGACCCAATCAGATCGTTTCATTGCTTCAGCCTCGCGGTAGTCGAGGAGTCGAGAAGTCGAGGAGTCGAGAGTTTGACCACTGACCTGCATCCGACTTTTCGACTCTTGGCCGCAGGAGAAATCGAAGATCGGGGATTTCACTTCTCGATTCTCGACTTCTCGACTCCTCGACTTCTTACGGTAGCAGTGCCCAGACCTTCCGCCATGCCCATTGCGTTGGGGCGCGCAGCAGCATGTAGCCCACCGGATACCACCCGCTGTGGAACCAGCCTCCCGCGCTGGTAATCTTCGCCTGACCCGCCATGCCATCGCGGGCTTTGACATCAGGATTGGGGAACAGGGCACGCGTTACGAAGAACTGCTCGCCCTCGGCAGAAATGGTCTGGGGGGAGACTCGCTCCACCGATCCCCGGAGCGTTAGGGTGGGATAGGCATTCAATTTGAGGGCCACGGGCGCGCCGGTTCGAATCAGGGATATATCGGTTTCTGGAACGTTCATTTCGACCGCCAAGTGGTCCTGATCCACGAGCTCACAGAAGGCGTCGCCCACCTTGAGCAGTTTCCCAATTTTCTCTTCCACCTTAGGTGTCACAACGACGCCCGGGATGGAGGCCCGGAGATGCGCCTTATCGACTTTTTCCTGATAGAGGGTGACCTCTGCCTGGTGGAGGTCCATGTTCAGCCGGGCTTGGCCGGCGCCGGCCCAATCCCTCTTTTCCTCCGCCTCGGCAAGCTGGCGGTGGGCAAGCGCGAGGTCGGTCAAGGCCCGTTCCAGCCGGATTCTGTCATCGCTGTCGTCCAGTCGGGCCAACTCGTCTCCGGCGTTTACTCTTTGCCCTTCCCGGACAGGTACTCCTTGGACAATGCCGCTGACCTCGGCGCTCACAATGCGGCGCTCGGCGGGGACCACGGTGGCGTTCGTCTGGATTCGGTACTTCCAGGGCACTACGATCAAAACCAGCGCAGCTATCCCAGCCTTCGATGCAATCTCGAGCCAGCGGCCGGCTGTGATCCCTTCCAGTTTGCGCTTGCTCTTGAGCACGGGCTGCCAAATGCTCAGCAGCGGCACGTCCTGGTAGAGCCGGGCATTGCGGATGGCCACAGTGATCTGGCTGGCAAGGATAGCGAGAACCTCCAGATGGCTTTCCGATAGGAATTCTGCGGTGTTGCTCAGGAGGGCCAGCACGCCCACGGTCCCCTGTTCATCGCGCAGAGGCATGGCGTAGAAGCCGCTCAGTCTCTGCTCTTCCATGTAGCGCACCAGCGCCGCGTTCGCTCCCTCCGGCTTAACTTTCCACCCCTCTTCAGTCTGGTCAGCCGAGACCGCCTCCGGTTGCTCAGCCACCCACGCCAGCAGTTCACGCAACTGCTCCATTTCGCGGGTCCGCGGTACCTCGGCTTCCCCCGAAACAGCACCCAGTATAAAGCGGTGGCGGTCATACAAACCGATGACGCACTGATCGAAGGGGACGACGGTGGCAGCTTCGTGAACCACCGTGGTGAGGACATGATCGAGATTGAGCGTGGAGGTTATTTCCTTGCTGATGGTGAGGAGGGCGTCCAGGGTGTGAACCTTTCGCTCCGCCTGCAACAGATTGGCATTGTTCAGGGCGTTGGAGGCCTGCTCGCACATGTTGGTGAGGTAAAACAGGTCATCCTCATCAAACGGCTTTCCATCTGATCGGTTGACGATTTCCACGACCCCCAACACCCGCTCTTCCTTCAGAAGAGGCGCGCACATCAGCGATTGGATTTGATACTTCTCGCTTGCCTGTACGCGGGCCTCAAGTCCCGGCTCATCCTGGGCGCTTGAGACCAGGCGAGCTTGGCCGGTCTGGGCCACGCCCCCAGCCATGCCCTCTCCAATTTGAAGGCGGCTACCCTTGTTGGTCGTCGGATCCTCACCCGCTTGCTGCGCGCAAAGCAGCTCGTTCGTTCCGGAATCCACCAGCCAGAAGTTGCAGGCCAGGGCGCCGAGGTTCCCTTGGATCTTCTCAGCCATAATGGGCAGTAGATCCTCAAGCTCCAGCGTAGAAGTGAAGGTGCTCGCCACATCGTAGAGCGCGGTCAATCGTTCAATCGTCTCCAGGCTCGACCACTTTTCCTGCTCGACGGCGCGCAAAGCATCCAGAACCCGGCCCGCCAGTCGGCAGGCTTCTTCAACGAAGCCTGCGTCATTGGCTGTAAATTCTCCCGTGCGCTTGTTCAATACCTCCAGGACGCCGGCCACGTCTGTAGAGGTCGGGATGGGTGCGTACAAGGCCGTTGCCACGCGCTCCCGGTCGCCTTCCGCGAGATGCGGGAACATCTCCGGCTCGATTTCCTCCTCGTCGAGCCGCCGCGCACGTGATTTTGCTAGCATCTCGGCCAGAATACCTTCGCTCGCCTGCCCCGGAGCAAACTCCAGCCGAAGTCCGGCCTCGAACCAGCGAGAGCGACAGAGCAATTCCCCACCCCTCTCCTGACGTAGCCAAACCATCGCCGCACGGGCCTCCAGATCTCGGCCAACATGCGTGACAAGCGTCTTCGCAAAACTGTCAATGCTGTTGCAGGAGTGAAATCCAACCGATAGTTCAAAAAGGGAGGACAACTGCTCCATAGAAAATGTTGCCGAGGGCGTTACCCTTGCGGCAGGGGCTAGTGAGCCGATACAGGATAAATTCCAAATGAATCGACTGGGAGGCTACCAAAAACCGGCGGGCGAGTCAAGCAATGTGGTTCGGCCATGTTTTCTCCACGTTTTTCTCACCTACTGCCTTGATTTGCTCAACAAGTCGGCGTAGTCTCAGGTGACGGTGTAAATCTCATGCTACGCTTTGAAAGCAGGGCATCAACCGCGAGGAATCCGTGACCATTAATATCAGAACAGTTGATCAGGTGACCATTCTTGACCTCAACGGCCCCTTTAAAGCAGGTGAAGCTGAGCAGGCCTTTCGAAACTCCGTCGGCGAGGCGCTCTCCGCCAGCGTCACGAGACTTGCCGTAAACCTTGCGGGCGTGTCTTTTCTCGATAGCTCCGGTGTCGGCGCACTGGTTCGCACTTTTTCGGCCCTGAAAGAAAGAGGGGGTGAATTCAGACTCTTTGGGGCCTCAAAACAGGCCGCTCAAACCCTCAGGATGGTTCGTCTGGACAAAGTCCTCGGACTGGCGGAAGATGAGACCGCTGCCCTCGCGAGTTTTTAGCCAGAGGCTGAAAAAAGTCATCCTCCTGTCATTACCTCGTCCCTACCTTCTTAGGACAGTGAGGTCAGCGTCCCGTCGCGCAGAATGCTTAGGTTTTTCACCAGAGTATCAATCCCAAACCGTCCGGAAACAATCTCGGGAATCGCTCCTTCGAGTTGAATGCGCACACTCGCGTCACGCATTTGAGCAGGGTGGCTTTCAGGGTAGGGCCAGCAACGGCAGGACGTATGATTGGAAGGCCTGGGACGGGACCCCGCATGGCTACGAGGGCCTGCTCGTGGACGGGTCCCGGCACTGCTGGCAGTGTTGTCGCGCTAATATGACGCACGGGCATATACGGTGAACAGCCTCCTTGGCAAAACTTAAGTGAAGAACATGGGGTCCAGGCAACAATCCACAGTTGAGCTAGTCCCCTGAAAGGGTGGAACAAAGGATGGGTTATCTACTTGTAATGGCCGCCGGCATTCTGCAAGGCGCCTTCATACTGCCGATGAAGTCTACCCAGAAGTGGGCCTGGGAGAACACTTGGTTCGTCTATGCCTCAACAGGCTTTCTGATTTGGCCCTGGCTATTCGTGCTCTTGACAATTCCTCATCCCGTCACCGTCTTGGCAACCACCAGCATGCGCTCTCTGGTTCTGGTTGAGGTGTTTGGGCTTGGATGGGGGATAGGGACTGTTACCTTTGGATTAGGTGTGAGTAGGTTGGGGATGGCCCTGGGATTCACTATCATCATCGGACTGGCGGCAACTGCCGGGGCGCTCATTCCCATGGTCGTGATGGCTCCCGAGAAGTTGGGCCAGCCACAAGGCTTACTGACGCTCGCCTCCCTCGCCCTAGTTCTGGTCGGTCTTACTCTCGGCTCCTGGGGCGGAAAGCTCCGGGAACCCGAACGGAACTCCACAGGCAATGACCCACGGAGTTCCTTCGCCGTCGGGCTTGCGATCTGTGTCGCGTCCGGACTTCTCTCTTCATGCGCGAACCTGGGCTTCACCTTCGGCGGAGAATATGTACGAAGGGCCATGGAGCTGGGCGCGGCAGAGTCAATGGCGGGCAACTCACTCTGGGCTCCACTCACCCTGCCGCTCTGTGTTTGCAATGCTGGTTACTGCGTATGGCTAATGAGAAAACGTAAGACCGGCGGGTTGCTACTTTTGAAAGGAACACGCCACTACTGGGCTCTGGCGGCTTTGATGGGCTTCATGTGGATCGGCGGATTCATTCTCTACGCGCCAGGTACCCGGCGGTTGGGTTCTTTGGGGACCTCGGTGGGATGGGCCGTCATGATGTCCACGATGGTCATTACCGCAAACATCCTGGGGTTCATAACGGGAGAGTGGAAGGGCGCGAGCCGCAAGGCATACACCTTGGCCGTGGGGGGCGTAGCAATTCTGATCCTGGCCATTGGTGTTGTGGGCTACGCAAATCAGTTGTGATTGGGACGTTCAGAAAACATTAGACCTTGCAAGGGTCGAATGCTCCCCCGGTCAGTCTCTTTTCTTTGCGCGGCGCGAGGAGACGCGCTCTACAGCGCTATAATGTGGTTTTTCCAATTCAGTGATTGATCGGAAATTGCAGCACCTATTACGAAGCTGGGGGCTCGAGCATGGTCTTCAGGGGGAAGGGAATGGTGAGACGTCTACTCAGTTTGCTCGCTCTACTCTTTTTGGCCGGGGCCGCAGTTGACGCGCAAGAGGCGAAGAAGCCTTTGACCATCGAGTTGGTCACCCACCCGCAAGGGCTAAGCACGATGGGCCTCTCCCGCTTGGAATGGCGTCCGGGGGGCAAGGAGATCAGCTACCTCAAGCGCCAGGGCTCCGGCAAGGGTGCTGTCCTCACCCTTTATCTCTATGAGATTGCGGGCGGCAAGGAGCGAGTTCTTCTTGGACCTCCCAACGACACGGTTGAAGGCGAGAAGCTTGACCTCTCTTCATATCAATGGTCCCCGGGCGGCGACGCGCTGCTACTCCAGGGTGAAAAGGATATCTGGCTTTACAACCTGGCGACCGGCCAGATGAAATCCCTTGTCAAGGACGCTATGCCGGTAGAGGACGCGACGTTTTCTCCCACGGGCGAGCGTGTGGCATTTGTGGAGCAGAACAACCTCTTGGCCCTCGACCTTAGGACGGGACTTCGTGAAAAGCTCACGGACGACGGCAACGAAAACGTGATGAACGGCAAACTCGATTGGGTTTACGAAGAGGAACTTGCCAATCGTGCCACCGGTCGGGCGTACGAGTGGTCGCCGGATGGGAAGAAGATTGCCTACCTTCGCCTGGACGACGCCCCCGTGCCTCGATACCCGCTGACACATTACTTGTCCAACCACGTGGAACTTAGCGAGGAGCGGTTCCCTCAGTCGGGTGACCCGAATCCCATTCCTTCTCTCCATGTCGTTTCCGTGGAAGGCAGCGAGCACCAGAGCTGGACGTCGACCGCGGCGAAATCCGTCGAATACTTCGGTCCCTCGTTTTCCTGGACGCCTGACTCGAAGGCGGTCGCGTTCCTCACGCTCGACCGCGCCCAGGACGAGTTGGACGTCCATCTCTGGGATGCTGCCGCAGGCGCCCATCGCCTTCTGCTCACAGAAAAGGATGCGTACTGGATCAATTCGCTCGAGCCGCCGCACTTCCTCGGCGACAACCAGCGGTTCCTCTGGCTCTCGGAGCGAGACGGCTGGTTGCACCTCTATCTCTATGGCCGCGATGGAAAGCTGCAGAAACAGCTTAGCCACGGCAACTGGATGATCGATCGTCCCTTTTTCCAAGACCTCCCCATCATCGGCTTGGACGAAAAGGGCGGCTGGGCCTACTTCGCGGCCACCAACCCGGACCCACGCGAGCGCCAGCTCTACCGCGTGAGGCTGGATGGCAGCGGTTTGGAGCGCCTCTCGCAGCAGCCCGGAGTCCACGGGCTGAACCTCTCGCCGGATGGCCAGTTTCTGCTCGACAACTTTTCCTCACTCCATGACCCGCCGGAAACCCGGCTGCTCAAGGCGGATGGGTCGCTCCTCACCACGCTGAGCAAGCAGACGCCCCATCTCGATGATTACGCGCTGGGCAGGACGGAATTAGTAGAAGTGAAAGCCCCAGACGGCGCCACGCTCTACGCGCGCCTGGTGAAGCCCCCGGACTTTGACCCGGCGAGGAAGTATCCGGTCATCATCGAAGTGTACGGCGGCCCCCACATTCAACTTATCCAGAACCGCTGGGGCCTGACTTCCCTCAGTGACCATCTCTTCGCGGAACAGGGCTTCATCCTGTGGTCGCTCGATAATCGCGGCGCGTGGGGGCGAGGACACGCTTGGGAATCAAGGGTGTTTAAGGACTTGGGGCACTACGAGCTTGAAGACCAGCTTGCCGGCGTCGCCTACCTGAAGTCTCTCCCTTATGTCGACCCTATGCGGATCGGCATTACCGGGTGGTCCTACGGCGGCTATATGACGCTCTATGCGCTAACTCACGCACCTGACGTGTTCAAGTGCGGCGCGGCGGGTGGTCCCGTCACCGACTGGAAGTTCTACGACAGCATATACACCGAGCGCTACATGCGCACGCCCCAGGAAAATCCGGACGGGTACAAGACTTCCTCCCCGCTCGAGGCCGCCGATAAGCTGAAAGCCAAAGTGCTGCTGATCCAGGGCACCGACGACGACAACGTCCACATGCAGAACACCCTGAACTTCGTAGAAGCTCTAGTCAAGGCGCACACACTCTTCGATCTCTACCTCCAGCCGGGAGAAAAGCACGGATTCGCTAGCGAGGCAGCGAGGTTCTACCTCACCCAGCGCTTGCTGGGATTCTTCAAGCAGAACCTCTAAAGAGGCGTTGCCTCAGCCCGACGAGTCATGCCTCGTTAGGAATCGGAAGCGCGGTCCCGCAGGGCGGGACCCGCCGCCGGAGTTTGCGCGCGGAGCCAGAGAGGCGCGGCATTAGCCGCTGAAGCCGCATGTTCGCTATTGGCATTGGCCAGTGCTTCACGGCTGAAGCCGCTTTCTGACGGGCGCGCCATGGGAAGAGGCGCGGTCTGTATGTGGCCTGTCTTCGGCACGGTGACGGTGTCGTTTGCGGCAGCCGTCCCGCTCAACGGCAGCGACGCGGGATTGATCGTGCACGTCGCCCCACTAGCCGCGCCGCCCCGAATCTGCCAAGGAAACCTCCCGACGCGGTCGCTATTCTGTGCGGGACGCAGCCCAGATGATCAAGATCACCATAAGGACGCCGATTCCAGCCAGCCCGTAAATCAAACCCCTGCTAAATTTCTTCCCCGTCGTCTCACCCTCGATCTTTTTTAGGGTCTTTACTTCTGTAAAGGTAATCTTCTGCGTCTCAACCTTGTTTCCTTGCGCTGTCTGCAGACTGAAGCCCTCGTTTGTGACCTCCCCGAGCCTCCCCCTGAGTGTTTGCTTGTTCATGAGGCGTACTTCAATCATTGTTCCGGGTGGAATTTCCATAATGCGCTCCTGCACAGTCGCTTTCTTGGTTGTTTCCTGTGGCAAGGAAGCGCCTGTGGCAGAGGCTCCGACTCTGGCCTCTAAAAGCGAATTGCCGAACAGAACTGATATCAGAATCAGTAGGATCGTGTCTCTCAAAGCAGCACCTCCAAGTGCTAAGCTGAAATTTCTTCCTCGAATTATGACAAGCCTCCCTTCGGGATCCCGCGGGGAAAAGATTTCCGACGGCGATGCATTTTGTTCTTGCTTCGCAGGTGGCGCAGACACGCCGGGGTTTGACATGTTTGCGGTCGGGAAGGGGACTCCATTTGTAGGACCCCCGCCGGCGCCCCGCGGCTCTGGACGTACCACCACTCGCGGGCATCCAGAAGCGATCTCTTCCCGACAGAGCCGGGACAGGCCGCCACCCGGGAGCGCCATCATCCCGTGCCGAAGACAATACCAACCCGAGAGCCAACCAAGTGCACGGCCTCTCCGGTCTCGGGTGAAAAGACATGATGGCGGAATTCGAATCGCAGGCCGAACCGTCGTCGCACCCAGTAATTCATTCCGCCACCGTAGTGAATCGCTACTGCCCCGCCGTTGCCGGCAAGCAGAGAGAATCCGCCGTCCACGAAAGGATCGAATTTGCGCTTCGAATCCCTGGAGATGAAATGAAAGGCGGGCGTCACCGAAGCCAGGCCGGTCGTAATGGCGTATTGGTTTGTGACCGGCTTGAGAACCCCTATTTCACCCCCCAGGGCGAACCGGTCGGTGAGGCGGCCCTCGCCTCCTCCTCCCGCATGGACGAAGTCCCCGTTCCAGCGTGTGAAGGCGCTCTTCGGCACGACCACCGGTCCGCCAAACGCGTAAACATAGCCGCTTGACATCTGTGCAGCGGCTGGGAAAGAAGCGAGTACCATAATCAGCAATCCAAGGATTGCCTTGACCATCGCATTCCCCTTTCAACTCAGGCTCATTTTCTGGGCTTCGTCGCGGCGCGGTAGACGTCGTGCCAGCCGCCCGTGGGCAACACAGCTCCCAGGCCAGTTCCTACTGCCGCACCCACAAACCCTGCCAACGCGGCACTCGTAGCATTGATGCAAGATCCCTGCGCACATTTCCCTTGACCCAGTTCAGGGGAAGCAACGCCGACAACGACCCCGGCGCCGGCACCGACCGCGAGGCCGATCAGTGCGTTCCGGCCGCGGTGGGTGTTGCCTCGCGTGGAGACCCGCAGAACGTTTTTCCGCTCAAATGTCTGGCTATCCTTCCCGACGCGGAGCACGATCCCATCATCGCTCACGCTTTGAAACTGGCCGCTGTAAGACTTAGCGTCGTTCAGCACGATCCGGATCTGCTCGCCCGGCGCCAGTTGTTTGAGGTTGTCCCAGTTATTCTGTGAAGATTGAGCCAAGCCGGATCCTTGGACCATAAGCAGAAGCAGCACGGCAACTACCCATTTCAAGCTCCAACTTGTTCGTCTTAACGTTTTATTTGCTGAGACCATGGAAGCCTCACTCTTGCTGTGTCGTTCACAGATGTGCCTAGCCACGGTCGATTCGCTCGATGAATCAACCGCGGGTTTGTGGTTGTAGCGGCGATGTCTTATCGCCGTTTCTTATTCGGTACAGGGGACGCCGCCGCTACTGAGGAAGCTACAGTTGCACGAAAACCAACCATGGCTACCGAATACGTAAAAAATGTCTTGGGCGGTTCGACATCTGTGGGTTGACAGGAGGTGCGCGCACACACTGCCCTTGTCCCAAAATGGGTAGTGGCAGCGGCTGCCCATGACGCGCACTTTCGAGACTTCCGCCGAGCCGCCAATCTATGACTGCGGGTCAGGGGATATCAATGCCCTGGAGGTCCCCTTTTTGTCCTATTCAAGTTAGTCCCCTGGAGGTCCGTTCGGAGTAACTGACCACCTGGCACACGCCCCGATCGCAGCAGCTTCGGAAACGGCAGATAGGCGCTTCCGGCTGTAGCTAGGAGCCGCGCATCTCCCGGCGTTCCCCTCGAGTTCTCCTGAACCCTTCCTATTTTCGCATTCCCCAAAAAAGGACTTGACAGG
>Ga0208455_1000075_pt1 | contig 71339 bp, 62 predicted proteins | sample June2015DPH_4_50_FD_184690 | JGI IMG/M metagenome (GOLD analysis project Ga0208455, IMG submission 184690) | Peatland microbial communities from SPRUCE experiment site at the Marcell Experimental Forest, Minnesota, USA - June2015DPH_4_40... | ecosystem: Environmental > Terrestrial > Soil >... | reverse complement strand
CAACCTGGCTCGTCCCAATTCCCATAAGCGAGGTCTCACCCCATGGCAGATCATCCACCAACTCGATCCCCGCCTCCCCCTTAAACTCTGCTTGCTTCCCCCTGCCTTCCTGGATTACCGTCTCGACAGCCAGGGGGGATACGATGTACCCCGACTTCCCTAGGCGAGTTTGGAGGGCGGTGAACTCCAGCCGCGGGGTGGGCCACGAAGCGCTCTGTGACCAATCAATGTGCGCCGCATGGGAAGATGCGTGATAGAATCGAGGCGTCAACATGAGCCTTCGGGAACGCATTCGGAGTCTTTTCCGCCTCTTTCTGTTGTTTACGGTCCTGGTGACCGTGGCGCTGGTCAGCGCCATCATGACCATCCGGTTCACCATCCGGGGCCACCAGGAGACCATGCCGAACATGGTCGGATTATCTTTCGACTATGCTCAACGCATGGCCACCGGATTAGGTCTTGAAATGAAAGTCGAAGATAAGCTCTTCAACACCCAATACCCTCCCCAGACGATAGTGTCCCAGATGCCTCCCCCAGGGACCCGCATCAAGATCGGCCAGCATGTGCACGTCCTGGTGAGCCTGGGCCCCCCCCAGGTCGTCATCCCCAACTTTTTGGGGACCAGCATTCGCGCCGCAAGGATCACAGCTATTCAGCGCACCCTCACGCTGGGCGATATCGTGGGAGTTCATTGGCCCCAGTCTGAACCCGATCTAGTCGTGGCACAGGATCCGCCACCGGAAAGCGCCGAGGTGAGGAGCCCCGCCGTGGATATTCTGGTTTCTGTCGGGGAAGCGCCTGAAGCATACCTGTGCCCGAGATTCGTCGGCCAACCCATTGCGGAAGTCCGTCGCGGTCTCGAGAAGGCAGGCTTCAAAGTGGCAGGTGTTACTTCCATTACAACCGAAAGTGGCCCTCGAGGCATCATCTTCACGCAATCGCCTGCCGCTGGAAGCAAGATCGGCTCGGACGCCGCGTTCAGCTTCCAAGTCTCGCAATAATGGAGCAAGGCGCATTGCGCGCCCTCGAATTTCAGGATGACATGTCACTGACACGTGACACTGTGTCAGTTCTGCGGTATTGAAAAACTCCTCGTCCACGGCATGATAACTGCAACACTATGTCCGTAAGTATCTGGAAGAGGTGTGCGAAGTTCCAAAGTGTCCCATGTAGGTCGCCTTTATGGGTGGAAATTCGCAGTTTGATATTTCATCACTAGCCGTGGTTGATGTGGAGTCAAAACATGGCTTGGGGCTGGAATCGTTGCACGGAAAGGCCCTTGAAATGAGTCTGGGCAGGTTGATCATTCTCAGTTCGGTCATTCTACTCCTTGGAGGCAGCACATGCCTTCGGGCTTCAGACGATTGTCTTTCCTGCCACGGACCCTCCACTGGTTTGACGAACTCGCAAGGCAAGCCCATCACGGCGAAGGCGGAGGCGCTGGCGCATAGCGTCCACAAAGACGTTCGCTGCGTGGATTGCCACGCAGGGGCAGCCAAGTTCCCGCACACGGCAAAGAGCGCATCGGCCTCTTGCCACGCCTGCCACGGAGAAGTCTCCGGGGAGTTGGTGGCCAGCGCTCACGCGGCGCTCGGAAAGCCGGATAATTCTGAAACCTGCGTGGCTTGCCATGGCAACGCCCACGAGATAGTGGATCCCGCCACTCGCGGCACGGCCTTCTGCGCCACATGCCACGCAGATGAAGTCAAACAATTCGCGTCCAGCATTCATGGCCGCGCGCACGCTCACCTGAACGGGGATGCTCCGACCTGCCAGAGCTGCCACGGGCCCGCGCACCAAGTGGTGGCCGCCAGCGCCCCAAACTCGCCGGTCAGCAAGCTGAACCTGCCTCGGACCTGCGGACAATGCCACTCGAACCCCGCGTTGGCAGCCAGATACATGTTCGCGGTGGCCAAGCCCGTGGAAGCCTACGAGTCGAGCGTGCATGGGCGCGCCATCCGGGCCGGCAAGATGAATGCCGCGGTGTGTAATGACTGCCACGGCGTCCACGACATCCTTCCGGCGAATGACCCGCGCTCGCCGATTTTCAAATTCCGGGTAGCCTCGACGTGCGGGAAGTGCCACACGCAGGTTTTTGGTCAATACAAGGAAAGCATTCACGGCCGCGCCGTGGCGGCGGGCGTTGATTCTGCTCCCACCTGTACCGACTGCCACGGTGAGCATCGAATCCTGGCTCCGAACGACCCCAACTCTCCGGTTTATGTGGCCAACATTTCCCGCGTAACCTGCTCGCACTGCCACGCGGACCAGCGGCTGAATGCGCGCTTTGCCCTCCCCGCGGGCCGCGTGTCAAGCTATGAAAACAGCTACCATGGCTTGGCGGCGCAGGCCGGTTCCCAGACGGTTGCCAATTGCGCGTCCTGCCACGGTGTGCACAACATTCTGCCCTCCGCCGATCCTCGTTCCACCATTGCCAAGGCCAATCTGTCCCAGACCTGCGGGAAGTGTCACCCGGACGCGGGCAAAGAGTTTGCGCTCGGGCCGGTCCACGTGCTGCCGGCCTCGGCGGCCGAAAGTCGCTGGCTTTATTACGTGCGGCTGTTCTATCTCTTTACCATTCCCACCGTCGTAGGGTTCATGCTGCTGCACAATCTTCTGGACTGGCTGCGAAAGGTGCGCCGCCACGTCGCCCGGTACCGCCTGCTCCAAACACCTCTCCGCTTAACCCTGAGCGAGCGGGTTCAGCATGCGCTGCTGCTGATCAGCTTCATGACGTTAGTGATTACGGGCTTCATGTTGAAGTTCCCGGAAAGCTTCTGGGCGGCGCCGCTGGTGAGGTGGGAGAAGGGCCTCCCGTTACGCGGCCTTGTGCATCGCATCGCGGGGGTAGTGTTGATCGGCGCAGGCTTCTATCACCTTCTCTATCTCGTCTTCACTCGGGAGGGGCGGCGAGACCTGCGTGCCATGTTGCCCAAGGTCCGAGATGTGCGCGAGGCAGTCCAGACCGTGGGCTACGACTTGGGGTACCGCCGGGAGGCTCCGCTTTACGCCAAGTTTAATTACGCGGAGAAGCTCGAGTACTGGGCGCTGGTCTGGGGGACCATGGTCATGGCGGTCACGGGCATTTTCCTTTGGGCGCACAACTTCGTGCTCGAATACCTCTCCAAGGTCTGGCTCGACATCGCCACGGCCGTCCACTACTACGAGGCCATCCTGGCCACTCTCGCCATTGTCATCTGGCACTTCTACACCGTCATCTTTGATCCGGATGTCTACCCCGTAAAGTGGACCTTCGTGAGCGGCCGCGCGCCTGAACACGAGGTGAGAGAAGAAGAGGAAGAAGCCGCGCCCCAAGCTGCTCCGGAGTCAAAGGCCGGTAGTGGGTCAGTTTGATGTAGAGGCGGCGGAACCAGTCCCGATCTGATCGGGACGCCGCCATTTGGCGACGTAAACTCGCCGCTACGCCATCAAATCGACCTACTATCCAAAGGCCGCGAGCAAGAACCCGCCTTCGCCCACAGCCCCTTAGGGCCAATCCCGCCATGCGGGATTGGCCGGGGCCAGTGCACCTCCCCATAAGCGTTAACCTAAGGAATAAGGTGCTTCCGAGCTCGCTGTCGCCCGGCCAGAACTTCGCATTGCCCCTGCGGATTCGTTGATAAACACAAGGCGACAAGGCAGGACTTACTTCACCGAATGCCATTTCGGGACAACGATCCGCCCAACGGACCACTCAAAGTTACTCAAAGCTTACTTTCCGAGTCGCCGACATAACCGGGAGCTATCGCGTGGTGGCTCAGTCCGCGATGATGGATCTCCTCCAAGTCACTTCACGGTGTGACCTCCGTCACTGCTGTGTCGTCGCTAGTGATGTTTGACTCCCTATGGGATAATGGTTGCCGTTTTGTTCGAGGGGGGACCGCAGCCGGGCAATGATGGACTGGGAGCGCGGGCTTCCAGCCCGCATCGCAGGGCGGCGGCCAGGATGGCCGCGCTCCCACAGCCGGTCAGGAGGCTCGTTTACGCATGGCCGATGTCGAAACCAAGTCGCTTTCGGAAAACGCGTACCAGCCGTTGAAGGACGGCGAAATCTATATGCCGCTGGTGCCCACCAGCATGGCGCCACCGGAGGTGACCTGGCGCGCGGTGCTGTGGGGCACGTTGCTGTGTATCGTCTTCAGCGTCGCGTCGGCCTATTCCGCCCTCAAGGTCGGCCAGGGAATGGAGGCGGCGATTCCCATCTCCATCCTCGCCATCGGCTTGGCGCGCGTCTACCGGCGGCGCTCCAGCGTGCTGGAGAACATGATCATCACCGGCATGGGCGGCGCCTCTGGCAGCGTGGTGGCCGGCGCCGTCTTCACCGTGCCGGCACTCTACATTCTCCACCTCGACCCGCATCCGGTGCAGACCATCTTCATCTGCCTGACCGGCGGCTGCCTTGGCATCCTCTTCCTCATTCCGCTGCGGCGCTACTTTGTGCGCGAAATGCACGGCAAGCTGCCCTTTCCGGAGGCCACGGCGATCACCGAAGTCCTGGTCACCGGCGAGAAGGGCGGCTCTCAGGCCAGACTGCTGATTCAGGCCACCGTCATCGCCGCGGTTTACGACTTCTTGGTCACCACGTTCCACGTCTGGAAGGAGTACCTGAACTTCCAGTTCGTACCCGTGGTCCGGTCACTGGCCGAGCGCGGGCGCATGGTCTTCAATTTCGACGCGATCAGCTTCATCCTCGGCCTGGGCTACGTGATGGGCCTGCGCATTTCCATGATCTTTTGCGCCGGCGGCATTCTGGTGAACTTCGTGCTCGTCCCAATGATCTGGTTCATCGGCAGCCACATGGGCGACGTCACGGTGTATCCTGCTACCATCCCCATTTCGCACATGGCGGCCTCCGACATCTACCGCAATTATGTGCGCTTCATCGGCGTGGGCGCCATCGCGAGCGCCGGCCTCGTCGGCATCCTCAAGTCGCTGCGCGTGGTTGCCGGATCGTTCGGCATCGCTTTGCACGCTTTCCGCCACGGCGAAGCGCCACACATGGAACGCACCGACCGTGACATTCCCATCATCACCATCCTCCTCGGCGTGGTGCTGGGGGCAATCGCAGTGGCCGCGCTCTTCAGACACCTTCATGTTTCGTGGACCGTGGTCGCCGTGGGCCTGGCGCTGACGCTGCTCTTCTCATTCTTCTTCACCACGGTGGCTGCCAACGCCATTGCCACCACGGCCAACAACCCGGCCAGCGGCATGACGTTACTGACCATCATCGTCTCCGCGATCGTGTTGCTGAAGTTCGGGCTCTCCGGGACCACCGGCATGTTCTTCGTGATGGTCCTCGCCGGCATGGTCTGTGTAGCCCTCTGCGCCTCGGGACAGTTCATTACCGACCTGAAAGCTGGCTACTGGCTCGGTTCCACGCCTTCGGCGCAGGAAAAGGTGAAGTTTATCGGGGTCGTCGCATCGGCAATCACCGCGGGCTTAACCATCATCCTGCTGGCCAAGGCCTTCCAATTCGGAGAGGCCGTGCCCGGCGACCTGCGGCAGGTCCTGGTCGCGCCCCAGGCCTCCGCACTGAAAGCCGTGGTGTCGGGATTCATGAGCGGCCAGCCGGTCGCCTATATGTTGTTCGGCATCGGCGCCATGATCACCGTGGTGTTGGAGATGCTCGGCCTCTCTTCCATGGTCTTCGCGCTGGGAGTTTATTTGCCGCTGCAGTTGACCACGCCGATCTTAGTCGGCGGATTTCTCTCGCACCTGGTGAACAAGCGCGGGGAGAAGGTCGGCGGCCAGCACGGCAAAACCATCCGCGAGCGCGGCATCATCATTGCGGGCGGCTTGATGGCAGGCGGCGCACTCGGCGGAGTGATTGGGGCGGCGCTACGCGTGTTGCCGCACTTCAAGGAAGAGTGGATTCAGACGCCTTTCTACGCGAAGGATGGGGTGTCGCAAAGCGTTTCCGCCCTGGTGTTTGTTGGTCTGTGTCTGTACGTATGGTTCGGCTCGCTGAGCCCCAAGGGGGCGAACTAACAAAGCCCAGGCCAACGGCCTGCGACGAGATAGCATCCCAAATTTAAGCCCCCAGCCCTGAAAGGGCGATATCGCTTTGAGCCCCAAAGGGGCGATCTAACAAAGCCCAGGCCAACGGCCTGGGACAAGATAGCATCCCAAATTTCAGCCGTTAGCCCTGAAAGGGCGGTACAGGTGTTTCGCCATGTCGCAATCCCTATCCCAACTCTACGTGCACCCAATCTTCCATTGGCAGAGCGGGTATGGCGGGTTTTCGGTGAGCGCGGCGGACGTGGAAGAGGTCGTGGAATACATCGCGCAACAGGAAACCCATCACCGTGGGGTCAGCTTCCAAGACGAATTCCGAAAGTTGCTGGAAGCCCACGGGATCGCCTACGACGAGCGGTATGTGTGGGATTGAAGGGGGTTGTGCCGCCCCTTCAGGGCTTGCGAAGAAGATTGGTGGGGATTCGCTGACCCAGGGCGTTGCCCTGGGCTTTGCTGGCGCGCCCCCTTGGGGCTGCGACTGCTCTCACCGCCTGGGCCTGCGCACGGCCATAAAGAAATACCGATCGGAAAGAAAAGCACGCCGGAGTTTCGACGCCGCGATAGAATACGGCACGGCGGCGACGATGGCTACGGAAAAGACGCGGACCGCAAAACCGGCGGTCCGCGCTACCTGCTTTTCGGATATAATGTGCGGTCGCTAGAGCGACGAAGCGAGGTGAGTGTTGCCCGGTTGGATGGAAACATTGCCGCTTTTGGCCAGCCTCTTTCTTGCAGTCCCGTCGTGCCTCGGCGAAACCTTCTTTTGGCATTCTCCGTCCCCGACCCCGGCGGAGGCGGCGGCGTTGTTGCGGGCTGTCTGTCCCGGCGCCGTGCAACCGGGCGGCACTGCGCCAGATTCCCTTGCTGGCTGTAAACCCTGCCCAAAGTACACCAGCGTCGGAACTCTGGAGCCTCGCCGGGCGATGGGCTTTTTGTTTGAACTTCACACGGTGATCTATGGCAGCTTTACCCGGCCTGGCGCCCGCGAGGCCGTGGCAGGCTTCGAAGGTTGCGAGTCTCACGCGACCGGGGGCGGTGGCACTGTTCTGTTGCGCAAGAGTCACGGCTCTTGGGCTATGATCGATTACCAGATGGCGCTGATCACCTCAGCCTGTCAGACCTATCACCTCAAGACCGGCCGCGACCTTTTGCTGTGCGAAGACGTCGACCACTTCCAGGGAGAGATGGTTCAGTGGGTCTACCTGTGTGACTTTTCCAAGGAAGCACAGTCGCGGTCCGAAACCATCTTCGAAGTACACGATACGCGAGGCATGCGCAGCCACGGTGCCATCTGCGGTTCCATCGATAAAGTGCTCCTGCACGACTTGAATGGTGACGGTATGCCGGACGTGACGGTATGGTTCAGCTCGGGCCGGGGCGCCTTTCCAAATGCAGACGGACCTTGCAGCTCGGACGGCATGCACGCGTCGGCCCAGAAGCACCGGTTGGACTTCCTGTTTCAGCCAAATACAGAGAGCTTTGGCCCCGCACCATGGAGCGAGTCGCTCGCCGAGACTTACCGTGAATTCTTCCGCGTCGGCCAGTGAAAGGAGGGAGAAACGGCGGGGTGGCACAGACATTGGTTTGTATGTCTGCGCCCCGGTTGGAGGAGGAACAATGGACGCGATAGGACGATTTGTGGCAGATGCAGCAGGTAGCGCAGAGTCTCGCTTTCCAGAGACTCTGCGGCTTTTCCGGATGGCATGTTCGTAGTCAGCAATAACAGACACGCGATTATCCAAGATTAGAAGCCGCAGATTTTGAAAAGCACAAACTCTGCGCTACCTGCTGTGAGGAGGGATCAATGGACGCGATAGGACGATTTGTTGCAGATGCAGTTCTCGGTATCGACACGCTTTGGGGTGGCGATGTCATGTGTCCCTCGGGCACGGGACGATTTATTGCTGACTCGTGGTTCTCGGATGAGCCACTGCCTGCGGCCTACAAGGTTCCAGCGGCAGCGCGGCTGCGGGACAGCGGTGGGGTTGCAGGCAAGAAGGTGGATCGACAGGCGGTGGAGGAGTATCTCGGTGAGGTGGATCTCCCGCAAGCCATCGCGGGTGTTCGAGATGAGGCACGGAAGATGGGCGGCATGCGCGCTCAGTATCTGCTTGGCCTGTCGCTTTGCCTGGAGACCATGTGGGACCTTGCCATGGAAGTGCTGGGGAAAGGCAAACCGGTTCCATACGTCCGATGTGTTGAGGCCTCGACCGGCCGTCCACCGGAAGCCTCCAACCCGGAAGCCAAGCGGGAGCGTGTGGCTGAGCTGTTGGGGCGGGCAGGTTACGCGACCTCTGGTTCTGCCGGCCTTCTTGGGGCGGTCGATGCGTGGCGACGGGATCGCTTGGTTCCGATGGCTTCTGTCCGCGCCCTCGGCGCTGCCATGATTGCCCACTTTGACCGCCTCAGCGCGGTCAACTTGCTTCCCTATCTTCCCAAGGATCTCGTGTCGGTACCTCGGGCCAATATTGAATTCTTGCCCATTAAGGACGCATGGTTTTCGGGCTCGATGAACTACCTTGGGCGAGCGCGCAAGGCGGATGGCAGGCCGCTGTACGAAGCCACCTATGAGATTAACGCTTCGCTAATGATCTCTGTGCCGGAGTTCGAGCAACTGGTGAGCCATGAAGTCGTGCCCGGGCACGTCACCACGTTTGCCTACTTGCAGGATCTCTATATCCGCGGGAAGGCCAACTTCGAAGCCACGGTATTGACCATGAACACCCGCTCCGCCACCCTGTTCGAGGGAATCGCGAACAATGCGATTCTCATCGCCCATGGCGTAACCGAGATCGAGCAACTACCCGACGAGGATTTGCAGATCGGCGTGTTGCTGGCGTTGCTGCAGGACGATGCCAAGAATCAATCTTCATACCTAACGTGGGGAGAAGGAGTGCAGCGCGAGAAAGTGGCTGCCAATCTTCGAAGGGATTTCCTGGTCACCGAAGAGCGCGCGGACAAGCTCTCCGGTGCATGGGGTCAACATCCGTTACTGGGCCGAATGTATCTTCCGGCCTATCGGGCGGGAACGGAGAGAGTCGCGCAATTGCGACGCATTCACCCGGCGGATCACATTCTACCGGCAATCTATGGCTGTTCTGGGCTGGTTGATATCGTGACCATCGACGAGTTGTTAAGGCAAGAGTAGGTAGCGCAGACCTCATGCTCTCCGAGGTCTGCGGCTCTTCCGGTTTCGTCGGTGGAGTCAGAGATCTCCACGCATTGTATCCTGATGACGGGGCACTCGGAAACAATTCCGGTCCAGAAGTCCCCTGTGGGAAGTGTGGAATTCCTAGGTTCCGGACCGATAGATCCCCCCTAACGGCGTAGTGTTGACCGTACCGATCAAGTCCCGAATGGTCGCCTATTCGTAAGCAACTGTCTGTGATCCCGTCTCAAACCGGCGACGTTTCTTCGATGTCGACCTCCAGCCCAGAGAGCTTAAGTTAACGCTTATGGGGCAAGCCCCGGCCCTACGATCCCCCGCACGCCGGTCGCGGGCGGCAAGGGTGTAAATTAGGTTGCCGATTTGCTGTGCGGTTGTAGGGCGAGCGAGTAAGTCCCTTCAGGCAATCGCAGAGTGGACCTTACTTGTAAGCAAAGATCTCGGCATAGAGGATGAGGGCGATGATGCCGAGCCCGATCGTCAGGGCGGTGAAGCCGAAACGACGCCAAAACTGAACGACGACCGGCGGCGGGGCGGGCATCAGACGTTTTTCCAGTTCACCCTGCTCGAGCAGTTCCCGGTACTCGCGCGGCCGGTCGAGCTTGAACTTTTCCAGCGGCTCGCCGCCTGTAAACACGACCGTATCGATGGGAAATCTCTCCGGTCGGAAATGCGTGTTGAAGAAGTGCACGGTGAAGATGAATCCCACCGCCAGCAGCGCCTCGTCACTGTGGATGATGGTGGCCACGTTGATCAACCGACCGGGCAGCAGCCGCGTGAAGAATTCCGGGAACCAAAGGAATAACCCCGTGGCGCCGATGACCGCCACGCCCCAAAGCACCGCGAAGTAATCAAATTTCTCCCAGTAGGTCCAGCGGCCGTATTCGGGGCGCGGCCCTCTGCCCACGAACCATTTGAGCGAAGCGACGAACTCCCGCCAGTCGTTGCGAGTGAACACCGTACTCTCGCGATTGAAGATGAACTGCCGCCAGCTTTTGCCGCTCGCCCGGCGCTGGCGGGCCACGTCCCAGAGGTGCAAGCCGAAATAGGTGAAGGTGAGCACAGCGCAGAACCGGTGGATGACCCCGGCGGCCTCGAACCCTCCCAGCAAGTGTGACAACACCTGCGCCCAGCGCGTGTAGGAGAACTTCAGCATCATGCCCGTCAGGGCCAAGCCCAAGAAACTGGCGATGACCATGAGATGCAGGTTGCGCTCGAACGGCCGGAAGCGGCGCACGTAGGCCGCGCCCTTCGCATTGCCGTTCGCCTTCAATTCCCGGCTGTACTTCAGCGAGCGCGGCAGCCAAGCCACCGTATGCATACCGGCCACCACCAGTGTGCCCATCAACAGCGAGGTCATTCCCCAGAAGGTGAGGAACAAGATGGGATACTTTTTGGGATCGTGGTGAGTGGCGTGCGTCAGATATCCCGCAAAGCGGCGGTTGGAGCCGGGATGGCACTGGCCGCAAGTCTTCACGACATTCGCTCGGCTGAGCCGGGAGGCGGGGTCGGTAACCGCGCGGACGTCATGAGCTCCGTGACAGTCGTAGCACCTGGCGGTTTTTACGTAACCCAGCTTGGAGACCTTGCCGTGGTAGGTCTCGAAGTAGGTCTTGGCGATGGCCTCATGACAACGACCGCATTGCTCCATGATGTGGAGGCGGAAGTCCGAGAGGTCGGTCCGCTTGATGGTGTGCGCGGAGTGGCAGTCGCTGCACACCGGCAGGGGCTTGGCCGTTTTGGTCACCGCTGCCGAGTGGACGCTGGCGGTGAAGGCCTCGTAGATCCCCTGGTGGCACCGACCGCAGGTCGTGGCCACATTCTTGGGATTCACGCTGGAGCGTGGATCGCGACTGGGCAACTCATCATGAGGCGTATGGCAGTCGGCACAGTTCGCCGTCACGGTCAGACCACTTTGGAGCAGACCCTTGCCGTGGATGCTCTCCTCGTAATTTTCCACCACGTTGGTTTGCGTGCCTTTATAACGGACCGCCGCCCGCTGCCCCGTGCGATGGCACTTGCCGCACAGAGCGGGAACATTGCGGGAATAGGTCGGCGAGCGGGAATTGTTCCTGCTCAGGACTGCATGAGTGCCGTGACAGTCCGCACAGGTGGGCCCATCCGGGCTGCCCTTGGCCAACAACTGCCCATGAATGCTCTGCTGAAACTGTTCGACTTCATTGGCGTGGCAAATCGAGCAATCGACCCGGGCTGTTATAGTGGCGCAAGGCCGGAGCAGGGACGGGTCACCGCCCGTATGGCATTGCACGCAAGCTACCCGGGCATGCCGTGAGGCGGAGAGTTCCTGCTCGTTGACGAACATGGAGCGCATGTGGCCACCACCAGCGGTTTTCAACTCCGGGTTGCCATGGCAGCGCTGGCAGTCGTAGTCCGACATCCCCTGCGCATAAAAGACTCGCCGGATCTTGTGCGGCTCGTGGCAGTCCACGCAGGCGGGGATCAGGCCCGGCCGCTTCTCCCACAACTCGCCTCGGATGACTTTGCGGTGCACCGTCGCAATCAGCGCATGGCACTTCGTGCAGGTACGGGCGATGTTCTGCTTGGAGATCGAAGACCGGGGATCGGTGTGCGGCAAAACGAAGTGCGCAGTATGGCAACTGGTACAAACCGCCGTGACGATCAGGCCACGGCGCAACAAGCCCTCGCCGTGGATGCTTTCGGTATAGTTTTCCAGGATCTTGTCCTGAGGGATGTTGTGAGTAAGCTGGACGGGAGTGCCTTCATGGTGACAGCGGCCGCACAAAAAGGGGATCTGGGTGGTCGCGGTGGGAGAACCCGGATCGGAAGGCCGCAGGATGTTGTGAGTTCCGTGACAATCCGTGCAACGAGGGGCCAGCGCGTCACCACGCCTCGCCGCCTTCCCGTGCAAGCTTTCCCCATACTGCTTTGTTTCATCGGGGTGGCACGCGCCGCAATCAACCGGCTGGAGCTTTTCGGGATGGGGGAACTCCTTTCCAGCCAGATCAGCGTGGCAACTTGTGCACTCGAGTGTAGCGTGCGGCGAGGCCCGCAGGGTGGCCTCGTTGAAGGGGGGTGGCATTCCCGGCTGCCGCTTGCCTGTGCGGGGGCCGGTTTCGTGGCAACCCTTGCACGGCTCGCTTCCCGGCAAGGGCTTGGCCTGCTGGGCTTCCAGGGACACAGCAAGGAGGACAGCAGCGAGGCCAGCAGCGCCGATAGATACCAAAAGACGCTCTTGCCCTCTGAGGCTCATCACATTTGTCCGAGGCCCCGCGCAATCATGGCGGAATTTCACAGCACCTCATACTTCCAACAGTGCCGACAGTGACCAAAAGACGCTCTTGCCCTCTGAGACTCATCCCATTTGTCCGAGTCCCGCCCAATCATGGTGGAATTTCACAGCACGCTATGCGTCGTGCAATTCGGTTGCCAGCCGAATTCGCGCCGCGCATCGGAGACGCCTTTCTGACGCAACTTCCTGCACTACCCTCGTTGCGAATGGCCTTGACGCTCTTTTCATTTGTGAGCTAAGGTCTAGCGGAGGTGCTATTTGCGGGCGCCTCCTGACAAACTTGAGACCTGGAGTGGCGTCCCGCATCAAACAAGCGGAAGACAAATGTGATGGAGATTTTTGAGCTCGCTAAGGCCTTAATCAACATCGAATCCGTGACGGGCCACGAGCGCGCCTGCGCCGAGTTCCTGCGTGGTTATCTTGTGGCGAGAAACTTCCAAGTGGAGTTCCAGCCGGTCTCACGAGAGCGCTCCAACGTGTTCGCAAAGACAGGAAAGCCGGATGTCGTTTTGAGCACGCACATCGACACCGTCCCTCCTTTCCTTCTTGCCCGCGAGGACGAGGAGCTCATTTATGGGCGCGGAGCATGTGACGCCAAGGGGATCCTGGCCGCGCAGATCGTAGCGGCGGAACGGCTGGTGAGCGAAGGGGTGACTGACTTCGGCCTGCTCTGCCTGGTCGGAGAGGAAACCACGAGCGACGGCGCGCGAGAGGCGAACCTGCATCCACCCGGCTCCCGCTACATTATTAATGGTGAGCCCACGCAAAATAAACTGGTGGTGGGGTCGAAAGGTAACCTGCGGCTGGACATTCGATTCAAAGGTAAGATGGCGCACTCGGCATACCCGCACCTCGGTGAATCCGCAATTGATAAGTTGCTCGATGTGCTCGTTGATTTGCGGAAGGTTCCGCTGCCCCATGATCCCTTGCTGGGCCCTGCCACGCTGAACATCGGGGTCATCTCCGGCGGCAGGGCTGCAAATGTTGTGCCTGACCAGGCCGCGGCCCAGATCCTGATTCGGACCGTCAACGGCTCGGAGGAGCTGCGGCGCAAGATTTCGGAGTTGCTCGGAGGGCGGTGTGAGTTTGAGTTCGTCCGCGATACGCCGCCCCTGCGCATGGAGAAACTGGACGGCTACGAGACCGACGTGGTGTCCTTCACTACCGACCTGCCGGCCTTGACCCGATGGGGCCGGCCCGTGTTGCTGGGGCCGGGTTCGATCCTGGTAGCCCACACCGAGCATGAGTGTGTTCCAAAGGCTGAGTTGGTCAAGGCCGTCGACCTTTATTGCCGGCTTGTCCATGAGCTGAAAAAGACAGTTTACAGTCCACAGTCGACAGTCGACAGTGAGATAGCGCCAAGCTGATTTGTAGGTTCGCAATTCGTTCGAGATGGGCCGGTGAGGAGCCGCCGAGTTGGCCCGACAGGTCCCGGCGGAACGATTCACTTTTGTCCCTCGACCTTCGACTCTCGACTCGTTGGCAGAAAGGCAGTCGAATTTAGCTATGAAGAAGATTGAAGTCGGCATCCTGGGCGCGACGGGAATGGTCGGCCAGCGCTTCGTGAGCTTGCTCGAACACCATCCCTGGTTTGAAGCCCGATGGCTTGCAGCCTCGGACCGGTCGGCAGGGAGAACTTATGCGGAGGCTTGCAACTGGCGCTTGCGCGAACCCCTGCCCAAAGCCGCAGGCGAGCTTCCCGTGCATGAATGCAAACCGGGCCACGCGCCGCAGTTGCTGTTCTCCTCGCTTGATTCCAAGGTTGCGGGTGAAGTCGAAAGGGAATTTGCGCAGGCGGGCCACCTAGTGGTCTCGAATTCCAGCAATCACCGCATGGAACCGGACGTCCCCTTGTTGATTCCGGAAGTGAACCCCGACCATCTGGCCCTGGTGCGAATCCAGAGAAAACGGCGCGGGTGGAAGGGCATGATCGTCACCAACCCGAACTGCACGGCGGTCGGTCTGGTGATGTCGTTGGCTCCGTTAGAGAAGGCTTTCGGCCTCGAGAAGGTGCTGATGACCAGCATGCAGGCGGTTTCCGGCGCCGGTTACCCAGGCGTGCCCACGCTGGATATTCTCGGCAACGTGATCCCTCATATTTTGGGGGAAGAGGAAAAGGTGGAGCGCGAGACGCGCAAGCTGCTGGGGAAATTCGTGGATGAAACGGTCAAGCCCGGCGACTTCGTAGTGAGCGCCCACTGCAACCGCGTGCCAGTCGAGGACGGCCACACCGAGTCGATATCGATTTCTCTGAAGTCCAAGGCGTCAGTGGAGGAATTAATTGGGGTGTGGCGGAAATTTCGTTCGCTGCCTCAGGAGCGAGGTTTACCGTTTGCCCCCAAGCATCCCATTATCGTTCGCGAAGAGCGGGACCGCCCGCAGCCCAAGTTCGACCTCGCGGTCGAGCACGGGATGGCCACCGTGGTGGGTCGCGTGCGGCTGTGCCCAGTGCTTCAGTTCAAGTACACCGCCCTCAGCCACAACACCATACGCGGCGCTGCCGGCGCGGCGCTACTGAATGCGGAATTGATGAAGTCCGAGGGCTATTTGGATTAGGCCCCGCAGGGTTGCAGAGGCGAGTCTCGTGAGTGAGCGGTGAGTTGTGGGTCAACCCCCTCACCTTGAAGCTTATTTACTGCCGAAGTGGAGAAAATAGGAGGACGAAGCGAATGAAGTTTGAACGCATAACGATTGACCCCAATGTATGCACCGGGAAACCCTGTATCCGCGGACTTCGTTTTCCCCTCTCCCGCCTCCTCGGGCTACTCGCTTCCGGTGAGAGCAAAGAATCGATCCTTAAGGCCTATCCTTACCTGGAGGCTGGGGACATCGACGAGGCTTTGCGGTACGCTGCGTATCTTGCTGAGGAAGAAACCGTGGAATTCTCGCGATGAGATTCCTTATCGATATGCCTCTATCGCCTGCGTTGGCCGCTTGGCTAAGGCAACAAGGGCATGACGCCCTGCATGCCACGGAGGTAGGATTACATCGAGCTTCTGACGGCGAGGTTCTCGAACGCGCCCGTATTGAAGGTCGAGTGGTGCTCACGGCAGACTTGGATTATCCCAGGCTCTTAACCCTGACCGGGGCTCAGGGACCCGGGCTGATACTCTTTAGGGGTGGCGATTTTAGCGAGCGAGAGTGCATCGAACGCTTAGCCCAAGTCTTTGAAAAGGTCCTGCCGCAGGTACTCGAGAATTCGATTGTGGTTGTTGAAAGGAACCGCATCCGTCTCAGGCCCCTCTGCGGTGAATGATGATCAACCTCGCACTGCTCGGCTACGGCAAAATGGGCAAGACGCTGGCGCAGCTTGCGCCGCAGCGCGGCTTCGAAGTGCGCCTGGTGATGGATGTTGACGTCAACGCGCAAGGCCGGGGCATCACGCGCGAGAAATTCCAGGGTATCGACGTCTGCGTGGACTTCACCACGCCGGATGCGGCTTTCGAGAACATCTGTCGTGTCGCGGAGCTGGGTGTGAATCTCGTGGTGGGGACTACGGGTTGGCATAACCGGCTGGAGGAAGTCCGTAAGATCATCGAAAGCGCCGGCGTCGGCATGGTTTACGCCGCGAATTTTTCCATCGGCGTGAATCTGTTCTACCGGCTGGCCCGCGCGGCGGCGGAAATCTTTGCCCCCTTCGCGATGTACGACCCTTGCCTCACCGAGGCTCATCACAAGTTCAAGAAGGACGCGCCCTCCGGCACGGCGCTCGAAATCAAACGCAAGATTCAACCCGAATTCAAAAGCCGCGAGATTCCCGTGACCAGCGTGCGCGCGGGTTACATTCCCGGCACGCACGAGTTGGGCTTCGACTCCGAGGCGGATACAATTATCCTCCGGCACACGGCCCGCGGCCGCCAGGGGTTTGCTGAAGGCGCACTGTACGCGGCACACTGGGTGCTGGGCAAGAAGGGCTTTTTCAGCTTCGCGGAGGTGTTGAAGCCCAGTTAAAGGCTGAGCCTTTTCATGGAGGATTTCCATTTTGCGATCCTGACGGAGTTTGAATTCACCCTCAAGGCTAGGAGGAAGAAGGCGGTTTATGAAGACGTTTTCAGCGTATGTCGAATGGGACCCTGAATCGGCGCTGTATGTTGGGATCGTGCCCGGCATTCCTGGGGCGCATACTCAGGCTGCTACGCTCGACGAGTTGCAGAAGAATTTGAAAGAGGTCCTGGAATTGTGCCTCCAGGAATACAAAGGCTCACTCGACGAGCTCCCTCACTTCGTGGGGCTGCAGCAGATTGAGGTCCTGGCGTGAGCCGCTTGCCAACGGTCGGCTTCCGGCAGATGGAGAGGGTTCTTTTCCGTCTGGGCTTTGAGGCCGTTCGCCAGAAAGGCAGCCACGTCTTTTGCCGCCAGCCCGACGGGAGGACAATGATAGTTCCCAACTACCCCGGAAGAAACCTGGCGCGTTCGTTGCCTCGGGAGATCCTGCGCGAGATCGAACTGACGCCGGAGCAGTTTCAGGAGGAGTTGCGGCGGGCCTAGGTTGAACTACTATAAGGTGCAGAAGCCGCCGCTTTCGGTTGTGGCAAGGAGGTTTTATGAGCCTGGAACTTCGTGGTTGCGGCACGGCGCTGGTGACCCCCTTCAGGAGGGATGGCTCCCTGGACCTTGATGCCCTGCGGCGTTTGGTTCAGTTCCAACTCCGCGCCGGCATCGACTTCCTTGTCCCCTGCGGTACAACGGGAGAAACCCCCACGCTCGAGCACGCTGAGTACCTCGCCGTCGTCCGCGCCGTGGTCCAGGAAGTGGCGGGGAGGGTTCCGGTGATTGCGGGAGTCGGCGGAAATAACACCCGCAAAGTGATCGATCTTGCCGCCGAGGTGCGCGGGCTGGGCGTGCAGGGAATTCTTTCCGTAGCCCCTTACTACAACAAGCCTACCCAGGAAGGCCTTTACCAGCACTTCCAGGCCATGGCGGAATCTACCGACCTTCCGATCATTGTTTACAACGTTCCGGCACGCACCTCGTCGAATATCGAGCCCCCCACCGTGGCCCGCCTCGCGAAAATCCCAAACATCATCGGCATCAAGGAGGCCTCCGGGAGTATCGTGCAACAAATGGAGGTCCTTGCCGCCGTACCGCCGGGCTTCCGCGTGCTTTCCGGCGACGACTCGTTCACCTTCCCGCTCATGGCGCTGGGTGGCGTGGGTATCATCTCCGTCATCTCCAACGAAATCCCGGCCCAGATGACCAGACTCGCGCACCTGCTTCTGGAGGGAAAACTCGAGGCAGCGCGCCAACTCCACTTCAGCCTGTTGCCCCTGATGCAAGTGAACTTCATCGAGACCAATCCCATTCCCGTCAAGGCCGCACTCGCCATGATGGGCATGATCGAGGAAGTTTACCGCCTGCCCATGGTTCCCATGAAAACCGAAAACCGTGCCAAGCTTGAAAAGGTGCTGGCCGCGCAGGGGTTGCTGCCGCCGCAGAAGCTCTAAGCACCCGGACGGAGGAAACGGTAAGAAGCGCACTCTTCCGATGTTGAGCTAGACTCGGCGGCTGGGAGGGCACAGCAGAGGGATGACCTCGCGCTTGTTCCTCCGGTAAACGCGGAAGTCGCTTTCATCAACGGTGATGACGAGGTGGCGGGGATAAAGCTCGCTCATCCTGATGACACACAGGTCCGCGAAGTCCGGCCCGCGATTCAGGTAACGGCGGGCAAGGTCCGCCAGGGGCTCGAGATTGCGCGAGCAGTCGAAAGCCACACGAAGCATCTTGTTCCGGACGAGGTCTAAAACGTAGCCACTGGAACCCAGGTGAAACGCGGCTTCGGCCAGAACGGCTTCGCAAGTCAGCAGCGGCTCAGAAATCCTTTTTGCAACGTCCAGCGCCCAGGCGTGGTGGAAGTCGTTGCGATTCCCAAACGCCACGATGAATCCTGTGTCCGCGATTCCCTTCATCGTCGGGAGAAGCCTTTCCGCGAAGAAAGACTGGCAGGTCCGCTGATTTTTCCGGCTAGCCTGAGGAATCCCTGATCCCCCGCCTCGGCTTTCGCCCTCTCCAATTGCTCGCGAATAATCCTTCCGGCCGGTATGCCCGTGCGGCGCGTCGTCTCAGCCAGCCAAGCGGCCAGGTCCTCGGGAAGACGTACGGTGATCGTATCACTCATATGTCATAAACGTAATACACTTACCTTGAGCACGTCAACATGGTCGCTCACCATTCGTAGAGCCAGACATAGCTCGTGGCCCGGCTCTGCTGCGGCATTCCATAAGCTTTCCCGTCTTTTTCTTCGCCGTTTCGCCAAGCCAGACGAAGTCCCTTTTGAAAGAGAATCGGATCCTCCTCATGAAAACGATAGGCAGAAAAACGGCAAGTGCCGTCGGCGTCTTGCTCTTTGTGTGTTAGGCCGGCGATAGGGAAGTGGTACATGCCGCGGTTGAAGTAATAGGTGCCAAGGAAGTAGTCCTCGGTTCCCGAGGAGAGCAAAAGGGGCTCTTTTGCGCCATCCAAATAGGCCCTGAGGACGGCTTCGAGAAAGTTGAAATTCTTGCTGGCGACTGCCAGGGTCACTTGGTAAAGGGCGCCGGCGCGCGATGATTGGCAGATGTCGAAAAACTGGAGAGGCTCTAACTCAACATTGTCGCGTATTTGGAGCCGCAACCGTGCATTATCCGGCAGGCGGATATTCCCGAGGAAAACCGGGAGGTCCTCGACTCCCCGGATGATCCACCAGAACACTTGCGGTTTCTCGACGCCCGCGCCGAGTTGCCCGGTAACCCGGATGCTCTTACCAAAGGGGATTCGGTAAGTATTATAGAGACCGCTGGGATGGCCGGTCTTTCCCAGGCGCTCGGAACCCCAGGGGGCGGAGGGATCGCCCCAGCCGATTCCGTGGCCAAGAAAAAGCTCCATATCAATCGAGGGTTTGGTTTCTCCATCGACATAGAAGCGAATTCGGGTGCGGTCATATCCCGGCCAGTCGCCGCCAAACCACATATGCGTCAAACATCCGGCGCCTTCATGCTGGAAGAGCGCTACCTCGCGGTCAGGGTAAAGCAGTCCTTCCTTACCGGCGGTCCCGAAGGTTTTGTGGATGGCGGCGGGCAAGGTGCTCTCCCCTTTTTGCAAAGGTCCTCCTGAACCTCTCGAAATCCAAATGAGGATAGGAACAGCGGCTACGAATGCTGTTCCCCAGCAGATGGCAAACCGCAAGTTAGTCTTCGCCCCTGCAAGAGTTGGACTCTTCATTGTAGACTCCTTTGCCGCACGGGAAGCGCACCGCACATCGATGCCGAGCGGGTTCTGGTGATGCTCGCAGCGCAAATTCACTGGTCGTAAAAGCTCCTCCTCCGCGTGGGCGGAAAGACAAGAAACTGTGGCCATCAAGAAGGTCAGCGGAAGACAGCGTCTGGACACTCAAGGATGCTCCCCTTACTTGCTGTTGTCTCATTGATTGTCGCCGTCGTCCCATTCCTCGAGGCGATGAGTACGACGAACATGGGTTTGCGAGGTCCTTTCAGCCTGACTTTCTGCGCCCTCACCTGGCTCTTCGCGATCTTTTCGATCTGGGGTCTGGTGGCGGGGCTGCGCTCGTATTCACTCGAGATGAAACCGGCCGTCCGCCTGCATTCGCTGCTGGTGGCACTCGCCTGCTGCGGGGTGACTGCCTACCTCGCTTGCCGGCACATCATCGGCCTGCGCCTCTGGGCATGGTAAACACGAGAGCCGTCGAGGGCCGGTGATTCTGGCCCTGCGCATTGGGTTACGCTGGCTGTGTTATCTTCTCCCCGTCGGATCAGCGGATCCTCATTCCATATCGACCGCCAGGTACATTAATTCACCCTGGCGTTCGATCTGCAGGACGACGGAGTCGCCGGTTTTCAGCTTGTCCAGGGCCTGGCGAAGGCCTTCGAGACTGATAATATCGACGCGGTTCAGCGCGTGGATGATATCTCCCGATTGAAGACCGGTCTCCACGGTGGCGGCGTAGGCGGCTCGGGCGGCCACGATGACCCCAGAGGCTATGCGAAGTCCCGGCAGCGCTTCGGAAATATTCTTGTTGATTGCGACCCCCAGGATTCCCAGCTTGGCTATCAAATTCCCTTCCGGATCCAGGTCCGCCACGCGGTGGACTTCGTCTCGGCGCTCAGCGACCTGGATTTCCAAGATAAGTCTTTGCGAGCCTCGGATGACGTCGAACTTCACGGCTTCGCCACCCTTGCGCAGATACATGATGGCGCCAAACTGAGCCAGACTTTCCACCGATCTGCCGTCTACAGCCCCGATCACGTCCTGGATTTTCAGGCCGGCTGAGTCCGCCGGGCCTCCGGGGGCGATGTCTGATACGATGACACCATGATCCTGCGCGAGTCCCAGCCCCGCAGCCAGTGCAGGGGTGACGGTCTGAACATTGATGCCGATCTCGCCGCGATGCACGTGCCCATACTTGCGCAGTTGTGGGTAGGCGAACTTCACCACGGAGCTCGGAATGGCAAAGCCCAAGCCTTCACTTCCACCACCCTTCGTCAGAATGAATGTGTTGATCCCCACGATGTTTCCTTCCACGTCCACGAGCGGGCCGCCGCTGTTGCCCGGGTTGATGGGAGCGTCCGTCTGAATATACACCATCGGGCGGTCGGGATCGGGTTGGCGGGCGACGGAGCTGACCACCCCCATAGTCACGGAGTTCTCTAGCCCCTCGGGGCTGCCAAAAGCCAGAACCAACTGACCCTTCCGGAGCGCGGCATAGTTACCCATTGGGAGCGCCCGTAATCCCTCAGCCTCAACTTTCAGAAGTGCGAGGTCGATGTCTTTATCCAAACCGATGATGCGCGCATCAATAGCGGGGGCGGGAGGCCTGGTCGTCGAGCGAGGTGACCCGGTGGCCGTTTGCGAGGGTATGATCACCCGAACCCGTTGCGCCGCTTCCACCACATGAGCATTGGTGATGATGTAGCCACTCGCGTCAACGATCACGCCGGAGCCGGTGATGTGCTGCTTGGCGATCAACGCGGTAGCGGTTGCCCCATCCTCTTCCACAGGTCCGAAACCCGTCACAAGTATTTGCACCACCGAGGGGGAAACTCGCCTGGCCAGCGCCTCGAAGGAGTCGCTCAATTGGCGGAGAATATCCGGGGCTTCCTTTTCTGGGGGTGCTTGGGCCTGAAGCCCGGTTGTCAGCAGCAGACACGCGGCGGCCAGAATCCAGTTCACCAACCTTCGCCTTCGGCGCGGATTTGAATTGGACATGAGTTGATTGTTCATCTGGACGTGATACTCCTCCCAAAGCTCAACAGCTTGATCTTGCCCATCGTCTTTTTGATGGCGATAGTCCCTGTGTAGGTACGCAGAAGAGCGCGGCATTCTTTCCATAGGCGCAAAGCAACCCCTTCGACAACTCGGGGCTGGCCGAATCTAACCGGGCGGGGCAGGCTCCCGGACAATTGCAATGTTCAGGATGGCACTCCAATGGCTTTTTTCAGCAAGCTGCCGACGCGCCTTTCGCACCGCTCTCGTCGCAGCGAACGCTTGTCCCGTCGCATTTCGTCCACCCAAGTGTTAATCGCACGAACGCCATGCGAAAAAGCTCCTCTTAGCACTCCGGCATAGGCCTCAAAGGGATTCTCCGCGGCGCGGACGGGCCGGATGATGATGTTTACTCCCTCGACAACAAACTCGACCCTGTCGCCTTTCTTCAGTCCCAACCGGATGCGAATCTCCTGCGGCACCGTCACCTGGCCTTTGCTGCTGATAACACTGGAATGCGCCATCTTTACTGATCCTCCTTACAGTAAAGATAATACTGCAATCAAACGAAAGCGATTCCCTGTTGGGAAGAGCAAGAGAGAAAGACGCCCTTATGAGCAGAAGAAATCCGGCAGCGATCTCGGTAAGGCCTTTACTGGGCAGCCGGCTTATAGGCTTTCGTCATTCCGTTTCGGCCATTGGTCACGGTGAACTGGCCGTCCGGTTCCGCAGAAAGCCTGATCCAATTCCCCTGGCAATGTTCTTCCAGGTTGGCGATGAAGGCCTCGGGCGCGTTGTTCGCCTTGCCCGCTTCAAGCGCATAATGCAGTTGCCAGATGTCTTCCAGGCCGGGCGAAGTGCGCATGGTTTGCCACGCTTCGGGTGAGCCACCCTTCCTCGCGCCGTTGTTTATGATGGCTACGAGGGGATGCAAAGCTTGTACTAAAGCAGGTGCGCCGGAGAGATCCATGCCGTGATGCGTGCTCAGGTACACATCGACTGTTCCGATCACATTATACGGACAAGCCAGTCCAAGTTCCTTGTTCCACGTCAAATCCCCCAGATCAACCATGCGGAACTTGCCATAGGTGATGAGCATCCCAATCGACTGGGCATTCTCTGAAGGGTCTATGGCCTTTCGTTTCACTCCGGCACATAGCGGGTTGAGCGCATCCACTCCCGCCAAGGGCTCTGAAATCTCATTGCCGGCGGCGGTTAGGACCTGAACGTTGATCCCCTGGATTGGAATCCAGTCACCGGGTTTCGCCAGAAGATGTTTGGCTTTGTCGCGCACTGTCAAATACGCCGAAAAAAGCATATCAGCTTCCACACCGATTTCGACACCCGGCCCGTGGTCCACGAAGGTGCGGATGGGGATCCGGGCTGCGAGTTGCGGCACGCCTCCCACGTGGTCGGCGTGGTAGTGCGTCACGACCAGGTAATCGATCTGTTTCACTCCCGCCAGTTTGGCGGCGGAGACGATGCGGTCGGCGTCGCGGCCACCGGCATCCGGCCAGCCGGCGTCCACCAGCATCGTTTCCCCCCCGGGTGGGACGAAGAGCGTGGCCTGGCCGCCCTCCACATCGATGAAATACACTTGCAAAGTCTGGGCGGCGCGCGCCGAAGCGCAAAGAAGAAAAACGAGAACAGTGGTGATGGTTGTTCGCATGGTGGAATCCTGATGAAACGTATTTAAAATTCTGGCTGCGGCTCGACACGAGTCAAGAATCGACGGTCCAAGGTCAAAAGTGGACCGACTGGAAATGTGTGCGACAAGTTGCACAGACTCCAGCGGCTAGAATCCTACCAGAAAAAAGGCTCCTGGGATTCGGGTTTCGTGCAGCGGCGCCGTCAAGAAACCATCGACGGCCTTCAGGTTTGCACATCCTGAAGTTGCCACAAGGGAACTGGACACCTGGAAAGAGCGAAGAAGGAGGGCATTCCTAAACAGGCTGGATAGCACAAGCGGAAATTAACCTTGCGGGTGTTCTCAACCTGCGGTATACTCCTGGCCGATGTTCAGCGCTTACGCCAACTGGTTTAGCTACCGCTTTTGGGGCTTTAGCCCCAGTGGGTAGAGTGGTGTTGGCCTGAACCCGGAAACAAGTCGTAATAAGCCAACCCACTCGAAGGAGTGGGTTTTTCATTTTAAGGAGGCTGGCGGTGATTATTTCCATGAGACTTCATGCCACCAAAGAGGAGATTGAGCACGTTTGTGAGCGCATCGGGGAGTTTGGCTACAAAGTTCACTCCATCCAGGGCGAGGAGCGCGTGGTGATCGGCGCCGTGGGGGTCGGAGACGTCACCGCCTGCCTCGAGTCCCTGGAGGCCGCGCCCGGAGTCGAGAGCGCCGTCCGCATATCCGCGCCTTACAAGTTCGTGAGCCGGGAATTCAAGAAGGAGCGTACCACCATCCCTGTGAATGGCGTGGAAGTGGGCGGCAGCGAATTCGCCATCATGGCCGGTCCGTGTTCGGTGGAAAGCGAAAAGCAGATCATGGAAACAGCCGAGGCCGTGGCGGCTACCGGGGCCAAGATTCTCCGGGGCGGCGCCTTCAAGCCCCGAACCTCTCCTTACGACTTCCAGGGCCTGGAGCTCGAGGGATTGAAACTCCTGGCCAAGGCGCGGCAGGCTACCGGCTTGGCCATCGTCACCGAGGTGATGAGCGAGCAGGACGTGGAGGTGGTTGCCGAGCATGCGAACATCATGCAGGTCGGCGCCCGCAACATGCAGAATTTCATGTTGCTCAAAGCGCTGGGTGAATGTCCCCGGCCGGTTCTCCTGAAGCGCGGCATGAGCTCGACCATCATGGAACTCCTCATGTCCGCCGAGTACATTACCGCCCACGGGAACCCCAACATCATGCTCTGCGAGCGCGGCATCCGGACCTTCGAGACCGCCACGCGCAATACCATGGATATCGCCGCCGTGCCACTGCTCAACGAGCTAACCCATTTGCCCGTCATCGTCGATCCCAGCCACGCCACCGGCAAGCGCAGCTTGGTGCCGGCGCTGGCGCGCGCGGCCGTGGCCGTGGGCGCGGACGGCCTGCTCATCGAAGTGCATCCTTTTCCCGAAAAAGCCTTCAGCGACGGCGCGCAATCTCTTACCCTCGACCAGTTCCGGGCCTTGACCAACGACCTCAGGCCTTATCTGGAGTTGTGGAAGGCATCGCGCGCCTGCGCCGCCGCTGCGGTGTGAAGCATGAATTGAAATCACATCTTTGTCGCGGTACCATCTACAGTTGAATGGCAAGGTCGCACTGGCACATCGGCGACGCTCCCTTCGCTCCGCAACGAAATGCCTCTGCAAACAACATCCAATGGGTGGCAAAGTGGTGGGCAGAGTTTTCCCGTTTAGGTCCGAAACAACACCTGAGGCGCGAAGTGGTAAAGGTGAATGGGCTTGGCGCCACTCCTATTTCGTCAGGGGTACCGCAGCGAGATTTTGAAGGCGGCAACCGGTCGCTCCTGGCCGGGGGAACAATTCGGCAAATCTTCTTGCAAAGAACGTGGTGTTCGGAATACCGTGGGGCCTGACCTGGTCGAGCCGGCCGAGGTTAGGGAATATCCGATGCCCGAAAGGGGGATGGAAATGAGTGCGCAACAGACCACGAAGAAAGACGATTCGATCGTAATCGGCGGAGCGGGCGGCTTTATCGGCGGCTCGCTCACCCGATACTTCCACGACCGCGGTTTCACCAGGATCCGCGCCATTGACAAGAAACCTTTGCCGGACTGGTACCAGAGAGTGCCGCGTGTTGAAAGCCTCTGCATGGACTTGAGTGAGAGGGAGAATTGTGTAAAGGCGTGCGAGGACGCCGTCGAGGTTTACAATATGGCTGCTGACATGGGGGGCATGGGCTTCATCGAGAAGTTCAGGATCGAATGCCTGCGCAGCATCCTGATCAACACCAACCTGATCGAAGCGGCCTATCAGGCGGGCGTGCAAAGGTATTTCTTCTCCTCCTCCGCCTGCGCCTACAACACCGAGCTACAGAAAGATCCGCACTGCCGGGCACTGAAAGAGTCGGACGCCTACCCCGCCATGGCGGAGAGGGGCTACGGCTGGGAAAAACTCATCTCCGAGATGTTCTGCCAGGAATACTGGGCGGAGCGCGGCTTGAAGACCTTCATCGCCCGCTTCCACAACGTCTACGGTCCCAACGGCACTTGGGACGGCGGGCGAGAAAAGGCTCCTGCGGCCATTTGCCGGAAGGTCATCGAAGCCAAGGATACCGGCAAGAACGAAATCGTAGTCTGGGGTGATGGCACGCGGACCCGCAGCTTCATGTACATCGATGACTGCACCAAGGGCATTCACATGATCACACACTGCGAGGATCTGATCGCAACACCCATCAACCTCGGTTCCAATGAGCTCATTTCGGTCAACGACCTGGTCAGCATCGCGGAAGAAATTGGCGGGATAAAGCTCCAGCGCAAATACGACCTTGCTGCGCCCAAGGGAGTCACCGGCCGAAACAGTGACAACACCATGATTAAGAACATCCTGAACTGGGAGCCCAGGACCCCATTTCGTGAGGGACTGGCGAAGACCTACGCCTGGATCGAACAGCAGTATCAGGACCGAAAGGCCGGCAAAGTCACGGTGCGAGAAAACTATCAAGCGGCGTAAGTCCATGCGCACACAACAGGTGATTGAAATCACTTCGATCATCAGCGAAATTCCCTACCGAATGGCATTTGCCGGCGGTTGGATCGATCAACCCTTCGTTTCGAAACTGAACCCCACTCCACCGGGTTCCATGGTGGTGGTCGGTTTGGAGCCCACTTTCCGGTACATGGATCGCTGCGGAATGGCAACCAGTACGCGCGAGGTTGCGCGCAAGCTGTGGAACGGCAAACTGCCGAATGGAGATCCCAGGGAGCTTACCCGCGAGCTGTATGAGGCAGAAAACAAGGGCAAGCCGGAGCCCTCCGGTTCGCAGGACATGGCGGGCTTGATTTACCCCGGAGTGAACAGGCTGGACTATGACTACAGCTACGAGGGCGGCCACTTCCCCGTGCACGTCGAATCCAACAATGATCCGGACGTCGCCCACTGGTTGGAGGACGTGGTGCACATGGTGCCGGTCGCGCAGCGTCCTGCCGACTACAATCCCCTCGGGAAAAGGAACCTCGACCCGAAGTGGATCCAGAGGCTGGGCGCGACGGGAAAGCAGTGCTTTGATGCCATCGTGACGAAAGACTGCAAGGCGCTGGGCGCCTCCATGAATGAGTGCATGGAGTGCTGGGAGACGATTCTGCCCCACACCGTAAGGCACCCGACCGTCACCGTGGACTTGGCGGGAATCCTGGGTTACTACCAGTCCCGGTATGCCGGAGCCATGTACTCCGGGTGTGGTGGCGGATATCTCTACGTTGTGTCGGACGAGCCGGTGCCTGGGGGAATCCGCGTGAAGGTCAGGTACTCAAAGAAGAATGGCTGACGCGAAGACAGTTGTGGTGACCGGTGGTTTTGACGATTTCAAGTCCCAGCACGTTCGCTTTCTCGAGGAGGCTTCGAAGCTCGGGGGCGTGCGCGTTCTCCTTTGGTCGGACGAGACAGTGCGCGCCCTAGAAGGCCACCCCCCGCAGTTTCCTCAAGAGGAGCGGTTATATCTTCTCCAGGCTAACAGGTATGTCAAAGATGTAAGGCTGGTGACGGGGCAGGTGGACCAAGACTCCATACCACAGGTCGGCGGAATCAATCCTGAAATCTGGGTTGTGGAGGAGGCGAGCGACAATCCTCGGAAGCGGGCCTACGGCGAGTCACACGGTGTTGAATATCGTGTTTTCAAGAAGACAGACCTGGGAGGCTTCCCGGCGTTGCCGTTCGATCCTAAGGGTGAGCGGTCGTCAACAAAGCGCGTGGTTGTGACCGGTTGCTACGATTGGTTTCACTCGGGCCACGTAAAGTTTTTCGAGGAGGTCTCCGGGTTGGGCGACCTCTACGTCGTGGTGGGGCATGACGCCAACATCAAGCTGCTGAAGGGCGAAGGTCACCCGATGTTTCCACAGGACGAGCGGCGCTATATGATTCAGTCCGTGCGTTTCGTCAAGGTTGCCCTGGTATCTTCAGGACGTGGCTGGATGGATGCCGAACCGGAGGTCGCCCTCATCAAGCCGGACATATACGCGGTGAACGAAGATGGTGATGTGCCGGAAAAGCGCGCCTTTTGCAAAGAGCACGGCATTGAATACGTCGTTTTGAAACGGACCCCCAAAGAAGGCCTGCCCAAACGGCAGAGCACCAACCTGCGGGGATTCTGAAGGTCCGTGTGAGTGAGCGGAAGGCGCCCCACCGGAGCGCGGGCAGCAGCCCTGGAGGAGGAACTCGATGCGAAGCAAGGTTCTTATCGGTGCGTGTTTTGTTGCCACAGCAGCGAGCGTGATTCTAGCTCTGATGAGTATGAGCGGATGTTCTCGCCAGGCTTCCCCTGGCGTGGTTCAACAGTGGGTGCAACATAATCGAAACGCGCCACAACCCCCCGTTATCACCCCTGGAGTGGAAAGTACACAAGAGCAACCGGGAAAGCCTCCGTCAGACGCCGTTATTCTTTTCAACGGCAAAGATCTGGCCGGCTGGGAATCGGTCAAAGGCGGGCCTGCCCTATGGAAAGTTGAGAAGGGTTATTTCGAGGTAGCTCCGCACACGGGAGACATCAAAACCAAGCAGGTCTTTGGCGACTGCCAACTGCACGTGGAATGGGCAGCGCCTAACCCGCCTCACGGCCAAGATCAGGATCGCGGAAATAGTGGGGTCTACCTGATGAGCCTTTATGAAGTCCAGGTCCTTGATTCCTATGAAAGCAAAACCTACCCGGACGGACAGGCAGCGGCAATCTACGGCCAGTATGCGCCCTTGGTCAATGCGTGCCGGCCTCCCGGCCAGTGGCAGAGCTACGACATTATTTTCCATGGTCCGCGGTTTGACACGGCAGGGAAAATCGTCCGGCCCGCGACTTTCACGGTGCTGCATAACGGCGTGCTGGTCCAGGACCACGTCACCGTCCTCGGTCTGACAGATGGTGAGCATGAGCCCTACAGGCAAACCCCAACCAAATTGCCTGTGAAACTGCAAGACCACAACCACCCGGTCCGCTTCCGAAATATCTGGATTCGGGAGCTTGTTGAGGCCCAAAAATAAGCGCGCGCCGGCTGACCAAAGAGGGAAGGGGCCAATACCGACGCCGGCTGGCGCAGAGCGAAGCTCTGCGACTGGAGTCCAGAAGGAACTCAAATCAGCTTATCCATGCTCAAGAGGGATGAATCATTAAGTTAGTAGAACCTGAAGCTCGACCAGGGCCATTCCTCCGGCGAATGCACCAAGCCCCTCTTCACCGGATTGTTGTGCATATAGCTCAGCTTTTCCAGGCGTTTCTTCTCGCTATAAACACCATAGGGATAGAAACGGCGCTGCCAGACACGATAGCGCGAGTCGCTGTGAACGGTGGGCGGCAGCCGCACGCCGGTCAACATCTTGCGGCACCAGGAAAGCGTTTGATTCTCAGTCAAGACCGAGACAATCCCTTGCGCGGTTCGTTTCTTCAGCTCTTGCATGAGGCGGCTGGTGCTCTCAGCCGGTTCGGGCTTGATCAGTAGGTGAAAGTGCTCTGGCATCAGAACCCAGCCGACGAGTAGAAAGCCCGCCTCCCGCCGAAATTGCCGCAGAACCTCAACGAAGTCGCAGCGGAAGCGGTGACTATCAAAGAGCTTCGTGCGACGATAGGTGCTAGAAGTGATAAACTGCAACTGGCCGGGTGCGAAATGGCGTCTGGAGACAGGCATAGCAAGGGCAGTATACCGTATTGGAAGCTGAAACGCCCCGATCTATCGGGGCGCCAGCCGGCGGTCCCTCCATTTCGGGACCCGGGGTCGCCCTCAGCCGCAGCCGGGGAGCATGTGGTCCGGCCCCGTGGTAAGACAGCGCGCAGGAACTGCAAATCGACCCGGGCTGTGGTGGAAGAGGGAGGTCAAACTGTAAATGAGCACTTGGCTTGCGGTTGCCGGAATGTTCGTTTTAGGCGCGTTGGCTGCGGTATATGGAATGTTGATGTTGATCTCACCGACCAAGTGGCAGAACCTAACGGACCGCGCTAGCTTGGCAGGCACGTGGTCGTCCCCGCGGCGTTCGCTGAAACGCGGGGAAAGCATCGAAATTCGGGTGGCCGGCCTGCTCATGGGAGCGGTCGGAGTCTTTTTTGTTGTAACAGTCTTGCACGGGCTGCTAACCCCTAACGCTCGGCGACACAAGGCGGCAACACCTCTGCCCAACAATGAGGCGGCTGCGCAATCCCACTCCTGGTTTGGGTTGACCGTGCCCGCCGTTGTAACTTTGCTGGGCCTCTATCTGCTCTTACTCCCCGAGTCATTTCTACGGTGGTCGGCCGGAAGAATGTACCCTCCGCGTGAGATTAAGGCCTCGGCATTGCCGTTGTTGAAACTCTTCATCCGCGCAATGGGCGCGTTTGCCATCCTCGGGGGGGCATCAGGCGTCTACAATTGGCTTCGTGCTGTTTGGTAGCAGCAGCTAGCGCATCTATCTAAGGTTGTCGGCCCCGTCAGGGAGAATTCTCTTCTCGGGCTTGGTTGATGGCTCGCGTCGGTTGGGCGCACCGCGGCCATCGGCCCAATCACGGCTGCCAAGATGTGGAGTGGTAGCCCGCCATTCCCCAGCGGTATCAGTAGGGTACTGAGCGGGTGGTCAGCCAATGGCGGAATCAACACCGCCGGCTGGCGCAGAGCGAAGCTCTGCGACTGGAGTCTCGAAGGAACTCAAGCGAGCTTGTCCATGCTCAAGAGGGATGAATCATTAAGGTAGTAGAACCTGAAGCTCGACCAGGGCCATTCCTCCGGCGAATGCACCAAGCCTCTGAAAGTGCTCTGGCATCAGAACCCAACCGACCAGCAGAAAGCCCGTCTCCCGCCGAAATTGCCGTAGAACCTCAACGAAGTCGCAGCGGAAGCGGTGACTATCAAAGAGCATCGTGCGACGATAGGTGCTAGAGGTGATAAACTGCAACTGGCCGGGGGCGAAATGGCGTCTGGAGACAGGCACAGCAGGGGGACTATGCCGTATTGCAAGCGGAAACACAGAGCTACGCTCTGCGCCAGCCAGCGTTTCCCGGTGTCATTCCGAGCGAAGCGAGGAATCTCGCCCTGGGCCAAGGCGGATCGGGAGCTCGAGCCGGACTAAAGGTTATGCGGAAGAAAGATCAGAGCAAGATTCCTCGCTGCGCTCGGAATGACACCGTCGCGTGAACTTTTTGGAGAGAAGGCAATCGCCCCACAAGAGCACCGGATCACGCAGGCGCGGGACGGAGGTCCGCGCTACCCCAGCAAGCGGGCGACCTCTTTGGCATAGTAGGTCAGGATGATATCCGCGCCGGCCCTTCGGATTGAGGTGAGGGTTTCTATCATCGTGCGTTCGCGGTCGATCCATCCCATCCTGGCCGCGGCCTCGATGAGGGAGAATTCGCCGCTCACCTGGTAGGCGGCGATGGGGACATCGAACTCGCGGCGGGCGAGTGCGATAATATCGAGGTAAGGAAGCGCGGGTTTCACCATGATGATGTCCGCGCCTTCCTCCACATCCAGGGCAATCTCGCGCATGGCTTCGCGTTGGTTGGCGGGATCCATTTGGTAGGCCTTGCGGTCCCCAAACTTCGGCGCCGAGTCTGCGGCCTCACGAAAGGGTCCGTAGAACGCCGAAGCGTATTTGGCTGAATAAGCCAAAATAGGTGTCTGGGTAAAGCCGCGGGCGTCCAACTCCCGGCGAATGCGCCCCACGCGCCCGTCCATCATATCGGAGGGTGCCACGATGTCGGCGCCGGCCTCGACCTGGGTCAAGGCTGTCTTTGCCAGAAGTGGAAGCGTGGAATCGTTGTCAACTTCACCGTTCTTGATCAGGCCGCAGTGACCGTGGCTCGTATATTCGTCCAGGCACACGTCGCATATCACCAGCAAATCCGGCAATTCTCTCTTGATCGCCCGCACGGCCCGTTGCACGATGCCATTGGGGTCGTAGGCGCCTGAGCCCACTTCGTCCTTGCTTTCCGGGATGCCGAACAGGATTACGGCAGGAACGCCCAGGTCATGTGCCGACTTGCATTCGCCCACCAGCCCATCGACCGACCAGCGGTAGTTTCCTGGCATGGACTTGATTTCGTCCTTAACCTTCGATCCGGGACAAACAAAGAGCGGATAGACAAGAGAGCGAGCGTTGAGCTGGTTCTCGCGCACCAGGCTGCGCAGGGTCTCGGTGCGCCGCAACCTGCGGGGTCGATGGATTGGGAAAGACATGGCATGCTCCTTCGTCCGTGGCCTGGAATTCGTTGCCGTGAGTTTTTCACGGAACTTGAAATCCATGTCATCCTGAGCCCCGACTTGTCGGGGCGAAGGACCTCTGCAGTTGCTTTTTGGGGTCAGCAGCCTACGACGAACTGCAGAGATGCTTCTCCCGCAGGGCGGGATCAGCATGACAGCGTGGCGCATTCGCGCCGATCTTCTGACATCGCGGATAGCGGTCTTCGGCTATACGTGCTCCGGGTGACAGGCAGCTCCAACTTCGGAATTCGGGCTAATACAGTCTGTCACGCGGTTTAAAGTCTCCAAACGTCCCGATGTTGGCTAACGAGATTGCCACCCGGAAGACGTTTTCTTTCCTAATGGTTACGGTCGTCGTTCCTAATGAAAACCGCTGATACTCAACATTTATCCCGAAGCATCCAAAATTATAGCTGAGTTGGCCGACTCCGCCAGCCGCAATCTTCTGAACAAGATTGTAGTTCACGCCAAACGCGCCACTCAACCCTTTGCGGTTGAAGTCCCCATAGGTTGCGAGGAGGTTCAAAAGGTGGTAGGAGGAAGTGGAAGTCGTTGTTGTTGAGGGGGAGCTTGTGGACCCGCTCAGAAGGTTAGGATACGAATTCTTATTGATGAAGAAGTCGGTGAAGGCCAGCCCATAAACGCCGCGCCTGACATGAGAGGTAATGCCAGCGTCAAGGATACCTCCACCGTTCGGGCTTAAATCAAGTTTCAGCTCGGTGTCGTAAAACGAGAAGGGAGCGATCTTCAGGTCAGAAACGACCGGCGACAAACGTTTGCCGGGAATGAAGTGAAATCCCGTGAGCGAGAGCGTCGGCTCCCAAACAATGGGGTTGTTTGGTCCCCGGACACCGCCGAACGTGGGGTCAAAATAATACTTCTCCGAGATGCGCCAGGAAACCAACTCCTGAGCCTGCGGCGTATCCGCTGTTCCCGCAGGAACGTCTTTGCGGGCCAGGATAGTGTTGGTCAGCGAATACTCAACTTCATTGGTTTGGGAGAGGATGTCCAGATCATCGTACCGAACAACGTTGGCAAGCTCTTCCGGATCCCTGGCTTTGACCAGACGATAGACTATGTCCGGCTCAATAACATGCTTAAGGCGCCGGCCCCACAAGGACCGTGCGAGGACTTTTTCGAGGGAAGGCGGCCGGAGATCGAGCGCGAAGTCGCCCAGCAGCCTGGTGAGGGGGTCGTGGTTCGGGTCCAGGCTGGTGCCGTACCGGGCCGCATCGACTCCCGCCGAAGGGGTGAGGTGAAAGCCCCAGAATTCCTTGAGGCGGAGTGTGACCTCCGGGTGAAAGTCCAGTCGCTCCGAGAGTGAGGGAAGGTCAAGTCCTGGTTCCGTGCGCCCGAGGGCGCCAGCAGAGGTCCCGAACGAAAAGTAGAAGGGGCTCTCACCCACCTGCTTGTCCGTTCCGTAAAACGAGAATTCGGGCGTTTGCCGGATGACAATGGAGGGTGCCGGCACCAAATGGCACTCGCTTCCTTGGCACTGATACGGCAGTTGTGCGGAGAGAAAGTCCTGATAGCGGGATGCGTAGATGTTGAAGCTGTAAGCGCCGAAATCCTTGGTTGCGAAACCGATTTGGTGGGCTTCGGAATTGACCGCTTCGGTGAAAGTTGGCGAATAAACTTCGCGGAAAGCCAGCGAGGAAACGTAGTCCACGTCCGCGACGCCGCGAAATCCGTCGAAAAAATCCTCAGCGTCCCCGACCGCCTTGAGGCTCTGGCCGGGAGCGCGATTTGCCTTAACCGTGTCCTTGTCATTTACCCCGAAATAGTCCACCCTGAGCTTGGTGCTATCGCTGGGTGTCGCCCGGAACTGTGCCCTTCGGGCAACCCCTCGGAGGCTGTAATCCTCCAGACCCAGCAACAGGTCCATGCTGGGACTGATAGCCCAGAAAAACCCTGCGCCGACGACGGTCCCCTTCTGCGAAGAAGTCCCAACGTGTGGAAGCAAGAAGCCGGTATGGCGAGGCTTGCGGGCGATGGAGGTACCCATGAAGGGGAGGTAGAAAAGAGGGACACCCAGGAAACGGATGACCGAACCACGCGCTATGACCTTGTCGTCCAACTCCACCTTGGCGTCGCTGGCGGAAAAGGACCAACCCTTGGCTTCGCAATCGCAAGTCGTAAACCTGCCATGTTTCACCGTGTACGTATTCTCATCCAGGCGCTCAATTTCCTCACCCTGGATGTAAAAGGGATTCTCCGAATAAAGCACCTTAGACCGGTCAGTCTGGATGTAATAGGGATTCTCCGTGTTAGGCGCCTTAGGCCGGGCGCGCGTGGTGTGGATGTAGCCGCGGCCGTTTGAAAACCATCCCTTCTGTGTTCGGGTATTGTAGTGGACCTCGTCGGCCGCAATATGGCTACGAGGATCGATGAAAAGCACATGCCCCGTGCCCACGACTTCTCCTGACACTCCGTCGTAGGTAACCTCGTCTGCCGTGAGCTTCATGCCACGGTAAGTCACCTCCACATGCCCGCGAAAACGGTCAATATCCTTGTCTTTCTCCTGGGAATCGGCGCGGAGGGTGATGATTTTGTCGGGATTCCCTAATTCCAGCGGCACGGAGGGTTGCTGTTGCGCCGATGAGATCAAGGCCATGCCCAGTGCAACGAACAACCCCAAAGGAACAGGCGCGCTACTTTTCCGGCGGGAGAAGGAAACGTTCACAGAGTTCATGAGCAAGCACAGACGCCTTATTTTACCCGAAGCAGCTTTGCTCGAACGAATCAATTTGCTAAGATGCGTTAGAGAGCGTATAACGCTGCCCGGAGGATTTTAAGCACCCGGTGAAGTGCCCTAAGTGCGGCTTTGTCAGTTACCACGGACTCGCACAATGTAAGAAGTGCGGCGCCAGTTTTGTGCCCGCGCCGCAGCCGCCATCTGTCGCCACTAAAACGACCATCATCGCCCAGGCTGGGCCTGCGCCGCAACTCGAGGAAGAAGCTACAGGTGCGCCGCCCGCCAATATGGACCCAGCTCAGAGCGGAGCCACCAAAGAACCCCCGCAAGACAAGGGACCTCGGACCATGCCAGATAACACCGAACTTGAATTCGTGAGGAATCTTCGCGAACCCTTGGCAGAGAAAGCAACCTCCCCCGTAGCGGAAGAAGCTGCGCCCTGGAGGCAAGAGCTTTCAGAGCGTGTCCAGAGCTTTCGCCAGCGTCGCGCCCGTCTACGAAACGAACCTGGCCGGGAGGAGTCCCTCGACTTTGAATTCGAGCCGAGAGAAGCGAGCCCGCCTCCGGAGCCGGGCGTGGAAGAGATCTTGGAATTCCCGCAGAACGTTCTTGCCGTTGACGCGGAAATTACCCCCCCTGCGGCGCTTGAGGATGACGTGAAACACTCGGACGCGGAAAACCTGGAAAAAGGTGACGAGGGATTGGAGATTCTCGATTCTGCGCTGGCTCAAGCAGACGAATTCGCCATCGAACCGGCATCGCCGGCAGGCAATCGTTTGGAGATCGTTGTCGGGCCGCCGGAAGTTGACGCTCCAGCGGCTGCCTCACAACTAGAACTCCAAGCCCTTCCCGTGGCGCCCCTGGGCCGCAGGTTCCTGGCGGGCTTGGTGGATGGACTGGTTCTCCTGCTTGGGGCGGCACTTTTCGCGCTCATTTTTTGGAGGGCCGGCGGCCATCTGACTCCGGTCCCTCTGAACCTTGCCATCGTCGCGCTTATCGCGGTCATTTTCGTTTGGGCATATTTTGGGTTGTTCACGGCCCTCACCTTCTCTACGCCCGGCCTGATCTGGATGGGTATTGAAGTTCGGAACATGGAAGGTTGGCCACCCGGACCCCGGGAATCCCTCTTGCGCGCTTTTGGTTACTTAGTGTCGATCTCGGCCTTGATGATAGGATTCCTCTGGGCACTAGTAGATGGTGAGGGCCTTACCTGGCATGATTGGATATCTGGGACTTTCTTAACTCCCGTGAATCAGGAGGCGCCGAGCGAAGGTGTGGAATCGAAAGCCTAGCGATTCTGTCGATTCTGCCTTCCCGACTTTCACTCGTCATTCCATGAACAAAGGACGCTTCTTGAACCAGAAACTCGGCAAGCGGGCCAGCCGCAAGATTGCCCTTCTCAAATCAAGCCTTTCGGCTATTCGCCAGCCTCTCCGACCGGAAGCCTCGGCCCCACGCTTCCCCAAAAAGGGAGCCTCCCGCGAAAAAGGGCCTGAATCCGAAGTTAGGTCGTAGATAGTAGGTGCTAGTACTACTACGTTAAGTTAGGGTGGACGGTTTCGTTTGCGAATTACGCTGCCACAATACGCGCACTCTCCGGTCCAGGTAAACAACAGGCGTTGGATCTCACGACGCGTCTGTGGCAGGGTCCACCCAGAAGTTTTTTTTGTTCCGCAACATCTCCAAGGTCAGGAAAGCATGCGCCAACATGACCAAGGTGACGTGATGATGCCAGCCCGTCCAATTGCGGCCTTCGTAGTGATCCAGTCCCAGTTCCTCCTTGAGCTGCTGATAATCCTGTTCGATTTTCCAGCGGCTTTTGACGATGCGGACCAGCCGTCGCAGGGTGCAGTTCTCCGGCAGGTGGCAGAGAAAATATTTCGTGGGCTCTGGCTCGCCGGGCGGCCATTCCACCAGCAGCCAGACCTCCGGGTGGGGCGGGTCGCCTTCGTCGAATCCGTGCGCGGGCTGGACGCGGGCAGCGTAGAAGCGGGACTCCAGCCAGCCTTTCGTACCTTCTCGCCAGCGCACTTGCTTCCACCCCCGGGCCTTCTCCGCCACTTCCCGCACCGCGCACGGCCGCTGCTCGCCGTAATGGTAAACCGTCGGCCGATGTCTTCGCCCCCGCGCTCTCCGCACGCGAGGCGGTTTCGTCCACACCCGCACGGTCGAAGGAATACCCAGCGCATAAGGAAGTTGGCGGGTCTCCAGCCCCTGGCGAAATTCCGTGACTTCCCCGTAGCCAGCGTCCGCCAATACCACCCCACACCGCAAACCCCAGGCTCGCGCCTCGTCGATCAATTCCAGCGCCAGTTGCCACTTCGTCTGGAACTTCACTTCGGCGGGGATGCCGGCTTCGGCGCGCCGCTCGGGGTCCTGCGTCCAGCTTTCGGGCAAGTACAGCCGCCAATCCAGGATGGCACTTTCTTCTGCTCCCGCCTGATGCAGGCTCACCGCCACCTGGCAATTGGCCGTCTTGCCCAGCGTGCCGGAATATTGCCGCGCCACTCCCACCGAGTGGCGACCTTGCTTGCGAAACCCCGTGTCGTCGATGACCCACACCGGATCGGGCGTCAACTCTGCCGTCATCCGTTGCGCCAAGCGTTGCCAAACCGGCGCCCAAGGCCAGGGACTCTGTCCGATCAACTGCTGCATGGCCTGTACGTTTCCCTCGGGCAGACGCGCCGCCATCGGCTCGATCGATTTGCGTTCGCCGTCCAACAACAAGCCGCGGATGTACACCGAGCTCCAATGGCGTCGCTCGCGCCGCCCCAGCGGCTCCAGCAGGTCGGCCAAGAATTGTTCCAAGCGCTTTCGACATTTCTCGATTTCGCTCTCGGTCATGGACCGAAGCTTAGCACCTCTCGCAGGGGAGGTCAATAACCTAACGTAGTAGTACTAGGGACTGGGGGCTAGTGCTTACTTGCATTAATAACCGATATTATTTATGACCCTCGGAAGGGCGGGGCTTTAGCCCCGCCGCCTCGGGGCGGAGAGTTGAAGGGGCCTTTAGGCCCTGAAGCCGCGTCGCTTCATGGGCTAAAGCCCCCAAATCCCGCCTGAGCTCCGCGGCGGGGCTAAAGCCCCACCCTTCCATCCCCCAACAAATAAGGTCGCTAACTTCTGGTGTCTGAAGCGCAGGTTTCAGGCGCCGGGGGTCAGGTCTCAGGGGCTGGCGCAGGCGAGAGAAGCTCTAAAATGTTCTTTACGATGTATTTTAACAGAGTCGGATATGCGCCACTGCGGATTAACGATTGCCAGTATACCTTTGGATTCGAAAGCGCGAATCTAGGGAAGAACCGTAGACCTCCCGCCAGAGCGGGAGGCGGTCTGCGCTACGCTTGCTTGGTGTTCACCGGTGCTCCCATTCCGGGCGGAATTTTTCGAGTATCGCTTCCACCTCGGGGCCACCTTCATCGATCCGGTCAAGCGCTCTCCAGTATCTCTCGTCCTCTTCGAGTTCCCTGACCTCCTTGCGGGTCTGGCGCGAGATGAAATGGAATTTGGCCTTTCCCCCGCTGCGGATCCTCAGCAGCGCGCGAAGCTGCCGTTCCACCCCGCAGAGAAGTTGGAAACGGCTGCGGGAAATGCGGGTCTCATTCACGAGCAGCGCCATGACGCCGCACGCTCGCAGGTGCGTTTCGTCGACGGTCAGGCTCTTCACCTCAGGGCCTGAGCTCAGGGCCTCCCGCAAGGCGTCCGCTTCCCAGCGTGCCGCGGCGCTGTGCAGGCGAAGGCGTCGCCAGATGGCGCCCGCCAGCCGCAGCACCACCTCGTACTCGGGCAAGTTCTGGGGAACGAAGGTGCGCTCGACCAGGCGCGCAAAAGCCTTGAACTCGGCCGGGTCCTCGCCCAGGGCCGCCATGGTTTCCTCGATCGAGCACACGCCGGCGCTCAGGCCGTGCTTCACAGTGTGATACCGCCGGCGGAAGTCGGCTTCGCGCATCACCAGCCCAGCCTCGCGGGCGCGTAAGAAGTTTTCATGCACCATGGCAGGGGAGGCGGCAATTGCTGTCCTTTTGGGTTTCGTCATTCCAGGGGGTTCCTTCCTGATGGAGTTGGCAAACGGGAGTGAAAGCCTTCCCTCCAGCGGCTCTCGGCCACGACGGAGGTGGAACTGCGAACCACACTAGGCTAGTATATCATGGGAGGGTGATCTGTCAAGGGGTCGCGCCTGGGGCCGCTGGCTGGCGCAGAGCGCAGCTCTGCGCTTCAGCGTGCTGTATTAGCGTTGGTCATGCCCACCCACAAACGCCATTTTGCGCGCGGACTGCAACTCCTGGGCAGCAGCACCTATCGCCGCACCAAGCTCTTTGAGAGTGATCGGCCGGCATGATTTCAGCCTTGCCTGCGGACCGCAGAGCTGGCGCAGAGCGAAGCTCTGCGATGTGCGAAAGCACAGCACGGAATCAGGAGAGCTGGTTCAGGCTCAAGACGAATGAGTGCGCAATGGCTCGCAGTTGTCCGGGGTGAAAATGCCCCCCTAAGCGGGTATGATGCGTACCGCAGAGCTTCGCTCTGCGCCAGCCGGCGCCAGGCGATGCCGAGCTTGTTAGCAGCACGACCAAGAAACGTTACCGATTAGTGACTGACTCCAACGGCGGAGCGCCTGGCGAGCGAAGAGTCCGAATGTCCCGCATCGGTGGTTGGCCGAAGAAACGGCTGTATTCGCGGTTGAACTGGCTGGCGCTTTCGTATCCAACCTCAAAGGCCGCACTTGCTGCGTCCAGACCATCCATGAGCATGCGTCCCCGCGCTGCCTGCAACCGAAGCTGTTTCTGATACTGAAGAGGACTCATGGCGGTCAGCACCCGGAAATGATGGTGCAGCGTGGACACGCCCATGCCCGCCATTTCTGCGAGATCTTCCACCCGTAGCGGCTTCGCATAATTCGCCCTGATCCAGGCGATCGCTTTTGCCGTTCGATGGCTCTGATCTCCGAGCGTTGCAATCGCTCGAAGGCGTGCTCCCTCCGCACCGCGAAGGATTCGGTAGATGATCTCGCGTTGAATTAGGCCACTGAGAAAGGGAATGTCCTGCGGGTGGTCCAACAACTCCACAAGCCGGCAGCACGCACTGAGCAACTCCGCCGTGGTCTCGCCGGTGGCCATGGCAGGACTGTCAGATGGCACCTCAGGCACCGGAATCTCCTCTCGGCTGAGAAGCTCCCTGACCACGGACATTTCGAGTTTGAGCATCATGCAGAGAAAGGGCTCCTGTTCACTTGCCTCGATCACCTGGCCGATGATCGGCAAATCGAGCGACGTCAGCAGGAATCGCGACTCGTCGAAGATGAAAGTCGTTCGGCCAAGGTCTACCCGCTTTCGCCCTTGGGCGACCACGGCTAAGCTGGGCTCGTAAGTCCCTGAAGCCGGAGCCGTCGGGCCGGTCCGTCGGGTGAGCGTCAAGCCGGGAATGTCCGTTACCCGTTTCTCTGCGGAGCCGATAGAAAAGGCAATCTTGCGTGCCAACTCAATCCGCAATTCGCGTGCTCGGTCGGGTGAAGCGGCGGCGCTCTTTCTGCTATTTTTCATTGTAATGATCTCCTTTCCTCTTACCCTTAGGATAACCGCTGGTCTCCGGATACACCAATGATTCTTTCACATAACGAGAGGAATAGGCAACAAATCGGAAGGATCAGGCTACCGCTTCCACGGCGTTTGATTCTAACCTCGGGATGAGAAACGAAAGGAGAAACAATGCAGAAGCGCAAACTTGGAAAGAGTAACTTGGAAGTTTCAGCCCTCGGGCTCGGCTGCATGGGAATGAGCTTTTCTTACGGTCCGCCCAAAGATAAGCAAGAGATGACCTCTCTTCTCCGGGCGGCCGTGGAACGTGGCGTCACGTTCTTCGACACTGCCGAGGTCTATGGCCCGTTCACGAATGAAGAACTCCTGGGCGAGGCCCTCTCCCCCTCCCGCGGGCAGGTGGTGATCGCCACCAAGTTCGGTTTCAATCTCAATCCCGACGGAAGTCCGGGTTGGCAGGGTCTCAACAGCCGGCCGGAACGCATCAAGCAGGTTGCAGAAGCCTCGCTCAAGCGCCTGAAGATCGATGCCATCGATCTCTTCTATCAGCATCGGGTTGACCCGAACGTGCCCATCGAAGACGTGGCGGGAGCGGTGAAGGAGCTGATTCAGGAGGGCAAGGTGAAGCACTTCGGGCTTTCCGAAGCGGGCGTGCAAACGATCCGTCGCGCTCACGGCGTCCAGCCGATCACTGCTCTCCAGAGCGAATACTCGCTGTGGACGAGGACTCCTGAAAAGGAAGTGATACCGACCCTTGAGGAACTCGGAATCGGGTTTGTCCCGTACAGCCCCTTGGGCAAGGGCTTTCTCACGGGGAAGATCGACGAAAATGCGAAGTTCGACAGCTCCGACTTCCGCAGCACCCTACCTCGCTTCACGCCGGAGGCTCTCAAGGCGAATCAGGCCCTCATTAATTTGCTCGGCAGCATCGCAGAACGGAAGAAGGCGACACCTGCTCAGATCGCGCTCGCGTGGCTGTTGGCCCAGAAGCCGTGGATTGTTCCGATTCCAGGCACCACGAAGCTGCATCGTTTGGACGAGAACATCGGGGCGGTCTCAGTAGAACTCACGCCCGACGATCTGCGAAACATCGATGTCGCCGCCTCCAAGATCACGGTGCAAGGGGCTCGCTACCCCGAAAAGCTGGAGCAGATGACCGGTCGCTAATGTTCAATCACGATCAGTAAAGGTTGAAGACAATGGAAATCAAACGAAGCGGTTCACAGCCTTCCGGCAAGGGACCGGCTGAGTATTTCACCGGCATGGTGCGTGTTGATCCGCTATTCAATCCGCCCACTCCGGCGCGTGTTTTCGGTGCCAGTGTCACCTTCGAGCCCAGCGCTCGGACGGCATGGCACACCCACCCGCTGGGGCAGACTCTGATTGTGACGGCTGGTTGTGGCCGAGCACAGCGCTGGGGAGGCCCGATCGAGGAAATTCGGCCGGGTGACGTAGTCTGGATTCCGCCCGGTGAGAAGCATTGGCACGGCGCCACTCCAACCACGGCGATGACCCATATCGCCATTCAGGAACAGCTCGACGGCAAAGCGGTCGACTGGATGGAACAGGTCAGCGACGAACAATACTCGGGCTGACGAAGAGCCGGAAAAGGGAGGAGCCAACAGGAGCGTAAATTCATGTACAAGGCGAAGGCTTACTCCGCTCGCAGCGACTCCACGGGGTTCACACCCGCGGCGCGGCGAGCAGGGAGGTAGCTGGCGAGCGCGGCCGTCGCGATGAGCCCGAGCGACACCGCGGCGTACGTTGCCGGGTCGACGGACTTTACCCCGAACAGCAGGGACGACATCAGGCGTGTCAGCGCGGGCGCGGCGGCTAGTCCGCAGGCAACTCCGATGCCCGCCAGTCCCAATGCATGGCAAACGAACATTCGCATCAGTTCCTGGTCCTGGGCGCCGAGCGCCATTCGAATGCCGATCTCCCGCCTACGCTGTGACACCGAATAGGCGATCACGCCGTAGAGTCCCACGACCCCGAGCAACAGAGCCATTCCCCCAGCGATCGCCAGCATCACCAGTGTGAACGAAGTCCGCGCCATGGATTTTCTGTAGAGGTAGTCCAGCGTGTGGACATCTGCCAGCGGAAGATTGCGGTCCACTGACCACACGGCCCGCCGCACCTCGTTCATCAAGCTTTCCGAACCGGCGCGCGGGCTGCGAATGGAGAAGGCCACGTAGCGGCTCACCTCAATATCGTTGGTCTCGAAACGCGCTGCCAGGATGGGCCAATACACCGCACTGGGCGGTTCTTTTTCCATGCCATCGTCGTGGATGTTCCCTACAACGCCGACGACCTCTCGCCAGTCGTCCTTCGTGGTTACGCGAATTTCCTTACCGAGTGCGTTGGCAGGATTGTGCCAGTATTCGCGCGCCAGTTTTTCGGAGACGATGGCCACCGGAACCTTATTGTAGATATCGCTCCAGGTGAGATCCCGGCCGGCGAGGAGCGGCGTGCCCAGGGTTTTGAAAAAGCCCGGCGCCACGAACCTGAACCGGTGGAGCGGGAGCTCACCTGAAGAGTAGGCGCGGTCCTTTGCGAAGACCGGACCAGTCCATTCATTACCATCCATGGGGATACTCATGGAGAGGCCGACTGAGGAGACGCCCGGAATGGCCTCGATCTCATGCAAAATCTCCTCCTCCATGCGGACCACGCGCTCGGGCTCTTTCACCTGTGTGTCGGGAATGTCGACGCGGAAAGTCTGGAGTTCCGAAGGCGCGACGAATCCGGGGTCCACTCCGGTCAAAGCTCGGAAAGTGCGAATCATGAGTCCCGAACTGATCAGCAGAACCAGCGCCAGCGCCACTTGCACGATCACCAGCACGCTGCGCGCCCGATGCCGCTGCCGGCTTTCGCTCATTGAACGTCCGCTCGCGCGCAGTCCGGTTCCCAGGCGCGCGCCAGCGTATTTCCAGACCGGGATGGAACCGAAAAGCAGGCTCGCGACGAGTGATAATGCCAGCGTGAACAGCACGACAGTCCCGTCGACGCCGATTTCATCGAGACGCGGCAGCCCCGCCGGCGCCAAGGCGACCAAGCCCCGCAAGGCTCCATAGGCCAGCGCCAGACTGAGCACGCTTCCAAGCAGCGCCAGAATGAGACTCTCAAAAAACAATTCCGCGGCCAGGCGGACCCGGCTTGCGCCTAACGCGGCGCGGATGGAAAGTTCCTGCTCGCGTCCTTCCGTACGGACCAGAAGCAAGTTGGCCACATTGGCGCAGGCGATGAGCAACACCAATCCGAGGCCACCCATCAGAACCCACAGGACCTTGCCCACGTCGCCCACCACGTCTTGCTTCAGCGTCCGAAGGTTCGGCCCGATTCGCGCGTCTTCAAACATCTTGAGGCTGAAGCCCGGCGGCGGCGGAAAACTTCTCTCTTCGATGGGGATCATCCGGGCCACGTCAGCGTTGGCCTGGGCCAAAGTGACTCCTGGTTTGAGCCTGGCGATGGCATCATAGTTGAATTCCCCTAAAAAGGTTTTGGCGCGGTCAAGCGTCAAGGGCTCGATCAGGGCAAGGTCGCGTTGATCGTGGAAGCGGAATTCTTGCGGCAGCACCGCGATAATTTGTTGCAATTTTCCATCCACGGTCATCGTCTTCCCAATCACTGAGCGGTCGCCGCCGAATTTGCGTTGCCAGTACGCGTAAGTCAGCATTACCTTGTCCCCGCCGCCGGGGGAATTGTCCGCCTGCGTGAACGAGCGGCCGAGCACAGGTGATATCCCCAGAATGGGAAGTAGGCCATCGGTCACCGCGAGGGCCGGCACGTGCTCCGGCTCCCCGAGGCCAGTGATGTTCACCGAGTAGCCTGTATAGATACCAAGGTCCTGAAAAGTGCGGCTCTGCTCGCGAAAGATGAAGTAGTTTGATGGGGATAGATGCAGATTCCTGACGTTGACGCCGGGAGCCGTGAGCCGGACGGCAGCCAGCTCCTCCGAGTGAGGAAAGGGCAGGGGTTTCAGCAATACGCCTTCGAGCACACTGAAAATCGCCGTGTTCCCACCCATACCCACGGCAAGCGTGAGCAGCGTGACTGCCGTGAAAAAGGGCGTACGCCCAAGCCTCCTTAGAACCTGCCTGAGTTGAATCGTCAAGGATCCCATAAACTTACCCCCCCCGGCCGCGCTGGACGTGCTTCCAGGCGGAACCGCCCTCATGGGCGTGAACAGCATGTGGACGCCCTGACGCTTGATACGTTGAGAGGTAAACGGGGGTTCCAGGAATCTGAACGACTGGGGGCCTGCATCCGGCAGGTAGGCAGCAGGTACCGCAGAGTTTCGCTTCTCAGAAACTCTGCGGCTTTTTACTCCTCGCGGGCCAGGCCCGACCATGACGCGTGAGGTTCAACGAGAACAAGATTCGCCGAACAGCATCGAGCTCACATGTAACCAACGAGTCGACGTTCATCAGAATAAGAGCCGCAGAGTTTGGACTGCACAAACTCTGCGCTTGTATCTACCCGCTGACACCCGACACCTGTTCGACGCCCTCCCCGAGCCGACGGTCGCAGGTGCGAGTGATCTTTTGGTGACCAAAATGAAAGTCGGCAGTGAACCAAGTGTCGGACATGACGGTGTGATGCCTTGATGTGGGCAGAGGGACGGCAAGCCAAGAGGTGTGGTGCGTCAGGCTGCCGCTCGGCGGCGTCCGGCCGGAACGAAGACGATCTTGACCCGCCTGCCTGTCGCCGCTGCAATTCGCCGCAACATAGAAAGGGAGTGCCCCTCGTAGTCGGCGTCCTCCAGCCGGCAAACGACGGAAGCTGTCGTTCCCACTTTGGCTGCAAGTTGGCGCTGGCTGAGACCAGCCCGAGTCCGCAGCTTGTAGATTTGGCTTGCGACGTCAGCCGCGAAGAGCTCTTCCTCAAAAGCAGCAGCCAGCTCTCGGTCGTCGCCGATGTAGCGATCATATGTATACTGCAAAACTTTAGACTTGAATCGCCGCTGGTCGGCCATATTACCTCCCTGGCTTAAACGTGTGGGCGGTCGGATCGAGTTCAAATGCCGATTTGGCCCCGATGGCCTTCTCGATCTCCCGCGCGGGCACCTCACGTTCCTTCAAGATGCCGTGAGTCAAAACTACCGCCGTTCTTCCGTGGAAGAAATAGAGCATGCGGTAATGAGTTCCCTGGTAGCTCGCCCTCAACTCGTAGACGCCATCTCGAAGGAAGTCCGCCTCTGGGCGTCGAAGGTCGTGTCCCAAATCCTCCAGACGTTTGACGCGCGCGAGGCACTTTAGCCGAGCCTCTTGCGGAAGGCCATCCAACCATGCAATCAAAGCTGGCGTTTTGCCCTCCGCTTCCTGGTAAAAGATAACCTCAAGGGCCGGCATGTCGCCTCCTTCTTATGTTCGCATTATTGCGAACATCTGTCAACTCCGCCTTGTCCAGCAACGCCAGAGTTGGCGCTTTCCGCCGTGCGTGATGCCCTCGGCCGTAGCAGGAGTCCGAAGAGCAGGTTTCAGGCGCCGGGGGTCAGGTCTCAGGGGCTAGCACGGGCGAGAGAAGCTCTAAAATAATTCCGTGAGGGCCGGCTTTGCACAGCGTAAGTTGTTGAATAATCGTCAGAGACATATGACCTTTCTCAATTATTTCACAGCCTCCGACGCTGACGCACCATGCGCCGGGGGGCGGAAAGTACTGGCAGGGATCAGGGGGCGGGGTCGCAGACGCGGGGAAGGAGGTTAGGCAGGAACTCTCTTTTGCCCAGCTCCGGGCGCTTGCGCCGACACTTCGGGCAAACCAGGATGATGCTGGCCACGCGCTCGCCTTCCATTCGCTGCACATGCCACCCTACGTCGATGGCTTCTTCCGCAGCAGGTAGCTTTCGGTCGCAATGCCAGCAGCGGCCTTTGCCCGTCGAGCAAATCGCGTGCAGAGCCGCATGGACGTCAAGGTAAGACGATTCACTTGCTTTGACCAGCCTCAAGCTCACCTCCTGCTGCCTTCAGGTAATTCTCGGCCATGGCGACGAAGTGTGCAGCCTTCAAGAACACGGACTCGGCTGCATCGCGTGGAATACGGTCTTCCTCTCTTGTACCGTAAACGTCCAACTTACGCAGCCGGTAAGCCTCGCGAAGGTCATCGAAAAGGCCCGGCTCAATCCGCCCCGTCTCTACAAAGACTTTGCCGAAGGTATCGAGCCACTTCGAGCAGGGTGGGTAGTCCTTGCCTTCGGCGGCGCCCATGGCCTTCGCCGCATCAAACATGGCGAAGTACGCGCGATCTAAGGTGCCGCTTGGCGTGCCGTGGACGCGCAGAATGTCTGCCGATTCGAGATTGTCCTTGGATTTTCGAAGCCAAGCCTGGGTCACGGCATTCATCGCATTGCTATCGCCCCGCAGGGGCACAATATAGTAGCCGGGGGCAACGCCCCCGGAAAACGGGTCCAACCACCCCCGACCCTGAAAGGGTCGCATGAGACCTCAGGACCACAAGTAGCGCTCGTCATATTGAACCCGGTATTTGTTCAGCAGCGTGACGAGCTCTTGCTCGAAGGTCAGCTTCTTGTGCCTTTCCTTCTGGCCGGCAATGTAGCGCTGCAAGGCTTCCACCTGTGACTGCCCGATGGTGAAGGCACCATACCCGTCTTGCCAGCCGAACGTCCGCAGGGCCGTCCCCTTGGTCTTGATCCACTTCGAGGAACTCTTCTTAATCTCTTCCATCAGGCGGCTCAGAGCCATGTTCTTCGACTGCGAGATCAACAGGTGAACATGATTGGTGGTTCCTCCGGCGGCAAGACAGAGTGAGTCAAGGTTCTTCGCCGTTCCGGCCATGTAGGCGTAGAGTTCGGGTTCCACTTCTGGGGTAATCATCGGGCGCCGGTCCTTCGTCGAGAAGACAACATGCACGCTCAAGCATACCAGCGTCTGCGCCATGTCCTTCCCTTCTCCCGATGTGACCCTTTCAGGGTCAAGCCAACCGGGGTGCCTGCTTTCCGGGGGCGTTGCCCCCGGCTACTTTATGAATCCCCTTCGGGGATTCGCAGGCATCGCAACACGCGCCACGTCTGCGCCATGCCCTTCTCTTCTCCCGATGTGACCCTTTCAGGGTCAGGCCGACCGTGGGTGCCTGCTTTCCGGGGGCGTTGCCCCCGGCTACTCTATGTATCCCCTTCGGGGATTCGGCACCGGCACCTCAAGTTTACGAGCAGCCGCTGGTTGAGCCGCAATTCATGCAGCGGTAGCACGAGCCGTTGCGGACCATGATGGCGCCGCAATCGGAGCAGCTTGGCGCGTCCTCACTGTGTTCGACGCCCGCCAGTCCCGGCTGGCCCATTTCCGCGCCTGCAATCCCGCCCGCCGCCTGGGTGAACTGCGTGGCCAAGCCGGCGGCTTTCTCGACTTCCGTGCCGTTCAGCGAAGCGACGCTGGCATCCTCCTGGGGCTGCGCATCCTTGGGCAGGAACTTGCAGGCCATCCAGCGGAAGATGTAATCCATGATGGACTTCGCATAGTGGATCTTGGGGTTATTGGTCCAGCCGCTGGGCTCGAAGCGCATGTGGCTGAACTTGTCGCAGAGCACCTTGAGCGGCACGCCGTATTGCAGGGCCAGGGAGACGGCGGTGGCGAAAGAATCCATCAAGCCGGAGACGGTGGAGCCCTCCTTGGCCATGGTGATGAAGATCTCGCCCGGCTGGCCGCCCTCGTAAAGGCCCACGGTCAGGTAACCCTCATGCGCGCCCACGGAAAATTTGTGGGTGATGGCGCGGCGTTCGTCAGGCAGCTTGTGGCGGTAGGGCTTGGGCGTGGACGCCACCAGCGCGGGACCGGGGGCTGGGGGCTCGGGGCTGGCGGTCCTTTCCTGAGCTCCTTCTGCTTCGTGCCTTCTGTCTCCTGAATCCTGAATACTGGATCCTGGATCCTGCTCTTGGGGCTTCGCATCCGAGGTGTTGAGCGGCTGGGAGCGCTTCGACCCGTCACGATAGATGGCGATGGACTTCAGGCCCAGGCGCCAACCCTCGGTGTAAGCATTGGCGATTTCTTCCGGCGTCGACTCCTCGGGCATGTTGACCGTTTTCGAAATAGCGCCGGAGAGGAACGGCTGCACGACCGCCATCATGCGCACGTGCCCCATGTAGTGGATGGAACGCTTGCCGTTGGCGGGCTTCAGGGAGCAATCGAAAACCGGCAGGTGCTCCGGCTTCAGGCCTGGAGCGCCCTCGATGGTGCCGTGCTGGTCGATGTAATTCACGATGTCGGCGGCCTGCGGGGGCGTGTAGCCGAGTTTCAACAGAGCTGTGGGAACCACGTTGTTCACGATCTTGATCAGCCCGCCGCCCACCAGCTTCTTGTACTTGACCAGCGCCAAGTCGGGCTCAATGCCGGTGGTGTCGCAATCCATCATGAAGCCGATGGTCCCCGTGGGCGCCAGCACCGTCACCTGGGCGTTGCGGTAACCGTACTTCATGCCGCTCGCCAGGCAATCGTCCCAGAGCTTCTTCGCGCTCTCCAACAAGTTCTCGGGAACCTTGTGAGGGTTGATCTTCCCCAGCGCCTGGCGGTGCATCGCGATCACGCCCAGGAAGGGATCGCGGTTCAGCGGGTAGCCGGCGCAGGGACCGAGCTCGGCCGCCATGCGGGAGGATTGGAGGTACGCCTCGCCGTGCATCAAGGCGGTGATAGCAGCGGCGAAGTCGCGGCCAGCGTCCGAGTCATAAGGGAGGCCGCTGGCCATGAGCAGCGCGCCCAGGTTGGCGAAACCCAGTCCCAGCGGGCGGAAGTCATGAGAATTGACGGCAATCTTCTCCGTGGGATAGCTGGCGTTGTCCACGATGATATCCTGCGCGGTAATCATCACGTCCACGGCCTGACGGAAGGCCTCAGGGTCGAACTTGCCATCAGGCGCGAGGAACTTCATCAGGTTCAGCGAGGAGAGGTTGCAGGCGGAGTCGTCCAAAAACATGTACTCGCTACAAGGATTGGAGGCGTTGATGGGGGCCGTGGCCTTGGAGGTGTGCCACTTGTTGATGGTGGTGTGGAACTGCACCCCCGGGTCGCCGCATTGCCAGGCCGCTTCCGCAATCTTCGTCATCAGGTCGCGCGCGCGGTAGGTCTTCGCCGGCTCGTCCGTGGAGATCTGGCGCGTGGTCCATTCCTTGTCCTCCACCACCGCCTTCATGAACTCATCCGTCACCCGCACGCTGTTGTTGGCGTTCTGGAAAAAGATGGAGCTGTAGGCTTCGCCGTCGATGGCGCTGTCGTAACCGGCGTCCACCAGCGTCCAGGCCTTGCGCTCTTCCTTGGCTTTACACTCAATGAATTCGACAATATCCGGGTGTTCAATATTCAGGATTACCATCTTGGCTGCGCGGCGCGTCTTGCCGCCCGATTTGATGACCCCTGCAAACGCGTCATAGCCCTTCATAAACGATAGGGGACCGGAGGCCACACCGCCGCCCGACAGCGGCTCCACTGAGGACCTGAGTGGCGAGAGGTTCGTACCCGTGCCCGAACCCCATTTGAAGAGCATCCCTTCCGTCTTGGCCAGAGTCAGGATGCTATCGAGGTTATCTTGGACAGAGTTAATAAAGCAGGCAGAGCACTGCGGGTGACGATAGGCCTCGGTCTCCTTCTTGACGCCGCCCGTGGCCGCATCCCAGTACCAGCCGCTGCCTTGCGAATTCCGATGGTACTTGTGCCACAGACCGCAGTTAAACCATACGGGTGAATTGAATGAAGCTTTTTGACGAACCAGGAGGTGAACCAGTTCGTCGTGGAAGTTCTTGGCGTCCTCCTCGGTGCGGAAGTAACTGCCCTCCACCCCCCACTGCGCGATGGTGTCAGCCACGCGGCTGATCAGCTGCCGCACACTCGATTCGCGCTCCGGCGTGCCCAGCTTTCCGTGGAAGTACTTCGAAGCCACGATGTTGGTGGCGGTCTGCGACCAGTCGCTCGGCACTTCCACATTGCGCTGCTCGAAGATCACCAGCCCCTTCTCGTTCTGAATGGACGCCGTCCGCGACTCCCACTCGATCTCATCCAAGGGATGAATGCCGGGCTTGGTGAAAAAGCGCTTCACATTAATGCCCGGTTGGCTTGCGCCCTCCTTCGTCGGAGTCGCGGCTTTTGTTGCCATCGAAACGGCATCCCTCTCTGTCATCTTGGCCTCCTCCTGTAGGAACTGGCGGTTAGTCTCTGAATTGCGGTGAGTCGTGATCCCGATGAGCATCGGGATCGCCTCGCTCCTCTGGCCGCGCCCCTCTCCGAGCGCAACCAGCCCCCGCACTCGACTTGCAGGAATCTAATCCAACCCGTTCGGTTTGTCAAGCCGAAAAACACAACATATGGTGGTTCTCTCTTAAGCACATTCAAAATGTTGTGGAAAACGCTTAGCGCCCGCGAGGGGGATTGATCTCCCGGTAAGCCGGGCCGAAGGGCTTCCAGGGCCGGTGTGAGTTGAAAGACAGATTTAGCTCGGGAGAGGCGCCTTCAGATTAGATTTGTTGAGGGCTCGGACGAGTTGGCCTTCGACTGCCTCTTTCGAACTCCCGCGCGCAACGGCAATCTCATCAACCAGGAGTTGCCAGGCGCGATCCATCATCTTTTTCTCGCGGAACGAAAGAGGCTTGGCCTGGTTCAGGATGATGAGAGTCTTCAAGACTTCCGCGACCTGTTGAAGCGACCCGCTCCGCATCTTCTCGGAATTCTCCTTGAACCGCCCCTTCCAATCCTGCGGAGACTTGCTCTGGCCCTTCTGCAAGTAGTCGACGATGGTGCTTATCTCGCTGGTCCTGGTCACCCGGCGCAGACCTACGTTGACCACGCTGCTGATAGGAACGATCACCCGCATGGTGCCCGAGGTAAGCCGAAGCAGATAAAACATTTCGGGCTGACCAGTTAAGTTTCGCGTGGAAATCTGTTCGACGATACCCACACCCTGGTTGGGATAGACGACCTTATCCCCTATCTGAAACGGCATAAGTGTCCTCGGTGGTAGTAAGGATGATTGAATCCAATCCTTAGAGTAGCTCTGCCGCGGTCGAAAGTCAATGGGGGCACGCACGGGGGCGCTCGCACGGGTGGCGTCCCAATTACAATGTAGGCCCGCCTCCCGCCATGGCGGGACGGCCTAGGCCGGAGCAAGCCCCGGCCCTACGGCGCATATTACGACACTACCGCTCGCACAGGAGATGCGGCTTCCGCCGCACGCCAACATCAAGATGCGAAGTGGAAAGCATTGTATACTAAGGGTGGAGGTTTCCAGGGCTGATTCCATATGTTGCAGAGGTTTCTAGTCGGTAGCGCCGTCGTGTTGATTTTGATTGCCAGCCAGATTTTCTGGGTTCGGCAAATGCGAAAGTGGGGAACATCCCTAATCCCGAGCGCCGCCTGGCGCCGTCGCGTTAGCATCGCGGGCTTGGTGTGTTATCTTCTGTTGTTCGCCTATAACTTCCTTGGTGGCCTGCGAAGCGCCGAAGCCACACATCTCACTTTACGCGCCGCTCTGCTCCAAGCGCCGTTCGGTTGGTGGATTATTTGCTCCCTAGCGGGTTTTCTTATCGCGATCCCTTTGGGGCTGGCGGACCGGATTGCCAGCGCCGCCCGTTGGGTTTACCAGAGGGTCGTCCAAGCCGGCCGCGCCATCCCGCTGCCAAGCCCTGTGTCACTTGCGCGTCGTCGTTTCCTTGAGAAAACGGCCCTGGCGATGACCACGGCCCCGTTCGTTGCGGGCGCTTACGGGATGTTCTATGAGCGTCTCAACCTCGAAGTCTCTCATCGGCGAATCAAGATACCTCGGCTCCCCAGTGTCTTCGAGGGTTTCCGGATCGCCCAGCTTTCGGATATCCACATCGGTCCGTTCATGACCGCCGAAGAGATTCGACGCTACGTCGGCATCGCCAACGGGCTCAAGCCAGAACTGCTCGCGCTCACGGGTGACTTTGTCACCTGGGACTCCTCCACTCAATCCGCTGTGGTTGAAGCGCTGGCGGGGATCAAGGCCCCCTTCGGGGTTTACGGCTGCCTCGGCAATCACGAAATGTGGGCGAAGGTGGAGGATTCCGTCACTTGCCTTTTCGCACACCGAGGCATTCGCATCCTGCGGGGCGAGCGGGCTCTCATAAGGTCCGGGGGTGATGTCATCAACTTGCTCGGAGTGGACTACCAGACGCGCTCCCCAATGGGACCACGGGGCCAGCGTTTGGTGCGAGAGTACCTTCAGGGTGTGGACCGCCTGATGGCGCCCGGCACGGCTAACATTCTGCTCAGCCACAACCCCAACACTTTCGACCGCGCGGCCGAGCTGGGGATTGACCTCAGCCTTGCCGGACACACCCACGGTGGTCAGGTGACGCTCGAGTTTGTCCATCCAGACCTCTCCCCCAGCCGCCTCATTACTCCCTACGTCAGAGGATGGTTTGAGAAACCAGGCGGCCAGCTCTACGTCAATCGGGGCATCGGAACCATCGGTGTCCCTATCCGATTCGACGCCCCCCCCGAAATCACGGTTTACGAATTGGTCCGCTCGTAGGAGAACCCCTTGCTAAGGCCAGCCGAGGCAGGGCCTGCCTCGGCTGGTGATGGGGGTGTAGGACTCACCATGGCCCACCGAATTTCGCACGGAACATCCCCCACTCATGCTTCGTAATTCTTTCTTGGAGCGTATGCGGGGCACTGCGCTGGCACCCCGCTCTGCGTTGACTGAAACCTGGTCACGGCCTATGATGTACACGCCGCACTGGAGGTAAGATGGAAAAACCCATGGCACGGCTTTCCCTTTTGCTCTTGGTTCTCCCGCTATTGGTGATCGCCGGCTGCAATACGGAGGATTGGGATGCCGGCCCACCGCGAACGGAATCGCAGACAGTCAAGCTGGGTGATGCCAAGTCGGCCCGAGTCGAGATCGACATGTCCGCAGGTGAGTTGAGCGTCGGCTCCGGCGCAAAGGAGCTGCTCGAGGCTGACTTCTCATACGGCAGCCCTTCATCAAGACCTGAGGTGGAATACAACGTGAGCGGAGGTGTGGGCCAGCTCACGGTCCGGCACCGAGGCTCAGTTCACGGTCGCGGAAGTGGTCACAACAATTGGGATTTGCACCTCAGCAATAAGGTGCCCTTAGAACTGAAAGTGGACCAGGGTGCAGGCCGCGCCAGGCTCACTCTGGGAGGCCTCTCACTCAGCAGGCTGGATGTCGACCTTGGGGCGGGGGAAACCATCGTGGATTTGACCGGCGATTGGAAGAATAACCTCACCGCCAACATCGATGGTGGGGTAGGCAGAGCTACCGTCCGGCTTCCCAGCGACGTTGGCGTGCGTGCCACCGCACACGGCGGCATCGGCGCCATCAACGTCCGCGGCCTGATAAAAGAGGGTGACGCCTATGTCAACGAGGCCTACGGAAAGTCGCCTATCACGGTTGAGGTGAAAGTCGAAGGCGGTGTCGGCGAAATCAACTTGGAACTCGGCGGCGCCCCGCCCTCCGTGTGAGGATCCCAAACCTCGAGGTGAAGTCATGAAGGTTGTCGACCCGGTATGCAAGATGACGATTGATTCCGAGAAGGCTGCTGCCACCAGCGAACATAAAGGGCAGACGATTTATTTCTGCGCCAAGGGCTGCAAGGCGAAGTTCGATCGGGAACCGGAGAAGTACCTTGGGAAATAGCGGCGGCGCTGCAGTCCGCCGCAAGACCCGGAACCCCATCCAGGGGAGGCAAGCGCTCCTACGCTCGCGCCACCAGCAGATTCTCCCTGACCTGCTTTTCGTCCACCATATTCGAAATCACGGCGGACGATCTCTGAAATAATGGCCTGCGATACCCGCCCGCGTGTTCCTGAGCCTCGAAGACTAGTTTCCAGTTTCGAGTTTCTATTTTCGAATTTCGAGTTTCCAGTTTCCGCGAGTTGCATTACGCTTTTCCGATGAACGGTGAGGAAAGGTAATGGTTTATCTACGTGTGCAGCGCCGACGGCAATTCTGTGTGCGCTGCAATTAACTCATGTAGAATTAGGATTGCGGGGATAAAAGAGGTGGCAAATCCAGCGCATACGGAACGGACTAATTGAAAGGAAAGAAATGAACGGCGGCAAGTGGCGACGGTCAGGCAAGAGACTCGGGGCGTCAATGATCTTGGCGCTTCTTTTCCTGGCGCCGGGCATGGCTTGGGGTGTCGAGAGCCTGAAGTCCAAGCCGGGCTTCAACCTTTTTAAGATGCAGCAGGACGTCCAGTTGGGGAAGGAGAATGCTGAGCAGATTGATAAGGAGCTTCCCCTCGTAACGGACCCGCAGGTGCTACGCTATATCAACGATCTGGGACGGCGGCTGGCTTCATTGGCGCCCAATAACAATTCAGAATACGCCTGGACATTCAAAGTCATAAACAGTTCTGACATCAATGCCTTTGCCTTGCCGGGCGGGTACATTTACGTGAACCGCGGCGCCATCGTGGCGGCCGAGAATGAGGCGCAGATTGCGGGGGTGATGGCACACGAGAGCGGGCACGTGGTGATGCGCCACGGGACGCATGAGGTCTCACAGGCGTTGCTGGCCCAGGTACCGCTGGTGATCCTGGAAGGAATTCTTGGCCAGACGGGGAGTTTAACTGCCCAGTTGACGGAGATGGGCCTGAGCTTAGGCTTGAACTCGATTCTGCTGAAGAACTCACGCAGCGCCGAATCACAGGCGGACGAAGTGGGGGCTTACATCCTCTACCAGGCAGGTTACGATCCTCACGCTATGGCCCAGTTCTTTGAGATCGTCGCGAAGAAGTACCCGCAGAAAACGATTCAGTTCTTCGCCGATCATCCTGTTCCCGAAAACCGCATCAAGGCCGTGGACAGCGAAATCCCGCTGCTCGGGCCTGCCAAGGAATGGAAGACCGACAGCCCGGAATTTAAGGCCACGAAAGAGCGCCTCCTGAGTCTCCCGGCCCCACCCGGGGCAACACCTGCGCCACCCGCTTCCGCCGGTTCCTCTGGTCCTCCTCCTGCGCCTTCGAGCCGGTTAATCAAGTTTGAGGGCAAGGGATTTTCAATTGATTACCCTGACAACTGGCAGATGCAGCAGAACGAAGATGCCGTCGCTCTCATCCCGCCCGGGGGAATCGTGGAGGTCGCAGAATCCGGTTCGGCCCAGGCTTATGGCACTTCTATTAGTCGATTCCAACCCCAAAGTTCCCGGCAGGGTAATTGGGGATTGGTGGATGCTACGCAGGAATTGCTGGATACGATGCGCCTGTCGAACCCCAACCTGCGGGTGATAAAGCAAGGTGGCATGAAACTCGAGGGGCGTGCGGCCCTTTTTACCTTGCTTGAAACCGACTCGCCGCTTCAAGGTCAGAAAGAGCGAGACCTGCTGGTCACAACGCGCCAGAGTGACTCCCTGTTTTCGCTCATCTTTATTGCCCCCGAGTCGTTATTTGACGCCTACAAGCCGACCTTCGACGCCATGCTGCAAAGCCTCCAACTTCAGTAGAGCAGGTGTCAGGGGCTCGACCAGGGTTCAGGAGTCAGGATTCAGGATTCAGGACACAAATCTTAGACGGGCGCCGACATCAGAATCTGAGGTAATTTAGGCAGGCTTTCCAGAGTCCCGCCTCGGCGGGCGCCTTCTTCTCGGTACGCACGAGCATGGGGAGCCTTGAAGCAGGACCAGCTATCCCGCATTTCTCACCAAGGGTCTGGAAGGGCGGGGCTTCAGCCCCGCCGTTACAAGGCCTTCCTGATTATTCCTGTGTCCCGTGCCCCGCGCAGTCCGTCAGCCGACGGACAGCGCGGGGCACGGGACCAACAGAGGGCGGGAGCCGCGATTCCGGCGGGGCTGAAGCCCCGCCCTTCCGGCAGCCCACTAAGAGCGTCCAGACGTGGTCAGAAATCCGGGCTATGACCGAGAATTTTCAAGTCCTGCTGCGCCCTGAGCCTCCGCGCATTGTTCATGCGTGGAGCAGGTGTTTTGCGGGAAGCTTCATGATATAGCGATTCGGTGCTTTTGCTCAAGGGCAGGGTTCTTTAAAATCGAATAGGTTGCCGAAAAACCCTTCGCCGCTCTTCGTAGAGGCCCTGGGTGGCACGGGCGTCTCGCCCGTGGATGGGTCAAGGGAGGACCCAAAGCTCACGGGCGAGACGCCCGTGCTACATTGGACGGAGCAAAGCATGGAGGTGGTGCTATGAATCCGCACAAGCCTAATCGTCGGGAGTTTTTGGGCAAAGCGACGCTGGGAATTGCCGCAACAACTGTAGGCGTTCCACTGCTGGAGCAAGCGGTGTCAGCTCCGCCGCCCGCCGCTGGGGCAAGCGAGATGCCTTACCGCACGCTGGGACGCAGTGGCGAGAAGGTGTCACTTGTGGGCCTGGGCGGTTACCATATTGGCGCCCAAAAAGACGAAGCGGAGAGCATTCGCATCATTCGAACCGCCGTCGATAAGGGTATCAATTTTCTTGATAATTGTTGGGACTATAACCACGGCGAAAGCGAAGTGCGCATGGGTAAGGCCTTGCGGGATGGTTACCGGAAGAAAGTTTTCCTGATGACCAAGGTTGACGGCCAGGTGAAGGATGTGGCTGCAAGGCAGATTGACGAATCGCTCCGCCGCCTGCAAACGGACGTGATCGACCTCCTCCAGTTCCATGAAGTCATTCGCCCCGGTGACCCCGACCGCATTTTCGGTCCCAACGGGTCCTTCGAAGCGGCTTTGGAAGCGAAAAAAGCCGGCAAGCTCCGCTACATCGGTTTCACGGGGCATAAGGACCCGGACATTCATTTGAAGATGTTGGATGCCGCCTTCAAGCGCGGGTTTACCTTCGATGCCGTACAGATGCCTTTGAATGTTATGGATGCCCACTTCAAGAGCTTTGGCGAGAAGGTGCTTCCCGTTCTGACCAAGCACGGGATCGGCGTGCTGGGAATGAAGCCCATGGGCGACGGATTCATCCTGCGGAGCAACACGGTGACGCCGCTAGAGTGCCTGCACTACGCCATGAATTTGCCCACGTCGGTTGTCATCACGGGCTGCGACAGCCTGCAAATCCTCGATCAGGCGCTGGAAGCGGCACGAACCTTCAGGCCTCTCGGGGAAAAACAGGTCGCCGCAATTTTGGCCAAGACTGCGCCGCTTGCGGGAAAGGGCGAGTTCGAGCCCTTTAAGACGAGCAATCAGTTTGACGGGACAGCCCACAATCCACAATGGCTGGGTTAGTCAGTAGTCAGTGGTCAGTTGTCAGTAGTTAGTTGTCCGTGGTCAGTTGTCCCACCACCGCAGGCTCACACCCTGGGTCCCGCAGACGGGATCGGTCCTCTGGGCCTGCAATTTGAACTCGCTTCTGTTTTCGAGTTTCCATTTTCCAGTTTCCACTTTCCCGCCTCAAAAGGGAATTTCTTGCTCGCTCTGGACTTGCAAGCCTCCGGGCGTGATGGTGTAGATCGTTTGGTGGCGTGGGGGCTTTCGCCGGTGGGCCTGTTCGCGAGTGTATTCCTCTTCTCTTAAGTAGCGAATCACCACTCGATCCTTCTCGAACTCGATCTTGCCATCGTACACATCGTCGGCTTCCCACAAGGACTTCAGGTTCTGACCATCAAACGAGTAAAAGATGGCGGTCAACCGGGGTTGGCTCTTGCCCGGTCGGAAGCCATAAATAAAGAACCGCAGCGCGTCTCCCTCCGGCTCCTGTGGGAACGCGTAATGGAGGTCGGTGCGCGGCACAAAGTTCGTGACCGTAGCGAGGCGGCTGTGGCCCAGCCGGCTGGAAAAGATTGCGACCACGTTCAAGCGGTCATAGTCACTCCAGCCCAGAGTATATCCTGCGCCAATCACCACCTGACCTTTCCACGGTTGGGCGAAGGCCGCCGGCTCTCCAAAGAGGGGGTAATGGAGCTCGGAGAAGGCCATTTCCAGTTGGCGTCGCACCTCCACATCGGAAGGTGAGCGATCGGCCATCCACTCCTGGAGATGATCGAGCACCAGCTTCTGGATTTCGTCCGTGATGGGCGTGGAGTCCTCGAGCATCACGCCGTAGAGTTGTTGAGCCAAGTAGTTCACGTGGCCCGGTAGATCCGCGGGGGGCGGGGGAGGCGTCTTTTTCTGGCCTTCAGCCGCAACACTCACAAGAAAGCTGAGCGCCGCGGCAAAAAGCAATAAGGCGTACCCTGCCCACCCTGAAAGCGGTTTGAATCCTAATCGTTTCTGGTTCAAGCGAAACACCTCCGCCGTCTTGATGCCTCAGTCTCGGCCACGGCAATGAATGTCAACCCGCGCATACATATAGGGTAAGTACCATGCGCGGCTTTGCCGCCTGCTGTGCGGAAAGGCTTCGCCTTTCCGTGGCGCCGCTCCCTGCTCAACCGTCTTCGCTCAGGCTGGAAGGCTGAGCCTTCCAGCCCGAGCCGGCGAGGAGGAGTGATGCGGGCGTGGCCGGAAAGCCAGAGGCTTTCCGCACAGCAGGCGGCAGAGCCGCGAGAAGTCGGCGGCGCTCCAGCGCCCGAGACTGAGGCATCACCCGCCGTCTTGTCTGAGATCCACCGCTCACGTCTGAAGCCTGTGAGGCCTACGGAATCCGGAGCTAACCCCGCCTTAATGCGAATCTGCTAGCCAAGAGGATTGGCCAGGCAGACCTTCAAGCAAGCGGTTCGCTCCAGATATTCAAACGCCTCAAGACTCTCCTCCAATGGAAACACTTTCGAGAGCAGAGGTTGCACCTTGACCTGCCCCCGCTGAAGCAAGTCCAGGGAGGCAGAAAAGTTCCCGCAGCGCGAGCCGAGGAGCGTGATCTCGTCCACCACGAGCTTGGTGGCATCAAAGGGCGCGGGGTCATGGAACGTTGATTTCATCACCACTGTACCTCGCGGCTCAACCAGGCGGAAAGCTTCTGCGAGGCCGCGTGGCGAGCCGGTGGCTTCCACAACCACTGGAACGCTGGCCGCCTGCAACTCACTCTTGCTGTCGGTCATCACCTTGACGCCCCAAGGCCGCGCCAAGTCGAGTTTCCAACCATGCTTGCCCACGAGGATGACCTCGGCTCCAGCGCTTTTCAAGACTTGGGCTACCAGGAGACCCAACCGGCCGTCCCCAAGAACCACCACGCTCGTGCCGGGCTCGAGGCGCATCTGCTCGAGAATCTCGGCGGCGGCGGCTAGAGGCTCGACAAAGACTGCCGCCTCATCCGGAATGGTTGCGGGAACTCTGTGGAGATTCCGCAAGGGCAGCGCCACGTACTCGGCAAAGCAGCCGGCACGGCTCACGATTCCCATAACTGTGCGGTGAGGGCAGTGGCGGGTCAAGCCGCGGAAACACCATGAGCATTCACCACATGCGATGTTGATTTCGCCCACCACCCGCTCGCCGATCCACGCTGAGTCAGCGCATTCCACCACTCGCCCGACGAACTCATGACCCATTACACCCCGGAAGGCGGAGTAGCCTTTCAGGATTTCTGTATCCGTCCCGCAGATTCCCGCCAGCGTGACCCGAATTAGCGCCTCGCCAGATTTGGGGATAGGCTTGTCGATATCACGCAGGGCCAGTTTGCCGTCAAAGACAAGGGCTCGCATAACAATATCATTTGGCTTTGGAGTGCGGCAGCTTGCTGCCGCTTTTCCCGCACGGCGGGACCAGCATGCTGGCCGCCGGACTTGCCGATTCTGCTCCTGAGAGGCGCGCGAGCAAGCTCGCGGCGAAAAGAGCGGCGGCAAGCCGCCGCACTCCAAAGACTGTCTACTCAATCCTCTCCAAGGCTCGGATGAGCTCTTCGTCCTGTTCTTCAAACACGGTTCGCAGGTCAAGGAGCAGAGCGTCTTGTTCAACCCGGGCGATAACAGGGGGCGAATTCTGCCGCAAGAATCTTTCGAGCTCCTGGGCACTATGGCGTGAATGCGTCAGCGCCAGCAAGGCTGTGGGAAGCGCCTGCGCGGGAGTTGAGCCTCCGCCAATCAGCGAATCGCCATCCTGGACTCGAGCCGAGAATTGCGGGTGGGCCGAAATCCTTTCCGCAAGGCACGCGGCACGCTGGTGGATTGCTTGCCTGGAAAGCTGGATCATGCGCAGAGCCGGGATGGCCTGGGTTTTTCCCTGGAGGTAAAGAGAAATGGTGGCTTCCAGGGCCGCAATGGTGAGTTTGTCAACGCGCAAGGCGCGGAAGAGCGGGTTCTTGCGGATTCGTTCCAGTGGCTCGCGCCTACCGGCCAGGATTCCGGCCTGTGGGCCGCCGAGCAGCTTGTCCCCGCTGAACGTGATCACGTCCACACCAGCACTCAGGCTGGCGCTTGCGGTCGGCTCATCCCGGATGCCATGAGGCGAAAGGTCAACCAGGCATCCGCTGCCAAGATCCTCCATGGAGATCAGGTTATGGCGTTGCGCGAGCTCCACGAACTCTGGCAGAGAAGGACGCTCCGTAAAGCCCAAAATGCGAAAATTGCTGGGGTGGACTCGCAGAAGCACGCGGGTTCGTTCACTAATTGCCGCCGCGTAATCGCCGATGCGGGTGCGGTTTGTGGTTCCCACCTCGCGAAGGATGGCGCCGCTCTTGGCGCACACGTCGGGGATGCGAAAGGACCCGCCTATCTCAATGAGCTCACCCCGCGAGACAACAACCTCCGCCCCCTCGGCCAGGGTGTTCAAAGCCAGGAGCACGGCGGCGGCGTTGTTGTTCACCAGCAGCGTCTTTTCCGTCCCGAGAAGCTGGCAAAAGAGCCGGTCCGTGTGCGCGTCCCGCTTGCCCCGCGCCCCGCGGTCCAGGTCGTATTCCAGGTTGGAATAGCAGGTGGAAACTTCCGCAAGATGGTCTAGTGCTTCGCGCGCCAGAGGGGCGCGGCCCAGATTGGTGTGCAAGACCACTCCTGAGGCATTGATGACGGCTCTCAGAGAGAAGCGTGTGGCAGCTTCGGCCTCGATGACAATCTCCTGTTCCAGCGCCTCGAGGGAAACGCTTGAAAGACTGCCCTCAACGATCCGATCACGGAGACGCCGGAGGACCCGGCGCGTGCACTCCACCACCAAACGGCGGCCCGCGTGCGCCTGGAGATCTTTCAGGGCCGTTCGGCCCAGCAGCTCGTTCACAGCCGGGATCTGGCGGAGCAGCCCGGTTGTCGCTGGCTCGGCATCACCCTCGGAGTGTACCATTGCCTTCTAAATCCCAGCGTCATTTGAACATAGTTGCGCGGGAGCGTCAACTTTCCGATTGACTGGCCTAACTTCAGCATGGGTATAATTTGGATTTGCGCGACATGCTTGAGGTACCTCTGTGACTGTTGATGAGGAACTGAGCAAACTCGAAGACGACCTTCGCCGCCTCAAGATTGAGTACGAGGTGTACCTCAACGGGAACTCCGACCGCCCCCCGCGCGATCGAGTCTATCGCGTTGAAAACTTCATCAAGCGTTACACCGGCGATCAGTCCAACCTGAACTTCGGCCAGCGTTACAAACTCAACAGCTTGGCGCAGAAATATGCCGTCCAGAACCAGCTCTGGAAAAGAAGATTGATGGAGAAGGAAGAAGGGCGCGGCCAGTTCGCGCAACAGCGGCGCGAGCTCGAAGCGTTGACCGCTGCGAAGACGGTCCGCGTAGTTTGCTCGGACCCGGATAGAGAGCCGGAGAAGGTTGACCGGATCTTCAAAGCCATGATCAGCGCCCAGCGTAAGGTAGGTCGGAAAGGGGAGAACGTTGACCCAGCGAGATTCCAGAAATACATTCGCGACAAGACCAAGCAAATCAAGGCTTCGCTCGGCTGCGACAAAGTGCAGTTTTCCGTAAGCGTCGAAAACGGCAAGGTGAAATTCAAGGCGGTCAAAGCATAGCAGGAACTTCTCGAGGAACACTCATGCGAAAAGTCTCGCGGGCGCTGATCAGCGTTAGTGACAAAGCTGGAGTCGTCGATTTCGCGGCCGGCTTGGTTGAATTGGGGGTCGAGATATTATCCACGGGCGGCACAGCTAGGCTGCTCCGTGAGAGCGGCCTCAAGGTTCGGGACGTCTCGGAGGTGACCGGCTTCCCGGAAATGCTCGATGGGCGAGTGAAAACGCTCCATCCCAAGGTCCATGGCGGCATCCTTGCTATTCGCTCCAATCCCGAACACCAGAAACAGGTTGCGGAGCATGGAATCCAATTCATTGACCTTGTGGCGGTGAACCTCTATCCCTTCGAGAAAACGGCGGCGAAACCGGGAGTGACACTCCAAGCGCTTATCGAGAATATTGATATTGGCGGCCCTTCCATGATCCGGTCGGCGGCCAAGAACTTCCAGGACGTCACCGTGGTGGTGGATTCAGCCGATTTCTCGGTGGTGCTTGGGGAACTGCGCGGGAACAGGGGAAGCATTTCACGGGAGACCCGCGCCCGCCTGGCACGCAAAGCCTTCGCCACTACGGCAGCTTACGACGGGGCCATTTCCACCACCCTGCAGCGCTGGGCGGATGGCGCCGCCCTGCCGGAGCGTCTCCACTTGAACTATCGCAAGACGTTGGAATTGCGCTACGGCGAGAACCCTCACCAGCGGGCGGCGCTTTATGTGGACCCTGCGGCAGGAGGGCGCGGCCTGGCCGCAGCGCGCCAATTGCAGGGGAAGGAGCTTTCTTTCAATAACCTCGTGGACCTGGAGGCGGCCTGGCGGCTGGTGCGGGAGTTTGACGAGCCGACTACCGTCATCATCAAGCATACGAATCCCTGCGGCGTCGGCTCCGCAGCAACCCTTGCGGAGAGCTACCAGCGCGCGCTGGAGGTGGACCCGGTCTCTGCTTTTGGGTCCGTCATCGCTCTTAATCGCCCCATGGATGCAGAAACCGCAGAGGCAATGTCCAAGTTGTTTGTCGAAGCCATCGTGGCCCCAGGATACGAGCCCGCCGCCTTGGAACGCCTGGCGGAAAAGAAGAACCTCCGCTTGTTGCACATGTTGACGGCCGCAGGTGAAGAGGAGGGATTGCAGCTCAAAGCCATCGGGGGAGGATTGCTGGTCCAATCGCCAGACACCTTAGGCGCCTGCCCCCAGGACTGGAAATGCGTCACGGAGCGTCAACCTACCGAAAGCGAAATGCGAGGCCTGATCTTCGCCTGGCGGATAGTGAAGCATGTGAAATCGAATGCCATCGTTTATGCGCGTGAGGGAGTGCTGGTGGGCGTCGGCGCCGGCCAGATGAGCCGCGTGGACTCCGTAAGGCTGGGCGCCACCAAGGCGCGCGAGCTGAAACACTCCCTGGAAGGAACCGTGGTTGCCTCGGACGCTTTCTTCCCCTTCCCGGATGGGGTGGAAGAGGCGGCGCAGGCTGGCGCTTCCGCCTTTGTGCAGCCGGGGGGGTCGGTTCGGGATAAGGAAGTGATTGAGGCAGCGAATCGATTGGGACTGGCCATGATGTTCACCAGCGTACGGCACTTTCGGCACTAGAAAAACGAGCCTTCAGCCGTCAGCTTTCAGCTAGCAGCAGACTTATTAACAGTGAATAGTGAATTGTGAACTGCAGAGGCAGAGTTCGCGTTGCGCACGGCGGCCCGGCACTCTGAACGCTACGCTCCTTCAATTCATAATTTACTATTCACCATTCAGAATTGCCCTGCCCGTTTTTTTCAGGCGCTGAAAGCTGACGGCTGATAGCTGTCTAAGACTTCGGAGCGTAATAGCCTTCGCGGGCGACGACGCGGTATTTGACGACTTTCCCCTTCGGGCCGACGATCCGCAAGGGGTTACCCTGGTCATCCACCAGGTCAACCTTCAATTTGTGGAACTTCCCGTCCTTCGCAGGGTTGGTGGGAACGAAACCCAAGCCATATTGAAGGCGAAGTTGCCCCGAGATCTGCTCGAAAATTGACGGCAGTTCGCCTTCGAAGCGAGGAAAGTAAGCCTGACCACCTGAATACTTGGCCATAGTCTCCAGCGCGTTGCGTGCCTGCAAGGCGCCGATACCCTCTCCACGGGGAGAACGCACCGTCATAAACTCCAGGATACTGACCGGGTAAATCGCAGTGTCAGAGGATTTCACAATCTTCAATATCTCATCGTAAGTCAGTTTGCTGAACGTATCGAAGCCGGTACAGATGAGGAGGATGGCCTTTCTCCCCTTAATGTCTTTCATGCGGTCCAGCGTGAAGGAAAGAGCATCGTACACGCAGATCTCGCTGAAGCCGGGGATTCGCAACGTGTCCAGCGCCCCGCGCACCTGACTGCGGTCTTGTGTGAAATCCGTCAGGATCTCCGGCTTCAAATCGAAGGAGACCACCGCAGTCCAATCCTTTGGCTGAATGAACTGGAGATAGTTGTAAGAGTATCTCAGGGCAAGATAAAGAAAGGCCCAATACCTATTGCTGAATTCAATCACCATGCAAGTGGTCATGGGGGCTTGAGCAGTGCCGAAGTTGGAAACGGTCTGTGGAACGCCATCGTCGAAGAGTCTGAAATTCTTGCGGGAAAAATTGGAGAGGGGATTACCGTCTTTATCGAGAACCATCACGTCCACGTTCACGAGATTGGTCGTGGTTGACAGGGTGAAAATCTCATTGGGATTGATGCGCTCCGGCTTCTTTTCAGTTTCCGGCGGCGGCTGGGTTTTCTTGGGAGCCAGGACGGTCGGGCCAACCTCAGGGTTAGGCCCCGTCGATGGCTGCTGCTCTCCATTGGATTGGGCGTACCAGTCCGAGGCGGAACTGGCGAACAACAACAGGCCAACCAACAACAGAATCGCTTGTCGTGAACAACGGCTTCTCATTGCGCATCACCCCCCGGTCCGCAGGGACCATCCAACTCTTATGATGCCACTCACCCCCCTCTCGGTCAACCGGAGTGAGAGGCTGGCTCCTCGAAGAGCGCGGAACCCCAGAAACTACGGCGCGCTGGGAGTTTCGCCAGGACTCGAGTGGGTGGAAAGGGCAAGAAGAATGCGCGGCGCTTGGTGTTGCATGCCCGGGGTCAAGAGGGTTGCAGCCCAGTACCATTGTACTGTTGCAGAAGACATTCAGTTGGGTTATAACCATAGCGAAAGATGTGAGAGGAGGAGATTAGCGGATTCAACCAACTGCTTGAAAAACAGGATGGAGTGACAAAATGTCGGGCGTCCTAGCCTGCTCAGAAATGTATTGACTTTTGAGAAATAAGGGCATAGGCTTTCCCACATGCTGGTTCTATATGAGCCGGCAAACGTGTTTCTTTGGGGAGAGCCTATATGAAGAACCTGGTTTTGACGTTCCTTCTTGCATTGCTGGTGGTTTTGACAAGCGTCTCCATCCGGCGGATGGTCGCTGGAACTCCGACCCTCGCAGGACAGAAGCCGACGCTGGTTGCCATTGGCGGTGAGCCTGTTCCATGGCCGCCACCGGCGCCGAAGCCGACGACGAAGCCGTCACAGTAAGTTCCTCCGAGTCGCGTGAGCGATCCGGAGGATAGTGGTTTGAAACCGCGCTCTCGGATCGCTCATGGACAGCGGGATAGTCAGCTACGGATTTCAGTACGGCTGCATATTAATTGAGGCTGGCCTGATTGTTTTTGTGGCTCAGAGCAGCCACCGAAACCGGTTTGTTAGTGTGTTGTTATACCTTTCCTGCCTGCTCGCCGCCGGTCTAGCACGCTCCTACATCCTGCACAGATTCGGCTTGCACTCGGCGCAATACTGTTACGTTTACTGGACGACAGATTTCCTGCTGGTCATCAGCGCCTTCATCTTGGTGTGCCTCTTTTTCCGACGCGCGTGCTTGCACCAGGAGAAGATGTGGCCCTTCGTTCGTTTGTTGCTCGTGTTCATTTTCGTACTGGTCGTGGGCATTTCAGGCCTGATTTTCTCCCGCAATTACAGCCACCTCTTCCTCCAGTTCATTGTCGAGTTCAATCAGAATCTATACTTTGCTTGCTTGGTTCTAAATACTCTGCTGTACCTCCTGCTGCAACAAATCGATTCTGTTGACGATCAACTGGGACTGCTGGTTTGTGGAGTGGGCATCCAGTTTGCTGGTCCGGCGGCAACTTTGGCGCTGATTCACCTCACCACTGGCGAAGGCTTTGCCCAGTCGTTGGGTTCCCTTGCCATGCGCTTCTGCACTCTCGGAATGCTTTTGGTGTGGACTTATGCGATCGTACCCGTTCGAGGCAGGGCAGTCGTTACCCGGAGTAAGGCGGCCGTCCTGGCCGAGGTCACTGCGCATTTGAATATCTAAATTTAGGTGAAAGGCAATGATTCTTGCTGCGCTTATCCTGATACTCTCGACGGCGATGTTCTTCTTCTATTTCCAAGTCACCTGCCAAAAGGTTCTGCGACGGCAGTTTGACCGGGAATACTTTCAATCCATCGTAAACGCGAACCGTTTGGAGTTTCCGTCCTTGCGAAAGTCGCTGGAGGAATTCGGCGCGCCGGTTGATTATCCCCGGCTGCGCATGATGCTCAAATGCGACTTCCTCGCCCTGACGTACCTCCTTAAGAATGCCGCGAATGTGAACCAACGTTACTCAAACGAGGAACGGCTCTTGATCCTGTACTTCCGCTGGCAGTTCCTTTCGCTGGCAGTGCGACGTTTACTAAAGGTTGGCGAGAAAAAGGCAGTCCTGAGACTGACTTCAGTTCTTCAATACTTCGCTAATGTGGTTGGCCAGCGCGTGAACACAGTGAGGTTTGGGAACTTGACGGCAGCCGATTATCTTCTCAACCTCTAATCCAACCCGCCCCGCGGCTCCCCTGGGCCGCGCCTTCCTAAGGTGTCGCTGTACCCCTTCACATCATGGCAGTGAATCGCTTGGACGCCGGCCGCGCGCAAGACCTGCGGTGGTCCAAGATCGTGGGCGCCCCTGGACCCGCCCCGGAGTTTCCTCGACTCATTAAGCAAATAAGGCTTCTGCGCTGCGGGGTTGGGATGGCAGGTAGTGTCCTAATTCGACTGTAGGGCCGCCCCCCGCCATGGCGGGGCGGCCTGGCCGGTCCCGCCTTGCGGGACTGGCCCTACATCCCATATTAGGACATCACCGGATGGCAGTTGACCTGGACCTTTATTAGGTGTATGAAGCAGACAGGTGAAGTGTTTGGCCCCATCGTTTGAAAGGCCAGGTGCGACTGCGATGAAGACGGTTTTGCGGGTGGCAATTCTGGTGTTGTGCGCTTTGACGGGACTTGCAGTGACCGGTCACGGCATAGCGGAAGCGGCGTTGGTTCACGCGCCTGGCCATGAAGACATCATGCGCCATCTCCTCGAGGGAAGCATCTCCATCGCCGGTGGGGCCTGCGTGGTTGCGGTTGCCATTGCCCAACTCGAGTGCTTACGCACCCACCGCAAGAGCGGCGACATCCTGTAAAGGAAGGACCTCGCTCTCCAACTTATGATTTCGGGTTTAAGCAGGCAGCAATTCACTAAACCAGAAAGCGTCACGCCGCACGGTTTCCCCCAGCTTGAACTTAATCCTCTGGGGGAAGATCGGACCGTCGAACACGAAGGAATGAAACTCCCCGTTTTCTCCGCAGGGATCAACGCCGGCGGGCAGGCGTTGCAGGAACTCGGGATCGAGCATCTTCCCGGCAAAGCTCTCATCCAGGTGTCGCGAATCGGCACAAACAACGACCGCTTTGAACCCCAGTTCAACGAAAGAGCGGACGAGCTCGGCAGAGTCCTTTTTCCAAATCGGGAATATCCCTCTCATCCCGAGTTGCCCAAGATTCTTCTCTCTGTATCGTCTGAGGTCCTCGAGAAAGATGTCCCCAAAGGCCACCGAAACCACGCCCTCACGGCGGTACCGTTCCAGGACCGCCCGCATCCTGGCTTCGTATTCTCCGTTGGTCGCGTCCTTGGGAATATAAATCTCCTCGAGGGGCAAGCCGATGGCTTCTGCCTGGCGCTCCAGCAACTCCCTGCGGACCCCGTGCATGCAGACCCTGTCGTAGCCTTCCGTGACGGTACTCAGCAGGGCGGCGACTGAATACTCCCCCCTCTGTTGAATCTCGTAGAGCGCTCGCGCACTGTCTTTCCCACCGCTCCATGACATGAGAATGTGCTCCGGTAGTTTTCTAACTCCAGTTTGCATGATTCACCTCAACGAATCAGTTCTGTTACGGCGGGGAAGAGCAGGCTCAGTTGGTTTGCTGCTGATTCCTGTGCCGCCGCGGCGCGTCAATCCGCAGGGAAGGTAAACTTCACGCCGGCAAGGAAATTCAAAGGTAAGGCCGGGTAACCCAGCACTTCCTCATACTTCTGGTCCAAGAGGTTATTCAGGTGGCCATAGATTTCAACTCCGCGGGTCAAATTGTACGAGAAGCCACCATTTAGAACCACATAACCCTTGTCGGGAAATAAGCACGGGAGGCCAAACGAGCAAGCGTACACACCGTCGTTGGGCTCCAAGTCAAGGGTCGGCCCCCTCAGATAGGCATTGGTGTTCAGCGTCAGGCGGCGGTGCTGCCAGGTCATGTTGAAGCCGCCGGAATTCTTGGGCCGGCGTATTAGCTCCTGCCCGACGTGGAAAGGCGCCTGAACCAGCGACGAGCCGTCAAGGGTCAGTATAGCAGTGCCGAGCAGCGTGTATTCTCCCGACACCTGTAACGAGCGGGTGGGACGTAGGCGGAACGACGCCTCCAGCCCTTGCGCGCGCGAGTTGCCGAGGTTATCCGAGATGAAAGTGCTGAGGTTGGTGAGTGATCCGCCGAGTGTCACAATTTGGTCTTCGAATTTGTTATAGAAGTAGGTAAGGTCCAGGAGCGCCCTACTGTCGAAGAACCTCTGCTCGATGCCGCTATCGAAGCTGACACTCTTCTCCGGCTTCAAATGAGGATTGTCAGTGAAGGCCAGTTCATAGCCGTTCGGGGCGCGAATGCCCGTCCCGAAGCTCCCGTGCAGTCGCGTCATGCCGAGCCAGGGTGCGGAATCAGTTTTGCGAGCCGTGTACGCTGCGGAAACCCGCGGGTTCAGTTTGGTGATGGAGCTGGCGGGAATGAAGGGACGCGCCCCGTAATCGCCGGCGGGGAGGGAGTGCGTGCTCAAGTCGTCCAGTCGCAGACCCGCCATCACGAACAGCCGGGCCGAGGGGCTCCAGCGGTCTTCCACAAAATACGCCAGGCTGGTACGAGGCAGCAGGAACGGGTTGCTGTTCGCGTCGGCCACATAAGTGTTCTTGAACTGCTCGCGGTTGTATTCAAAGCCCGCCACGAGAAAATCCTTGTTGGAGACTGCCACCTCACTCCGCGTATCCAGTACGCCGCGAAGGTTATTTGAGAACGAGTCGCCGTAGGACGAACGGAAGTAGTAGTCGTTCGTCGCCACGCTGCCGGTCACCACCTGCCGGAAGCGGGAGGAAACCTGCTCCGTGTAGCTACCCTGGTAGCCGAAAAGGTTCTGTTTGTTGCGCGAGTAGGTATCCTTGCCGGTGAAAAGGCCGTCGGGGTCCGAGCCATAGGGACCGGGGTCCCCCGCATCGTTGGCGTTGCCAAAGAAGTGAAAATCAACCTGTCTCCGCTCGCTGCGCCGGTAGCCGAGGCTCAGGATCGCGCTCTGGTTTCTGTAGCGGTCATTCTGGACGACCCCGCCCGAATCGAGCCGCGAGAGGTCGTAAGCCCAGCTCAGATCGTGGGTCAATCCGCTCCCGCCTGTCAGGAAGCGACCGGTAGTGAAACTTCCCCCTTCCGCCTGCACTTCAAAATGCGGCGGACCCTCACCCCGTCGGGTCACAATGTTAACAACCCCGGTAACGGCATTCGAACCGAACAACGCGCTTTCCGGACCACGCGTGACCTCGACATGGTCCACGCCATCTGCGGGCAAGGGGGCAAAGTCAAAGTCGCCGCCAAACTCGTTCAATTGAATGCCATCAACCATCACCAAGTTGTAGTTGGAGTCCCCTCCTCGAATGAAGACATCGGTGACGCCCCCGCGCCGGCCGCTGTCGTCCAAAGCAACCCCGGGAACCCCGCGCAGCACATCAGTGACGCTTTGCGCGCCACGGTCGTCGATTTCTTGTTCGGAAACGGTAGACACTGAAGAGCCAAGTTGGGGCGCTAGCGCGCCTTCAAGAGACGCCGAAACCACAACTTGCTGCTGGACGGCGCTTAGCGCCAGGTGCAAATCCACGCTTCGAGTCTGATCCTCGCCAACCTCCACGTCCGCCGTCGAGGCGGAAAACCCGGGTGCATTGGCCACCAGCCGATAAGTTCCCTTGGCAAGTCCTTCAAACTGGTATTCCCCTTTTGCATTCGTCTGGCGCTCATCAAGCGCGGTAAGCGATTGGAGGAGGCTGACGCGCACATTGAGTACCGCTCGACCGCTAGGGTCATAGACTGTTCCTTTAATCGTGGCGCCGTGTGCCGCACCGCCGACGAAGGGAATTGAAAGAAGTCCCAGAAGGATGGCGAGCGCACGTGTCAGCCAAGTAGGTGCGACAGGAGGCGCAGAGATTACTGCAAGGACTTGTTCTGGTTCCTGATTCCTGAATCCTGAATCCTGAATCCTGTCTTGTGAATCCTGAATCCTGAATCCTGTCTTTCTCACGGTCATACTCCTTCTCTCCCGCTCTGGCGGCGGGGGTTAGAACGGAAGAAGTCCGGAGGGAAGGCAAAAAAATAAAGCCTCCCAATTCCTCGTTCCGGAATCGGAAGGCTCTGAGGTCTTCCTCAGGACTCTTTCCGTCGAAGAGTTAGGCTGAGTCGTAGTTCCCAGGCAGGTTTCCTGGCTCTCGGGTCATCGCCTCCTCCTCGGCCTTCCCTTTCCGCCGTAGCAGAAAAGTGGCTGTCCGTCGGTTGACGGACTGCGAGGATCTGGCTCGCCGATCACAGTGGCGGGACCGCGGCCGATTTTCACGGCCTTCCCTTTTTCCCCGGATCATCCGGGGCACCACGGGAACCAAATTTCTCAAAGAACAATTACGAGCAAGCAAACTAGCACCGCCCTGGGTGGCTGTCAAGCGTTCGTCACGTGCTGGAATTGCCCTGGTACATCGTATCCCCCCTGTGGGATTGAAGTGTGTGAGTGAGTGGAGGAGGAGAGAGATGACTGCCTTGGTGGGGGGGGACCAAGGCAGCCGCCGGTCGGGGTAAAATCAGCGCCCTATGCCGGCTCCCGGCCCCTACTTCGATGTGGTTCGTCACATGAAGAACGCTTTTAATTATCGCCTCCAACTGGTCACCTACGCCCGCCAGCACGGCATCAAGGCGGCCGCCCGGGCCTACCGCACCACCCTGCCCACGGCCCGCAAGTGGCTGCGGCGCTATGAGCAGCAGGGGCTGAAAGGCTTACAGGAACTCTCGCGCGCCCC
>Ga0208455_1000068_pt1 | contig 73744 bp, 63 predicted proteins | sample June2015DPH_4_50_FD_184690 | JGI IMG/M metagenome (GOLD analysis project Ga0208455, IMG submission 184690) | Peatland microbial communities from SPRUCE experiment site at the Marcell Experimental Forest, Minnesota, USA - June2015DPH_4_40... | ecosystem: Environmental > Terrestrial > Soil >... | reverse complement strand
GCAGGAGTTTGCGCATGACGGCGACCAAGGCTTGCATTTTGAATTTGCCCTGGGCGAGCAGATGCTGATAGAAGGCGCGCAAGTGCGGGTCGTGCTGGACGGCGACCAAGGCGGGCATGAAGAGAGCATGACGGAGATGTTTATTACCTGCCTTGCTAATACGCGGCTTCTTATGCACGGAGGTCCCCGAGGTGTACTGGCGCGGGTCGAGTCCGGCGTAGGCTACCCACTGGCGAGCTTCCAGATCGGGCGCCAGCACGCCCAACTCCCCCAAGAGTTGCACAGCGCTGGTTTCACCAATTCCCGGCACGCTGTCGAGCAGTTCAAAGCGCTCCGCGAGTTGGGGATCCTGCGCGATCAGCTTGCGCGCTTGGCGGGTCAAGCGCTCGATGGCCCGTTCCTGGGCCCGCAGGCTGCGCGCCAAGTCACGCCGCACCACCGCCGGAATCGCCTTGGACAGCCCGGCCGCATGCTGACGATTTTTCTCCGCCGTCTGCATCTCCACCAGCTCCCGCAGTCGCCGCGCCAGCGCGTGCAAGGCCAGCGTGGCCACCGAGGGCCGCTGCCAAGGTTTAAAGGGCATATGCACGGCAAACTGTTCCAGTACCCCCGCGTCGATCTGATCGTTCTTGCTGCGCTGCATCAGGGCGTGAGCGAAATGACGGACGGCACGCGGATTGGCTACCATCACCTCGATGCCCTCCTGCCCGCTCAGCGCCAGCGCCAGGTCCAGACCGTAGAGACCGGTCGACTCCATGCAAACGCGCACCATGCGGCCCGCTCGCCGCAGGTAACGAAGGATCATCATATGGCCTTCCGGCGTGTTGGTGAAAGTTCGCAAAGGCTCCAAGTCCTCCTGCCGCCGCAGCCTCACCACCAATTCCTTCGCACTGACTTCGATTCCACACGTGTCCAGGTTGCTCATAACACCCTCCTGGAGTTAAGCTTTCGGTCCGGTCCCCCCGACCCTGTGCCGTCTCCCGTCGAGCTTGAATATGCAGGCTCATACGGCCTCGGATTCTCCTCGGCGTGGGAGAAGAGGGCGGGGGGCCTATCTACCCGACAGGCTCGGGAGTTCCCTCCCGGCCTCAGCGCAGATCGGCCTCCGCCGCCGGACACCGCTAACTCCAGGGACTGTTTTACACCCGAAATCAGCGGCGAAGCAAAGATACAAGCGCAGAGTTTGTGCAGTTCAAACTCTGCGGCTCTCATTTTGATGAACGTCGACTCGTTGGTTACGTGTGAACTCGATGCTCTTCGGCGAATCTTGTTCTCGTTGAACGTCACGCGTCATGGTCTGGCCTGGCCCGCGAAGAGTAAAAAGCCGCAGAGTTTCTGAGAGGCGAAACTCTGCGCTACCCGCTCCACGCGTCGACGTCCAAGGAACGGCGGGCGCGACCAGGGATTCGCGGGCGGGAGCGCTCCGACCTGCCGCATGATGGTGGCGGAATCGCAAAAATCCCTGTTCAGAGCTCAGAATTGAGGATGCATTCCCCCTGCAATGATGGTCTGCATTCTGTTACAATGCCCGGCAAGCCAATGAGCCGTAGGACGAGGCGGCGGAGGGGATCCATGTTCGTCGTTCTCGGGAAATGGCTAAGGTGAGTCGGAGTGGAACAGGATCAGGGACTACTGGACCGTTGCCTCGCCGGTGAGGACTCCGCCTGGGAAGCCCTGCTTAGGGATTACACCCGAAAAATCTATAATCTCTGCTACCGCTTCACGGGCCGGGTGGAAGAAGCCGAAGATGTGACCCAGGAAGTTTTCCTCAAGGTCTTCCAGACTCTCAAAAGTTATGATGCCGCTCAGGGCAGCTTTTCAACCTGGTTAAACCGCGTGGCACGCAACCATTTGGTGGACCACTACCGACGCACCCGGAAAGACCGTGTGACCTCCTCGCTGGAAGACGAGTTGCCTGCGGCGGAGCAAAAGTCAAGCCCACATATGGAGCCTACTGGTCAGGTGGAATCGCGGGAGCGCAGGGAGACCCTGCAATTGGCCCTGGACAAGCTCTCGCCGGACCTGCGGGAAGCAGTGATCCTGCGAGACCTGCACGACCTCGATTACGAGGAGATTGCCCTGGTCCTGAAGGTTCCCCAGGGTACCGTGAAATCGAGAATTAACCGCGGAAGATTGGAACTGGGGCGGGTCCTTAAGCGTATGGAAGGAATGAGAGGCCCCGCAAAGGCGGGAAGCGAGCCATGACGCACCTGGAACTGGAAAACCTGACGAGCGATTACCTGGAAGGGCTGCTCGAGCCGGCGCTGAAGAGGGAAGTCGAAGCCCATCTGAGCGTCTGCCCCTCCTGCCTCGAAATGGTGGGAGACGTGCGCCGGGCCATGGAACTCTGCCATTCCGCCCCGGAGTTGGAACCCGCTCCCTGGCTGGTGCGGAAGATCATGCTGGCCACCGTGGGGGAGCGCAAACCCAGCTTGGCGGATCGCCTCCTGGCCTTCTTCCGGCCCGCCCTTCAACCCCGATTCGCTTATGGTGTAGCGATGGCTGTGTTTTCGTTCTCCATCATCATTAACGCCGCGGGGGTCAATCTGCGGCACATGACGGTCGAGGACTTGAACCCTCGCACCTGGTTCTTCAGGGCGAATCGCGCCGGACACCTGTACTACGCTCGTGCGGAAAAGTTCTATTACGACCTGCGAGTGGTCTACGAGATTGAGTCTCGACTCCGGCAACTCCGCTCGCACCCAGAGGAAGAGCGGCAGGAAGCGCCCAAGCAAGAACCGCCCGCGGGAGGGTCCACGAACAGCACCCCGCTTACCATGCCTGCGCTGGCTGCAAACCGGGCCCGGATTCTTAATGGGGCCGACCCCGCGGCTATTCTCGGGAATGAAACCGTACCGAACTTCCCAACCCTCGAGGCAGGAAGGAGCCAAAACCCATGAAATGCGCCAACCATCCCAGTGTTGATTCCGTCGCCTATTGCGGCCTGTGCGGACGTGCTCTGTGCAGTGAATGCAAGCGCGACGTGCACGGAATGCTCTATTGCGAGACTTGTCTGGCGACCCGCCTGCAGACTCCTATGTTCGGTCCGCAAACCGGCCCCAGCCCTGGCGTTGGGCTGGCGCTAGGCTTCATCCCGGGCGTGGGCGCTATCTATAACGGCCAGATCGTTAAGGCCATGATTCAGGTGCTGATATTCGGCTCTCTCATCGCCATGAGTGATCGCGTGGGTAGCCCCATGGACACCATTTTCGGCTTGGGCGCGGCAGCGTTTTACTTTTATATGGTGATTGATTCGTATCAGACCGCCAAAGCCAAGCAACTGGGCCAACGGACGCCGGAATGGTTTGGGCTTGGTGACATGAAGATGAATGCGCCCATCGGCGCCGCGTTGCTCATCGGCTTGGGGGCGCTGTTCCTGCTTGATAACCTTGGCATACCCGTTTTTCGTCATATCAGCAGGTACTGGCCGGTGTTGCTCATCGTGATCGGAGTGCTGTTGCTGCAACGTCGCTTGGGTGGGGGGCATACACCCTCTCCTCCTCCGACGGACGCCCGCAGCATAGCAAAAGGAGGACCCGGCGGCACGTCGGGACCACGAGAACTGTAGTGTCCCAATTAGAACGTAGGGCCGCCTCCCGCCTTGCGGGACCGGCCCTACCAGGATTCGACACGGCGCATGACAAACCAATAGCCCGGAGGACTTGCATGGAAAACATCCTGAACAACCCCTTTATCATCCCCCTGGGAGCATTCGTGATGGCCGTCATTATCGTAGCCATCGTCTCCATGAGAAAAATGAGAGAGCGTGAGCTCCAGGCCCACCAGGAGTTGCGGATTCGGGAGATGGAGCACGAACGGAAAATGAGAGAATTGGAAATCGAAAAGGCCAAGCTGGAATTGGAAAAGGCCAAGGCGAGCAAGAGCGCATGAGACAGCATTCAATTGCTGCCCCACATCAGGCCATCAAGGCGGAGGAAAGCCGACTATGTTTCCATTCTTGTTGTTCTCGCGCTTCGGCGCGCTGGTAATGGTGGTGGCCATCGTGGGGATCGTCTTCTGGTTCAAGGCGCGTGAGAGGGAACTGCAATTCCACCAGGACATGCGCATCCGTGAAATGGAGCATCAGCGCAAGATGAAGGAGTTGGAGCTGGAGCTGGAAAAGGAGAAGAACCGCAAGGCCGCTGATAAGGCGCCCTGAACTTCGACGGAGGCGCATTGGGATTGAGAGAGGCATCGCGCGGGGATGGACGGGGTCCAGTCCCGGCGGACCAGGAAGAATCGCCCAAGCCAGTCCGATGGCGAGGGATTAGCGAGCGGGATTCAAAGGAGGTTTCCAATGTGGAATGTCTCTGACTTAACCCCGGTTTTAGGCGTGTGCGCAGTAGGTTTGACGGCTGTATGTGTCGTTGCCATCGTGTTCTGGTACAAGGCACGCGACAAGGAGCTCCAGGTCCAACGGGAGATGCGCATCCGGGAGATGGAGCATCAGCAGAAAATGAGGGAGCTGGAAGTAGAACTCGAGAAGGCCAAGGCCAGTCAGGTCTACGAGCGGACTGCCTGATTATGAGCATTCATCGAGAGGCTACGGAGGTAAAAAGACCATGGATTCGCCATTCATCATTCCCCTGGCAGGCTTCGTGGTGGTGGTCGTGATCGTCGCCATAACTCAACTGGTGAAGATTCGCGACATGGAGATGGAGGCTCACCAGCGGGTGCGCCTGGAGGAGATGGAGCACCAGCGCAAGATGCGCGAGTTGGAACTGGAGTTGGAACAGGTGAAGCAAGGGCGGTAGACGGATGGGCTGAGGAAAGGGCGGGTGAGTTGCAGGCCAGAAGGGAGAACCACAATAGACTATGGGTTACCCACCAAGCACGCCGATTTCAAGCAGGCCCAGTTTGACTGGTCCGGTCATTCTCATCACGATTGGAGTCATTTTCCTGATGGAGGAGTTCGTTCCAGGGTGGGGCATTAGCAGGACTTGGCCTATTTTATTGATCGTCATCGGCGTTCTGAAACTCATCGATTCTGCGATGCCGCCGCGGCCTCCACAAGGACCACGAGTGTAGGGACGGAGGGCGGGGAAGGCAGCAGAAAGCCTGGGATAGATGTCATTCCGATCCCGCAGTCGCGGGAGAGGAATCTTGCTGTGCCGAGGGATTGGAGCTCAAGGCGGCCAGCCAGGGAGTAGGTAGAAGAAAGAATCAGGGCGAGATTCCTCGCCCGCGACTGCGGGATCGGAATGACAGAGGGAGGGCGGACACACCATGAGCATTTACGGTTATCGTCGGGGATCAATTTTCTGGGCGCTCACGCTGATTGCGATGGGTGCCATCTTCCTCTGGCAGAACTTCAACCCTTCGATTCATCCCTGGCAGGTCATCGCCAAGTTCTGGCCGATCCTCATCATCTTTTGGGGTCTCTCAAAGCTCGTAGATTACATTCAGGCCCAAGCCCATCCTGAGACCGTGCCGCCACCGCTCTTCACGGCCAGCGAAGTCGTCTTGCTGGTCTTGATACTGGTTATGGGAACCTTGATCTCAAAGATCGTTTTGAGGCCGTGGCAGCAGTGGCCGGCCTCAATGGGCGTGGATATGGACAACGAGGGCTTTGCCGGCCTGTTCATGAACTCCTATACCTACACGCAGACTTTCTCGCACGAAGTCCATCCCCAGCCTCACATCCTGATCGTGGACCGTCGTGGTGACGTGGAGGTGCATGCCGCCAGCCAAGCCACGGTTGACGCGGTGGTGAAGAAGACCATCTGGGCCCCCAATGAAGGTGACGCCCAGAAGCTCTCGGAGCAGGTCAAAATTGAAATTGTCGAAGAAGCAGGCGGATACTTGGTCCAAACCAATCTTGATTCGCTTCCAGGCGGCGGGCACAACGTGCGCCTGGACTACACCTTGCGCGTTCCCTACGCGACTAGCACGGAAATTACGGCGGAACACGGTGACGTAATGCTGGACGGATTAAAGGCCGAGCAAGCCGTCACCGCGCCCCACGGGGATGCTCACATTAACAATGTGGAAGGGCTTGTACATGTGGGCAAGGGCAGCGGGAGGACGGAAGTCCGTGATCTGAAAGGGAGCGTGGACATCGAGGGGCGGGGAAGTGACGTCGATATATCCGGCGTCACCGGCACGGCAAGCGTAAACGGGGAGTTCAGCGGAGACATGCAATTCCGCGACATCGGCCAGACCCTGCACTTCAAATCCTCGCGAACCGATATGACAGCTCAGAAGCTCACCGGCCGCCTCGACATGGAAGTCGGTTCGCTGGAATTGAACGGCATCGACGGCCCATTCGAAATCTCGACTCGTCAAAAAGACATCACCCTCACTGATTTCAAGCACAGCGTGAAAATCACGGATACGAACGGGGACGTAGAACTGCGGACCTCCACTCCTCCAACCCATCCCATCGAGATCGACCTCAAAAAGGGCCAGATCGAACTGAGCCTCCCCGCCACCAGCAGTTTCCAGATCGACGCGGCCTCCCGTCACGGTGAAGTGGAAAGCGATTTTTCCGGGCCTGATCTGAAGGTCGCGAAGGAAGGCGACAACCCGACCATCAGCGGAACGGTGGGCAAAGGCGGGCCTCCGATCCGACTCGACACGGAATACGGGACCGTCCGGCTGCTGCGCACGGGAGCCCACCCACCGACGCCCCCGGCCCCACCGCATTCCCCCGCTGGGGACGAGAAGCGTGCATGGAACGCGCCTCTCCATCTGCGCCCGTTTTCGGGTACTGCGGGCCACGCCGTTAGGTGTGTCCAGTTGGCGCGACTGGCTGAGCGGTTCAGGTGCGTCCAGAGGACGAGGATTGAAGATTTACGTGATGCTTTCACACCGGCGGATTTGAGGTGGCATTGCGCACAGCCGGCAAAGGCACTTTTCTAGCTGGACCACAGCCTTCATTCACCAACGGATCCCACAGTTGGGCAGAAGCCTACGAGCCGTCGTGTCGCACGAGCTTGTCCACGGTATCGATCAGCGCGTCCAAGCGGCGCTCAGTGTGGATCCCAGCGTCCGCGAGTTCGCGGAGGCGTAGATCGGTTTCTTGGGCGTGCCCAGCGAGCGACATCGTTACATCCACCAACTGGCGAATCATTTCCCTGTCGGCATCAACGAGGCGCTGCGTATCGGCTTGCCGCTCTCTGAGCAATTGGATGCCCACGGTGAATTGGGCCTGTTGCTCAATGATGAAGCTCATCCGTGATTCGATGTTGTCGGGCATGTCGGCATTATAACACGGAGGGAAGAGCGCCTATTGACGCGCCTGAAACTCGGTAGTGGGTCAATTTGATGTAGAGGCGGCTTTACGCCGCCATTTGGCGAGGTAAACTCGCCGCTACAGCATCAAATTGACCCACTACCTGAAGCTCTAGCTGGCACGGTTACGTCAACGGCTATGGGGTGGTGTCTCGATCTCGTTCACTCCGTTGCTTTGGCCAGCGTATCAAAGAAATCAGGGAAGGAAATATCAACGCAACTGCTGTTCTTGATGACCGTGGCGCCTTGGGCGACTAATCCTGCCACAGCAAAAGCCATGGCAATCCGATGGTCGTCATGGGGATCAATCTCGGCGCCACGCAGGGTTTGTCGCCCGGCAACGCGCAGGCCATCCGGGAATTCCTCCACTTCGGCGCCCATCCGCCTCAGACTTTCCGCCACGGCTGCCAGGCGGTCACTTTCCTTTACGCGCAACTCCGCGGCCCCTCGGAAAGTCAATCCTTGTTCCGTCTGTGTCCCCAGGACTGCCAGGACGGGCAATTCATCAATGAGGGCGGGGACCGCGCTCTGCGGGATTTCGCCTCCTCGCAACTGGCTGGCCTCCACGTGGAGGTCGCCGATCAGTTCGCCGTTGATCATCTCAAGGTTGACGACCTTTACCCGCCCGCCCATGGGCACAAGGACATCGAGAATCCCCGTGCGTGTCGGGTTCAGGCCCACGTTATGAAGCATCAGGTTTGAGTGCGGCATGACCAGTCCCGCAACGATGAAAAACGCCGCCGAAGAAAAATCACCCGGCACATAGAGCTTCTTGCCTTCCAGGTGCGCTCTGCCTCGCACGGCAATGGTCCGCTGATGCCGTCCGATGTCGGCCCCCATTTGTTCCAGCGCGATCTCCGTATGGTCCCGTGTCCGAACCTTTTCGATTACTTCGGTCTCACCCTCTGCGAACAGTCCCGCCAGGAGAACGGCCGACTTCACTTGCGCGCTTGCCACCGGCATTTCGTAACGAATGGGCTGGAGCGCGCCGCCTTCGATTTCAAGAGGCGGCAGCCCACCTTGCTGGGACTTGATCCGCGCTCCCATCCGCGAAAGCGGGTCGGCGACGCGCTTCATGGGCCGCCGGGAGAGCGAAGCATCGCCGACCAGCACGGAACGAAACGGTTGGCCGGCCAGAATGCCTGCCAGCATCCGCATCGTCGAACCTGAGTTGCCGGCGTCCAGAGGTTCGGCAGCAGGCCGCAGTCCGCCCAGACCGGCGCCCTCAATCGTCACCACGTTGTCCTTGCGCTCGATCTTCACCCCAAGCTGCTTCAGACAGGAAAGCGTGGATTGACAATCGGCGCTCGTGGAGAAGAAGTGAATCTCGCTCGCTCCCTCGGCAATCGCCCCCAGCATGGCATAGCGGTGGGAGATGGACTTATCACCGGGAAACTGAACCGTGCCCGTAAGGCTCTTGGCAGGCTCGATCTTCTTCGTCTTCGAACCAAACAGCCCCATCTCGCGCACCCGTCAATCCACCGCTAGTAGAATCTTGCCAACTGTCTCGCGCCCTTCCATTCTGCGGTGGGCCTCGGCCGCTTGCGCGAGAGGCAACCTCAACCCAATCACTATCTTCAGCTTGTCATCGGCAATCCAATTCATCACCCGCTGAATTCCTGCGCGCGCCTCTTCCGGGCGCTGCCTGATCGTGTAGAGATTAAAGGCACTCACTTTGAGGGATCTTTCGAAGAGGGTTCCAAACACATTGATGGGTTCGGGAGGGCCACTGGCGGCTCCGTAAAGGATAACGTGGCCGAAAGGAGCCAGGCATTTCAAGCTTCCCGCAAAGGTCGCTCTCCCGACGGAATCAAGAACCAAGTCCACGCCCCGGCCCTGGGTCAGCTCTTTGATCCGCTCTGCAAAATCCGCCTTGTTGTAGAGGATGACTTCGTCTGCGCCCATGTCGCGGGCCAGCTTGGCTTTCTCCTCACTTGAGGTAGTCCCAAACACTCTCGCGCCGGCCTGCTTGGCCATCTGAATGGCCTGAAGTCCCACACCGCCCGCAGCAGCGTGAACAAGCACCGACATGCCGGGCTTCACTCGATCGGCAGTGTAGAGCATGTGATAGGCGGTCAGGGCTTGGGCCGGAAACGCGGCTCCGTCCTCAAGACTGAGTTGGTCCGGCAGGAATATCAACTGCCCGGCTGGCGCCACTGTGTATTCCGCATAGCAGTGCTGGCCGCCGAGGATAGCTACCCTCCGGCCAACGAGAGCCCCGCCGACTCCCTCGCCGACCTCTTCCACAACTCCGGCAGCCTCAAACCCCGGCGTTTCCGGAAACTCCGGTTGGCGCGCGTAGCGGCCTCGCCGAAGCAACGTGTCGGCAAAGTTGACACCCGCCACATGGATTCGGACCAGCGCTTCACCTGCCCCCGGCCGGGGTTTCTCAACATCTTCGAGCTTCAATACTTCGGGGCCGCCAATGGTGTGAAAACGGATGGCTTGCATAGTTAACCTCCTGTGGGCAGGTGTTTGTCCATGTCCGCCGCGAGCACCAAAAGCAAAGTGAGGTGTTTCGAGAGCTGCCGTTGCGTGTGACGACCCAAGGCTCAAGCCCTGCCCGGGAAGCTGTGACCCCATGGCCGCCGGGCCTTGACCCTCAAGCTTGGAATTTGGACCCTCGACTTTCGACTGTACTTACCGCGAGCAAGCCTGTAAGCCGAATTCTGTTTCCCGCGGAGGCGGGACGGCGATCATTCATCTAGCCCCGGCATTACTGGCGGGGTCAAGCGACCTACCCGGGAGTTGTAACGGAGCGGGCAGCCCCTCCTCCCCTATTTGGTCTTGCTCCGTGTGGGGTTTACCATGCCCCCGGTATCACTACCGGAGCGGTGCGCTCTTACTTTAATTCCCGATTCATCGGGACCGCACCTTTTCACCCTTACCCCGATAGATCGGGGCGGTATATTTTCTGTGGCACTTTCCGTGCGGGGGGCGTACGGTCCCCCACTGTGGGACATCCACCCCCAACCCTCGCCGTTAGCGAGCACACTGCCCTGCGGAGTTCGGACTTTCCTCTCCCCCGCCCCTGCTTGGCCGCCGAAGCGGCCGCTAAGGCGGGGCAGCGATCACCCGGCCTGCTCGCGCAAGTTTCATGATAGTCTTCTCAGTGGGGTAGGGTCAAACCAATCCTCGCGTCGGAGGTATCCCATCTTGAGCGTAGCGCCGACCCCGCAAGGCGGGGTCGGCAAGTGCCGGCCTGAAGGCCGGCGCTACGAGTCAAATTAGGACAGCACCCTGGCGTCGGTGCGGCGGCTTATGGAGGTTATCAAGGCATCATGAATTGTCTCAGGGAAAGCACGAAAAGACTTCGGTCGACGTTGAAGACGCTGGCCGCTCTCACCTTCCTGTTGCTGGCTTGTGCAGTGCCAACTGCCCGGTTTGCGGCCGCTGGGCAAGGTGCTCCGGACCTTCTGGCCCAAGCCGACAAGACTCTCCAGCAGATGAGCGAACTTACCGGCCTCCCTATCAAGTCATCGCTGAAGAAGCAGATCATCAGCCGGGCGGAAGTCGAGAAGTACCTTGCGGAGAACCTTCGCGTGGAAATGACGCCGCAGGAGATCCACATCCAGGAAGCGACGCTCCAGGCTTTCGGCCTTGTCTCGCCGGACTTCAATCTCGAGAAGTTCCTCATCAGCTTCTACACCGAACAGGCTGCCGGCTTTTACGATCCGCACCGTAAGACCATGTTCATCGCCGACTGGGTTGAGCCGGACATGCAGCGCTTCGTATTGGCTCACGAGCTGACCCACGCCCTTCAGGACCAGAACTTCGACCTCGAGAAATTCCTTAAGGCCGTCCGCCCGGATGACGATGCTTCCAACGCCCGTCAGGCCTTGGTGGAAGGTCACGCCACCGCAGCCATGATTCAGCAACTGATTGCGCCGATGAAATTGGAGGATATGCCCGCGCTCGAACCGCTGATGGCGCAGGTCATCCACCAGCAATACGAAGAGTTCCCCGCCTTCAACCGAGCGCCTTTCTTCTTTCGCCTCCAGGCCCTCTTTCCATATATCGAGGGCATGGGCTTCATGCAACGTGGGCTCCAGGAGGGCGGTTGGAGAAGGCTGAACTCGCTCTTCAACGATCCGCCCAAAACCACCAAGGAAATTTTCGAGCCGCAGGCATACTTTGAAAAGCAACAACTGCCGAAGGTCTCCCTACCCCATCCGGCGCCTCTCGCGGGAATACGCGGGCTGAATTTTCTGGCGGAGAACATCCTGGGTGAGCTGGGCTACTACGCGGTGCTGGGCCAACTGATTTCCGAAGACGAGGCGAAGTCGGTGGCCACGCGCTGGCTCGCAGACCGTTATTTGCTCTACGAAAGGGCTGCCGCCGGGCCCAGTCCAGGACTCACACACGAAGGGAAGGAGTACACTCTGGTTTCGCGGACCCGCTGGTCGGGGCCTGAGGCGGCTCTTGCCTTCTTCCGCGATTACCATTCCATTCTCGCTCGCAAGTACCCCGAACTCGCGCCCGACAAGCGCTCTACCACAGACCTCTTCATCGGCACGGCAGCCAACGGGCAGGTCATCCTTCTCCGCAAAGGCGACGAGTGCCTCTGGGCGGAAGGCATCCCCACGGCGCAGTCTGAGGCCATGTTGAACTGGCTTAACTCGAGGTAGCGCAAAGCTCCCCTCGCGGCCTTGCGTTTCCTCCCCATCCTCTACCCCTGGTCGCGGTGCTTGGCTTGCTCCATGGCGATCTGGTTAATGTGGGAGAGCGCCTTGGCCCCGGACGCTCCCTCGATGGCCTTCACAGCGATTTCCTGCACTTGCTGCTTCGCTTCATCAAGCTGCTTCTGGAGCGCCGCCATCTGCGCCGACTGCCGCGAGAGGGTATCTTCCAGCGTCTTGATCTGAAGCTCGGCCAGCCGCTTTTCGGCTTCACTCTCTTTCTTCAATAGGAGAATCTGCTGCTCAAACTTTTGCGCTGTGGCTCGTGTAGCCTCCGCCTCCGCCTGTGTGCACGCCTTTTCGAGTCGGGCGGGGAAACCCTCTGATTCGCTCTTGAGACGGGAAACTTCCTCCTCTCGCTCTTTCAAGACTGCCTCGCGCTGCTGCCAGCTTTTTTCGAGCGCTTCCTGCTTCTCCCGGTTCTGCTTTTCCAGAAGTTTCATCTCTTCTTCGTACTTGTCCTGGGCCTTTTTGCGCTCCAGCGCTTTGTTGTAGTCGTACTCGTCAATTTCACGCTGCCGCTGCTTCCTGAGGTTCTCGTCCTGTTCCTTCCGCTCGCGCTCGGTTCGTTTTAGCTCCTCATCCCACGCAGCGTGCTGGGCGGCGATTTCGGATTCCAACTCCTCTTTCTTGCGCGTATAGTCTTGGACGAGTTGATCGAGCGCCGTACAAGCGACGTCGATCTTGTGAAGTCTGTCGATTTCTTTCCTCTCCAATTCCACCGCTTCACGAGCGGAGGAGAGGCGATTCACTTCCTGGACAAGTTTCTCCGAGAGGCCCGCGAGCGCCTTCGAAAGATCGAGGCCCAGCCCCGATATTCCCTTTACCACCTCCTCCACAGAAATCCCTTCCACCGCTTGACGGATTTCGGTTTCGCGCAGCTTTGAGGTTTCCTCTGTTTTCTTGTCGGCTGTTTCCCTTGTCGCCGCGACCTCCTCACGGATCGCCGAAAACTCCTCTTCTATCTCAGCTTTTGTACGCTTGGGTCTTGCCACCGCCTTTGTCGTCTTTGTTACCATCTTAGTAGCCTCCCTGGTAATTTCCACAGCGCTTTACAGAGGCATTGTGTGGCCACCGCCGACATAAAGCAACTGTCCCGTGAGCCAGCGCGCTTGCTCGGAACTTAGAAACACAATCACATCGGCCACATCCTCCGGGGAGCCCAGCCGTCCCAGTGGAATCGTGGGCACGACCTTCTTTTCCAACTCCGGAGATATCCAACCGGTCTGTATGGGCCCGAGCGACACCACGTTGACCGTAATCCCACACGGTGCGAGCTCGCGGGCGGCGGCCTGACTGTACGACTCCAGCGCATGCTTGCTGGCCCCATAAGAAATCTCGCCAGCGAATCCGGACGCCCCGTCGGTACTCACATTCACGATTCGCCCCCATTGCCCCCCGCGCGCGATGTGCCGGCGGGTGAATTCCGCCATCATTAAAGCCGGGGCACGACAATTTACCGCGAAGTGGCGGTCATGGCTTTCCGCAGTAAGCGTACCCATGGGAGAACCCAAACCACCCAGACTCCGATCACCCTGTGCCGAGGACTTGGAGGGAATGAAGGTGTCGGGCAAGTCAAGCGCCGCGTTGTTAATCAGCACCTCCACTGGCCCAAACGCTTGCTCGACGCGATCGAAAAGCTGAGGAATTGCGGATGGCTCACCCAAATCAGCTTCCCAGGACTCGGCCTGTCCACCTTCGCGCCGGATCGCCCGTACAACCTCCTCGGCCGACTTCAATTGTGCATCAAGGTAAAATGCTTCCCCGGGCCTGCCGGATTCGACCTCGCCTTTTCCCTGGTCAGACATTGCGGATGCCTGCCGGAAAAAGTGAATAAACACGCTTGCACCCTGGGATGCGAACGCCTTAGCGGTTGCGGCGCCGATTCCCTGCGGGTTGTTCCCACCCGTGATACAAACGACTTTACCTCTCAATTGGGGATCAATCATAGTCCCTCAGTGTCCCTAGGGTCTCGATCAATGACCAGGCCACCTTAACCTCATTTCACATCGGTGACCTTGCCGTTATGAAACTCAACCGTCATGTCTTTGTACTTGTAGAGGACCTTTTCGCCCAGGTCCACGCGAGTCTGTGGCGGTCCCAGAGCCGCTTCAACCTCGGCGAAGGACATGCCCAGCTTTACTTCTCTTACATACACGCCACTGGCGGTGTTTCCGAACTGAGCGGCCTCCGCGCGTGTGTCGAAGGGCTTTAGCCACTTTTCAACGAGCGAAGCCACGGAGTCGTAGTCTTTCGCATCGTCCGTCTCGAAGATCAAGTTGGCCCTGCCGTACTTAAGGTGCTGATGTCGGGAGGTGCGCACACCCCGCTTCACCTGGTGAGCCGAAGGGTTTTCGACGGTGATGGTGAAGTATCCTCCCCTTAGCCGTCGAAACCAGGTGGACCTGGCAAGGACGACCTCTCCCTTGTGTAAAGGCTCGGGGATGATCTCTCCGCAGCGAGTCATGCCAGCGGACACGCCGGTTTGCGGGTGAGACTCGGCCGATTCGCCGGTGATTATGACATCAAGAGCGTTACCCAATGGGATCTCGGCAAGCTCGGCGCACATGCCCACCGCCAAGCCCTCTCGGAGAACGACAAGGTACTTTCCCTTATAGCGTTCTGACAAATCCTCCTTGTCCGTCGCAAAAACAGGAAGACACAATGAAAGCAGCAGGACTGCGAGCCCGACGCGTCGTTTCTTCATTTTGACTCCTCCCCCTTTTTGTTCGCCGTCTCCATTTGCGGGTGTCGACCAGATGGCGGCCGTGCCACGAATATCGTCATGGGTGCAGGGAGTCGCAGCTCGACATGAGCGGTTGAGCTACCGATAGACCTCTTGCGGTGTCCCACTTTGACAATCAATAAAGATGGCCCATCGTCGTTGACGGAATAGACAATCCGGTAAACCCCTTGTCTCAAACGAAACTTGTCCTGGCCCGATAGTTTTTCGGAGCCGGGTGGCCTCGGATTGCTGGAAAGTCCCTGGATTCGCGCCATGAGACGCTGGCGGTCCCTTTGGGGAATCGCTTCGATCTCTTTCACTGCGGAAGGCTTGATAAGGATCTTATAGCTTCCCACGCTTCCTCAGGTCTTTGAGTACTGCCTCGAAAGACAGGTTCGGTTCCCTCGCCCTCTCCTCGAATGCCGCCAGGTCTTCCGCATCCTCCGCCAGGCTCAGCCGCACGGCGTCATTGATGATCTTGGAAATCGGCTGGTCAGTCTCGGCAGCCTTGATCCGTAATGCCCGGTGGAGCTGGGAATCGAAATAAACGGTCGCTCTTTTTTGCAAGCTTCTCATGGAGCCATTATACAGTTAAAGCGTTATGATGTCAAAACGTCTCTAGCCACCCAAAAGCTTGAGCAACTCCCCTTCCTCAATCGTTTTGACTCCCAGCGAACGGGCCTTGTCGAGCTTCGACCCCGGATCGGCGCCGACCACGACGTAATCCGTCTTCTTGCTGACGGAGCCTGTGACGCGGCCGCCGGCTTCTTCAATCATCTTTTTGGCTTCGTCGCGGGAATAACGAGGCAGCGTGCCGGTGAGCACAAACTGCTTTCCGGCTAAGTTGCCTTCAGGCTTGTGGACTTTCGCCGACTCGAACTGCAAGCGGGCTTTGCGGAGCTTCTCGATGACCTTCAGGTTTCGCGGTTCGCGGAAGAACTCAAGGATGCTCTCGGCCACTCTGGGCCCGACTTCTTCGACCTCCAAGAGTTCCTCTTCGCTGGCCTTGGCGAGCTTGTCCAGCGAGGCAAAATGGTCGGCTAAGAGCTGGCCGGTGCGTTCGCCGACGAAGCGAATGCCCAAGGCAAATATCAGCCGCGCCAGGCTCGCCTTCTTGCTGTTGTCGATTTCCAGCAGGAGGTTGCTTGCTGACTTGTCCCCCATCCGTTCCAGATTCGCCACCTTTTCCTGGGTCAAAGCGTAAAGATCAGCGACGTCGCGGACCAGCCCCTTGTCCACAAGTTGATCCACCAGGGCGTCTCCCAGCCCATCAATATTCATGGCGCGGCGACCGGCGAAATAGAGCAGCGATTCTTTGAGTCTGGCCGGGCAAGCCGAGTTGACGCAGCGGTAGGCGACTTCTCCTTCGGCGCGGTGAACGTCCCCGCCGCAGACGGGGCATTGCTTGGGCATGCTGAATTCGCGCCCCTCCGGAGCTTGCTTCACCACCTTGACCACCTGCGGGATGACTTCTCCGGCACGCTGGATCAGCACCGCGTCGCCGATCTTGACGCCCAGCCGCGTGATTTCATCCATATTGTGCAGTGTGGCGTGGCTCACTGTGACTCCACCCACGTCCACCGGCTCAAGGTCGGCAACAGGCGTCAATGTTCCGGTCCGACCGACTTGGGCGCGAATATCCATGACGCGCGTGGTGGCTTGGCGCGCCGCATATTTATAGGCGATGGCCCAGCGCGGGGACTTGGCTGTGGTCCCGAGTTCCTCCCACAGGCGAATGTCGTTCACCTTCACGACGATACCGTCAATCTCGTACTCCAAGCCGTCTCGCTTCGATTCCCATTCCTGGATATAGGCCATCAATTCCTCGAACGATTTGCACAAACGCCTGTTGGGGTTCACCTTGAAGCCCATCTTGACCAGGGCTTCAAGGTTTTGCCAGTGTTCGCGAAGCGGTTCGCGGTTTTCGACCAGGAGGTAATAGAGGAACATGTCGAGCTTGCGCTGCGCCACGATGCGCGAGTCAAGCTGGCGCATGGAGCCCGCTGCGGCGTTGCGCGGGTTGGCGAAGCGGGGCTCGCCCGCCGCCTCGCGTTGCGCATTCGTCTGCTCGAACGCTTTGCGTGGCATGATGACTTCTCCGCGGACTTCCAAGCGCCTTGGATCGCCGATCAGCTCCGACCTTTCGGCGTCAAATCCGAGAGGCACGGAGCGGATCGTCTTCACGTTTGCCGTGACGTCCTCGCCCTCGACTCCGTCGCCGCGCGTGACACTGTGCGTCAGCACGCCGTCTTCATAGGTCAACGCCATGGAAAGCCCGTCCAGCTTCAATTCCCCCACATACTCGACCTTCGAACGACCTGAAATCTCGCGCACCCGCCGGTCAAAGTCTTTTAGCTCATCTACAGAGTAAGTGTTGTCCAGGCTCAACATGGGCACGGAGTGCCGCAGCTTGGGGAATTCCTCCGCCGGTTGGCCCCCCACGCGCTGGGTGGGAGAATCAGGCGTGACAAGCGCCGGATTCTGGGCCTCCAGCTCCTGAAGCCGGCGCATCAGTTTGTCAAACTCGAAGTCAGAGATTACAGGGTTATCCAGGACGTAGTACCGATGCTCGTGGTAGCGGATATCATTTCGGAGCTTTTCAATTTCTTTTTCGATGGCTTTGGCCACGTAATCCTCCCCACCAGGCGCGGGCACACCATGGTCCTAGCGCGCCCCATAGGCTTTCATTTCCGAACGGAATTATAACCCACCGGCCGGACATATATCGGCTGACATCGTCAGGGCTGATGCGCAGGCTGAAAGCTTGGCTTGACAGGCGTCGGAACCGGCTGCTAGTGTCGATAAGGGGAGCCATTAGAGGTAGGAGAAGATTGAGGCATGAATCTGCGAACAATATGGATCCCGGCTACCCTTTGCTTGGTTCTGGCAGTGCCCATGCCGGCGCAGGAAAAAACCGTCAAGGCGGGAACGGGGCGCTACGGAGACCCGACGGGCACCGCGCGCAAATACCAGAACCTTCTTTATGGCGTCATTAAGACGCTTGACGCCAATGGAATGGTGCTGGAAAAGACCAAGGTCGGCATTGACCAAACTTTTAGATTCCAGCCCAAGACCAAGTTCATTCACGACGACAAGCCAAGCTCGCGGGAGGATCTGAAGGTCGGCGACCAGGTCTACGTGGATGTCCGCGAGGATAAGAAAACCGGCGACCTTTATGCCAAGAAGGTGGTTACGGGCATCGTTGTGCCGGTGGAGTAAGAAACCAGATTCAAGACGGATCTTGCGCGAACCGATTCCCTCTCTTTGAAAACCTCTACTCTGATCTATAACCCGATAGCTGGACGGCACCCTGCCCGGCGCGCAAGGGAGATTCGACGAGCGGCTGAGATCCTCCGCAAAGCAGGGATAGAAGTGGATCTCGCCCCAACGGCTGGACCCGGAGCGGCGTCTGAACTGGCAAATAAAGCCGCAAGTAAAGGCAGCGACATAGTATTGGTTTGCGGCGGGGATGGCACGATCAACGAAGTGATCAACGGTCTGGCCGGTAGCCAAGTGGCGCTCGGCCTGCTGCCGGGAGGGACAGCCAACATTTTGGCGAGAGATATGGGACTTCCGCTCAACCCTGTCCGTGCAGCCACAGAGCTTTCGCGTTGGTCGCCACGCCGAATCCCCCTGGCGAAAGCCACCTGGTGCATTGAGAAGGCCTCGATAAACGGAGCTCCGGCTGAAAAGGAGCAGGCCATTCGTTACTTCATGACTGTGGCGGGAATCGGCTATGATGCTCACGTCGTCTATAAGCTTTCACCCGAGATGAAGTTGTCGTGGGGGGTCTCGGGATACATCGTGGAAGCCTTGCGGCAGGTATTCCGCTATCCCTTCCAGGGCTTTTGCTGCCGCACGGACGGTGGGCCGGACCGTATTGCCACGTTCGCCGCCGTCCAGCGAGCCGGCAATTATGGGGGATGGCTTCACCTCACGCCTGACGCGCGGTTCTTTGATGACCGGTTCACCATGTGCCTTTTCAAAAGCCATAATCGCGCTCGCTACTTCCTTTACGCAGGCCTGGCCCTGGCGCGCCAACACTTCCACCTCGGCGATGTGGAACTTGTGGAAACGCGTAAGCTCTGCTGCGCCGCCCGGGTTGCCGGCGAAACCATCCGCTTCGAACTCGATGGCGAGCTGGTGGGGACACTCCCGGCAACATTCGAAATCGTGCCAGATGCACTTACCGTGCTGGTTCCATGATTCGAAACTGGAAATTGGAAACTGGAAACTGGAAAATGGAAAGTGGAAACTGGAAGATAGAAAGTGGAAAATGCAAACTGGAAAATGGGAAGCGCAAACTGGGAAGTGTAAGCAGGGAAGTGTAAGGTGGGAAGTGGAAACTGGAGAATAAAAACCCGAATGCCGAAGTTCGAGATTCATGAAACAAAGTTCAATTGGAATCGCCAGTTTCGTTTTTCCAGGTTCCTTGTTCCCTTGTCGATTTTCGACTTTCCAGTTTCGACTTTCGATTTTCCAGTTTCGATTTCAAATTTCAAATCTCAAATTTCAAATTTCTGCATGTGCCGTGGATAATCTGACCCACACCCTTACCGCAGTTGCCTTGAGCCATGCCGGGCTGCACCGCAAAACCCGGTTTGCCACCCTCACTCTGATCGCGGCTGCGAACCTGCCGGATCTCGACATCGTCTCCCGCCTCTGGGGCAGCGCCACCTATCTCAAGTACCACCGCGGTTTCACCCATTCGATTCTGGGGGTCAGCCTGCTTGCCTTCCTACTGGCATGGACCATTTACTTTTTTGGCCGCAAGGCAAAGCCGAAACCCGGACCGCCACTCAGCCTTCCCTGGCTTCTGATCCTGGCGTGGATTGGAACGGCCAGCCACCTTTTGATGGACTTCACGAATTCCTACGGCGTCAGGCCCTTCCTACCCTTCAGCCCGCGGTGGTATGCCTGGGACATCATGTTTATCTTCGATCCTTTGTTGCTCGCATTCCTTTGCCTTGGTCTCGGCCTTCCCACGCTGCTGCGGCTGGTCTCGGAAGAAGTCGGGGCGAGTAAATCCCGCCCTGCGTGGGGTGCGGTGTTCTCGCTCTGTGCGCTGGTATTTCTCTGGGGCCTGCGCGACGTCGCCCACCGTCGCGTCCTCGGGTTCCTCGAAACCCACACTTACTCTGAACAAGACTTGCTTCAGGTCGGTGCCTTTCCCTCCCCACTCAACCCCTTTGAGTGGACGGGAGTAGTCGAGACCGACACCGCCTATGATGTCCTGCCTGCTAATGCCCTTGATGACGATGTGGATCCCCGGTCCGCGCAGCAATTCCATAAACCCGAGGCCTCGGCGGCCCTCGACGCGGCCCTGAAGACGCGCACCGGACGTATCTTCATGGATTTCGCCAAGTTCCCCTGGGCCCAGGTAGAAGAAAACGGCGAAGGTTTTGACGTGCAAATCCGCGATCTGCGCTTCTACACAAACTATGGCGGTCGCCGCTTCCTGGCAGAAATCGAATTGGACAAGGCCTTGCGAGTGCGCTCGGAATCCTTCAGTTTCACCGCGCCAGACCATGAAGTGCCCGGGAGATAAGGCCGGCGGAGTGGATTCCCGCTTTCGCGGGAATCTGAAGTTTAGACATTAGGCAAGGTGCTTCAGCCGTTACGGTGTCATTCCGAGCGCAGCGAGGAATCTCGCTCTGTTCTTTCTTCCACCTCCGCCTAAGCCACGCCTGCGATCCACCTCAGCGCGGAGCGAGATTCCTCGCTGCGCTCGGAATGACACACTCCCTCAGGGATGACCCCACCAACTGGGACTTACCCGGAATCATCCGAAGCGGCCTGGCGACCCTTCCACCAGCGGGAAAGAAGCGCCAAGCCGATAACGATCAGGATAGTCACCAGCGAGACCCAGTCGAGGTTCTTCTTCACATAAGCTTCCCCCTGGGCGCCGTAACGCGCTCCCAGCCAGGCCTCCGCCCCAAACCTCAAGCTTCGCCCCAGCAGCAAAGCAACGCCGAAGCGCAGCGCATTCATGCGCAGAGCTCCCGCGGTCAACACGGAGATCTTCAGGGGCGCCGGCGGAGGCAGCAGGGACATCACGAGCATCGCCAAAAGGTCATTGCGCTCCAGCCAGCGACGCGCGCTTCCCTTCGTCGAGGATGATTTGCCCCCGGCCAACCTCCCTCCACTGCTCGCAATACCATAGAGAACATAACACCCCAAGAGCGAGCCCACGGTGCTCATGAAGGCATAGAAGGGCGCGCGAGCCGGATGCTGGCTGGCCAGAACGATAAGTGCCAGATCGTTGATGCCCGGGAATGGAACGAAAGAAGAGTCCAGGAACGACATGGCGAAAAGCCCCACACCGCCATAGAGGGCCAGCACGCGTCCGAGTGTCAAGGAAAGCGACTTGAATAATGGCAACCGGTTGCACCTCGGAAGTTAAGCACTTGGATTTTATGCGGCCTTTCGCTCAAGATGCAACGCCGTTCGGTGGTGTCTGAAATCTGCGCTGATGAAGATTCTCCTTTTCTTTGCCTGGGCGCAATAAAAAGATCGACGCAAGACGGCGCCCGGTGAGAAGATTGCGGGCATGGAGCAAAATCCCGAATCCAACAAGTCTAGATCAGACCTTATCTTGTGGCTATTGGCGGCTGCTATGGCCATAGTTCTTTTTCTCCTTGAGAAGACGCCGCTGTGGACGATATTGCTTTTGGTGGCCCTTGCGGCACTACTCTGCCATCCGGTAACGCAGATACCATGGATTAGGGATACTCGCCGACGCCAAGTTGCGGCTTTGGCGTTCATGGGGTGTCTTGTTGTTTGTTTTGGTTTCTTGGTATGGCCTGAGGCGGATAAGGGTGCGGCGCACGGCGTTTCTATTGCTCTGGGGATATCGAAAATGCTTCTCAGGATGCTGACGGGACCGGGCGTGCGATACAGCTTATGCATTGTACTCGGAATGCTACTCTTGGCAGTTTCCCAACGCATCGCACGCCGGCTCGCGATTGTGCAGAAAACAAAGAGAGGTCGCCGCGCCGAAGCTAAGGGCTTCCTCGATTACAAGATGCAGACTGAGGAGGGGGCGCATAGGCTTTCCCCAAAGCTAAAGGAAATATCGAATATCGTAGCTAATGTCGGTATCTGCATGGGGGAGTATACAAAGAGAGTTCAAGGCGTATCGACATCCTCAGCGCGGATACAGTTGAAGAGAGTTAGGCAATCGGCAAACATGCTGGACAGTTATTCCAGACAGTTAGACAAAAAATGTGCCGATTTAGAACAAATAGGAGATCCCCTGGCGGAGGGAATCCACGAATGGCTGAAATGGATAAGCACGCTACCAAATCGCTGGGTCGCAAAGCAGGAATTGGATGGGTCACTGAGAGATATGTTAAAAGCCACGGATGCCGCTCTTAATACTATTAATACCTACTTAACGATATTTGAGGGCATTCGTGGCGTATCACGAGATATGAACTACGCCGTCAACGCGCATCTTATTTCCATGAAAAGAATCAGGGATGTTATTGAAAAAATAAGAAAATCGTCTTCGGATGGCTTACTTCTTTTTGAAGCAATCGAGCCGCAGTAGTGAGTTTCTTGTACTCTAGGACGGGCGATTCAATAAAGGCCCTTTAGGCTATCAATTCCTTCAATGTCCACACGTGATCGGTAAGGCCAGCTTCCATGGCGGGGGTAACGCGGAGCGTGCTGGAGCAACTTATTCGATCGAAAGAGCGCCTGGAGGAGCGGCTGGCCCGGAGGCGATTGCGCGGGGCGCCCCCGGGGCAGGGATGTGGGGTTGTTCATCAGAGGCAACGAGGTATTGCCGCAGAAGTTAATATGCAAACATTTACCGTTTGGGTCGTTTCCGCCGCTTGGGCTGGTGATCCAACCCGAGCTCTTCGCTTTTCCTGCTGAGGGTGTTGCGATGAATCCCCAGAGCTTGGGCTGTCTTTGACTGGTTTCCGTTGTTCTTTTCGAGCATGCGCTGGATAAACCGTTTCTCGAATTCGGTTATGGCGTCGGGAAACTGAATTCCTTGTTCAATCATGCGGTTGACGAGAGCTTCTAGCTGGTCTTTCACGGCAGTGCTCCAGTGCGGAAGTATTTGCTCGGTTTGCATGACAAGCGAACTTCGAGCATTGATGGGCTTGTCCTCAGCCTCCCAATTCGGCTACCCTTCCGGTGGGCAAGCATGACCAAGGACTAGTTCTTAATGGCTTTCTTGTCGTTCTGAATCAGCGTTTCTCTGAACCTCTCAAACCCCAGGCGAAACTGCCCCTTGAGGTTGCGGGGCATGGCCAGGGAAATAATCTTTGCTCCGGCGGTGACGTAAGGGGCGAGAGATGACTGCTGCACAGCTTCCGGCTTAATGGTGAAAGCTAGCAGAACAAGGAGTAGAATGCAATCCACAACCACCCCGCGGACCAGGCCGAAAACCGCCCCCAGGAACCGGTCGAACCATTGAATGCCGGCAGTCTTAATCAACTTCCGAGCCAGTAGCGAAACCAAACTGCCCAGCGCCAGGGTTCCCAGAAAGAGGACCAGAAAACCCAAGCCTAGGGCTATCTCGTGCGACTTCGTCAGGTCCTCGAACCAGAGAGCGGCCCTTGGGTATGCTACCGCTGCCACTACCAATCCGATCACCAGGGAGGCCAGGGAGATCAATTCCCGGATGAACCCTTTCATGATGGCCGCAGCCGTTGATGCCACTAAGATGGCGCCAAAAGTCCAATCGAGCCAGTTCCATTCACCCATGATCTTTAGCGCGAGCCGCGCCCCATCCTGTTTCAATTAGGATTCTGTCCAGTCAAAAGACTGTACGCTTGCCGGTACTTCTCACTAGTTTTCCCCACCACCTCAGGCGGAAGGGGAGGTGAGGGAGGTTGTTTGTTCCAGTGAAGTGATTCGAGGTAATCGCGAACGAACTGCTTGTCGAACGAAGCCTGGGGTTTGCCAGGCTGGTAGCCCTGCTGGGGCCAGAAGCGAGATGAGTCCGGGGTCAGGATTTCGTCGATGAGGATGATGTTACTTCCGTTCCGTCCCCATTCAAACTTGGTGTCGGCGATGATGATGCCCCGTCCTGCCGCGTAATCTCTGGCCTTCGAATAGAGTTCCAGGCTATAGTCGCGCAGTTCTTGGGCGGCCGCTCTCCCCACTCTCGAGATGGTCTCCTCCCAGGTGATATTCTCGTCGTGGCCCGTTGAGGCTTTTGTCGCCGGTGTGAAGATCGGCTGGTCGAATTTGGACCCCTCGCTCAGTCCCGCAGGCAGTTCGATGCCGCAAACTCTTCCTGTGGCGCGGTACTCATTAAGTCCTGATCCCGCCAAGTATCCCCGGACAACACACTCGATGGGAAAGGGTTCGGCCTTGCGCACCAGCATCGACCGGCCTTCCAATTGATCGGCAAACGGCTGAAGCTCGGAGGGGTAATCCTCCAGCTTGGAACTCAGAAAGTGGTTGGGGAAGGACTTCCCGAACATCTCGAACCAGAAGCACGAGAGCTGCGTCAAAACCCAGCCCTTGCCCGGGATGCCTTCGCCCATGACCACATCGAAGGCCGACAGACGGTCTGTGGCGACGATCACAAGCTGCCCCGGCCCGGCCTCATATACATCTCGAACTTTGCCGCGGGAAAAAAGCCTTGCTCCGGGCAATCTGGTCTCCGTGAGAACAGGTTGTCTAGTTGTTTGCATGGCGGTGGCTCAGAGCATCCGCCATTCTAAAACATCAGCAGGAGTTGTCAACGAAAAAAGAGGCCAAAAAAAAGGGGCCGCACGCTTTTAACTGAGCCTACTGGATGTGGGGTAGAGATTGGAATAAAGCACCAGATAAAGACAGGAGTCAGGAATCAGGAGCGGGTAGTTTCCTGAATGTGTGTTGGTCAGCTGGGAAGTTGCCCTCGACCGCGGAAGGCTCGATCAAACGACGAAGAAGCGTCCCAATCAATCAGCCACGAGGTTAAGAGGCCACACTTCCAGAGCAAGGTCGCAGAGGTGATTTTGCCTGGCGTCGATGTCAGCAGTTGTCCAAACGGTGGGCAGGACTTTTCTTTACTACAGGGTAACGGCCCGATCGGGAAAGGATGCGCTCGAAAAATACTCCAGGGATCGCGCGGAATACGTCGGATGCACTGACGAACCCACTCAACGTATCGTACGTGCCGTCGACAAGCCCCCATACATTCAATGGGGGAAATGAACGAGGCATCGCCGCGGACCTGACTGGTACTGGGCACGCGCGTGCATCTCACCTTCTGGGGTGGTTGTCAAAGGCTGTTTAGCCGCGCCAGGGTTGCACAGCTTCGCGTGCGAGCCCAAGGCGGGAGCTGTCGCTCCCGCACTCCAAGGCGCCTGCGGCGCCGTCAATTCTCGGGTGCCCATTCCACTTCGAAGTTATCGGGTACCCTAAGGCGCTCGATCCCAAATCTCATGACGGTTTTGTAAAAGGCCGCTGTCGCTCGGCGCTGAAACCAGCCTGCCGAACACCAGGGGTAGAGCGACGGTTCGCGAACGAGCTTGTGGTGAACAGCATTCCGATGCACATAGCTCAGTCTTGCAAAGTAGGATTTCTGATAGGTGAGCTGGGTGTCCCAGTATTGAAACCAGACCTGTCGCCCTTGAGTCCTGTCCCACTCATTTGCAGCGAGGGCGGTGTCGGAATGGAGCTTCTGGATAAAATCCTGCAAACCCTCCGCGCGGGCCGGTGAGAGCGCCACAAAATGATAGTGATTGGAAAAGACCGCCCAGGCCTGAAGGTTCCAACCGAATTCGGCGGCCGACCGCAGAAGGGCATCACACAAGAAACGCAATCGTTCGGCACTCTGGAAGTGGTGAATCTTCAAATACGTGCCGCAGGTCACCATGTAGGCCCCCGCTTGTGAAAGGCGATGGATCGGACTGTGCGGCCAGTCGGTCATGCGATATGCGGGCGAAGCCCGCCTTGGACTGCGGTAGCGTCAGCTACCGCCTTGGATGGTTATCACAATATTCCAATGTGCTCCTCAAGTTCCTTGTAGCCTTTCTTGCGGGTGTATAGCTCATGTATTTGCTGGATTTCGACGAACGTAAGGCGCTCACGGATCTCGTGGAAAGTGCCGCTCAGCAGCCCGTCGACTTTGGTCTTCTCCGGTGCAGCGGCTACAAGAAAGATGCGGCTGTTCCAAAGGTCGTAGGCATGTTTAAGTTTCGCCAAAGCATGATAAATGTCGCCGCCAACCTGGACCTCAAACACATAGGTCGGCACTGATTTCTCGACTCGCCTCCAAACCACGTCTAACCTCGTCGCTTCCATGGGATATTCAGCCTCAGCGAGGAATTTCTGGATCTCTCCCATTTCAACGAGTTTGGCTTTAATGTCATCGTGTAAGCCCGTTATGTCGCCGGTCCCGACGGAAAGCGGTCTCATCAGCGGCTCGAACGCTTGTAGCGCTACGTCTCTGGCGCTTTCCTTGAGCGGCTGAAATCCGGCCTGCGCTACAGCCCGGAGGGCGTCGATAACCAACTTGGAATCCTTCCAGCGGTCTAAAGGAAGGCAGAAGTCCACGTCAAATTCGAAGCGCAGCGGCCAGAGCACTTCATTTCTTTGGACTTCTTTAGGCCATAGCGGCTTGTCCTGCTTGAACTTGGTTCTCACCCTACCTAGACCCACGGCGCCGCCAATTGGCCGCGTAGCATACAAGACCAAGCCGTCCCCTTCCGCGAGACGCTCCCACCAGCTTTTCTTTGTGTCCTGAAGTCCCCAGATGTTGCCGTTCTCAAAAGCCACTTGCCAGTGTTCCGCTGGTCCCACCACAAGCCAGTATTGGCTCATCAGATCTGGGCCTCCGCACTCGGCTGGCGTTGAGGGCCGCTTGCCAGCCAAGACTCATTCGCCAGGGGCACGCTAGCAGGCGCATTATCGTACATTTCGACGCTCATCTCGACGAGCATAAATGCGAAATGCTCGCGGTGCACGCTTACTGATTCGCAATCGGAAAGGCCCGCTGCCCCACATTGCCGTAGTCACAGGGGAACCCCTTCCAAGCAGGTTGGCATCGATCGCTTTAGGCACCGGCGACGTCGACTGCGTGTACCATTTCGCCTTGACCGAGCTCAAGGAGACCGTGGCGGACGAACAACTGTCTGATTCGCGCGAGATGCTTGACGTCATGGTCTCCGGGCGAAGGCTTAAGGATATCTCTGACCTTCCTCTTGATCTTGCCGTCTGATGACCGTATACCCGAAGGTTTCGTCAGGTAGAGGGTACGTTGGCCCCCCGCCTTGTTCAAAGCGCAGAGTTATGCGCCAAGGGCATTATTCTCAGGGTTGAGAGTTTAGCCGCACCCGGATAATGCCTGGATTGCTTCGTGTTGACCAACGCACATTTAGGACACCACCCAAGAGTGAGGAGTCAAGGGGCGGAAGCATCAGAAGCGGAACAGGGGATGCGGGTTTCTCTCTGCACAGAATCTCACAGCGTCAGAGGCTCGGGACGCGCGTCCATAACACAGCATCATTATACGCTGCGGGCGGAAGACTTCACCTGAGGACGGGGATTCATTTCATAATCTCGAGCCGGCAAATCTCATCCTGGTTGATGTCGAGCACATAGACATCGGGGGACAGGCCCCTGGCTGCGCTCCGGGCGAAACCATATGCCTGCTCCAAGGCCTCTGGCAACTCTGGGTAGATGTGGCCAGACACTACCCAGCGCTGGAAATTCCCTTTGGTGGCGACCAGGAATCCCTTTTCGGTCAATTCCAGGTCGAGGCTCCGATTACGGGCGGCCTTCCGTATGGCGGTTCCAATTTGCCCTTTACTCTCTGTCATTTCACTCTCCGATCTTTGAAAGGACACGCGCCACTGATTTCACTTGCTTGTCGCTCGTCACTTGTCACTGCTCGATCAGGCGGGCACCGCGGCCGGCTCAGCCTCCACCGCCTCGAATCGGACAGAGACCAGCTTGGACACGCCCGGTTCCTCCATGGTGACGCCGTACATCACTCGTGCGATTTCCATGGTCCGTTTGCTGTGGGTAATCAGGATGAACTGGGTGTGCCGGCTCATCTGTTCGACCATGCGGCTGAAGCGGTCAATGTTCGACTCGTCGAGCGGAGCATCCACCTCGTCCAGGATGCAGAAGGGGCTCGGGGTGTAGCGGAAGATCGCGATGAGTAGCGCCAGCGCCGCCAGCGCTTTCTCTCCCCCGGAGAGCAACAGCACATTCTGCAGCCGTTTGCCGGGAGGCTGGGCGGCGATGTCGATGCCGCTGTCCGCATCCAATTCATCCGTCAGCCGCATCTCGCCCACTCCGCCGCCAAAGAGGGTGTGGAAAGTCTCAGCGAAGTATCCGTTGATCGCCTGGAATGCTTCCAGGAATTGCTGGCGCGAGACCTGATCGATTTCGCGAATCGCCTGGCTTGTGTCCTCAATCGAAGCCAGCAGATCCTGGCGCTGGGTATCGAGGAAGGTGAGCCGGTCCTCGGCTTCCTGGAGTTCTTCGAGCGCCATCATGTTGACCGGCCCCAGGTTCTCGATGCGGGTCTTGAGTTGGTGAACCTCGTCCTCAGCGGCCAGCAAGATTTCGCCCGCGAGCACCGGCGGAGGAGGTAACTCCGCGAGCACGGCGGAAGGTTCCGCGTGCAGTTCCTCGCGGAACTGTTGCGCATGGTGGGTGCGGTCGGAATCAGCCCGGGCGAACGCCACGTCGGCCTCCGAACGCCTGGCGCGACGGGCCTCAAGTTCGACTCGCGCAGCGTCCACCTGCGGGCTGAGCGCCACGCGCTGAGCCTTGACCGCCCCAGATTCCTGCTCGAGGTGCTGAAGCTCCACCCGCGCCATCTCGAGTGCGGCTTCCAGCTCATGCAGGCGAACCCCAATGGTCTCGCCCTCTTCTGCCAGCCGCTGCCGCTGTTCGCGCCAGCTCTCCGATTGTTGCTGGAGGCGCGTCATACGGCTGCGTACGTCCTCGCACATGCCCAGCAGGCGCGCCACCTCGGCCCCGGCGGCGCGTGTCCTTTCTTCCAGCGCGCTGTTGCGGGCGCTTGCCTCGGCCAGTTCCTGCGAAAGACGTTCCAGGTCCATGCGAAGTCCGCGAAGTGCGCCGGTTGACCGTGTGATGGCTTCCTCGCGCCGCGTCTTTTCATCTCCGGCCACCCCCAGTTCCGACCGCAGGCCGGCTTTCCGCTCATCGGCTGAGGCGAGCTCGCGTTGAAGCGCTGCGGCTTCGGACTGGAGGATCTTGAGCTGGTCGCGCGCGCGCTCCCAAGCCTCTCGTACTTGGCGCGTTTTCTCGTTGGCGACCACGGCTCTCTTTTCCGCTTCCTGCTTGGCCGCTGTCAGGTTCCCGTGGTTCTCTGCGAGTTGCGTCAGGCGGCTCGCAGCTTCGGCCAGCGCAGCCTCGCTCGCCTGGATTTTGCCTTCCAGCTCGGCGGCGCGGCGCTCGAGTTTTCGGAAGTCACGGCGAAGTGCCAGAGGCCCGGCGCTTGAGCCTTTGCCCCCGGACACCAAGCGATGCTGATAGTGCTCACCGGTCCGGGTCAGGAAGTGGCATTCAGGGTAGGCGCCTGCCAGCCGCTGGGCGGTTGCGGGGTCCTCAACCAGATAGGCATTGGCCAGCGCTGGCAGCCCCAGGTCGCCATTCAACCCAAGAGATTTCTGGAAGCTTATCAGGTCCCGCACCTGCGCCACCACTCCCGGCTCGGCAAGGAGGTCAGCGTGGGCTTGCCCATACGAGCGGTCATTCGGGGGGATATGCGTAACGAAGAAGGTGGACCACCCTTTTCCTTCCTCGCGCAGCAGCGCGATGCCGGAGCGGGCCTGCTCATGTTGTTCCACCACCACACACTCGAGTTCGAGCTTGAGGAAGTCTTCCACCACTTCTTCATAGCCCGGCGAGACTTCCACGAAGTCGGCGAGCACGCCGAGGGGATGGAACTGATGCCCGTTCGTGGGGATCTCCCCCGTGAGCAGCCGCCGCACACTTTCCGTGCTGTAAGCGTGACGGGCCAGCGATTCCTCCAGCGCCTGCTTGCGTGCCACGGCCCCGGAGTGTTCCCGGCGAAGCGTCTCAAGAACCGATCGCCGGGAAGCTTCCTCGCCACGCGCCTGTTCGAGCGCCACCACGGTTTCGCCCAGCGCCTTCGCCAAGTCTGCCAGCGAGGTCGTGTCTTGCTGCTGGGCAGCGATCAAAACCTCCAGCTCGTCTGCCCACCGCTGGTGTTCCCGCTCCACGCGCTGCTGCTCGGACTCGGTGCGCGTCGCTTGGCGGGAGAGCGCCAAGCCCGCTTCCTCAGCCTGCACAAGCTGGTTGCGAAGCTCCGCCGCATGGCTCACGGCTGCAAGCATGGCTTGGCGACATGACTCTACCTGTTCCTCCGTTGCTGCTACCTGGATGCTTAGTGAGTCCTGGCGCGACAGCAGTTGCGCCCGCGCGCCTTGCGCCGCCGTCCAATCCTGCTGGACCTGTTCGAGCTGGAGGGTTCTTTCGTTGCTTTGCTGTTCCAGTGAAGCCAGTTGGGTCTGGAAATCCGCCCTTTCCCGAGCCGCGTCCGTATCCCGTCCCTCAAGGCTCGCCGCCTGCTGGCGAACTTGTTCGCAGCGCGAGAGCAACCGCTCGCGCTCCAGGCTGCTTTGCGCGATCTGCTCCCGCAATTGCGTGAGCTGGCGCTCCCACTCCTCGTGCTTTTGTGTGGCGGCCTTCTGCTCCAGCTCCAGGGCTTCGAGCCGCTGCGCCGCCAGCCCGCACGCTTCCTGCGCCTGGGCCACTTCATCCCCCAGCCGGGCGCATTGCGCTTCCAGGGCCACCCACCGTGAGGTGAGGACCACTTTCAGTCGCGCGCGCAGTTCGTCGTGAATTTCCCTGTATCGCCGCGCCTTGGAGGCCTGGCGCTTCAGCGAGTTCACCTGCTTGGTGACTTCCTCCAGGATGTCGGCGATGCGCGCCAGGTTCTGCCGCGAAGATTCCAGCTTGGCCTCGGCAAGCCGCTTGCGCGTCTTATACTTGGAAACCCCCGCTGCCTCTTCCAGGATCAGGCGCCGGTCCGATGGCCGGGAACTCAGAACCTGCCCGATTCGCCCCTGCTCGATGATGGCGTAAGATTCCGGGCCCAGTCCTGTGCCCATGAACAAGTCTTGGATGTCACGCAGGCGGCAGACTTGGCCGTTGATGAGATACTCGCTCTCACCGGAGCGAAACAGCCGGCGTGTGACCGTGATCTCGCCGGCGCGATGGCGAAGCTTGGGCGGTCGGCTCCACTCTCCCTCGCCATCGTTGTTGCCTGCCGCAGCTTCAGGTTCTTGCGCCTCCACTTGCCGGCGTTCTTGCTCTTCTTCCGGAAAGCCCGCCTCGTTGTATTCGGGGTCGACGAGCGTCATGCTGACTTCCGCCATGCTCGTGGGAGGCCTTGTGCCGGTGCCGTTAAAGATGACGTCAGCCATGCGCTCGCCGCGCAGGCTCTTCGCGCTCTGCTCTCCGAGAACCCAGGAGACGGCGTCTGACAGATTGGATTTGCCGCAGCCGTTCGGCCCCACAATGGCCGCAACGCCATCCGCGAATTCAAGCCGCGAGCGATCCCCGAATGACTTGAAGCCGAGCAGCTCGAGTTTTTTTAGTTTATACAATTTGCACACCTCCCCTCTGGTCGTTCCAAGGAGGTGCGAGCCTGCGCTCGCGTTGAAATGGAAGCCAGAAGCATCGCTAAATAATTTGTGCAGGGCGAGCGATGTGGCCGACGCAGATTCAGCATCGTGGTTCGCCACCTGATGTGGCAAAAACGTTCCGGCACAGACCTCGCTCGCCCCGGCCCAAGCTTACCTTCTGGCGCGCACGAAAAGGCTGATGCGAGCATCCCCAATAACTTCACAGAATAGTTAGCACGAAAAAGGAGGGAAGTAAAGCGAAAACCACAAAATGGTGGGCTTTTCCGGAATCATGGCCCCCATATGTAGGGGGCCGAAGCGATGACACTTAATGGGCTTTTTGTACCAACCTGCTATCCATCCATTCCAGAATCAGCTTCCTCATTTCCGGCAGCTCAACGTGTCCGCAATCGAAAAGCTCGATCCGGCAGTCGCCGGGCTTTCCGTATTTTTGATACAGTGCGAGCAGGTAATCCCGGACCCCCTCAACACCGGCGGGCGGCGTTAACAAGTCCTGGCGGCCGTTCACGCTCAGTCGAGGACGAGGGACAATCAGCTCATTGATCTCGGAAGTCTGGAAGTGTTTCAGCAAGGAGGGCACGTAGTAATAGATCCCATGGCCTTTCAGGTTGTGAGTCCTGATCAATTCCTCAAAATCCGTGAGGCAGCAGATATCCACGCACAAGTCGACGCGTGGTTCGAGGGCAGCCAGCCACCAGGCCTTGGTCGAGCCCATCGACATGCCCAGCGCTCCCAGTCGCCGGGAATCAACCTCCGGCCGGCTGGCGAGGTAATCGAACGCCCGGAATTCATCAAACATCATCATTCCCCAGAGTACCTGGCCCCTCCAGAGCATCAACTTGAAAGCATCTTCCTCACCCGTGCGGCCGTCCGCTTCGCGTTGGCGTTCGCCGAAACACCAGCTATCGATGGCCAGCGTCACGATGCCCTTTTGCGCACAGACGGGCGCATAGGCAGGCTGGGCTTCTGCTCCCACCAGCAGTTGTTCCTTCCCCAGGTCATACATTCCACCGTGCCAGTGGATGAAGAGCAGCCCCGGAGCCGGCTTCTGGCGCTTGTCCGGGATCAACAGCAGCGCCGGGACCGGTTCGACGCCATTAAGATCCAGGACCAGTCTCTCGAGAGTGTAGCCATCGTGTTTCTCGGTTTTCACTAGCTTGGCTGGGCCAGGTTTGTGAGCCCAAGGCAAGTCGCCGAGCAGGCTCCAGAGTTCTTGGCGGCGCCTGGCCTGGAAAGTGGAGAACGCCTCGCCGGCCTCAGGTTGGCGACTTGGTTGCACCTGCTCGCCCGCTGACGGTTCAGCTCCCAGGGCCAGCATAGCAGCGGATTGTTTCAGAAAATCACGTCGGTGAGGGAAAATCATGAGGCCTCCAGCGCGCGCGATGACGGCCATCCCTTCTTATTACGCCGGTGGTGGACTGTCAAGTGACAAACCGAGCGACCGCAATAGGTAGTTCGGCAGTCCCCGCCTCCCGAAATGCCCACGGCTTTTTTCGCCAAGAGCAGGGAAGCATACAAGGTGCTACTTCTGTCCCGGCACCCCCCACCCTACGGATCGAGTTCCCTGAAAGGCCGGAGCTTCCCATTCGTGCGCAACAACATCCTGCCCGGCCTCCTCGAAGATGTAGAACTTTGTGGGCAAATCCGAAAACCCCTCGAATTCCACACTCCCCTCGCCTGATTCAGCATTGCCACGCGCCGCCTTCAGCCGGGAGGTGTGCAGGGCGCGCAAATACTGAGAGAGGAAATCCAGTGTTACCGGGACCGGCTGATAGGGCTTCAGGCCATCCATGACGCCTTTGAGAATCTCGTCCCAGTCGGCGGGCTGAATATGTTGGATGTGATCGGATTCGTGGGTGAAAAGGACTGCCGGCAGCATACTGTCGAACCCACGCCGACACTCGACCAGTCCCCGGCGAATCGCCTCCTGGACCGGCACGCCGCTCGGGGTCCATTCGTAGCCCGTGACGTCACGTATTTCCTCGAGGAAATTGAAAAACTTGTGGTCGAATTCCGCATGGCCGGGAACTTCCAGCCAATCGGCAATATAAATGGGATCATTCCCGTTGCTCGCGAACGAGTATTCGGACTTGAGGTAGGGCGCGGCCCGCAGGGTTGCTGAGCCGTAGCCTTTTCCCGGCGCAACGGGTGTGGAGACGAATTCCGCCCCCCACCGCTCGAGCCCGCCAAAAACGTTGGTCCCGAATTCGTAGTTATGGGGAATCACTACTTTGGATTTCGGAATCCCATGGTCACGAAAAAAGTGCTCGGCATCGGCGAAGTTGTTCCTCACTTGATCCTCTGGCCAGTCGTGCCCCGCGACGTTCGCGCCATGCTCGTCGTGCCAGAGCGGCTCATCCAGGTAGAAGAAATTCGGCCATCGCCGGGCATGGACCGAGGCCGTGGCCAGCCTCTGCCGTGTCAGCTTGGCCAGGGTTTGGACGGCTTCAGGGTCTTCCCGGAGGTCGTCGAGGAAGACGCCCAGCCACGGTTTCAGGCCGTAATGATTCGCAGTTTCGACGTAACCAAGATGCCGGTTGGCGCCCAGCCCAAACCCCGAAACGTCATCGATCCGCAGGGCAAGATAGTGCGGCATGCCGCGCATGACGAACGGCTTACGCGCCGCCCATACCAGGCTGCGCCAGACCAAGTCATCCAGGCCATAGACCTTGCCCTTCACGTCCGGCCTGGTCCATTCATAGCTGGTCCACACCGCCGCCCGACCGCTGCCGTGCCGGGCCGTCATCAAAAGGGGTTCACTTCCGCACGTCGCGAGCACAGACACGTTAGGTCCTGGAGCTACTCCAGGAATGAGAATTGCGCGCTTGAGCCGGACCGTGCGCGGAACCGGGCCGAGTGAAATGATGTAATGGCTTGCAGGGGCGCCGGCTGTATTTGCAGTGGGCGCACCAACAGTGATCGTTGCTGCTTGCGCCGGCGAAATCAATCCCAGTGCAAATGGTTCGATGGCGTAGCGGTAAAGCAAGTGTGGGCGCCGGTCTCCCCAGGCGATCAACAGGCCGTCAAAACTCACCAGGCCGACCCCGCCTGCGATAGCCGCCAAAAGTTGCTGCTCCTGTTCCTGGGTAAAGAAGGTGCGGGGAACGTCAAACGCTCGATGGCCGATAATTATCAGCGCATAGTTCGCAAAGTCGGGTCCGGCCCTGCCCTGAGCAATGTCGTGGACCTCGTACGGAATACCGAATTGAATGAGGTAGGGTTCCAGGTAACGCGCAAAATCCTCATAACCCGGTGAGCGCGAGTTAACCAGGACGAGCGCAGCGGCATTCAATTCGCCTGCGCTTATCCTAGAGGGTGACAGCCCGGCTACAAGGGCGCAGAGGAGAATGGCGAAAAAGACTGCAAACTTCCTAATCGCGTCCATCGATAACCTCATTGACAACATGACCGCGTCAGCGCGAGCCTTGCTCCGGCGGCAACCGCCGAACAGGCCTACGAGAATACAGACGGTTAGTGGGAAGGTTTCCAGCGCAGGACGGGCTTGCGCGCCGCGGCGGCTTCATCCAGGCGCGTGACGCGCGTGGTGTAAGGGGCCTTGAGGACAAATTCCGGATTCTCCTCGACCTCTCGGGCAATGGACCGCAGCGCGTCGATGAAGGAGTCCATTTCCTCTTTGCTGACGCTCTCCGTGGGCTCGATCATCAGCGCGCCGGAGACAATCAACGGAAACGCTGTGGTGTAAGGATGAAAGCCGTAATCGATGAGCCGCTTGGCGATGTCGCTGGTGCGGACGCCGCGCGCCGCCTGGCGGCGGTCAGAGAACACGCACTCGTGCAGGCATGCGCAGCCCTGAGGAAGGTCGAAAAAGTCTCTCAACTGGCTCATCACGTAGTTGGCGTTAAGCACGGCGTCCTGGGTGGTCTGACGCAAGCCTTCGAAGCCATTGGCCTGGATATAAGCGAGCGCGCGCACCGCCATGCCGAAGTTGCCGTAGAAGGCGCGCACCCGACCGATGCTCCGGGGCCGGTTGTAGTCCAGATGGAACGTTCCATCCGCCGCCTGCTCGACGACGGGCAAGGGCAAGTAAGGCTCAAGAACCTTCCTCACTGCTACCGGCCCCGAGCCCGGGCCGCCACCGCCATGAGGGGTGGTGAAGGTCTTGTGCAGATTCAGATGCATCACGTCCACGCCGAAATCCGCCGGCCGCGCCACGCCTACCAGCGCGTTCATGTTGGCCCCATCCATATACAGGAGGCCGCCTCTGGAATGCACCAGGTCCGCGATCTCCCGGATTTGCGACTCGAAGATGCCCAGCGTATTGGGATTGGTGAGCATCAATCCCGCAACTTTATCCGTCATGGTGCGATCGAGCCCGGCAAGGTCAAGGCAACCGCACTCATCGGATTTGATGTTCTGAACCTCGTAGCCCGAAATAGTGGCGCTAGCGGGATTCGTTCCGTGCGCCGAATCGGGGATCAGGATGTATTTCCGCGGGTTGCCGCGCTCGCTTAGGCAGGCGCGGATCATCAGCAGGCCAGTCAGTTCGCCCTGCGCGCCCGCCGCAGGCTGAAGCGTGACCGCGTCCATGCCGGTTATTTCCTTCAGGCAACGCGCTGTTTCGTGGAGAACTTCTAGACAGCCCTGGACCAAAGCTTCAGGAGCGTAGGGATGGTCCGTTGCGAGGCCCTCCAGGCGCGCCACCACTTCATTGATCCGCGGGTTGTACTTCATAGTGCAGGAGCCCAGCGGATAGAGGCCCGTGTCCACTCCGTAATTCCAGGAGGAAAGGCGCGTGAAGTGGCGAATGACTTCCAGTTCCGAGACCTCCGGAAAGCCCTTGACTTCGCCCCGGCTGAACTCCGGGCCCAAGAGTTCTTCCGGTGATACAGGGGGCACGTCCAGTGGCGGGAGGTCCACGCCGGATTTCCCAGGCGTGCTCCTTTCGAAGATCAGCTTTTCGTTTCTGTTAACGTGAGGCCGTGCCTCACGAATTCGATTTTCCATAGCCATTGTTTCGAAATCTGCTGGGCAGATATATGACCTGCCTCTGGAGTTTCTACATTCTCCCCTCTCCTCCCCGGGGGAGAGGGACGGCACGTATAAGGCCTGTCCCTAAGCGCGCGCTGCCGTTTGAGCGACCAGTCCTGGACCGGCAGCGCGACTGAAAACCTCCACCGTACGGTCAATCGCCTCCCGGCTGACAGTCTCGGTGACGCAGACCAAGAGGTGGTTTCGCAGTTCCGGATAGAATCGCTCCAGGTTCAGGCCACCTATGATCTTTCGCTTTTGCAATTCGGCCAGCAACTCGTCCGCGTCGCCGGGCGTCCTGACAACGAACTCATTGAAGTACGGGCCGGTGAATGGAGTGGCGACACCGGGGATAGTCGCGAGTTGCCTGGCGGCGTACCGAGCCTTGGCGAGGTTCTGCTCAGCCAGCATTTTCAGTCCATTTTTCCCCAACAGGCTGAGGTAGATGGTCACGGCCAAGGCGCACAACGACTGATTGGTACAAATGTTGGAGGTGGCCTTCTCGCGCCGGATGTGTTGCTCACGCGTGGCGAGGGTCAGCACGAAGCCCCGGCGGCCCTCGGTGTCCACCGTCTGGCCGACCAAGCGGCCCGGCATTTGCCTCAGGAACTTCGCCTTCACGGTCAGAAAGCCAACGTAAGGCCCGCCGAAGGCCACGGGCACACCCAAGGATTGCGCCTCTCCGCAGACGATGTCCGCCTCGCTGGGCGGCTTGACGATCGCCAGCGACAAGGGTTCTGCGATGCTCACGATCAGCAGGGCGCCGCTTCGATGCACGACTTTCGCAATCTCGTGCGTGCGTTCCAGAGTTCCGAAGAAATTGGGCGATTGCACCACCACCGCCGCCGTCTCGGCATTGAGGGCGGATTCGAGTCTGGCGAGATCAAGCTGGCCCGATTCGCCGTAGGGAACTTGCTGGAGCTCAGTTCCCTGGTGCCTGATGAAGGTCTCGAGCACCTGGCAGTATTCCGGATGCACCGTGCGGGCCATGAGCACGCGGCTGCGACGCGTGACGCGCATGGCCATCAGGACCGCCTCCGTGGTAGCCGTGGAGCCATCGTAAAGCGAAGCGTTGCCGACCTCCATGCCCGTGAGCTGCGTCATCAGGGTCTGGAACTCAAACATCGCCTGCAAGGTGCCTTGGGCGATCTCCGCTTGGTAGGGCGTGTAAGCGGTGAAGAATTCGCCGCGCGAAAGAAGCGCGTTCACGGCCACGGGGATGTAATGGCTGTACGCTCCGGCGCCCAACAGCGAGACATACTCGCGGCTGCTCCGGCTCGCGGCTTGGCGGAAGAAGGCCAGGATTTCGGGCTCGGAGAGCGGCCCCGGCAGGTTGAGCCGGCCCCGGAGTCGCAGTTCGCTGGGAATCCGCTCGAAGAGTTCTTCAACGCTGCTCCGGCCCGTGGCTTTCAGCATGGCGATGCGGTCGGAGTCAGAGTTGGGCAAATAGCGCATCAGGTGGATTTTTCCTTTTGGATATAAGCTTCATACTCATCCGCGGTCATCAGCTTTTCGATCTCGCTGCGGTCCGAGAGCCGCACCCGAACCAGCCATGCTTCGCCGTGGGGATCGCTGTTCAGCATCTCGGGATTGTTCTGTAGCTTGGTGTTCACGGCAGCCACTTCTCCGCTGACAGGGGAGTAGATCTCGGAGACTGCCTTCACGGATTCGACCGTCCCGAAGCTCTCGTTGGCGGCCACGTGTTCACCCGGCTTCGGAAGCTCAACATACACGATATCGCCCAGTTCCTTTTGGGCGTGGTCAGTAATGCCGATGGTGCCGATCTCTTCGTCCGCTCGGATCCACTCGTGCTCTTTTGTGTAGAGAAACTCTTGGGGATACATGGATGCTCACTCTCTCACGGGACCGGAGATGGGGTGATCGGGTGATCGGGAGATCGGGTGAACAGGAAGCTCGAAAATCGAAACTCGAAAAACGAAAATCGCCGCGAGCTTTCGATTTTCGTTTTTCGCTTTTCGACAGTTCACCCGATCTCCCGATCAGCCGATTTCCCGATCTACTTCTGCCTTTTGTAAAAGGGCAGGGGAACAATCTGCGCGCCTGCCATCTTGCCACGAATATCGACTTCAATCTCCCGGCCCACCTCAGCCAGGGAGGGGGAGATGTAGGCCATGCCGATGTTCCTCTTCAAAAACGGCGCGTACGAACCACTGGTCACATGGCCGGCGATTTTGCCTTCGACGTAAACACTATAACCGTCGCGCGCAATTCCCCGGTTGGTCATTTCAAAACCCACCAGCTTCTTGCGCGGGCCCTGGGCTCGTTGTCGCAGCAGGACATCACAGCCGATGAATTCACCTTTTTCAAGCTTCGCGATCCAACCCAGGTTGGCTTCGAGCAGGGTGGTTTCTTCATCGAGCTCGTGGCCGTAAAGGGGGTAGCCTGCCTCGAGCCGGAGGGTGTTCCTTGCGCCCAGGCCTGCGGGAACCAACCCTTCCGGCTTGCCAGCTTCGATCAGTGTGTTCCACACCTTCTCCGACTCTGCCGGCGGGAAATAAAATTCGAATCCGTCTTCGCCGGTATAGCCGGTGCGCGCCAGAATGCCCTCCACAGCGCAGCATCGAGTGCGGCAAAACCAATAATACTTGAGCCCCGCGACCGTCGTGTCCGCCACCTTGGATATGATCTCCACGGCGTGTGGGCCTTGAAGAGCAAGCTGCGCATACTCGCCGGAAACGTTGCGCACCTCAGCCCCAACGCCGTTGTGCTGAACCATCCAATCCACATCCCGGTCCGCGTTCGCCGCGTTGACGCAGAGGAAGTAATGGTCCTTCGCCAAGCGGTGTACCACGCAGTCATCTACGGCGCTTCCTTTTGGATGCATCAAGGCGCTGTATTGGGCCTGAAAATCCTTCAGGCGGGACGCGTCGTTGGAAGTGATGTGCTGGAGGAGCGATAAAGCACGAGGCCCACTGACCTCGATCTCCCCCATGTGACTTACATCGAAAAGCCCTGCCGCCCTTCGGACCGCGAGGTGTTCCTGGATGATGCCGGAATACTCCACCGGCATCTCCCAGCCCCCAAATTCCACCATCTTGGCGCCCAGGGCCTTGTGCAAAGAATTGAGCGCCGTGCGCTTCAAAGCCAGTCCTGTCGGCGTCGCCAACCTTTCTCCCCCAAGCGACAAAAGCCATCAATGCAAGTCAACCAACCTAACACACTCTCAACGATCCGGTCAAGGCAACGAGTGTGGGTATAATCCGCAGATTCCGCAGATGGCACAGATTAACGCCAGTCTTGACTCATCTTCGTCATCTGCGCAATCTGCGGATCACTTACTGTGGACAAATCGCTTGTATTCAAGTGACGGTGCGCCGAAGTTCAGCAGTAGGCCGAATTCAAAGCCCGTGGCCTTGAGGTAGTTGATCAGTTGAGCCTGCTCGACCCCCGTCAGCCGGGCCAAGGCTTTCAGCTCCACAATCACCGAGTCGAAGCATATGAAATCGGCGCGGTAACTCGTGCTGAGCTTTTCGCCTTTATAAAACACCGGCAACTCGACCTCGCGGCGAAATGGAACTCCCCGCAAGGTGAATTCACGGGCCAGCGCTTCTTGATATACCGCCTCGAGAAACCCCGTCCCCAGGTCGCGGTGTACCTCCATCGCCGCCCCGATGATGGCGTAGGTCCTCTCGTCGCGTCTTTCTTCACTCATCTGCGTCATCTGCGCAATCTGCGGATTTGTTCTTGCCTGCCAAAAAGAGCGCAGCGCCCAGCCTTTTGGCTCGGCGCTGCGCAATTTCTTGGTCCGGAAGCTCTGGTTTACTGTGTGGTCGTATGCGCAGGGTGGTGATGCACGGGGGCTTTCGGCTTCTCCGGTGGTTTGTCGGGCAGCGGGTCGGGCTGGGTAATCTCGCCAGCTACCGTCAACACGACGTTGGGCGTGGCTGTATAAGAATCCGCTGTACCTTTGAAAGTGACGGCGTCGCCCGGCGCAAGGTTTTTGACATTGGGCTGCTTCGAGTCCTTCACCTCAATGTCGTAGGCACCCGGCGTGGCCTTCGTCGTGTCAAGGATGCCGATACGGACCAGATAGGTTCCAGCTTCTGAACCTTTCACGACGCTCTCCACAACCCCTCCCAGCCCGAGGGCTTGTCCCTTCAGGATGTCCCAGGCTTTTTGCGCGGTCTCTCCGCCGAATTTGAGAGGGTAGGTCATGTCATTGAAGCCATCAACCTGGGCGTTCCCGGTGTGCTTCGGAGCTTCCATCGCGACCACTTTGAAACCGTCGGGTGGGTTCACGGAAGAGGCGGCTTGTGTCACGATGTCCTGCAATCCCTGGTCGTTACCGTGATATCCGATATAGGTCTGCTTAAGGTACTTGCCGAACTCGTCGGCGTTCGGGTCCGGCGCGGCTTGAGCCAGGGCTAAGGCGCGAGCGATATACCAGATGCCATGGTCGTAATCGTGAGGGTTCGAGTACAGGTACGCCAGACCCATGCGATAAAAGACGTACCAATCACTGGGGTTGTCTTCGGAAGCGGCTTTATAGGAAGTGATGGCAGCCGCGTAGTCCTTGCGCTGAAGGGCCACAAACCCCACGGTCCCGTTAAAGACCGCCCGCAAACCTTTCAACGCCTGGTTGAACTGTTCATCGGAAACCCCGGCGGGCTTCTGTAGCTTCTGGAGCACTTCGAGGCCATGCTTGGCATCGCTCTCAGCGCGCGAAAGCTTGGCCGGCGCCTCGGGATCGTCGGCCTTGTAAACGAACGGGAACACAAAACTCAGGAACCTCAAGGCATCAAGATTCTCCGGGTTGGCCTCCAGAGCCTTATGACCTGCCTCGACGGCCTTATCGGGTTGGTTCAATTGCTGGTAGGTTTGCATCTCCACAACGTAGGCGAGATCCTTGAAGTCCGAGTTCGAATACTTCTGGAGGAGCGCCTCGGCCAGCGAGATCTTCTTGTTAGGGTCCTTCTCATTGCCCATTGCAGTATAGGCGTCGTATTCGTCCCTGCTCTTCCAGTTCTTGGCCGGTGCTGCTTGCGGAGGCGCATTCCATTGATGAGCGAATGCCCCCCTCAGGACGTGCTGTGGTTTGGCGGCAGCCTGCACCGCAGGCGTCCATACCACAAGGCTGACTAGCAGGGTGAAGCTCCAAAGCGCAGTTGGTTTCCTCATTGTCACGCTACCTCTGTATTGGGGTTTTGACTTTGTTGAGAATTCGGGCGCGCTCCATCTCGTTTCCTTCTTCAAACCTTGCGGTCCGCGCACACCGTAAGCGTTTGCTGGACGAAGTGACTCTATAAAATGACGCAATTCAAATATCAAGGATTGAAGAACAATTCAAGCAAAATCGTACTTACCCTTCACCCGCCCATTGACGTTTTTCATCTGTTAACTTGGATGCTGACGGCGGGAGAAAGATAGCCTCTCTCGCTGACACACATATCATACCACTATTCGGGCGGATTGCGCCGGCGGACATTGTTTTGTCAGCCGGGCCCGATGATGGGTGCGGCGTTGCAGCGGTCCAAGAGACCTATTAGAATCAGGAAAGGATGGCAGAAGCATATTCCCACACCCCGGTCGCCGAACGAGCCGGACTGGCTGCGGTGGTCCCCCGCTCCAGGCTCGAGCCGTTTTTCAAGGAAACGGCCAAGGAAGTCCTGCTCGCCCTGGCGCGCAACCCAAACCTTAAGGAGCACGATCTGCTCCGCCTGCTGGAGCGCCAGGACCTGCCCAAGGAGGCGCTGCGCGAACTGGGTCAACACGCCCAGGCCGTGCGCAGTTACCGTGTGAAGCTTGCCCTTGTCCGTCATCCCAGGACCCCTCGCCTGGTTTCCTTGCCTCTGATGAAAGTCCTCCACCTTTTCGACCTGGCGCGGGTGAGCCAGACTCCGGCGGCGCCCCCGCAGGTGAAAAAGCTGGCGGAGGAAACGGTCTTGAAAAAGCTGGAAGCCCTCCCCCGCGGAGAGAAGATAACCCTGGCGCGCCGGGGTTCGGGACGCGTCGCGGCCGCATTGCTTGTAACACAGGATGCAGAGCTGATCCGCGCCGCCTTGAGCAATCCTTACCTTTCGGAAGACCACCTGCTCAAGGTTCTGGCCCTGAGCGAGCTCCCGGCCGTGCTGATGGAGTTGCTTTCCCATCACGAAAGATGGTCGCGCCCCTATCACCTGCGTCTGGCATTGATTCGCCATCCGCTGACCCCTTTCGCTCGCCTGCTCGCCTTCCTGCCGGACATCACCGTCAACGACCTTCGGGACATCTGCCTCGACCCTCGCATGCCCGATCAGGTTCGCAAGTACATCATCGCTCACTGCGTCCGACGGCTGAACCCAAGGAACATTGCATCATTGAGTCATTGAGCCACTGAATCATCGAGCCATTGATTCATTGAAGAGCAGTGCCCGAGGCCGAAGTAATTATGAGTTTTGAAGGCTGAATTCTGAACTGCTTTCGCCTCTCCACCGCCTACTGCCTTTAACCCGAACTCGGAAGTTGGAGTTGCACAGACACGGCGCACACCCCAGGCATGTCATCCTGAGGAGTCCGCCATTCTTATTGGCGGACGACGAAGGATCTCCGCAGTTCGCAGGAAACATCCACTGGATGGCCGTTCAAGGAAACTGCAGGGATTCTTCGGCCCCAAAGAACGGGGGCCTCAGAATGACACTGGGGCGGCTTTTTGATCCCCAAACGCCTGATATCTGGCTGCACAACTTTGTTCATACTGCTGGACCTTCTGCTTTCTGTGTTTGAAGAGGCGCAGGTCTCCCGCCCTGCGGGACGGGACCTGCGCTACTGCCACCTGTAACCTGCTTTTCCGCTCGTCACTCGTCACTTGTCACTCGTCACTTGTACGGGTATCCTTCCTGACGGCTGTACGCTGATCGCTGAAAGCTGACGGCTGAGAGCTGGTTCCAAGGAGCGCGCGTGGCAATTAGTTGGCTTGACCTCCTGGTGGTGATCGCCTACCTCGGCGCCATCACCATCTTCGGAGCCCATTTCCGGAAGAGGCAGCGGACCTTACACGATTATTTTCTGGGCGGGCGTCGTCTGCCCTGGTGGGCAATCTCTTTTTCCGTTGTATCAGCCGAAACCAGCATCCTGACCATCATCAGCACGCCCGGCATCGCTTACCATTCCAACCTGGGCTTCCTGCAACTGGTGTTTGGATACCTGGTGGGCCGCGTGGTAGTGAGCTTCGCTCTCATTCCCCGGTACTTTGCGGGTGAAATGTTCACGGCTTACCAGCTTATCGAGCAGCGGTTCGGCCGGGCCTTGAAGGTCTTCACCGGGGCGCTGTTCCTCACCACGCGAGCTTTGGCTGAAGGCGTTCGCGTGTTCGCCATCGCGATTGTGATTGGGGTTGTTTTCAAGAGTGGCGTATTGGCGGCTCTGCTCATCATCACAGCGCTGACCCTCTTCTACACTTTTGAAGGGGGACTCACCGCGGTGATTTGGACAGACGTTATCCAGTTGCTCATTTATCTCACGGGGACCGCGGTGGCGTTGGCCCTGGCGTTACACGCCATCCCAGGCGGGTGGACAGAGGTAAGCCGCCTGGCACATTCCGAAGGGAACAAGCTGGCGGTCTTCAACTTCCATTTCAATTGGCATGAGCCCTACTTGTTTTGGTCGGGGTTGGTGGGCGGAACGTTCCTGACTACGGCCAGTCACGGCACGGACCAGTTGATCGTTCAGCGCCTGCTGGCCGCGCGCAATCGGCGCCAAAGCCAGGCGGCCCTGCTCTCGAGCGGATTGCTCATCCTCCTGCAATTCACCCTTTTCCTGGTGGTGGGTGTAGTGCTTTTTGCTTTCTACAAGCACTTTCCGCCTCCCAACCCTTTTGCGCGGGCGGACCAGATATTCCCCACCTTCGTGGTGACGCAACTGCCTCGCGGGCTGGCGGGCTTGCTGATCGCGGCCATTATCGCTGCCGCTATGGCCAATTTAAGCGCGGCCTTCAACTCCCTGGCGTCCAGTTCAGTGGTGGATTTTTACAAGCCCTTCGTTCGGCCGAACGCCGGCGAGAAGCATTACCTTGCTGTCTCCCGCGCCGTGACTTTAGGATGGGGCGCCGTGCTCGTAATGATCGCGCTGGTGGCACAACATCTTCACCGCAGCGTCCTGGAATTGGCGCTGACCATTGCCAGCGTTCCTTACGGCAGCATGTTGGGGATTTTCCTGTTGGGGGTTCTTACCAAGCGCGCCAATAGTCGGGGGGCTTTGACCGGCGCCCTTGTCGCCCTGGCTACCATGGGAGTTGTGGCAGGGTGCACATCCCTCGCCTGGACGTGGTACGTCGCCCTCGGAACGGTGGTCACTTTCGTTGTGGGATGGGCGGTGAGCTCGATGGGAGGCTGGGGACTGGGGGCTCGGGACTGGGGGCTGGGGAAGGACAGTAAGCAGTAGGCAGAGGGCAGCAAGCGGCAGGCAGAAAGCGGTAGGTGGCAGGCTTTGCTTGCCCGACCTACCACCTACCGTTCTGTAGCACTAGTCGCCAGGACGTTGTCGCGGCGCGCAGATTTCTCCTCGTGTTAGTCGTGCCTCCGTGTCCTCCGTGCCCAGAAAAGCCTTAACACGGAGGTCACGGAGATCCTCCGTGCTCTTTGTGTTAAGGCTCTAGAGGCACGGAGCACGCAGAGGGTCTCATTTTGGTTGCGGCCACGGGGCCGCGCTGTGAAAAATCAGACAAGCTCACGCCGGTCCGTCAGTTGACGTACCGAAGCAGACTTCCTGTCTCTTGACAAACGCAACAAGATAGGCTAGAACTGTACGTTGATGCTTCGCAAGAGGTGCCGTCCTGCTGGGAACACGATGCGACCCGCCTGCTGGCGGGCTACGGCCCGCCCAAACCCATTCCCGAAAATGTGCCAAGGGGGACGAAAAGCCCGCAAGCGGGCTCGGCGCACCACAGACAAGAAGTCTGCCATGGTAGAGGAAAGCAAAAAAGAACTCTTCAAAATTGAACGAGCAACGCGGGAATCTCTATGAAAACAAAGTACCGCTGTGGAAAACTTGGCCTCGAAGCTGGAATGTCTATGAAAACACAGGTACTTAGCGGCAAAAAGCGGGAATGTTGTTGAAAAGAAAGGTGGTTAATAGGTGGCAGGTGTTAACCCGTGGGCGCTAAGTAGGAAGGAGCCGGACCACGCTCCGACCAATCGTAATCCACTGGTCCCCAATCCAAGGAGTGCAAGAGCAGGGTCGTCTACGGGCTCAATCGCCAACTCCTTGGGTCTGGGCCATCCCGCGCGGCGGGATCGGCCTTCCGGGCCTTGCCTCTAACGCACTCCCTGCCTCACAATGGCAGAGCGGGTTCAGAGGCAACTTGAAATTGCCCTGACTTTTGCGCTTTCGGGCTCCGGCTCGGCGGGGGTAGGCAGTAAGCAGTTGGCGGTAGGCGGAAGAAAGTAGGCAGTAAGCAGTCGGCAGTGGGCAGTGTTCGCCCCCGCCTACCACCTACTACCTACCAAATACCGGTCTGACAATGGAACAACGGCGGGAACTGGTCAAAGGGCTGAGCGTTTACGGGGCCACCTCGGTGGTGGCCGGGACGATGATTGGGACCGGAATCTTCGTGGTGCCCAGCATCATGCTCCGGCAAGTTGGCGCCCCCGTATGGGTCATCGTGGTGTGGATACTTGCCGGCGTGCTCAGCCTGTTCGGGGCGCTTGGCTACGCGGAGCTGGGGGCGGCGCTTCCGGAGGCAGGCGGCGAATACGTTTACATGCATCGGGCTTATGGACCGATGATGGGCTTCCTTTACGGCTGGACGCAGTTTATGGTGGCGAAGAGCGGGTCGATTGCCACCATTGCCACCGGTTTCGTCATCTACCTCGCTTACTTTTTCCCTGGCCTGAACGAAGCCCTCTGGCAAACGCCGGTGCAAATTGCAGGTCACTCCGCGACCCTACGGTTGACGGGCCTGCAAGTTGGAGCGGCGCTCATGGTACTGTTTCTTTCGGGCCTGAACATCCTGGGCGTCCGCCGCAGCGGCCGCACCCAGACCTTTTTTACGGCCGCAAAACTGCTCGTGCTGTTCACCCTCATTGTCTTTGGCCTGGCGCTTGGCCATGGATCATTTGAACATTTCCGGGCGCCCGTAAAGTTCGGATCTCAGGCGAGCCTTCTCACCACCTTCGGTGCCGCGACGGTTGCTGCGCTGTGGGCTTACGACGGTTGGAACAACCTGAGCATGGTGGCCGGTGAGGTCGAGAATCCGCAGCGGAATATGCCCAGAGCTCTCATCCTCGGCACATTGCTCGTGATAACAGTTTACGTTCTCGTCAACATCGCGTACTTTTACGTTTTGTCCCCCACGAACATCGCATCGACCAACACAGTCGCCGCTGACACTGCCCGGCAATTCATGGGCAAAGCCGGTGGGACGTTTATCGCCATCGGCGTAATGATTTCGAGCTTTGCGGCGCTGAATGGTTCCATCCTGTCGGGCTCGCGTGTCCCTTACGCCCAGGCTCGCGATGGGCTTTTCCCGCAATTCCTGGCAGGTGTGCATCCTCGCTTCCGCACGCCGGCGGCTGCTATCGCGGCCCAGAGCGTCATCGCCTGCCTGCTGGCGCTGACCGGCCAATACCAAGGCCTTTTCACCAAGGTGATCTTTTCCGAGTTTCTCTTTTACGCCTTGGTCACCGCCGGCATTTTCATTCTGCGCCGCCGCATGCCCGGGCTGGCGCGTCCCTATCGCACCTGGGGATATCCTTTCATACCGGCCATTTTTGTTATTCTGTCAGTGATGGTGCTGATCAATCAAGGGTCGGACTCAGTGTGGGTACTCGCGCTGGTCGGCAGCGGCATTCCCGCATACTTTCTTTGGAGGATGTGGAAACGTTCAAGGTGATCGATGCACCGGAGCCCACGCGTGTCGCCCCTTCGCTGCGCTCAGGGCAAGCTCTGAAGGGCGGCGCTACGCCGTTATTGCCAGTGATGGCGCTGCTCGTATTGGCATTTGCCAACCTGGCGGCGGCCCAGAAACCAAGCGTCGCCTCGAAGCCCGTCGCCAAGCCCGCGGCAACCTCGGTTAGGGCGCGCTGGCGCGTTCTGGGGGCTCGTCCGCTGTCGATGTATTACTATTCCCCGGACTCACGCGGCGTCAAGTCTTTGGAGGAGCATGCTTCGCAGATGACCCTAGTTGCTCCCCAGTCGTTTTGGGTGGATAGCGAGGGTTTCGTGCACGGCGAGGTTCCTTCCGAAATCCTGGAAACTGCAAGGCGGGCCAAGGTTCCAGTCATGCCTCTGGTCGTCAATCCAGGCTTTGACCGGGGCGCGGCCAGCGCCCTGCTTCGCAGTGCCAAGGCCCAGCAACGGGCCGTGACTTACCTGGCCTATCTTGCCAAGCGCGATAATTTTGTAGGCTGGCAGCTCGACCTGGAGTACATCGATCCCGAGGACAAGAGCTACTACACCCAGTTTGTGCAGCGTGCGGCCGCACGGCTGCACAGGGACGGCAGGCTGCTCAGCATCGCCGTGGTTCCGCGTTTCTCCGATGTCTACCCCGATTCCGATCCCTCACAGGAATTCCACAGTGGCGAGTGGGGAGCCCCTTACGATTTCCGCGCCCTCGGCCGGGTGGTTGACTTCATGACACTGATGACCTACGACCACCACAACAGCACCACTCCTCCCGGACCGGTGGCGGGTTACGACTGGGTCAAGGCTGCCCTCGAATACGCCGCCGCGCGCGTGCCCTGCCGGAAGATCCTGCTCGGCATCCCTTTCTACGGCAGGGAGTGGATACAAAGTGGCGACGTAACTTCGGCGCGAACCCTGCCTTTTGCGGAAGCACAGAATCAGATTGAGCAGTTGAGCGTCGAACGCCTCTGGGACGAACGGTGGCGCACGCCATGGTTCCAGTACAGCAGCGACTCCGGTCTACATACCGGCTGGTATGAAGACAGCATCAGCCTGGAAGCGAAATTGGAATTGATGCAGAAATATCATCTTCGAGGGTTTGCGGCGTGGCGATTGGGATTTGAGGACCCCAAATTCTGGACTCTGGCGTCTGTGCAGGACCGAACCGGGCAGCGAGACCAAAAGCGCCGCCCCCACCGGTCTGGAACTCACGCCGCCCAGGGGGGTGGGAACCGCTGACGGGCACCTCTTGCGCGCATGGAAGCCCGGCGGGTTTGAGGGGGATAGCGCCAAGAGACTCCTCACCCGCCCTCGTCCCTCGGGCACCCTCTCCCCAAGGGAGAGGGCTGTAGGCTCCAACGCCGTTTGTTCAATCGACAATCAGCCCGCCGCGGCGGGTCATTCGCCAATCGGCGGTCGGCAGTCAGCAATGAAAACCCAGGCAGGAAGGACACCATGCGCATCGCTTTCATGATCTTGGGGACGTTCTTGCTTTCGGTCGCGCAACTTTTGGGCGCTGCCCGTCGAGATCACACCTGGGCTGTGGCCGCGCCGCCGGGGGTTGATGCCAGAATTCTGCGTCAGCTTGAAGCCTTGGCGGCGCGGGACCAGGCTTTGATCCGGTTCTTCCCCAGTCCAGGCCAGGCGGAGCGCTACCGTTTGCACCCGGGGAACCTGGTCATCGAGCTCCACGAGGAACAGAACATTAACTCCTTTGTGAAGGCCTTGAGGTCTGAGGGCGGAGCTCTTCCTACGGAGTCGACGCGCGAATTGGCGCGCGAAGGCTATGTCCTGGAAGCCTCCTACCCTCGCGCTTCTGTGCCGAATCGGCTGCGCATTACGGCAGCCGGCGCAGCGGGGTTTCATCACGCCTTGCTGCGGGTTCCCGATTTGCTGGTGATTTGGCCCTCCAGCTTGCCCTCCAATCTGGTGCCTCGCCCTCAGGCGATTCGCGTGGAAAGAGGGGGCGCTGAGGTGGTCATTTCAGACTATCCATCGTTTCCTGAGCGCGGCATCGTCGAGGGATTTTACGGTGTCCCTTGGTCCCACCAGGACCGGGTCGACATCTTGCGTTTCGAAGGCCAGCACGGCATGAACGTTTACTATTACGCGCCCAAGGACGACCCCTATCATCGCAAGCTGTGGCGCGACCCTTATCCAGCGGATGAAATGAAGCGTCTTGCGGAGTTGGTCAAGGCGTCCCATGCCAACTTTGTGGACTTTTGTTTTGCGATCAGCCCGGGCCTTTCCATGACCTACGCGAGCGACGAAGATTTTCGTGCCCTCACCAGCAAGCCTGAGAGTGTCGGCAAGCTAGGTGTTTCCTGTTACGCCCTCTTCCTGGATGACGTTCCCCAGGAGCTTCAAAATCCGGTGGATCAGGCGCGCTTCAAGACTCTGGCCGAGGCGCACGTTTACCTGGTCAACAGGCTGTACCGGCACCTCAAATCGCAATCTCCGGAGAACCGGCTAACGGTTACGCCCACCGTTTACACCAACGAGTGGGGCAGCCGCGATTACATAAAGGAACTGGGGGCCGGAGTAAATCCCGGCGTGAATATCGTGTGGACCGGCACGGAGGTCGCGTCACCGGCCATCACTGTCGCCCAGGCGCGGGAGTGGGGCCGGTTTCTCGGGCGCAAGCCGCTGCTTTGGGATAACTTCCCCGTCAACGATGAGCGCCGCTGGCGGGTGTTTCTCGGCCCAGTGCGCAACCGGGATGCGAACTTGCCGGTGGCAGTGGAAGGACTCATCTCCAACCCTATGAATCAATCCCACGCCTCGATGATCGCGCTCGAGACCGTCGCCGACTACTTGTGGAATTCACAGGCTTACGATCCGGCGAAGTCTCAGCGACATGCCGTCGAAAGCCAGTTCGGGAAGAATGCCTCCCAACTCCTGGCGACCTTTCTAAAAACCTATGGTGACTACTGGTGGGATGAGAACATTTTCACCCCGCTGTTCCTTGAACGCCGCTACCCCATTGATGTCGCCAAAGTCGATTCAGGTATTGCCCAGCTTGATTCGGCCTTGGGACCACTTCGCAGCCAACCGCGCCTTGAAAAACTGGTCACGGAAATCTCTCCCTTCCCGAAAAAGACCCGCGAACGCCTGGCCGAGGTTTCGGCTGATCCGGCCTTTCTGCGCTTAGCGGACGGAAGGCTCCGCTGGCGGGAGGACTATGATTTGTTAACCGCACCCAGGTTGGCCGCAACGCCGAACATCGACGGGGATTTTAGGAAGTGGGAGAACGGGCAACTGTACGTGTTCGACAACGCCTCGAAAATCCGGGCGGGAACGAACCTCTGGAAAGGGCCGGCGCAATTGTCGGCGCGCGTGGCTTTAGCGTGGGACGATGACTACCTCTATGTGGGAGTGGACGTTACCAACCCCGAGCTCTATCAGCCCTTCTTCGAGCGTGGCATCGAGAAGGGAGACGGGTTCGAGATCGCCTTGGAAACAGCTTTCCAAAAGAACTTCCTGGCCGTCCGCCCGGCAGGCGATGAATACTCGCTTTGGTTCAGCCCAGGCGATTTCAAGGAAGTGAAGCCGAGCGTTTTCTCCGACGAGGATTATTTGCCACTTCGGCCCCGGAAGCATGATTACAGCCGAGAGATCAAGAGCGCCTGGAAGAAGACCGCCCACGGCTACTCGGGCGACCTCGCCATTCCCGTGTCGTTCTTCGACGGCGGAAAATTTACGGGCGGATATGAGATCGGCTTTGCATTCAACGTACAGAAGGTGTTCCCTTCGCCCCAGGCGGTTGAGCAAGAAGAACGGATCGTCTTCACTTCCAAGGCGGATCAGTTGTTCCGCGCCAGTATTACCAACCCCTCAAGCCTTCAGCGCTTGGTGCTGGTGGAAGTGCCAGCCCGATAGTCTGGGGAACCGAGGCGCATAGCCAGGAGTCAGGAGTCAGGGTCAGCAGCCAGTTGGCGCAGAGTCTGGTTTCTGAGAGCCTCTGAGGGCAAATTCAGGTCGCAGATTCCAAATTTCAGAGGTAGAGGCGGTTAGTTTTCCCGCCAGGGACCGGACCGGCTCCTGCCCGCGAAACTTTGCGGCGATTTCGCCATCAAATGAAGGTGCGAGGGGTACGAGGGCGAATCATGAAACCATCCCCAAGTGCATGAATCGAAATGCGGAGGTCCAACCGTGTCGAACTTTAGCGTAAACCGCTTCCGGTTTCTCAGATGCCTGCTCATTCTTTCTCTATTCGGTGCGGCCGCGTCCAGCACAGCACGTGGTCAGGTTCCAGCCTTTGCGGGAGGGCCTCCGTCCTCAGCAGCCGAGGGTAAACAGACGGCGGTTCTCGCCGGTGGGTGCTTCTGGGGTGTGGACGCCGTGTTCGAGCACGTGAAGGGTGTTAAAAGCGTGGTTGCAGGCTATTCAGGGGGAAGCGCGGCGACCGCGAAATACGAGGTTGTGAGTGCGGGCAGGACGGGGCACGCCGAGTCGGTGAAGATCACCTATGATCCATCAAAGATCTCGTACGCCGATTTGCTCAGGCTCTTCTTCTCGGTGGCACATGATCCGACCGAACTGAATCGTCAGGGCCCGGATTCGGGAACTCAGTATCGCTCGGTGATCTTCTATTCCAATGAGGACCAGAAGCAGATTGCTCTGGCCTACATCAACCAACTAAACAACGCCAGGGTTTTCCGAAAGCCGATTGTGACCCAAGTTGTCCCTCTCCAGGCTTTTTACCCCGCCGAGGCGTATCACCAGAATTTCCTCGCGCTCCATCCCGACAACCCCTATATCGTTAACAACGATCTGCCCAAGCTGCGAAAACTTCAGAAGCAGTTCCCCTCACTCTGTAGACCGTAGCGATGGCGCGGATGACGGCCCATCCCTGCGCGTGGGCACCGGTCGCCCGCGGGTTTCTGCCGGCAACTAATTGCCCAGTTCGGTGAAACCTAATTCGACACTCATACGTCCCCTTTCTATGGCAGGATTTCTTCTAGGAGGATGATGATGATGTACAAACGGTTGCTTACAATTGCAGCGAGTGGGTTGCTCGTTTTAGGAGTGGCATTGTGTGGAGTTCAGGCCAGTGCGCAGGCCGGCCCATCCGGCGAGCATATGGGTCGAGGGCATCAGATGAGCCCCGATGAGGAACTCCAAAGGCTGGATAAGGCGCTGAAGCTCACCGACGATCAGAAGGGCCAGATAAAGCCTATCCTTGAAGACAGGCATCAGAAGATGCAAAGCCTTCGTTCCGACACCTCTCTTTCAGAACAGGACAGAAGGAGCAAGATGAGGAGCACGTACGAAGACAGCAACAAGAAGATTCGCGACGTGCTCAACGACGATCAGAAAAAGACGTTTGACGAGATGCCGCAGCACGGGCGCGGGCACATGCAAGGGCACCAGCCAAGCGGGGGCTCGAATCCCCAGTAGAAGGCAACCAGCCCCGGTCCATCTGATAAACTCGTCTAGCCTGTCATTCCGAGCGAAGCGAGGAATCTCGCTCTGGAATGACAGCATTTTTTCAGTGCCAGATTCCTCGCTTCGCTCGGAATGACAGCGTTGTCGGGATGACAGGGTTGTTTGTTAGGCAGCGAGGCGCTGTTCCCGGTACCGCTTGGCCATCTCCTCGAGCGATAGGGGCGCATAGTCGCCCGCGTGGCCGGCCTGGCCGAATTGCGTCATGCGCTGCGCCACGACCTTCTTCATGGCGTCGCGGGCGGGCTTCAGGTAGCTGCGCGGATCGAACTCTTCCGGCTTTTCCCACAAGACTTTGCGGATAGCGCCCGTGATGGCCAGCCGGTTGTCGGTGTCCACGTTGATCTTGCGCACACCGTTCTTAATGCCGAGCTGGATTTCTTCGATGGGCACGCCCCAGGTTGGCTTCAGCTTGCCGCCGTACTGGTTGATGATATCCTGCAAGTCCTTGGGGACGCTGGACGATCCGTGCATGACAAGGTGGGTGTTGGGCAGCCTCCTGTGGATCTCGAGGAGGCGGTCCATCTTGAGTGTTTCTCCGGTGGGCTTCTTGGTGAACTTGTAAGCGCCATGGCTGGTGCCGATGGCGATAGCAAGCGCGTCCACGCCAGTCTGCCGAACGAACTCCACCGCTTGGTCGGGATCGGTGAGGTGGCTGAGGCCATCGAGGCCGGCGCCGTGGCCGTCTTCGATGCCGCCCAGACAGCCGATTTCGCCTTCCACGGTGATGCCCTTGGAGTGCGCCGTCTCCACGACTTCGCTGGTGGCCCTCACGTTGTACTCAAAGGTTGAGGGCGTCTTGCCGTCCGGCATCAGCGAGCCATCCATCATGACGCTGGTGAAGCCCATGGCAATGGCCGATTTGCAGGTCTCCACGCTGTTGCCATGGTCCAGGTGCAACACCGTGGGGATTTCGGGGTAGAGTTCGGTGGCCGCCAGCATCAGGTGATAGAGGAATCGGTCCTGTGAGTAGCTGCGTGCACCGCGGCTGGCCTGAACGATCGCGGGCGACTTGGTCTCGCGAGCCGCCTCCATAATCGCCTGGATCTGCTCCATGTTGTTGACGTTGAAAGCACCAACCCCATAGGCCCCCTTGGCTGCTTCGTCAAGCAGTTGACGCATGGATACGAGTGGCATATCAAATGATCTCCTTAGATTTGTACGGATTCGCTGATCCGGAATTCCAAATATCCTCCGGGGCTTCCCTATAGCGGTCCCGGAAATACAGCACCCTACAACACCTTACACCAACTTATATCCCTTTGGGAAGTTCGGGGCTGAGCAATGAACCGGAAAACCGCCATAAGCATTGATACGGATTGTTCGTCATTCGTAGGGGAAAAGGCCACCGCCTGTCATTCTGAGCGAAGCGAAGAATCCTCGCAGTTTCTCGCCGGCTGGTGAGCGCAAAAGACAACTGCAGAGATCCTTCGTCCCGACAAGTCGGGACTCAGGATGACACACGACTCCAATTTCGGAATTCGGGATAAAATGCCAACTGTTCATTTTGCAGGGCTGGCAGTGGTAAATCAGTGCTTCCTTCAGACAATATAGGTCAAGCGCAGGCACACTAACAGCCTACGATTTGGTAGGGGTGTTTGACTACTCCGAGGGTGCGTAGTACCCAGGCTTGGCGCGCACCTGCAAGCTCCTCTGAAGCGGTTCGATGTGGATCGTGCGGAAAGTTCCGTCGTGGGCCTGGTTGGTGGAGATGTACGCCAAGCTATATTGGCTGCGGAGTTCACGAGCGATCTCCTGGAAATTCGCGGTCGTTTCGCTGGCTTTAAAGGGGAAGAAGGCCCGGCCTCCGGTTTGCTCTGCCAGGCGTCGCAAAACCTTGTCTCCGCGTACCGGCAAGCCCGTGGCGTTGGTGCTGATCGCGAAGATGGTCACCTCGGAACGTTGCGCCATGGCCAACGCCTCCTCGCGCGTATGTTCGCTCTGGTTATCCTCGCCGTCGCTGATGATGATCAGCACGCGGCGGAGATAGGGCTCCGGAGGCGGAAAGATGAGCATCTTTTGTCGACAGGAGAAATAGATGGCATCATAGAGGGCGGTCACGCCGCCCGCGAGTACACTCCGGATCGCCTCTGAGAGTTTTTCCAGGTCGTCGCTGTAATCCTGCACCAGTTGCGTTCGCACGTCGAAGGCCACCACGAAGGCAGAGTCCTTGCCGGGACGCAGTGTGGTGCTCAGGAAATCGATGGCGGCCTCCTGCTCGAAACGCAGGCGGTCACGAATGCTGCTGGAAGTGTCAATCAAGACCCCGATGCGGAGGGGCAGATTCGTTTCCCGGCTGAAATAACGGATCGTCTGTGGCTTTGCATCCTCGAAAACACGGAAGTCGTCCTTAGCCAGATCAATCTCCAGGCGATTCTTTTTGTTGGTCACTGTCATGAGAACGTTGACCAGGTCAACGCGGACCTTGATTCTGTCGGTGGGAACTTGAGTCGTCGCCGGTCAGTCTCTTGCGCTGCAAGCGATCCAACCAGCACCCACAGTACAAACAAGGCGACGGAAGGTTTCTTCATCATCCTGCCCTCGGATCAGCCGTTCCCCATTATAGGTAGGTTTTTTGTAGATTACATCCTACGGCCACGAAGCTTCTCACGCATTTCGCGTTCTGTGCGGACCTGCTTCATGTCCCGGAGCAAGCCAGCCAGAGATTCCTCAGGCTCCTGTTGGCGCAGATCATCCGCCCTTTTCCGAACGTAAGGAACGGCGTAAATCAGCATCGCAATGATAAAAGCACTGAGGACGGTGAGGACCGCTCCGAGGATGGCGTGTGAGGTAAAAACATTAGCCCACGCCACAATCAGCAACACGACCAGCCCCAAGCTGAGGGCGGCTACGATGCCGGCGGCATAATTAGCCAGCCAAAAGACCCATGATTTTCTCATTGCACTCGCAAACTTAACCTACCCGGAGCGGATTGGCAAGCCCCACGAGCTTCTTTTCAGAAGAGTCATCCCGAAGGGCAAGGTTGCCGGGAATCAAGGCGTTTCAGCCCGGCGCGCCAAGCGGCGTCCAAGGCGCGCTCGTATTCAGCCGGAGTGACGCGCCGGTTGATTTCGGCGTGGTCGGATCTTGAAACCTTCCCGGCGGGATGGTACTGGGCCATGATGTTGACGTAAGTTTCAGGAGAGAGTTCATCCGCGATCCACTGCATCACGGCTCGTGTGCCTGCAACTTCTTCGGGCATCACCAGGTGGCGGATGAGCAAGCCGCGTCGGGCAAGCCCATTGTCCTCGATAACCAGGTTTCCGACTTGGCGGTACATCTCCTTAATAGCGCGCCGGGCGACCTCAGGATAGTCCGGGGCTCTCGAATACTTCCGCGCCATTTCCGCGTCCCAGTATTTGAAGTCGGGCATGTAGATATCCACGAGCCCGTCGAGCAGTGCGAGGCTCTCCAGGGAATCATAGGCACTCGTGTTGTAAACGAGCGGCAGCCTCAGGCCCTCTTCAATGGCCAAAGGCAGGGCTTGCACGATCTGCGGCACCACATGCTCCGGGGTTACCAAATTGATGTTATGGCAACCCTGGGCCTGAAGTTCCAGCATCATGGCGGCGAGTTCGCGTGGCGGCGCTGGCGTGCCACGCACCTGCCAACTGATGTCGAAGTTCTGGCAGTAAACGCAACGCAGGTTGCAGCCTGTAAAGAAAATCGTGCCGGAGCCTCTCCCCCCGCGCAGGCAGTCTTCCTCGCCATGATGCGGAAAGTGGCTGGAGACGACAGCATGACGGCCCGTCTTACAGACTGCGAACTTGTCTTCTAAACGATTGACCCGGCAGTTTCGCGGACAGGCAGTGCAGGATTGCAGTAACTTGAGAGCCCGCGCCACCCGACGCGCCAGCTCACCACGTGTATAGGTCCGCATATAGACGGGTTCGAAGGTTTGAGACTTGGAGGTGGTCGCCCCGGGTATCATTCACTCTCTCACGAGTGTATTACAATAAGATTGAACAGCAGGTGCGCGGCCAACACTGCCATCGCCAGTGCTAAGTATACATCCGCGGTCATTTCCCACCTACCTCTCAAGACAAGCTGCTGCGCGGCCACGGCAATCCCCCGCAGCAGGCGAACGGGCCAAGGTGAGTGCTGCGCTACGAATTGCCTCAGTAGGCATCCTGTGGCCCTTTGTGGGGCCGCACTTTCTTCATCAAGAACATGAAGGGAATCATGCCCAGGGTGGCGACAGCCATCAGCCAGAAGTCATCGAGGAAAGCAAGCATGGAGGCTTGGCGCATCAGCAATCCGTAGGCCAGGCCTTGCGCCTGGTGGGCCGCCTGAACGGGATTCGATCCCTGCGCAACCAGCATTTGCTTGGCGCCACTCAGCATCGCCTGGTAGGCGGAGTCGAGCGGAGTCATATGGCTCACCAGCACCGCCTGATGGAATTGGGCACGCCGCGCCAGCATCGTCACCACGCCCGCAATGCCAACGCTTCCTCCGATGTTGCGCGCCAGGTTGATGATGCCGGTGGCATTGTTAATCTTCTCCTTGGGGACGAAATAGAAGGCCATCACATTTATGGGCACGAAGAGGAAAGCCATTCCGGCAGATTGGTAAACTCTCGCCACCATGGCTGTACGAAAATCGACTTGCAGGTTGAAGTTCGCCATGTGAAACAGCGAGAGTGCCAGCATCGATAGGCCGCACACGACCAGCCAACGCGATTCGAATCGGGTGAGCAACTTTCCCACCACGGGCAGCAGGAATATCACCAAGATTCCTCCGGGGGAAAGCACGAGCCCGCTCAAGAGTGCAGTGTACCCCAGCAGGGTTTGCAGGAAGATCGGAAGCAACGCGGTGCTGCCATAGAGCACCAATCCCAGCATGAACATCGTCAGGGTGGCGATGAGGAAATTCCGTTCCTTAAGCAGGTGAAAATCCACCGCCGGATCTTCTCGGCTGAGCTCCCAGAGGAAGGCGCCCAAGAGTCCGATTACCGCCACCACCGAGCACCAGACGATGAAGCCCGAGCCGAACCAATCCTCGCGTTCGCCCTTATCGAGAACCACTTGGAGAAATCCCAGCCCGACACTCAGCAAACCAATGCCGATGTAATCAATCTTGGCTCCCTCGCGGAGGCTCTTGCGCACGAGGAATGGTGGGTCAAAGATGAGGAACAGAGTAAGCACCAGTGAGATCACTCCCACCGGAATGTTGATGAGGAAAATCCAGCGCCAACTGTAGCTGTCCGTGATCCAGCCGCCCAGCGTGGGGCCGATGATGGGCGCCAGCACCACACCCATCCCGAAGATCGCCATGGCCATGCCTCGCTTCTGCTTGGGGAAGCTTTCGAGCAAGATGGCCTGCGAGATGGGTTGTAACGCGCCCCCGCCCGCGCCTTGCAGAACCCGGAAGAACACCAGCAGTGGAAGGCTGGGGGCGAGTCCACAGAGCATGGAGGCGATCGTGAAGATGGCCACGCAGGTCATGTAAAAGCGTTTGCGTCCGAAGAGCGAGGAAAACCATCCGGTGAGCGGCAACACAATGGCGTTCGAGACCAGGTAGGAAGTGAGAACCCAGGTGCTCTCATCTACTCCTGCCGAGAGGTTGCCGGCAATGTGAGGCAAGGCCACATTGGCCACGCTGGTGTCCAACACCTCCATGAAGATCGCCAGCATCACCGTGAAGGCAATTATCCAGGGGTGGGTTTCACCGTTTTGTCGCGCTCGCGCCAGGAGAGTGCGCATATGAAGGCCACAGCAGGGGTGGGCTTCGCAGCCTGCGATCCTGCCACCCTGTTGGACTTCAAGGCTAACCTGAAAGGCCGGGCTTGTGGAAGAGACGAATTGTCGCCGACAGCCCGTCCGGGGTTTCTGCTTTCAAAGCTTGGCTAGGCTGGAGCCTACACCGCGCCGCCGCCTCATTTTGGAACGTTCCAGGCCAGCTTCCGGCGCATGCGCGCTTACTCGAAAGGAGATGTTTAAGTGTGGCCAACAAGGAATGCTGAATGGGCATCTTGGGACGCTGGCCACGAAGCCTGATGATGCCCATGGAGTTGAAGGGCATGAAGCCCTCGGATGGGTTCACTTTCTTCCACGATTTTGAATTGTGACGTGTGGTTGGTGCCGCGGGACGGAGTTGAACCGCCGACGCCAGCCTTTTCAGGGCTGCGCTCTACCACCTGAGCTACCGCGGCATCATGCAGTTATTCTGGGGCTGATTTGATTCCCTGTCAAGAAACGCAAAGCAGTTTGTCAGCATCCGTCCGGTGAACCCATCTTCCCCAGTTTGTCACGGGCTCCTCTTGACAACCCGTCTGTCATTCCGAGCGCAGCGAGGAATCTCGCTCTGCTTGGGGACGCGGGACAAAGAACCAATGCGAGATTCCTCGCTGCGCTCGGAATGACATGGAGTGAGAGTGCGGTTCGAGGGCTAGCGCAACGACTCGTCCACTTCACGCAGCCATTCGGGGCGTTTGAGGACCTCGCGCGGCTTGGAGCCATCGGGGGCGCCGACGATCCCGTCCTTTTGCATCATGTCGATGAGTCGCGCGGCGCGCCCGTAGCCCAGTCGCAGGCGGCGTTGGAGGAGGGAAGTGGAAGCCTTGCCGGATTCCACCACCAGGCGCACGGCGTCGTCGTACACCGCGTCGAGTTCCGCCGATTCCCCCTCGTCTTCCTCTCCGACTTCTTCGCGCTCTCGCTCGTTCACCGGTTTCAGCAATTCCTCGTTGTATTGCGGTTGCGACTGGGATTTCCACCAATCGACGACTTTGCAGATTTCCTGTTCCGTCACCAGCGGTCCGTGCAGTCTTTGCAGGCGGGCGCTGGCGGGCGGCAGGAAGAGCATGTCGCCGCGGCCCAGCAAGGCTTCCGCCCCGTTGGCATCGAGAATGGTTCGCGAGTCCACCTTGGAGGCCACACGAAATGAGATGCGCGCCGGCAGGTTGGCTTTGATAAGTCCGGTGATGACGTCCACGGAGGGGCGCTGAGTGGCGAGAATCAAATGGATGCCCACGGCGCGGGCCATTTGAGCCAAGCGCGTGATGGATTCTTCCACTCCCTGGGGTTCTACCATCATCAGGTCCGCCAGCTCATCGATGACGATCACGATGTAGGGCAGCGGGTGCTCGGGCACGCCGTTGTTGTCAAACAAGTTGAGGGTCGATTCGGGGGCGAAGATTTTATTGTACTGCTCGATGTTGCGCACCCCGTGCTCGGCCAGTTTCTTCAAGCGTTCTTCCATCTCGAAGGTGGCGCGGCGAAGCACGTTGGCGGCCTGCTTGGGCTCCGTGACGACGGGCGTTAGCAGGTGCGGGGTGCCCTCGTAGAGTCCTAATTCCAGCCGTTTGGGATCGATCATGATCAGCTTCACTTCATCGGGGTTCGACTTATACAAGATGGACACGACCATGGAATTGAGCGCCACACTCTTGCCCGACCCTGTCGACCCCGCGAGCAGCAGGTGAGGCATCTGGGTGAGGTCCGTGATTCTGATTTTTCCGGTAATGACTTTGCCCAGGCAGAGGGTCAGCTTGGAAGATGAGGCAGCAAACTCGCTGGACTCGATCGCTTCGCGCAAGTGGATGATCTCGCGGTGGAGGTTGGGTACTTCAATGCCCACCGTCGATTTGCCCGGAATGCGGTCGATGAGGATTGACTCGGCCTTCATCGCCAGGCAAAGGTCGTCCACCAGGTTGGTAATACGGCTGTATTTGATCCCGGCCTCAGGCTTGAATTCGTAGGTTGTGACGACCGGCCCGGGATGAATTTGCGTTATTGCTCCGGTGACGCCAAACTCGCTGAACTTCGCCGTCAGACGGGCGGCGCGATCTTTCAGCTCATCTTCGTCGATGCCTTCCGTATCGTCAGGCGGGCGCAAGAGAACGGGGCTGGGAAGTTTGTAGGATTGCGATCCGCGGCCGACGATTCTGGGCGAAGAGGACGCAGACTCCGGCTCGGCGTTTCTTACGCGACCCAAGGACCCGGGCGAGGACCTCACTGAGGCTTCGACCGTGAGCGCGGGCATGATGCCCGGAGTGGCGGGTTCGGTCGGGGGCGCTTCCTGCGCAGATGCGCTCGGCTGAAGCTTGGTGACGATGGGAGTGGCTTGGCTTAACACCGCCCTCTGCGCGACGAGGGGCGGCTTCCCGAGCCTTCGCAAGTTCTCGGCCCGGCGTCGCCGGCGCTCCGCAGCCGCCGCCGCGCGGGCTTCCTGCCACGCCTTCCATCGCGCCGCGACGGGCCGTGCCAGCACCTGCCAGCGCGCTTTTGAGAATCCTGCCGCCCAGGAGAAGGAGAAGCGTGTGACGAGAAACAGTGAAGACAGGAACACCGCGCCTGCAACAATGCCGGCGCCCACCCCATTGAACGTGTGGATCAGTCCTGCAGCCGCCAGATAGCCCAGCATGCCGCTGCCATGGATCAGCCCCCGGACAGCCGGCGTGTAGGGGAAAAGCTCGAGAAGCACGCTCAAGGAAGTAACCAGCAAGCCTGCGCCAACGGCCTTGGTTTTCGGAGCTTCGAAGGGCCGCACCAGCAGCAAGCGCGTGCCCACCACCAGCAGGACTATAGAAATCAGGTAAGCAACCCAGCCGAACCCCTGGAAGAGCAGGTCAGCGGCATAGGCGCCAACGGGGCCGATCCAGTTTCGCGGTGTGGCGCCGGCAGCCGTAGCGGTGTTGAGCGAAGCGTCCTCGGGCATGAAGGATGCCAAGCTCAGCAGGACCAGCAGCCCGACAACCGCGACAAGGAAACCCGTAAGCTCCGAGCGGCGGCGTGAGTCTAAGAGCGGCTGTTTTTGCTGGGAATTCTTCGCGCTGGACTCTCTGGACTTCGACGGTGTGGCAGCGGATGAGGCGCCCATACTTTTGCCTTCCTTATGCAAACCGGCGCTGAAGAGCAGGTGACAGGTTTCGGGTATCAGGTTTCAGGGAACAAACACAAACTGCCCTCTGCCACCCGACACTTAGCTTCTGGCACCTAAACGTGATGCAATCCCCATCCGAGCACCAATAGTATCACGCCCAGCACAAGCCGGTAAACAACGAAAACTTTAAAGGTGCGCCGCTCCAAATACCGGATGAGAACCGCAATCACCAGGTAACCGACAAGGGCCGAGACGAGCGCCCCGCAAAGAAAGGGTAGGCGCATGTCATGGGGCAGACCCGCATGGCGAATTTCCAGGCCTTTCTTCAACGCCGCCCCGGCGATGAGGGGCGTAGAGAGCAAAAAGGAGAAGCGCGCCGCAGTTTCTCGTTTCATCTTTCGGAAAAGGCCGGCAGTCATGGTGACGCCGGAGCGGGAAACGCCGGGGATCACGGCCAGCGCTTGCGCCACGCCCACCAGGAACGAGTCGAGTAAGCCGACGTGGCCGAGGTCGCGCTCGCGTCTTCCCAGCCAGTCTCCCGCCCACATGAACAGACCAATCACGATTAAGGCGGCGCCGATGATAATCGGCGACCGCAATTGCTCCTCCGCGGCATGCTCGAACCGCCACCCCGCCAGGGCGCCAGGGATCGTGGCAATCGCCAGGTACCACAGCAGCCGGGGATTTTCCCGCAAGTCTGCGCTGGCTGAATGGCCTGTAGCGCCGGCGTTCGGCGCGGCAGCTCCGCTTCCGCCCAGACCCGCAGCCAGCCTGGCCATCTCCACCCAATAGCGCCAGAAATAAACCAGCACGGCCAGGAGCGTCCCGGCGTGCAGAGCCACGTCAAATGTCAGGCCAGGATCTTTCCATCCCAGCAGCCACGGAAAGAGCCACAAGTGTGCAGTGCTGGAAACGGGAAGAAATTCCGTCAGGCCTTGAACGACGGCGAGAACGATCGCTTGGTAGATGGGCATGGTAATTTTGGATTTTAGATTTTGGATTTTGGATCTACGAACATTGCCTCTTTCTGTCACCCACGGTAGTTTTGGATTTTAGATTTTGGATTTTGGATTCACGAACATTGTCTCCTCCTGCCACTTGCGGCCTCCCAAAGTTTCGACCAAAGAAGAGTTTACAGCGGTGAATTCGGCTCCCTAATCCAAAATCTAAAATCTAAAATCCTCTAAGCGGCGCTCAGCTTGTGACTCCGTAGGGTCCTGATAGATGCGACCGTCATAGCCAGCAGTTCATTTGCTTCCTTTTTCAGCACGTCCACGCTATTTGGCGGTACTACGCCAGCCTCGACCAGTAACTCGATCCAGTAAATCGACTCGTCCGCTTCCTCTTCGACAATGCTAAGCTTGGCCACGACATCGGAAGCGGATTTCCCACGGCACGCGGCGCGGTAATTTGCCCCGACGGATGTCCCTGCGCGGAGCAACTGCCTCCCAAGGACCTCCGCTGTGCGGTTACGCGGGAGGGTTTCAACCAACCGTATCACCGAGAGTCCGAACCGCTTCGTCCTTTGCTTGAAGGTTTCCTCGTCCATCGATTTTAGATTTTAGATTTCGGATTTTGGATTCACCAACTTTGTTTCTTCGTGTCATCCAAAACCAACTCCAAAATAGCTATCCCTCCCTCTACGAAAATGCTAATGCAATATTATGCAAAAACCAAAATCTAAAACTCGAAGCGATCAGAAAATAGCGGCAAGCCTGACTAGCTAATCCAAAATCCAAAATCTAAAATCCAAAATCCCTAGACTTCGAGGACGACCGGCAGAATCATGGGCCGCTTTCCGGTCTCCTCGTTGAAGTGCTTGCGCAGCGCGGTGCGGATTTTTTCTTTAATCACGCCCCAATCGCCGACTTCCTCGAGGTTGGATTTTTCGATGGTTCTCAGGATGACCTGGCGCGCGCTTTCCACCAAGTCTTGTGCCTCGTCGAGCGGCACAAAACCCCGCGAGACGATTTCCGGCCGGGTCTCGAGCTGGCCGGTATGCTCATTGATGGCCAGGATGGGGATGACGATGCCATCTTCCGAGATGTGTCGCCGCTCCTTGAGGATGATCTCCTCGACCTCATCGAAGGTGCCCACGTCAATGCACACCCGTCCCACCGGCACACGGCCCGCTCGCCGCGCCCCCAGCTCGTCGAACTCGAGAACGTCGCCACTTTCCAGCAGGAAACCCTCTTCCGAAACCGCCGCAAGCTCCTTGGCCAGTTCCAGGTGGCGATAGAGTTGCCGGTACTCGCCGTGGATGGGCACGAAATACTTGGGTCGCACCAGGTTGAGCATCAGCTTCAGCTCTTCGGCGCTACCGTGCCCGGAGACGTGGACGGGCGGCTGGCTGCCGTCGTGATAGTAGACGCGCGCCCCGCGGCGATAGAGGTGGTCGATCATGCGGAAGATGGGTTTCTCGTTGCCCGGGATGACGCGAGCCGAGATCACCACCTCGTCGCCGGGTTCCACCGTGACCCAACGGTGGTTGTTCACCGCCACGCGCGAGAGGGCTGCCATGGGCTCGCCCTGGCTGCCCGTGAGAACCAGCGCCACCTGGTTCCGAGGCAGTTTCTTGATATCCTGGGGCGGGATGAGCAGACCTTCCGGGATGTGCAGCTTGCCCAGGCGGAGCGCGATCTCGGAATTCTGAAACATGCTGCGTCCCACAAAGCAGAGCCGCCGGCGGTGCTCCTGCGCCAGGTCGGCGACGATCTGCAAGCGGTGCATGGAAGTGGCAAAGCAGCTAATCAGCACGCGCCCTTGCGCCTCCGAGATGATGTGCGAGAGGCGCTCGCGCACCGCTCGTTCGGAGGGCGTGAGGCCCGGCCGGTCGATGTTCGTGGAGTCGGAGAAGAGCGCCAGCACGCCGCGCCGGCCATAGTCCGCCAGGGTGTGCAGGTCGCTCACCTGCTGGTCGGTGGGCGTGGGATCAAACTTGAAGTCGCCGGAATGGATGATGGTCCCCAGCGGCGTGGTCAGGGCCAGCGCACCGGCTTCGATGGTGCTGTGGGTGAGGTGGATGAATTCCACATGGAAGGGACCAACCTCGAACGGCTGGCTGGGATGCATCTCCACCAGTCGCACGCTGTCGGCCAGGCCGTGCTCTTCCAGCTTGGCGCGCGCCAGGGCCAGAGTGAACGGCGAACCGTAAACGGGCGCGTCCACTTCGTCCAGCAAATACGGCAGTCCCCCGATGTGGTCTTCGTGCCCATGCGTCAAGAGAATGGCGCGCAGGCGTTCCCGGTTTTCCCGCAGGTAGGTGAAATCCGGAATCACGATGTCCACGCCCAGCAGTTCGGCGTCCGGGAACATGACGCCGCAATCGACGACGATCATGTCGCCGTCGTATTCGTACACCATCATGTTCATTCCGAACTCGCCCAAACCGCCGAGCGGGATGGCCTTAAGCTTGCCATTTAGGGATGGAATATTAGTCCTCCTGAACTGTTCTCATGCTATCAGTTCTTCGCTTCGCCACAGATTCGAGCCCGTGCTGGCCCGAGGGTTTCACGGGTTGATAGCGCTCTGTGGACAACCTTGTTCCCAATTGTCAAGTTGGGTGAAAAGGGGCTCGTCATTTTGCCGACTCGGTCCCGAAAATCACCCGAAAAGGGCTCGATATTTCGCTTCGTTTGACGTTTTCGAGGCTGCAAAAGGAGTTCGTTTTTAGGGGCTCCTGGGCTTAAGTCCTGTATTTTCAGTAAATCCTTAGGTTCGTTCCGTCGGAAATAACATCTTTTTCAAGAAAACGCGTTGCACCACAGGTCTGAGAACAATACGTACCCTCTCACGGGACGGCGTTGATGGGGTGGGTACCGGCTTGGTCGCGGTCCATCAGTCGTGTCCTTTTCATTGGAATGCAAAGACTTGGCGCGAAAGACCCTCCGCCAGACCGGGAGTCCAAAAATCTAGCCTAGCATGGTTTGGGGAAATGTCAAGCCCTTTTCCAGGGACTTGTTGAAATAGACCCGGATGGCGCAACGCCGGTCTTGCGTCCCGCGGCTCAGGGTAATACGACCCCTCCAGGGTCGGGGAAGGAGCGTGGCGCTTTCCGGGGGCGCTGCCCCCGGCTACTATCTTGTGCCCCTGCGGGGCACGAAAAAGCTACCCTTCGGTCTTACCCCGCGGCACCCCGTTTCTGACGTCACGGATAGCCGCTTTCGGCTATGAACGCTCACAATGACACGTCATCCTGATCCCGCCTTGCGGGAGAAGGATCTGCTTTTCTTCGCGCCGCGCGATGAAGTTGGCGCCTAGTGCTGCGGAGAAAGGGCCCTTTCTTCTCAGTCCCCTGCGCCTCGGTGTCTCTGTGGTGACGAGGTTCTTCCAGAGTTCGGGTTCTTCAGCGACTTGCTAATTCTGGTTTCCTGCCCCGTGACTGGAGCCGCAGAGCTTGCAAAAGGTAGGTGGTTCGGCGTTGTCAACGCGATGCTTTACGGGTTTGAGCGTGCGAATGTAGGCGAAGATGGCTTTCAGGTCTTCGTCGGTGAGATTCCGGTAATCGCTCCAGGGCATGATCTGGTTAATCTTCCGCGCCTTGACGTATCCGGTGCGTATCATTTCCAGGAAGAGCGCTTCGTCGTAATAGGGGATGCCGGAGGGGTCCGGGGTGATATTGGCGCTCGCCACTCGACCCCACGGACCATCCAGGACGAAGCCACCGGCGAATTCGAGGCCGCGAATCGGCTGGCCCTTCGCCTGCGGCGTGTGGCAATCCGTACAGGCTGCGATGGTCACCAGGTATTCGCCCCGCTTAACCGGCGTGGAGACGTTGGGTTGAGGCACGGGCTCGCTGATGGGCTGAGGCATACTGCGCATGAGGTACTTCACCGGGAAAATAATCTCTGTCTTTGGCAGCGCTTTTCGAATCGGCGGGATGGAGCGTAAATAGATGATAACGGAGGCCAGGTCTTCGTCAGATATATGACGGAAGTCCGGGTAAGGCATAAAAGGAAACAGCGCTCGACCATCGTACCCGACCCCCTCGCGGATGGCGCGCGCGAGCATGTCATCGGTCCAATTGCCGGCTCCAGTTTCGGGGTCGGGCGTGATGTTGGGCGGAATGACGCGGCCCGGAAGCCCGGCCAGGGGGAAGTCGGCGTAGCCGGCGCCGCGCGTGTCCTCGATAAGCGGCGCGTCGTGCTTCGTCCAATCGTGTTCGCCGTGGCATTCGAAGCATCCGAAGTTTTCCGCCAGATACCGGCCGCGGACCAATCGCTCCGGTGTCCGCTCAAAGGTGCGATTCGTCAACGGACGAGCGCGCGGGCCGATGAACGGCCGCCAGCCGATTGTCAGGCTGATGACAGTCGCAACGGCAACGATAAGAGCCACCACTCCGCACCCAACGATCTTAAGAATCTTCGCCATTGTCACACCTCGTTTGAGGACTTGGAATGGCGCGAGCGGAGGCGGCTTTCAAGCCCGCTCCCACCCCGTTCGCGGACTGCGTCAGGCGAGCCGGGAATCTTCGTATCCCGGGAGCTCAATCTTCTGAATGGCTCCCAAGGCGCCTGGCCGAAACTGCGCGGCACACAAGCAGTGCTTCAGCGCTCGCTCGGCAGCGATCGCATCCTTATCCCGCGGATTAGTGGTGGCTCCTGCAACGTGGGCAAGTTCGTGGATCAGAATGGGGCCGAGTACGATCGGCATATCAAGGAAGCGTAAGGGGTTAACAGCGATATCCCGCCCTGCGGTATCCGCATCCGGCAAATCTTCAAAGGTGTGGCCTTCCTTAGGTAGGAGGCAGTGCAAGACAATATCACCCTCATCCAGAACCTGCTGTAGCGTCTTCTTCCGCCGCAGAGTCTTGAAATACTCGTTACAGGGCTTGTGACGCGCTGCGCGCTGGGTGACAAAACTCCACGCCTGATTTAGCTCACTCCTCACATTTACCCGCTTCTCAACTTCCTTTCCATTTAGCTCCGTCACTCTAAACGTTAACACTTCCTGCTCGAACGCAGCGAATTTGTACACCCGACTTAGGACATTGGGGATAACTCTAGTGGACTTGCCTTGGTTTTTGATATCGATGAACAATGCCATGGCTTGCGTCCTCCTTCAGGTTCGAAGACTCAGTTGGAGTTCCCATTTGGCCCCCCGGAGTAAAGGAGTATACACCCTAGTTGAGGTGCAGGTCGGGCTCGCCTTACCTTCCCTCGAGCTCGTCAGCCAAAGACGAGGCATCGTACAGCTCGCGCAACACCTCAATGATGGCGCCACTGTGGACCGCCACGGCGCGGTTGTTCACCTCGTAGTACACGAAGTCGCCGACCAGGCCTTCGATGTTTCCATCGAAAATCAACCCTACCAGCTCGCCTTGCTTGTTGACGACTGGGGAGCCTGAGTTTCCCCCGATAATGTCGCAGGTGCTGACAAAATCCAGCGGCCCGGAGAGGTCCAGGCGGGTGCGGCGCTCCAGGTAGCGTGCCGGAAGGTTATAGGGGAACTTGAGGCCAAAGCTATAGGCCCGGTCGTAAAGGCCGTAGAAGGTGGTCATGGGAGGCGCTTGAGTCCCGTTCATGGGGTAACCCTTGACCGCGCCATAGGCGAGCCTGAGCGTGAAAGTCGCATCGGGATAGAGCGACTTCCCATAAACAGCGAATCGAGCCTGGCCGATCCTTTCCCCTGCCGGAGTCTCGACGCTTTCTACCTTGTCCTCGAATCCCTTGATCCTCTGGCGGTCGAAGGGGTCCATTGTGCGCGCCAACACAATCATGGGATCGTTGGATGCTTGAATGGCCGCTTCACCTCTGGTGACCAGTGACTTGCGAAGGGCCGGGTCCGCCAGCTTGGTCCCCTCGACCGCCTCCTTCGCCACTTCAGCAGGGGTGCGTGCGCCTAAAACAGCCTTCATGAAGGGATCGTTGGCGCCCAATTCTTCGAGGGAAATTTGCAGCGCACCTTCTAAAATTGCCGCTTCAAACCCGGGATAAACCGGCGCCGGGGAGAAGAGGCGAAAACGAAGTGAATCAAGCTGGGAATCATGATAGCCCTCGAGCCTTTCTCCGTCGGGTTTTTTCACCTCCGCCACATACTGGACGATATTCAGGGCGATCGCCAACAGGCGAGACCCCCGGACCGAGTGGAACCGATACGTTTTCAGCATCTGTCTATGCATCATCTCAGCTTGGGCAATGGCATCCCAGGCTCCGCCGTAAGCCTTTTCCCACGTCGGGTTGCTTGCCACCTGGCGGCGAAAGCTCGCCTCGTCCTTTTGCATCTTGGCCACCAGGTTCTTGTCTGCCAAGCCCTGAGCGCGGCCTTCGTACGCTTTCAAGGAATTCGAGACGCCAAAGATCGTGTTGGCTGCCTGACGGGCCTGCTCCGGCCCCTGGGCGGCATACCGCCTCGAAGTCTCCAGCCACCGGTTCAGGGTCTTAAGAACCAGGGGCAGGTTGTAGTCTCTTTCAGTTTCGATCTGAGTCATCGTTTGGAGGCGCGAGGTGGAGCCCGGGTGCCCTGAAACAAAGACCAGTTCGCCATCGCCCGCACCCTTCGCATTCCATTTCAGATAATTATTGCTTTCGACCGGCTTCCCATTTTCGTACACACGAAATAGAGCGAAGTCGATGTCGTAGCGGGGGTAGGTGAAGTTGTCGGGATCTCCTCCAAAGAAGGCGATTTGTTGCTCGGGAGCGAAAACCAGGCGCATGTCCGTGTATTTCTTGTATTGGTAAAGCCAGTATTCGCTGCCCTGATAAAGGGAAATCACATCCGAGCGCAAGCCGGTTCTTTCCAAGCTCTCCTTCTCGATTCTTGCTATTTCCGCTTTTCGAGCCTTCAAAGCGGCTTCGTCGGTCATCCCCGGCTTGAGGGCGCTGCGGACACGCGGGGTGACGTCTTCCATGGCGACCAGGACGTTCACTTCCAGGTCAGGGCACTTCAGTTCTTCCGCCTCAGTTCGCGCATAGAACCCATCCTTAACGTAGTCTTTGGCGGGAGAAGAGACCTTCTGCAATTGGCCGAGCGCAACGTGATGGTTCGTCAGCACGAGTCCACGGGGGCTTACAAAAGAGCCGGAGCCGCCATCGTTAAAACGCACGCTGGAAAGGCGCAGGTGGTCAAGCCACTCGCGCGTGGGTTCGAAGCCATAGCGTTCCTTGAGCTGTTTGATGGGGGGGTTATCAAAGGTCCACATTCCCTCATCCGCCAGGGAAACGGATATACCGAGCAATGCCCAAACCGCAAGAGTGAGCAGAATCCAAACCCTTCGTTGCCTGTTGCTTCTAATCATTTGTACCTCCGTCTTCAAAAGAGTGTCATGCCAGCCAGGACTTCCGTTTTGGAATCGGGAGAAGCCGGAAGTGTACACGCCACGGCCTCATTTTGCAATGTTCAATCCCGTTGGGTGTCAAGCCCGTTGGGCGGGATTCCTGCCCTGACGGGTGTCAGGGAAAAGTAGGCAGTAAGCAGTGGGCAGCGCGTAGACGAGCAGGTTTAGCTGCCAGGTTTCAGGGGTCAGGGGACAGGTCGCGGTGACCGCGCCACAACCGACGACTGACAACTGACGACGACTGACATCTGACAACTGACAACACTACTGTCACCATTCTTCTGGCATAATAGGCGAGCGTTTATGCGGCAATCTGAACAGGAGAAATCCAATCCATGGGTCATCGATACCAAGTCACCTTCATGAGGTGTTGTCTCGTTCTGGCTGTGGCGGTCCTCGTTTCAAGAGGGGTGACGCGCCTGCCCTCACAGCTACTCGGCTCCGACACCAGCTCCAGACCTGCCGCGCAGGCTGAAATCAGCGAGACGAGGCTTCTTGAGAACATCAAAATCCTCTCCTCCGACAAATTTGAAGGTCGCGCACCCGCTTCAAAGGGAGAGGAGCTCACGACTACTTTCATAAGAGAAAAGTTCAAGGAACTGGGTTTGCAGCCTGGCAATCCAGATGGGACGTACTTTCAAAGCGTGCCGATGGTCGGGATCACTGCCGAACCAGCCATGCAATTGACTTTCACAGGTTCGGATTCCGGGCAGAAGCTGGTGCTTCGGTACAGAGACGATTTCATGGCGTGGACCAAGCGTGAACAGCCGGAAGTAGGCATTGACGCTGACATGGTTTTTGTGGGTTACGGCGTGGTCGCGCCCGAGTACCACTGGGATGATTACAAAGGCGTGGATGTGAGGGGTAAGGTCCTGGTCATGCTCATCAACGATCCCCAAGTTCCAGACCCAAAGGATCCTGCAAAACTCGATCCCACGATGTTTAAAGGCAAGGCCATGACCTACTACGGTCGGTGGACCTACAAGTTCGAGATGGCGGCTCAAAAAGGCGCCGCAGGATGCTTGCTCATTCATCAGACGGGGCCCGCGGGCTACCCCTGGGAGGTCGTCCGGGATAGTAACGGCGGCGAACAGTTCAGCCTCGTGAGCGCGGATAAGGGCATGTCGCGGGCTGCCGTGGAAGGTTGGATGACGCATGACCAGGCCAAAGCTCTGTTCGCCGTGACGGGCAAGGATCTGGCGGCGCTCGAAAAGGCAGCCGTTGACCGGAACTTCAGGCCGGTCCCTCTTGACGCCAAGGCTGCGCTGACGTTGCACAACAAAATCAGGACGATCGACTCAAAAAACGTGGTCGCAAAACTGCCAGGGGGTGATCCCAAGCTGCGCCAGGAGTATGTAATCTACACAGCCCATTGGGATCACCTGGGAGTGGGGCCGGCGGGCATCTTTCACGGTGCGGCGGACAATGCCTCGGGAGTGGCCGGACTGCTTGAGATCGCACGAGCGTTTACGAAGGTCCAACCTCCCCCGCGTCGCTCGATCTTGTTTCTGGCGGTGACTGGCGAGGAAAAGGGGTTGCTGGGCTCGCAGTATTATGCTGAGCATCCTCTGTATTCGCTCACCAGGACGGCGGCAGACATCAACATGGATGTGCTCAACACCTTCGGCCGCACCCGCGACATCACGGTGATCGGTCTGGGTATGTCCACACTCGACGACTACGTCAAGACCGTTGCCACCGAGCAGGGAAGAGCCGTGAACCCCGATCCGGAACCCGAGAAGGGCTTCTACTTTCGCTCCGATCATTTCAGTTTCGCCAAGGTGGGTGTGCCGGCGCTCGACGCCGAAGGCGGAATCGACTACCTGGGAAGGCCAGCGGGGTGGGGATTGAAGATGCGGGAAAAGTTCACTAAGGAGAACTACCACAAGCCCTCCGACACGATAACCCCGGACTGGCACTTGAGCGGCGCCGTGCAGGACCTTCAGCTCTTGTTCGAAGTGGGATATCGGGTTGCCGATGCTGACCGTTTCCCCACCTGGAGTCCCGGCTCGGAGTTTCGGGCCAGGCGGGAAGCAATGCTGAAGGGCAGTGAGAAGTGACAAGTGACAAGGGACGAGTGACGAGCGGAAAGACGGTGACGAGTGACGAGCGGAAGTCAGAAGTCAGAAGACAGGCCACGAGTCCCCGGAAGCGCTACGCCTCGACCTGTCGAGGAGGCTCTTCGGAGGCAATCGGCGGTTTGCGGCATTTGTGGATGGCATGCTTTCCCCCATCTACCACCTGCCACCTGCCGCTCTTTACGTATTTGCCAGGATGCGTTGGTAGAGATCTTCGTAAAGGGGAATGATCTTTTGGCTGCAGAAGGTGGTCGAGGCGCGTGCCCGCGCCGCGATGCCCATCTGCTCGCGACGATGCGGGTTGGTGACGATCTCGAGGGTGCGTGCTGCCATGGTTTTCACATCATGACCGGGCACTAGAAATCCCTCCACTCCATTTGTGATTACCTCTGGTAATCCCCCTACCTCCGAACAGACGGCAGGGACACCGCAAGCCATTCCCTCCAGCGCCGCAAGGCCAAAGGACTCGATTTCGCTGGGCAAAAGGAGCACGTCGGCGCAGTTCAGGAGTTCCTGCACCTGATTTTGTTTGCCCAAAAAGTACACGTCCTTCATCAGGCCTTTTTCACGAACCAGCCATTCGGCAATGGTACGCTCCGGGCCGTCGCCAATCATGAGGAGCTTGGCCGGGATCTCCGCCCGGACGGTGGCGAAGATATCGACCACGTCCGGAATCCGTTTGACCGGTCGGAAGTTGGACAGATGGACGAGGATAGGCTCGCCCTGGGGGGCAAATTCGCCGCGTCGGCAATTGGCGTCGGCGGGCTGGAATACGTCGCAGTTGACGAAGTTTGGAATCACTTCCACCGAACGTTGGATATTGAGTTCGCGCAACGTCACCGTGCGAAGGTATTCGGAGATGGCTGTTACCCCGTCGCTCTGTTCGATGGAGAACCGCGTGATGGGCAGGTAAGAGCGATCCACGCCTACCAGTGTAATGTCCGTTCCATGCAGTGTGGTGACAAAGGGAAGGCGGTGGGGGTTTCGCATCGCCCTGGCCAAATAGGCGCTCACCGAGTGAGGGATAGCATAATGGACATGCAGTAGATCGAGCGATTCGTGCGCTGCCACGTTCACCATCTGCGTGGCCAAGGCCAGTGTGTAGGGAGGATGATTAAATAACGGGTAGTTGAGCATTTCCACTTCGTGGAAGTGGATGCGCTCGGAGGGTTCGGTCATGCGAACGGGGACGGCGTAGCTAATAAAATGAATGTCGTGTCCGCGCGCAGCTAATTCCAGACCCAGCTCAGTGGCGACTACACCGCTTCCGCCATAGGTGGGGTAACAGGTTATGCCGATTTTCATGGGATGCCTTCAAGACCTGCTCCGACCCCGTGGATGCTAAGAGGGGGGAGTTTTCTTCTTCACCGCGCCGCCCGCCAGGACCACAATTCCCGTAACTGTCTTGTGATCGCCCCTTTGCTCGTAGTTTACGAGAACATTGGTGCCAGGTTTCAGTTTCGTCAGCTTGAGCTTGCCCCCGTCGGCGGTAACGACATGGATTTTCTTCTTAATGGGGAAGATTTCTGTGGCATTCCCCTTGATGGCGTCCACATTCAAAACCTCGCTCTCCAAATCGATGGATCTCACGATGCCGTTAAACTGCTGATGCGTCGGTCCGCCGGAAGTGATCTTATCGAGAACTGGGACCTTGGTCTTGCGCTGCTCCTGTGCCTTGGTCGTGGTCCGGTAAGGCAAGCCCCACAGGACCAGGGCAACGAAAAGGCCGACCAGAAACCTGAAGGAAACCATGGTCCGCGAAGGGCCTGTTAGGGGACAAGTGGGGACAACAATCGTCGTTGTTGAGCATATGGCTGGCTGATAGTAGGACGTTGATTTACGAATCACTGTTCCGCTCGCGAGTGGGATTAAAAGCGCGTCATTATCCTAGGCGCGGAAAGTTACACTGTCAAGGGCCGTCGCAACGCTCCAGCAGCTTCGGAATCCCCATGATAGAAAGTGCTGAATCGCGGTTTGGGACGCATTTGACAGTCAATGGTGATCTCACGGCGAAGCGGCACCTATTTTCCGAACCTATTTTTTCTCTATTTGCC